>Ga0187893_10013810_pt1 | contig 11157 bp, 8 predicted proteins | sample MA1701074metaG_FD_139574 | JGI IMG/M metagenome (GOLD analysis project Ga0187893, IMG submission 139574) | White microbial mat communities from a basaltic lava cave in the Kipuka Kanohina Cave System on the Island of Hawaii, USA - MA170107-4 metaG ...
CGTGACCTTCCCGCGCCCGACCTTGACCCCCTCCTCGAATGCAAGATCCAAGGCCTCCTGCTCCGTCAGGAACACCTGGTCCTGGGCGGCGGCGACCCGCGCAGGCAGAAGACAGGCAAGGATGATCCATCCCTTCCGCATGACGACCCTGCTCATAATACGACCGCAGAGGGTCACGGTGTAAAGCTTCTTTCCACCGGGGATGAAGAGCCGACCGGATCCCTCTGTCTTCGAAGAGAGTGAGCCAATCAATCCACTCCGCTCCGGCCCCGTGGAACAGGGATTGCATCTCATCCTCCCATGATCCGGAACAGCATCACCCTCGCCACCCTTACCGTCGCCACCACCGTCGGCGTCTACCTGAGGGGCCAGACTCCCGATCGCGAAATCGCCGCCGCTCGAAACGCGCTCGCGTTCAAGAGCGCGGAACTTGAAACGATGCCTTTCCGCCAGGCCTTCGCCCGCCACAATCGCATTCCGCACGACGACCCCGAGGGACCGTTCACCAGCCCCGGGCCCGAGTTCAATGTCCCCGGCTCTCCCTCCGCCATCGGACGGATCGAGTTCCCGGCCGACGAGGTGGGTCAGCTTCGCGAGAATCTGCCGCTGGCATGGGCGGACTCTCCCAGGGACTTGAACGCGGACGGCTCTATCGACGGCCAGGACCATTCAGCCGACTATGCCGTCCTGCCCGTGCGGATCGTAGTCGAATGGCAAAGCCCCGACGGCGCACGCCGCTTGGAAAGAATCTTGGTGCTCACCCGCCGCCATTAACGATTAACGACTATCGGCTAACGGTTACTCATCCGATCGACGTTCGAGTACGCGCACATTGTCCAATTCGAGCTCGAACTCGGCACTCATCCGGGCGCGAACGAAAAGGGACAGCTTGAACGAGGCCGTCGGGGCCTGGTAACCCTGCCTCGGCATCGCGTTCACCCAGTCGTTCTTCTGCTTGTCGAAGACATGGACGCCGATGAACGACCCGCCCTCCTCACGCTCGATCACGATCCTGAGGCGGATCTCGTCAGGGTTCACGACGAAGGGGAGCGGGCTGGTCACCCACCGCTGCTCTTTTCGAAGAGCGTCCTCGCCGACGTTGGCCACATACGCGAGGACGGGGCGGCCCAGGGCCGTATCGAACTTGATCCGAAGCGCCGGTCCCCTCGCCCCTCCCCCGCTTCCGCCCTGCGGGATCAGGAGCGCCAGGCCGAACGCGTCCAGCTTGCGCACCACCGTCGGGTAATAGGTCGCCTCGACGCTGTAAAAGTCCTTGCCGGGAACCTCGCGCTCGAGCGGCACGTAGACGATGTCGTTCGCCTCTCCGCCGGCCCCCCGGCCCGAAAAGCGAACCCGCTCCTTCACGATTCGGATGGGGAGGACGCCTTCATGGTCGCCTTCCTGCCACCCCGCGCCCACCTTCGGGCTGTCGGCCCGGGAGAATCCTTCATTGAAGAGGACATACGTGGCGAGCCATTCGTTGAGCTCCCGAACCACGCCGGGAGCGTGGGTGCTTCCGGCGGCGGCGGCGTCCAGCAGATGGTCCCGGGTCTGCTGCACGCGACGCTCCACGTTCGGGTCGTCGCCGTTGTACGTGATGAACCCGTTCACATAGAGGAGGTTCCCGTTGCCCGCGATCTTGTCCACGATCTCCTGGAAGACCAGTTGCGACTCGGCAATCCGCCCCTGCCGAAGGAGAAGGAGGGTCAACGCGACGATCGCGTCGCGGTAGCCGGGCCTCTGCCGCATGATTTCGCGCAGCAACGATTCGGCGGTCTCCAGATCCCCCGCCTTGATGTTGGCGACGGCCGCGCTGTAGTAGCTGGGCGAAAAATAGAAGTCGCGCTTGACGGCCTCCACGAGGCTCTGCTTGGCCTCCGGGAACCGCCCGCCGCGCAGATGCACGATTCCGTGGCCGTAGTGGGCGAAAAAGTTGTCCTTCCGGATCAGATGGGAGGCGTCGAAATCGGCCTTGGCCTCCTCCGACTTGCCGCGCGCCAGCTTGATGACTCCGCGGAGCGACTGCAGCTCGTGCGCTCCCGGGCATCTCTGCAGCCCGGCCGCGATGCAGGCCTCCGCCTCGTCCAAAGAGCCGCGCGCAACCAGCAGGATCGCCATGTTGATCCAGGCCGGGGCGTGGTACGGGTCGTTCTTTAGCGAGGCTGCAAAATCCTCCATCCCCCCCTTGTAGTCCCCCTGGATCGACCGGACGACCCCGCGGCCGTTGAGCGCCCCGGGCTCCGTGGCGAGTCGGCGGAGCGATTCGTCCAGGTCCGCCAGCGCCGCCTTGAGTCCTTCGGGCGATGCGTTCAGCTGGAGCCTCGTCAGCCCCCGCAGGGCGTATCCGAGCGGGGCCATCTGCTCCGCGGGGACGGGCATCCTCAAAGCCTCCGACAGGGCCTCCAACGCCTCCTTCAGCTCTCCCTTCTTGTAGAGCACCCGCCCGCGGAGGATGCCCGCTTCGATCACGCTGGGGAACGCCTGGTCGTACTCGTTGAGGGCTTTGTCCAGCAGCCCTAGGCGCTCCCAGATCCCCCCCAGCCGGAACCTCGCCTTGGATTGCTTGTCCTTGCCGTCGACGCGCCGCACCACCGAGTCTAGAAGCTCAACCGCCTTTTCGAACTCCAGGTCGGCAAGGTAAAGCTCGACCAGCTTGTCGAGGGACTCCCATTCGTCCTGTTTGCGCTGCAAGACGATCTCGAACTCCGCCTTGGCCTCGGGGATCATCCCCCAGTCGAAAACCTGCTTTGCGAAGCGGACGCGATCCCGAATGACGTCTCCAACCGTCTTGGCATCTTCAAGGTATTTCTGCAGATAGGTTTGCGAGAATGAGATGGCAACCTTCTCCCTCGGGAATCTCTGGGGACGATTCTGTTCGTCGATGATCAGAACGATCGGATCCTGCGGCTTGGTCGGATCGGCGCGTGGAATCCGGCCGCGGATTACCCGATTTGTCTCGTCGAGGACGCGCACCTCGTCGAATTCCCGGCCCGGAACGAAATCGTTCCGCTTGTCCTTCGGCGGGGCGGCGACGGGAATCGTCAGGGCGGACACAGCCTGCCAATGGGCCAGATCGACCTGGGGGCGGGAACGCCCGGCTTGGCGGCGTCGGCGAACAGCCCCGGCCACTTGGATTCGACGAACAAGGTCCGCAGGTCCGGGGTGGGCGCAAAGGGAGGAAGGGCCGCGGCCTCAAGGTCGGGCTCGGGCAGCGGCAGCTCCGGAAGCGGAAGCCGGGTCTTTCCCGGCGGAGCAAAGATGTTCTTGCCGCCCTCATAATCCTCGGGCCGCCCGCGAAGGGGGGCCCGCTCCGTGACCACGGGGAACGCCACCGTGCGTTCGCGCGGCGACGTGGGGGCCGCGTCGGCGCCCCCGGCGCTCCCTCCGGTCATGAACAGAAGCAGCAGGATCAGCGAGGTCACGACCGCCCCGAGGCAGAGCCATTGCTCCTTGCTGAACCGAGACCCGATTCCGCTCATCGATTCTCCTCCCCAGGAGCCGCGGCTTCAGCGGTCAGGGGCTTCCCCGGCCTGACAATGACCGTTTCGACCGTCATGTTCACCACGAGCTTCTCGAGGTTCGCGTCCGGCCGCTCTGCGGTAAAGCCGGCGATCCGCAGGTACGTACGATTCTGCGCCTCATCCCGGAGGGACAGGTTATGCAAGATCTTGAAGACGGCCGGACCCTTCCCTTCGAATTTGATTCGGACGGGAATCCGATCCACATATGCCTCGGGCCGCAGGATCGAGTCGGCGCCCCCCGCCCCCCATCCGCCGGCCTCGACCGGGGCAATCTCCTGGATCGCGGCGAAGCTTCCATTCGGGAGGTCGCCGATCGCTCCGATCACCCGATAGATCGTCGCCAGACGAACGAGATACTCCTCTCCCAGGCCGTCCGGTATCCTCTCGGCTGAAAAGCCGACGGTCCGGTTGTTCACGCGCCAGGCGACGCTTCGGGTGAGCATCATGCTCTGGAGCTCCTGATTCGCGCCCGCCCGCTTGTCGTCGAAATGCGCCGACGGAGTCGTCGATCCATCCGGAACGAACCGGGGGTCCTTGACGTACGAAACTGCCGCCTCTTCCGCCGCGACCGCCTTCTTGAGGGAGGCGAGCGCCTCCTCGGCGACCTGAATCTGCTCCGGCGTGGGGACGCCTTTGTCGTTGAACGAATTCAGCTCGGCCACCGCGGTCGCGCGATCGGCCCGGGCATCGGCGATCGCCTGGCTCGCGGGGCTCCGGATCATGCTGTTCCAGAGCATGAGAGCGACCCCGAAGGCGCCGACGATCGCGACGAACTTTTTTTCCTGTTTGATCCACTCCATGGCTCGCTACTCGAAACGGACCACCAGTCGGAACGATCTCCAACCCGGCCGCTTTTCGGAGGGCCCCTGCCAGTCCAGGGTGCACGTCACCCGGTTCGCCGTGTCGGTGATCTTCTTCGCCATGTCAGTGAGAAGCGCGTGCGGCCCTTCCTTGACGTTCTCGTCCACTTCCCCCGAAATCGTCATCTTGGGGATCGTAACCTCCCACGTGTACGCAGAGGCTTTGGCAACCTCCCCGCCGCCCACGAGCGTGAATTTGTCCTCGGTTTCACCCGAAACAACCCCCGCCACATGCCCCTTGTCGGCCATATTCCCGATGACCCGTCGCACAGGTTCCGCGTCCTTGACCTCGATCGCCTCAATTTGGACTCCGTCGCGATAGAGCAGCCGGAGCCGATGGTAGGTGTTCAGGATCCCCTTCCCCGAGGCGGTGAGGGTCTGCAGCGTGTCGAGCTTCGCGTATTCTCTTCGATACTCCTTCTCGATCTTGTCCAGCTGGTCGACGCGCCGGCCCGCGGATTCGCGCTCCCTCCGCATCGACGCGGCCTGGTCCTGCTCCTGAGACGCCCGCGTCTTGAGCGAAGCCGTCACCACCCCCAGCGTTACGACGAAGAGAGCGATCGCCGCGATCAGAAACGGGACGGTCCGACGCGCCCGACGCCGCTCCCGCACCCGGTCTGGAAGCAGCGAAATCGAGGTGCTGCGCGAACCGTTGAGCCCAAGGAGCGCCAGTCCGGTGGCGATGGCCATATCAGACGGAACGGCGGTCGCCTCGTCTTCCCCCGATTGCCGGACGAACGTTGTATCCACGTTCCTGAACGGGTCCAGGGGGTCCACCGGCGTATTGAGGGCGCTCTTGAGATACCCGAGCAAGCCGGGGACCTTGGCGCCGCCGCCCGCCACATAGGCGTGGTCCACCGCCAGGTCGGGCTCGTCGAGCTGGTTTTTCGCGTACGTCAGGCTCGACTTGAGCATCCCGACAAGCTGCCACGCGCCCTGCCGCATGGCGGGGCGGATTTCGTCCGCCCTCGGATCATCCCCCTCGGCTCCCAGGCTTCCATACTTGATCTTGTAGAACTCGGCTTCGGACTCGACCTTGATTCCCCCCTGCCGGATTTGGTCGTCGAAAAGTTTCGCGCCCTGGCTGATGTTGCGTGCGAAAATCATCCGCCCGCCGCGTACGAGCACCATGTCCGTGTTGTCGGCGCCGATATTCAGCAGCATCACCACCCCGCCCTCGCCGGGATACGACCTGGCGTACGCGGCGTACAGGGCGAAGGGGGTCGGGATGACGTCGGTCGAACGCACCCCCGCGGCGTTCGCGATCGCCATGCGCTCGTCCACAAAGCTGTTTTTGCCCATCCCGATGATCGAGAGGTACTTCGGGAAGTAGGCGTCCGGCCCCCGGAGGGTGGCATAGTCCACGTACAGATCGGGCTGCTCCTGCCGAAGCCCGCTGATTTCGTTCCGCATCATCTGACCGTAGCTCGTCATTTTCGAGGCGGGGAAGACCCGGATCTGCAGATTGATGTCGCGGCCGGTGATCCCCAGGACCGCGCTCGCGCCCTCCGATCGGCCGGCCACGGCCTCCCCCAGCACCCGGGGCGCAACGTGGGGGTACTCGGAGGCGCGGAGGTGCGCCACGCGCTTTCGTGACATCCCTGCGACCCGGATTTTCCCCAGCCCGCGGCGGAGTTCCACCACCTTGATCGAGCTGGATCCGAGGTCTATTCCAAACGCCATCGTTTGCCTATTTCTTCAGGCTCTCCAGCAGCCGGAGCGCCTCCTGACCGATTTCGTCCGTCTCCCACCGCTTGGCGACGACTTCGAGAATTCCTTTGGCCAGGTCGTCCTTTCCCGCCTGGATATGTTTCTGTCCCGCTTCCAGCAGCCTACGGCCGAGGTCGCGGTCATCCTGCCGTCCGCCGGTCAACAGGACGGTAAGTTCGCGTGAGAGCTCCTGGATTTCGGCCGAGAGGCCCGTGTCCTCAAATCGGTCGACGAAACTCCGGATCTGCTTGAGCGCCGTTTCCGCGCGTTCGGGCCGGCCCGAAATGATCCCGATGCGCGCCTCCAGCTTGACCTTCGCCCATTCCGCCTGCTCGACGCGATTGATGTCCTCGATCTGCTTCGTCACCGCCTGAATCTCCTCAAGCGACTTGAGCCGGTCCTTGAGACGGGAAAGGATGCTGCGCCGGAGGCCGGGCCGGTCCTCTCCGACGCGCTTGAGGTCGTCCTGCAGCTTCCGGATCATGATTTCGGCGGTCGTCGACGTTTCGCGGATGCTCCACCCGAATACGATCGGCTCGCCCTGGACGGAGTACGACTGTTCCAATACGGCGACGCCCCCTTCGTCCCGACGGCGGACTCTTACGGGCTCCCCGTACGCGATTTCAAATTCGTGATTCGCCACGTAAAAGGCCAGATTCCGAACCAGTCCGGACTCCGGGAGCTTCAACTGATCCGCCTTCGGGATCTCCACGAGCAGCTGGATCTCGTCGATCTGACGCCCCGCGGGCACGCTGAGCTGGTAGGTGACGGCGAGCTCTCCGTTTTCGTACGTGAATGACTGGGTCATCGGGACCGATTGCTGCCCCACCGGCCACGCGACCGGCCCGCTCAACTCCATACGGTCGGCGCCTTCCTTCTTGAGCTTCAACAAGTCCGTTCCGAGGGCGTAAATGCCGCCGTCCTTGCCGAGGAAATGCAGCCGGATGTTCAGGCCCAACAACAGCGATTTCCAGGCGAGGGTCTGCGAAAAATTCCTCTTCGCCGACTGAATGGCATAGTCGCCGAGGGAATGGCTCGTCGGTTTTTCGGTCAGCGGGGCGTCGTTCAAGACCTCAACGTCGTCGACGAAGATCCTTCCCGTCCCTCCCCAGAACGCAATCCCCACGTCGAAGTGCGACGCTCCGGGGGCCGGATCGAAAGCGCCCTTGATCATCCCCCAGTCCGGCTTGAGCTCGAGGAAGGGGGACACTTCGACGTGGATCGTCCGGTCCATCCTGTCGACCCAACCGATAATCAGGGCTGCCTGCCCTTTGAATCCGTCAGAGCGCACCCAGACGCCGGCATCGATCCGGCGCCGGCCGTTGACGGTCAGCTTCGCCCCGTACCTGACGCCGTTGGCAGGCTCCGGCCTGATCTTCTCCACGACCATCGACCCCGGGGAGGCCCGTCCCGCGGCCTTGTCGAAGGAGATTCTAACGCCGTCATCCACGCCCTCCCACGCGCCGACCGGATTGCCGATTTCAGCGTTGAACGAAGGGTTGACCGCGATCTTGTTGGGAGAGGCAAAATTCCGCCCCCCTCCTCGGGTCACGACGATGTAGCAAACCACGAATAGGAAGCCGGCCAGCCCCAGCAGCAACAAGGCGTTGACGGCGCGGCTGATCGACTTGGCGATGCGCGGCATGGCCCCCGCGCTCCAGATCGAAAAGTCCTTGACCACGGCCCGCGCGCGGGTGGTTGTCACCTGTCCCGAAGGCGCGGTTTCAGGGGTCAGCCGGGTCCCTTCCTGCCGTTTGAACTCGATGTGAATCATCGTGTCGCCGATGCGAATGACATCGCCGGGCTTCAGCGGCTCGGTTCCCGCGCGTCGGCCGTTCAGCAGGGTTCCGTTTCGCGAGCCCTGGTCCACGAGCTTCAGCTCGCCCCCCTGGATCACGACCTTACAGTGTTCGCGCGACGCGGCGATGTCCTGGATGTAGACCGCACAGCGACTGCTTCGCCCGATGGTGTGTATCCCGTCGGGAAGGGCCAGCACCTGTTCCTGCGAGCCCTGGACCACGATCAGCTTGGCCATGGACGCAGCAGGAGAATATCTCACATGGATACCCCGAATTCAATGATCTCCCCCGAGAGGGCCGATTTCGGGGCCTTACGGAGAGTTTGAATCGGTTTCGAACTGATAGGTCGTGTGCGTGATGTCGAACGACGCGTCCAGCCGCTCGTCGAGCCGACGCGCGAGCTCCTCCGTTTGACTGACCGTCGCATCCGCCTCCAGGACAATGTGGGCTGTCAACGTATACATACGCGATGTAATCACCCACAGGTGAAGGTCGTGAACCGCCTTCACCCCCTTTTCTTCCTTGATGGCGGAAATCACCTCCTCGATCTTGACCCCATGAGGGGCGGCTTCGAGGAGGATCCGCAAGGAATCCACGATCAACTTGACCGACCAGATCAGCACGAGCACTGAAATCCCCGCCGCGAAAACGGGATCCAAGGAGCGCTCGCCGGTCGCGAAGGTCAAGATCGCGGCCACGATCACGCCGACCGACGATATCGAGTCGGACAGCATGTGCACAAACGCCCCGCGGGCATTGATGTCGCTGCGAGAAGCGGCGTGGAGGATCCATGCGCACAACAGATTGGCGGCCAATCCCGCGAGGCCCACGCCGAACATCAGCCCCAGATGGGTGTCGTGAGGCTCCCGGAAGCGGTGGTAGGCCTCGATTACGATCCACACGACCACCGGCAGAAGGGCGACGCCGTTAAAGAGCGCCGCCAGGACCTCGATCCGCCAGTACCGGAAGGTCTTCTCGGGCGGGGCAGGCCGGGCGGCCAGGATCAGGGCCAGCCAGCTCACCGCGCACGCCGCGAAGTGAGTCATCATATGAAAGGCGTCGCTCATGAGGGCGATGCTGTCCGCGAACCAGCCGCCGATGAACTCGACGACCATGAAGCCGCCGGTAATGGCGACGACCGCCGCCATCCGGCCGCGCGAGCGCCGGCGGGGGTCCTGGGGTCGTTCGACGCGCACCTCGCGCGTGGTGGACTTGGGATGATGATCGGGCTCGGACACAGGGGGACCACTATAAACCGAAACCGGAGGCGTTAACAACCTGGCTGAGCCTGGTTGTTAACCTTCGGCGGCGAAGCTCCGCCAGCGGCCTTTGGGAATCAATCCCGCACCGATGACCGCCAGCTGACCCGCCACGAACAAGCCGAGCCAGAACGGCCCCGACCCCATGAAGCCGTACGCATGAAGTCCGACGCCCATCATGTTGACGCCGAACCACGACCAGGAGGTGACGATGTTCCCGACAACAGCCAGGACCGCCAGCCCTCGATCTCGAATCATCCCTCCCCACCTCGCATGGAGAACCAGGGCGTTCCACAGCACGATGATGAGCGCCCCATTCTCCTTTGGATCCCACCCCCAGAAGCGGCCCCAGGACTGGTCGGCCCAGATTCCCCCCAGCACTGTTCCCGTGAAGCTGAAGAGCGTTCCGAAGCAGACGATCCCGTAAATCATTCGAGCCATGGATCGCGAGGCCTCGGCAGAAAGGGAATAGGTGAGCAGCCCGCGAAGCACGTAGACGATTCCAAGTAGGCCCGCCAGATACGTGGACGCGTACCCCAAAGTGACGACCGTGACATGCGTGGCCAGCCAGAAATTCGTGTCGAGCACCGCCTGCATCATTTCGAGGCTGTCACCGCTGCGGCCAAGATTGAACGCGATGAGGAGGGTCACAAACCCGGCGACCGATCCCATGGCGGTTCCGATCCCGTCCCGATAGAACTTTTCCAGGACCAGCCCGAGAATCACGCCCGCCCATCCGATGAATATCGCGGAGGAATACAGGTTCGTCACGAAGACGGGCCAGCGGTCCTGGATGTACATTCGAGCCACGAGGGCGAAACTGTGGACAACCAGCGCGATCGCCACCACGCCCACGCCCGACCTTCGCAGCGCGCTTCCCCAGATCAGCCAGGAAATCAGAACCAGCAGGAAACCGGCGACGTACAGCACGGGAGCACGCGTGAACGGGCTGAAGGAATTGAAAAACGTCTCAAAGCCCGCCCGCCCTGTGTCCTCCGGCATGTGCTTTTCCATGAGGCTGCGATATCGATCCACTTCGGCGTTGAAGGCTTCCACGTTTCCAGCTCGAAAGGCCGACAGGAGCCGGGCAAGCGACTCAGCCACCGGATCGGGGATCCCGGTCACTTGTGACCGGACCCGCGCCTCGTCATACGGTTTCCACTCGTCCCCGACCGACTGGGGGGGGACGACATGCGGAATCTGGATCTCGATCAACCTCTGGAACAGGCGCACCTTGTCCATCAGCTCCAGGATATTGTGTTCGTAAATGTCACGATCCACCTGCCGATGCGAGGCGGCGCGCTCCGCCTCATCCTGAAGGACCTCGCTTCGATTCCCCACCTCCAAGTACGAATAGCGAAAGCCGGAGCGCGGACTCAGGCGCAGCACGTTGAGCACCTGATCGTGGTCGATACGGAAAACTCTCGCCCCGAGCACAGGGATCCTCTGCAGGGCCTGTTCACTCGTCGGCGGATCGTCGGGATCGATGGCCGACAGCATATCCAGCAGCCACCGGATCGCGGGGACGGATCGTCCGGCGTCGTTCACGTAGGAATCCCGGCCGCTGATCTTCGTCAGGCTAGTCCGCGCCAGGGTATCGAAAGGCTTCACCCGGCCCTGATGCACGATGGGGATACGACCGAACTCCCGGATGCGCATCTCGCCCGGGCCGTCTCCCGGAGGCAAGGCGGCGATGAGAACGTAAAGACAGGCTAGAGCCGCAGCGGCCCACGGCACGGCGCGCTCCCAGCGGATCATGCATCCTCCCTTCTGCGGGCGAATCGAGCGAGACTCATGATGAACTGGATGATCAGCCCCAATGACACGATCGAGCACGAGATATACGGAAGCAGCCAGCCCGGATTCCGAACGACCTGGAGCACCGTCCCACGGTCCTCCTTCAGGAAGGAGGCCTGATAGAAGGTCTCGCCTGCGTATCGCAGGGGGCTGTTCATGGAGATCAGGAATTCCCGATCCACCGTTCGTTCGGGATCCTTCAGGACGACTC
>Ga0187893_10013811_pt1 | contig 11156 bp, 14 predicted proteins | sample MA1701074metaG_FD_139574 | JGI IMG/M metagenome (GOLD analysis project Ga0187893, IMG submission 139574) | White microbial mat communities from a basaltic lava cave in the Kipuka Kanohina Cave System on the Island of Hawaii, USA - MA170107-4 metaG ...
AGAATAATGATGGATCCATTCGAGTTCATACGTGAATCAAATGTCGTTGCGACGGTCAACGGCAAGAGCATATATCAGATCCGCAAGAACATTGGCAGGGAGCAGGCGGGCATGCTCCTGAAGGACCTGGAGATCGATTCTGCTTATGCAGAGCCCGACTATGCAAGGCCCATGGCTCTTGGACTAAGTCTGGAATACAAGAAGCATTCCAAAGCTTTCGAGCTCGCAGAGGGGATAATCAAGGACAGGTACGACGACTCGGATCACATGATAGACTTTTCAGAGCAGGTAAGCAAGAACAAGCTCCTCACCACGGGCCGGTCCCTGAAATTCGTAATGGAGAATCTCGCGCAGGGAAAAAGAATCGCCTCGGTCCAGGGGACCATCCAGACAGGCAGCACGACTCGTGAAACCATATACTACCTCAAAAAGGCCGGCGCAAAGAGGATAGACGTGGTCGTCAGCTACGTTCCAACGGTCGATGGAAGGCAAGTGGGTCTTTACACACAGAACAGGGAGCTGGTCGCCAACAAGTACGTCGGCGAGGTCTCATCGATAGACGAGCTCAACCAGAGTGTCGCAAGGGAAATAGGCGCGGACTCTGTGTACTACAATTCTCCATCAGTGTTGGCAAAGGGAATAGGCGTGCCAGAGAACAACCTCTGGTTCCCCGAGTGGGTAAGGTTCCTTGATTACAAATGAGGAAAAGCGACATCGAGCCGGAGCGAACCAGCAGGCCGCCTGACAGCTCCAGGGTAATCATGGACACCGAGATGCAAAATCACGGGTTTATCATTTCGAGAATAGAGCTCAGGCAGTACGTGGAACGAGCAGACGAGCGACTCGGAGATTACTCGCTGCTGACCGTGCTCGTCGAAACCGACAGAGGTTCCGTGGAGATGAAATATGACGAGGGCTTTCGAGGGCCAGACGCTCTGGAATCAGCCGCCACTATGCTGACCAAGTACGTGGGGCTAGCGTCGCTTATCAACCGCGCCCTGATAGAACTTCAGGGCTAGCCTACCATGAACAATACTTTTTCATTCATTGCTCTAGAATCGTGGTGCCCCGGTAACTTATAGCTCACGAACAATTTCCATCCGTAGTGGCCCAAGCCCAGCGGTTCAATTTTATTCAGAAGGACAAGACGTGCGGCTGCGGGCACCCACTAAAGTATCACATCCATGGATCTTCCAAGTGCCTGTTTGGTGTTTGCAGCTGCGAGCTATTCTCGCCCAGCAGCTAGAGCAGTTTTTCGGCTTCTGAAAGCCTGTCGACCCTCACAGGCCAATCAAACTTTTGGTTCCAGGGCTGATTGAACAGAATGGCTGACTTGGGCGACACAACATCCAGAAGGTTCATTGGAGCATCGTCTATCAACACGTCAAAAGGGTACTTGGATTTCGGGATGGTGTCGTAGATAAAAAGCAACTCGTTCGCATAGATGCCATGAAGGTCAAGCCACATTGCAACGTAGGCGGCTGTGGGCCTTTCTCTTTTAGTAATGATCGAGATCCTGTATCCCTTGCGGTGTATCCTCTCTGTCACCTTGCCTATGTCCGGTTCCGTAGGCGGGATTTCTCGCCACCTGTTTTTCCAGACGTGGCTGAAGTGCTGGTATACCTCATCGGCTGTGATAGGCAATATTGTTGGGATGTCCCACTCTACAATGTCTTTCTTGGTCACAGACTTTTTGCTTCGCTTGCTGTACTCGTCCGTCCAGGTAAGCATGACATCAGCGAGGACCGAATCCACATCTATTGCGACAGTTCTTGCCTCTTTAGCCACTCCGGGTATCACGCGATCTGCATCAAGGGAATCCGCCAAGATATCGAGCAGCAGCTATTGCCGGTATCTCTATTTATAGAATGACGGGCAGAAGCCGTGCGCCTTAAGACTTTTAACTCGGCTAATACAAGCTTTCACTGGTTTTCAACTTAGGCAAAAGAAAAGTTCTGAACGAAGCCCAGCTGAAGGAAATGGTGATGCCCGGAGAAGGTCAACTTTTCGGACGGGTCGTAAAGCTGGTTGGCGGGGACAACATTATCGTAAAATGTACTGACGGAAAGATAAGGACCTGCCGCATTAGAGGAAAAATAAAGCGCAGGATGTGGATACGGGACAACGACCTGGTGCTCATTGCCCCCTGGGATTTTCAGTCAGAGCGTGCCGACATTATATGGCGATACATTGCTGCCCACGCAGAGAAAATCAAGCAGGACGGGCACCTCGCCGGGCTTGAAGCCTGATCCAGTAGTCTTGAGCGATTAAGGTCCTGAGCGATATCTGCGAGGTGGGTACGCATTTGATCCCCTGTTCTGCGAATCAAAAGTCCTCCTCGGGGGTGGTGCGTCATTTTCGTGACCTGGATGTGACCTTATGTGGCTCCAGTATTCCGAGTCTGCTATGGCAAGTTTGCATATCGGGCAGTTCGCGTAACCGCATTTATGATGTCCCACAAAGTTCGGATGTATCGACAAGTGGCAGCTGTTGCATTCCGGCAATGTAGATTCTTTCGACACTTTCTGCAATTAGTGTTTATCGGTCTAGATCATGATTCATGGCCATCTTTTGAGCATTCCCGTTGCCCGGAAGAGCTTGAAACCAGCATTGCCCCGTATTTGCTTCCGTACGACTGATGCTGTATTGCTAATGTTGGATGGGGCCGGCCGGATTCGAACCAGCGACCTCCAGCGCCCGAGGCTGGCATCCTGCCAAGCTAGACAACGGCCCCTAAATTGCAGGGACACTGGATGTTCACCGTATTATATTCATTAATACGAGTGACGATCGGTTTTGTGTGACCTGAGCTCTTTGAAACTAGAAAAGGCATGCCCGCATTTTTCGCACTGCCACTGGTTGGCCCTTGCATCCCGGAACGTTCCAAACGCGTTGCGGCCAACGTAGTACGTTCGCGTCTGATGATCGTATGTCACCGGATTGTGATTAATTCTATATTTCATGATACTCATCCGTTTCAAAACTCGCTTATCATCGCATAAAAGTAAAGTGGTGGATCAGTACAGAAGGCGGTTCCGGAACGGGATGCCGTGCGAGCTAACGGTCTTCGCCACGCCGCATCGATCTGTTGCTGGGCTGCTTCGAATTGCAGATCCCAACCATGGATAACTTTATCTTTGACGGTCGGCTGGACAATAACATGGCTGATTCAGTACTTATGTTCGGCGTGACTGCCGGGATCTTTGCCTTCCTTGTGGCGATCCTATTCGTGTCGAGAGGTGCGCGCAAGCGCCACGGATCTGAGGAGGAAGTGGCCGAAACCCATTCTTCAGGGAGCTCGGCGAAGGACGGCAAGAAGATAAAGAAGTTCAAGTCGGACGGCACTCCTGCCTAAGGAGTGACGGAAAAGCACATCTAGAGTGCCCGCGATCACGGTATCCGTACGCATGGGGCTCTAGAATCACTGGCGATCTAAGTCAGGTCTCCGCGCGGAGCGAGACGTCTTTTTTCTATTATTCAAAGTCTGACTTGAATGTTGCTGATGTCTGGGACGTCTCAAACTAGAGACCGATCTCTTCCTCGATGAGATCTATGAACTCGCCCATCTGACGATGGGTTCTCAGAAAAGCATCACCCTTTCTCGTTGTCCTGTAAGTGTTCGAAACTACCTCAAATGTCAAAAGGTCGTTTCTTGTCATTAGGGACAGGAATTCATCGAGATCCAGATGCGATAAGTGGGCATCTCTGGATAGTCTATGCTGGATCGCTCCATCAGACTGTTGGGCTGCTTCCAATATTCTTGCGACTATGTCAGTCCTTGCATCCGGAACTAAACTGTCAACCTCTGTCGCTTTCATTTGCGGTGAATTCAGTTTTGTGTTTTTTGATATTTAATGCATCTGACATTGATGGTATGTAAAAGGAAAGGACATTTACCGGCGTTCGAATTACAGAACCCGATGACCCTCACGCGAGTCAATCCTGCCCGGAAAAGATGATGAGCGCAGGTCCAAGAGTTATCGCTTGAGAAATACAACGTATATATATCTTGGAAATATCGCTAATCCTGAATGGCCAAAGGAGCAAAGAAGGGAGGAAGGATCCGCGACAAGTGGCGCGACAAGCAGTGGATCATTGTAAACGCTCCTCCCGCATTCGGGGGCAACCCTCTGAATCACATTCCTATCACCGATGCTGTCAAGGCCACGGGGCGGGTCATTGAAAATACAATGTACGATATCATGAAACAGGATCCGAGCCAGCACCAGATAAAGGTCTATGTTCAGATTGACAAGATAATCGACGGAACGGCTACAACGGTGTTCAAGGGCCACGAGTACGCCAAAGAGTTCCTGAGGAGCCTGATAAGGCGCGGAAGCTCCATGATAACTTTTACCCATGATTACACGACTATGGATGGACACACCTTTCGGGTCGCCACCGTGGTATTCAGCCAGAGGAGGATCAATACTTCAAAGAAACACGAGATCCGGCTTATTACCCACAGAGTGCTTTCTGAGAAGATCCCAAAGATTACTGTAGACCAGCTCGCCCAAGAGGTAACCATGGGCAAACTGGCTTCCGACGTAATGGTCGAGGCAAAGAAGATAACAGCCATACGGCACTTGGGAATTAGAAAGACAAAGTTGATCTCTACGCCCGAGTCAAGGGCAGTGGAAGAGGCCAAGCCTGTTGAGGCAGCCGCTCCTAGCGCCTGATTCATCATCTGCGATTCATGTCATCTGTCTATATGCAGAGCGAGAACAATTCTTCAAAAGATAATAGAACGCTATTGATCCTCAATAGCCTTCATGGAATAGTCCATTTGCCTTATGGACGCCAGAAAGTCCATGCCCTTTGCAGTGATCCTGTACTTTCTGGTTTCTCTGTCGTATCTTAAAAGTCCGTCGGCCATCATTAGAGAGAGATACTCGTCTATCTGCAGATACGAAAGATACGAGCCGTACATCAGTCTCGGTTCAGGAGCGCCCCCCGAACCTTGAGTCGACTCTAGAATTTTCTTGATAGCATCTAGCCTGCCACGAAGTGATTCCACCTGGTCCGGCTTTCCCTCCTGTCGTCTGGTTTCACCGGACAGCATTTAGCCCTTTTGACATTGCGACTACAGAATATTCATACAAGATATACCCTCGCCTTCAACTACATAACTTGAAATCGCCAGAGGACGCAGCATCGAGTAGCATAGTGGAGAATAAAAGTGAAAAAGGAAAAGAAAGAGAAAAGTTAGGGGGTCAGAATCCCATGCGGGTGATTCCTGTGTCCCTGTTCTTTAGGAATACGAATGCCCCAAGCGCAGCCAGAGAAGTCGCCACGAGAGCAATCAGTCCAATCGGAGATTCGGGAAGCACGAACGGACTTTCTGCCTCGAACTGCGCAGTATCAACTACTGCCCCATTGTCGGTTTCAACCTGTGACTGGGCCTGATATGTTCCAACATCACCAGTATCGCAGACTCCATCACCGCCGTTTGAGACCAGCGCAAAGTCTGTCGGATATTCCTTGCTAAGCCCTGATAATGGAATGGCCACATCGAGCCCCGTGGCTCCACAGACATCGCCGTCTGGCTCGAAAACGGTAAGTGACATTAGATGCCCATTGATCGCAGGGTTTGCTATCTGTGTAAGACTAGTCGTTCCATCGAGCAAGATGCTGCTAGGTTCTGCAAAGAGATCAGTCTGCAAAAGCTCGGATGGATTCAAGTCTGGCTGCTGCGACGTGTTTCCTGGTCCATCGGCATTGGATCCAACATCGTTAACGATTATCATCACCGTCTCGCTGCTCATCAGGTGACCGTCTGAAACCACAACGTTTATCGAATACACTCCAGGCCCTTGTTCTTCTGTCGGGGTCCAGGTAAATACTCCGGTAGTGGAGTTTATCGACGCGCCATATGGTGAGTGCTGAAGGCTGAATGTTAAAGTCTGTCCTTCCGGATCAGAGGCCGTCGCCGTGAATGTCATCGGTGTTAGTTCATCAACTACTTGGTCTGCGATTGGATCTACAGTCGGCAGGCCGTTTACAACGGCGAGAGCGTTTGGAATTTGGAATCCGAAAAGCCCCATCGATCCCACCATCGCTGCAAGCAGCATCGTCGCGCGCTTTGATTTCCTGTCTAACGTGTAATGCATTACTACTCAAGTTTCAGAAAAGTGTTATTTAAGTACCAGAGTAACAAGCGAGACATCCAACTGCAATAACAAGGACATTGCTTTCGAGCCAAATGTTATGTAATAACAAGTGCAGCGCCGGGGGAACTGAAATGGGGTACATCTATTTCAAGCTGTTTCGACGAGCAGCAATAACACGAGAGCCGTAGTACGATTAGAACTGGAAAACCAAAGGCCCGGCTCTCAAGCTTCCAGAAACATCAGCAGTCGCTTGTACTCATCGAGAAAGTCCTTGCCCTTGGCAGTGATCCTCAGAGTGTTTGTGACTTCATCGAGAGAAACCAATTTTGACCGGGCTATTAGATTGAGGTACCTATGGGTGGCCCTTGTGTCGAGATTTGCCCTGCTAGCGAGTTTGGTTTTGGCACACGGTTCCTGGGAAAGAACCTCAAGTAGATTCGCAACGATATCGAAATATGCTCTTCGAATTTGTGCCAAAGGGGGTACTAGCCTCTATAGTAGTCTAGAAGTAAAGATATTAGTTAATTAGTTTATGCCTGTCAGCGATTGTTAACATTCGAAAATTGTTAAAGAATCCAGGACGAGTTTATATACAACACGAGTGCGCACGCCTTGCCAATGTAGACTTGACCTGCAGCGTCGGGGTCTCAACTTCATGATCGTCTGCTCGCATGCCTGAATTCTATCGAGATATCAGTTCCTCAAAGAATGGCGTGCAGCTCTCACTCATGACCAGGTACTTCCCTTCCACAATCCGGATGAAATCAAACTTTAAGAGAAAATCGATAATGCTGCGGGTAGATTTGCCTGGGAGATCGAAAATCTGTTCAATCTCCTCAACCGGGATTTTTGATCTTATCGCTATCAGAGTCAAGATTTCCTCTATCGGCCGAGACATGTCCATCGCAACCGCTTCTTGGATCATTGTAATTATGCCTTATGTAGCTCAAGTCATCTATCAACAAGAAAGATATTCCGTAGCGGGAATTCCTGCCCACCGTCTCATTCAATGAGATGAAAAATACACAACTTCTCATACAAATTATATGCTTAAACCACATAAACTATATTACTTACAGCGGAAACCTGATGGTGTAATGACTCAAGACATACACTCTGATATAAGACGCGACAAACTCGACATAATCCTCAGGATCCTGGAGGTAGGAAATACTCCAGTGAAAAAGACGCACATTCTATACAAGGCTGGGATAAACTTTTACCAATTGTCCAGATACCTAGATCTGCTCCTAAAGACTGGCATGATGGAGGAAATCGAGACGCCATATGTCGCGTACAGGACCACCGAGAAGGGACGCGTGCTGATGAAGCTCTTTAGCGGAGCGGAACTCGAGACTGCCGCCTTGGCAAGCTCTGGTAGTTCCGTCGGCGCAAGATCCGCAAAGAATACCCGTCACGCCATTGGCCCGGATGCATTATTGTAAGCTGGGGCCAACCACTTTTCCCTTTTTGAGTTTCATTTCTCTGATAAATCATACACACAAGTTTTCGGCCGACTGCAAGTTTCAGATACTATCTGCGAAACAGAGCGAGGAATCAGAAGGAACGGTGGATTGTGACCTCTCGATTACACGCGCCCTAACCTAGTAGGTGGCGCTTCGACGTTCTTTACTTCAAACTCTGTCGAATTAAAGAGCTTTAGACATGCCCTGCCTTTCTCGGTGGTTCTGTAGCCTAGGTAAGGATCCGTAAACTCTTCGAGCAGACCAAGCTTTAACAAGAAACTGAGATATCTTGACAATTGGTAAAAGTTTATGCCGGCGCTATACAGTATGTGTGTCTTTTTCACCGGCTCATTCGCAATGTCCAGAATCTTTAGCATGATTGCGAGCATGTCGCGTTTGGGACTTTGTTGAGAATGCTGCACGGCTCCTTTTGTTATTCGCAGGATGATATATACCTGTAAGGAGCTATGGCATGTAATTAGAGTTACAGAACTTTTGCAGAGTTGTTACTAGGCCAGAAGGAATCAGGCGTCACAGCTTGCAAGCGAGGGTCTTCAAATGTTAAAGTTGACCTGGGGAATGTACTTTAGTTCCTTCAGCTTCACCAAGATCAATCTCGCGCTCTCCTCGACGGTCAGGCGCTCGGTCTCGATGACGAGCTCGGGATTCACCGGTTCCTCGTACGGATCTTGAAGCCCAGTCATGTCAGTAATCTCTCCCTTTAACGCCTTCTTGTAGAGGCCCTTTGGATCCCTCTTTATGCAGGTCTCTAGAGGCGTGTTGACATAGACCTCGACATAGTCCACTATCTCTCTCCTTGCGTATTCCCTAAAGGATCTGTAAGGGGCTATAAGCGAAACAAGCGTGATGATACCGTTTTTCGCGAGCAACTTGCTCAGGTACACCACTCGTCTCGCATGCGTTTCCCGATCCGCCTTTGTAAAGCCAAGGTCCGGAGAAAGCTGCCTCCTGACTTCATCGCCGTCCAGCAATTCAGCTCTCATTCCAAGCTCCTGCAACTGAACTTGCAGAGACGCGCCGATTGTCGTCTTGCCAGAGCCGGACAGCCCGGTCAACCAGACAACGAATCCTTTGCGCTTCAACTGGATGCCCCCATCAGAATTTGTGACTCATGCACGATATCAAAAGCGGCAAGCGAAAGCGTTGCAGACTGACTTGCAATGTAATCCATGACCTGATGTCGTGCGAGATTGCTTTTAACTTGTGTGGAATGATCGTTCTATAGTTCGAATTACATAGTAGGTTTCTGGAAAGAGCGCTAACGCTGTATGCCAACGTTTATCTCTGGTATCCATCATGTGCAGAGCCAGGAACGAGAGATTTCTGATATACTTTGAAATATAGAGTCAGGCTTACATATTGCTTAAGTATCCGCCAAAGTCCTTTGCTGGTATGGAATCAACCACCCAGTCAGACCAAGTTTCGATAAAGATCTCGAAGGAACTTTATCAAAAAGTTCAAAATAGAGTAACGATGTCAAACGACGAATTCAAGAGCGTCGAAGACTATATCACGTTTCTCCTAACAGAAGTAGTCAATGAAGCCGAGCCGCAGGGAGAAGCCAACGCGTATACAAAGGAAGAAGAAGAGGAGATAAAGGGAAGACTAAAGAATCTCGGATACATCTAGGCCGAGTCTTATCAGACTTTTTGTACTAGCTGATCACCCGCTATAAATCAACAGCCGGCAAGAAATTATGTTGGTACTGATTTGTACAAAGGCTCGCATTCTTTCATGACATTTATCGATTCTTTGAAGAACGCTTCTGACATGTCCGTTCCGAAGTTGCCCTGGGGAAAATACTTTACCCTTATGATCGCAGGCGACTTGCCATTCACGATCTTGTATCGGTTAGCGGGAATCCTAAGGTTGAATTTTATCAGCAGTTTGTGGAAGAGCCGCGCTTTGTTCGCCGCTTCCTCGGCACCGGAGCTCGGATGCGCAAATAGGAACGTTATGCAAGCTCTGATAGCACCTGCCTGGCCCAGAACATAGCCCATGAATATGCCCAGTTCTCGCCCTTCAAATTTGATGTAAACGTAATTCCCTATGATATCCGCGTCTCTCTGTTCCCATACAATAGCGTTCTTGAAGGAATCATGGAGCAGCAGGTTGAGACCCTTGAGCAGTGCTTCCGGGTCGTTCATCTTTATGATCGTACTATTCTTGACATTTAATGACTGTGTATCCCGGAGAACATAAGAATAGTTACTGCCCCCCACAACGACGAATGTAGGTTCTCTTGCAAATTATGTAGTTATCTTTTCTTAACCATTACTCGATGAAGAGCAAGATTTTGGTTGGACACGACTAGATCTAGTAACAATTTCACTGATTTTCCATACTCACTTAAAAGCGATAGTTGATTGAACGCTCTCAACTGTTCATGAGATGCCCTAAGGTTAATGCTAACCTCATACTCGGAGTTTCTATCTCAGTAGTCCTTGTAGCATCGGGCATTCCTCAATCCTTTGCCGCAGAGACTTTCAGGAGTTTCGACGGAACAGATTACGTTGACATTCCTTCAAACGGGTCGCTACAGCTCGAGGAGTTCATCGTCGAAGTTAGATTTCGGTTCACGGAGCAGCCTTCGGAATGGAGCTTCTTGATGAACAAGGCGGGCACAAACGCCGGCAAGACTTCGATTGACCAGAACTATGCCCTGTTCCTGACGCCGTTCAACAAAGTGGGTGGAGGCTTCAGGGCCCACGATGGATCGTATAACTACGTGTATTCCGATGTTCTTTCCCTCTCGTCATGGCACATCGCAAAACTGGTTTACGATGGCTCAAAACTAAGGCTTACCGTCGATGGAGCGAATGTTGCGGTCAAGACGGTAAACAAGGTCCCAGATTCGACTGCTGGCGGCTCATTGAGGATAGGCGCCAACGCCCACGAGCCTACAAGAACCTTCATCGGAGACATCGATTATGCCAAGGTTGTCGATCGCAGCAATTTCAAGGTAAGTTATTACGAGGATTTTGACGGGGCCAATCCGCCGCCGCCTCCGCCCGAAATTACCGAGTGCTCCGAGATTCCAATGAGCGAGCTGCGCGGTGTAAATTTCGTAGATCCGATCCTGTCAAGATTTGAGAACGACGACCGGGTCGGTAGTCCTGCAAACTACGTTCAGGACAGCATGAGGTATCTGAATTCCTACGGCTTTAACCTCATTCGCGTTCCTTACTACTGGGAAGCTCACCAGTCCTGGCCAGCTGCCTTTATGAATGAAATAGAGCTGATCGCGCAGACTGCTGAAACCTACGACATATGCGTGGTTTTTGACAACCATCATTGGTTTACATCGAGTTACTGGAACACTGTCATCGACAAACCAGGCAAGCCAAAGGGATTTCCATCTTTTGTCGTAGCAGACTTTCCCTCAGAAGCAGATTACGACACCACCGCAGCCCCGTTCTGGGGCGCTTTTCTCAAGAATGCAATAGAGATCGACGGCAAGAAGGTCTGGGACGTCCAAGCAGAATTCATGGCGAAGATAATAAACAAAGTCGACCGCTATGACAGCGTTGCGGGGTACGAAATCCTAAACGAGCCCCAT
>Ga0187893_10013812_pt1 | contig 11155 bp, 12 predicted proteins | sample MA1701074metaG_FD_139574 | JGI IMG/M metagenome (GOLD analysis project Ga0187893, IMG submission 139574) | White microbial mat communities from a basaltic lava cave in the Kipuka Kanohina Cave System on the Island of Hawaii, USA - MA170107-4 metaG ...
GGATACGGTGTTCACCGCGGTACTCCCCTCGTACAACAATCGGTAAGAATGTGTCGCTCATTCCAACGGACCTATGTGACTGAGCGACATGCCGACCTCGGCTCGCAGCCAGTTGATGTTTTGCTCAGCGTGATGATTGTTCGCCCATTCGCGAATGAGGCGACGCGCCCTTCCGGATGGCATGTCGCCGCGTACCAGACTGCCACTGAACGTAAACGTTGCGTGGCTGCCCTGAAACTCGGCGTGAAAGTGCGACGGCGCGTGATCGCGGTAATACATGCGGATCACGATTCCGAAGAACATGCTGATGACTGGCACTGCAGGGCGTCACCGCGTCTAGCGCCGGCGGACAGCGCGCCGCATCGTGAGCGCGTACGTTCGTCGCCTCATCCTCATACGAAATCACTATGTTGCGGAATCGCACTGTAGCGCTCGCGTTCTTGGCCTGCGGCGCATTCTCACTCGCGCGGGCTCAAACTCACGCCGCCGTTAGCAAGGCGGATCCGCGCCTCGAGAAGCTCAAGACCGAAGCGCTCGCGAAGGTCGAAGGACGCGCGAAGCTCGTTCAGGAAATCGTCGACATGCTCTTTTCGTTCGGCGAACTCGGCATGCAGGAAGTCGAGACATCCAGGTATCTGACGGGTCTCCTGGAGAAGAACGGGTTCGCCATCGAGCGTGGCGTCGCCGGCATTCCAACAGCCTGGGTCGCGAGATGGGGATCTGGCAAGCCTGTCATCGCGTTAGGCTCTGACGTCGACGGGATTCCGCAGGCGAGTCAGAAGCCGGCCGTTGGTTTTCGCGACGCAATGGTCGCCGGTGCGCCCGGACACGGTGAAGGACACAACTCCGGCCAGGCGGTGAACATCGCCGCCGCGCTGGCTGTGAAGGAGCTGATGGAACGCGACAAGATTCCGGGAACACTCGTACTCTGGCCCGGCGTCGCCGAAGAGCAGCTGGCGACCAAGGCGCATCTCGTCCGCGCAGGGGTGTTCAAAGACGTGGATGTGAACCTGTTCACGCATGTATCGAGTGACTTGGGCGTCGCGTGGGGCGGCGGCGGCGGAAGCGCGATGGTCTCAGTAGAGTTTCGTTTTCGCGGACAGACAGCGCACTCCGCTGGTGCGCCGTGGCGCGGCAAGTCGGCACTGGACGCGGTGATGTTGATGGCCCAGGGGTGGGAGTATCACCGCGAGCACATGGAGCCTGGACAGCGTTCGCACTATGTGATCAAAGACGGTGGAGATCAGCCTAACGTCGTTCCGCAAACGGCGTCGATCTGGTTCTATTTGCGCGAGCGTGATTACGAGCGCGTCGTGGCGATGTTCGAGGCGGCCAAGCGCATCGCGCGCGGCGCCGCCATGATGACCGACACGCAGGTCGACACTGTGATCACGCTTGGCACAGCGTGGGCCGGTCACATGAACAAGACGATCGCCGAGGTCACGCAGGCCAACATCAAACGCGTGGGCCTCCCAACGTGGGATGCCAACGACATCGCGCTAGCTAAGGGGCTACAGAAGGAGTTAGGCGTTCGCGAGAGCGGTCTGCCGACGCAGATCAGCGAGTTAAGGGCGCCGAATCCGAGTGCTGTCTTCACCGGTGGACCGTCGGATGACATCGGTGACGTCTCTTGGAACGTGCCCACTGTTACGCTGCGCTACCCGTCGAACATTCCCGGCGGCCCGGGACACGACTGGGCCAACGCCATCGCCATGGCAACGCCGATCGCGCACAAGGGCGCGCTGCAAGGCGCCAAAGTGCAGGCGCTCACGCTGCTCGACATTGTGCTGACTCCGAAGGTCGTGGCTGACGCCTGGGATTACTTCAACAACGTGCAGACCAAGGAGACCAAGTACAAGTCGTTCCTCGCGCCTAACGATCAGCCGGCGATCTGGCTCAACGCCGAGATCATGGCGCGCTACCGGCCGGAGATGCGCAAGTTCTACTACGATCCGTCGAAGTACGCGACGTATTTGGAACAGTTGGGCATCAGGTATCCAACAGTCAAAGCGGTAGCTCAGTAAGTGCCAACCAGCAGCTCCTGACAGCGCTTTGCATCAGCGCCAACTCATGGTCAGCGCTTGGAGACGTACACGGTCACTTGCACCGGGGACTTGAGCGCGGCGAGCAACGCATAACTTTTCGTTAGGCCCGCGTCCGCCGGCGGCTCGGCGTATACGGCGTAGTAACCGCCAGGGATGCCGTTCGCGGCGAAGTCGCCCGTGCTCGACGTCGTCAGCTGCGCGACGAGCACCTGCCTCGCTTCGCCGTCCACAAGGATGTTGCGCACGAGGCGCACTTTGCTGCGCGCAACACCGGTGAACTGCAGTGTGTCCTGATTCGCGCGATGCACGCTGAGCGCGAGAACGCGCCCCGTTAGGCTTACCTTGTCCGGTATGACAGCAGAACTCGTGTCCGGGCCGAGCGGCGTGTTGCGTATGGCCGGAGCAATAGGATCGCTGCCGTTGGTCCCGCATGCTGCGTACAGGCTTGCGAGCATCGTCGCTACAACGAGCGGCGTGACTTTCCTGCGATACTGCATGGGCTCTACTCCATCTTCGGGTTGAGGGGGGAATTGATGCGCAAGCGCGGTGACGTTGCGGCGCTGGTCACTCGCTATCGAGCATCAACTCGCATCCGCGTTTCGCTGTGACGGAGCACGATGTCAGAGGTTCGTCAATACGTCGCGCGCACGGCGGAGAGGAGATTGCTGAAGAAAACCGCTGGCGCTTGCGCCGATTGACTGTGACGCCGGATGCGAAGGATCCGTTATCCCAGTAATCCGAACGGCTCTTACTCGTTACAGCAATGCTGTGAGATGAGCCTCGCTAGGCGGAGAGACTCCTGAGACCAAGGTTCGTGATGCGCTGCAGGAGATCCGGATACTCCATCCCCGCCTGCTTCGCCGCCGACGCGAACTCCTCGGTCTGCGCGATTTCAGGATTCGGGTTCGCTTCGAGGAACCACAGCTGGCCGCCGCTCGCCAGACGGTAGTCCAGGCGTGCATATCCCGTCAGGCCCAAGATGCGATAGATGCGTTTGCTCAAATGGCCGATCGACGTCGCCACGTTAGGCGGCAGGTCATCAGCGGCCTGCTGGTCGATGCCGTGCTTCTTTTGATACTCCAGGTTGTGCTTCGCCCGCTCGGTGGCGATCAGCGGCTCGTCAGGCGCGGCGTTTTTGAATACGAGCTCGCGCGCCGGGAGCGCGGTGAGACGGTCGTTACCCAAAACTCCGACATAGATCTCGCGCCCCGCGATGAACTGCTCGGCGAGCGCGTGCGTCTCCACGCGGCGATGTACGAGCGCGACCCGCTCCGCCAATTCCTCGTCGCTGTTCACCAGCGATGCCTTGGAGATGCCTAACGAAGCATGCTCGGTGAGACTCTTCACGATCAGCGGGAACGTCAGCGCGCGCGGTCGTTTCACGCGGTGCCCAACGGGAAAGACGTGGAAGGCTGGCAGGCGGATGCGATGATACAGCAGCAGCTTCTTCGCCAGTGACTTCTCGCGCGAGATCACCATGCCGCGCGGGTTGCAACCGGTGTACGGCACGCGCAGCAGCTCCAGGAGACTCACGACGTTCTGGTCGAAGAGCACGTTCCCGTGGAACTCCTCGAGCAGGTTGAAGACGACGTCGGGCTTGAAGGCGTCCACGGCGTCGCGGATGGGCTGAAACTCGGTCTGCACGCCTAACGGCTGCGCCTCGTGACCAAGCTTGCGCAACGTGCGCATCACATCCCATTCAGTCTTGAAGGCGAAGCGCTCCTCCTCGGAGAGCTTCGCGGCATCCTCCGGCGGCACCAGATCCGGATGCATGAGTACGAGCACGCGCAGCTTCTTCATGCGAGGCTCATTTTATAGTGCGATCCAGTCCTTCCGTCCCTGACTATAGAGAAAGTGCATCGTTTTCACGGTCAGCAACACGCAAAAATCGGTCAGCAACTGGCGCTCCGGCCCTGCCGCGTGCAAGCGGAGCACGCGGCAGCGCGCGATCATGTCGCCTAACACCAGATCCAGCGTGTACTGATACTCACCGGTCCAGCGCGCGACCAGCCGGCGGATGTCTTGACGGTTTCGCCGCAGAAACGTCGCCGCCATCTCCAGCCGCCGGTGACGCTTCTGATCCGAGAACAAACGCCGCAGATCCGCGTCGTAGATGTTAGGCAGACGTACCGTGTACTTCTTGCGCCGAGCGGCGTAGTGCTCGGCCAGCGTTTTGGTCAGTCGGTGCAGCGGTTCCATCGTTCGGCGATTCGCCACGAGCGGCGCCCGCGGCCCGATCTCACCCATCAATTCGTCGACGTACAGCAGCTTCTTGATCGCCGGCCAGCCTGCGTAACGCCGCTTCCAGTCCGAGCGCGGCTTGAGCCACACGGCGAATGTCTCCGCGAAATCCTCGTCAGGATGACTCTGGGCGTACCAGAGTCGCAGATGCTGCACATAACGCTTGCTCGCGGGATTCGGCCTGTAATACTCAGGATAGCGCGTAGACGATTTGCCGAAGAGCTGCTGCCACTTCCGGCGACGATGCAGTCGATAGGCATGCTGGAAGGCGTGCCCCGCTTCATGCCGCATGATGCGCAGGCACTCGGCGCGCGACGCACCTTCTACGTCCAGCAGCTGGTTCGCCTCGAGGCGGCGCAGCCGTGCATTCGCGAGGTAAAACGGCGCGGCGAATCCAGGGACGCCGGCCGGCGAGAACCATTCGTCCGACAACCAGACGTGAGGCTTCAGGCGCAGGCCGCGCAGGTCCAGCTCGTCGTACAGCTTGCTGACGCAAGTCTCGAGGACCGTTCCTGCCACTGAAACACCCAGATCTTTCAGCCGGATCCTCAGCAAGCGCTCGTCCGAGATACGATCCCAGCGGATACGCGCCGCCGCGCGCTGACGGTGTGGACGTCGCCTGGACTTACGTGCTGGACGGCGGCGTGACGGGCGGCTGGATCGGCGTGGCACGGCGCGGAATATGGCGCGCTCGTGGCCCGCTTGGGAGCCTAACGAATCTCGAACGGCTCGGAGTAATCGGTATACAGTACCGTGCCGCCAGGTGCGTCGTAGAAGTCCACGCGAATGCGATGTAATCCAGTCCGACGCTGGTCACGCAGAATCGCGGTCAGGGAGTAGCTCGCTCCCGGTCGCAACGTGACTCGCTTGATCCCTTCGACAAGCGTGTTCAGCGCCGCGACACGCCATGTGCCGTCCGGATCCTCCCGTTCGAGCACTCCGCTGGAGCCCTTCGCTACAAACAAGTCCGCTTGCTCCATGGCGGCATTGAACTTGTCGCCCAGCGCGCTCTCGAACGTACGGACGGTCGAGTTGCGTAGCGTCGCCCGCACGCCGGTGGATGTCACCTCATCCCAGCTCCAAACCAGCTTGGCCGGCGTGATGACAAGAGCGGTTGTGCCACCCGGCGTTAGGTTGGCTCCAACCTCCACGGGTGAGTTGCACGCAGCCACAACGGCGAGAGCAGTCGCAGGTACCGAAAAATGATTCCAAGCGAGGCGCATCTCGCCGCTCCGTCCAACCGTCTATCGAGGCTAACTCGTGCGCGCCCGAATCGTAACCCCGCGGAACTAGCGCAGCATTTCCCGAGCGACGCCCAAAGCGGCGGCAGCACCTAGCAGCCATACAGCCTTGACCTTGAGCCATAGGACGGCGACCAGACTCGAGAGAGCCACCGTCGCCACCCACCAGTCAATGCTGCCGAGGTACGGGATTGTCAGATAGACTGCGCCCCGGGCGACCTCACGCACTTCGCCGAAGAGCGTGTGCAGTGCGAACCAGAGCGCCAGGTTGAGCATGGCTCCGAAGACAGCAGCAGAAATGCCGCGCAGAGCGCCTAACAAGAATCGGTTGTGCGCCAGGCGTTCGACGAACGGCGCCAGCCCCAGGATGAAAAAGTAGCTCGGGACGAACGTCACCCAGGTGACCAAAACCGACGCGAGGACACCGGCGCTAAGCGGGGAGAGCGGAGCCGGCGCGCGAAAAGCTCCCAGGAACGCCACGAACTGTACAACCTGTATGAGCGGTCCAGGCGTCGATTCCGCGAGACCAAGCCCGGCGACCATTTCTGACGGCGTCACCCAGTGGTAGCGCTGCACCGCTTCTTGCGCGACATAGGTGAGCACTGCGTACGCACCGCCGAACGTCACCAGCGCGGACGTCGCGAAAAAGCGTCCTTCTTGAGCGACGACGTGCCCCCAGCCTAACGTGATGCCCACGGCTGCCAGCGGCAAAAGCCATAGGCCAACGCACAGCAGTCCCGCCGCGACAGGCGCCCTCCAGTACACGGGTGGCAATGGCGCTCGTGCCTCTTCCCCGTTGCGTGCGAAACGCAGGACTCCTAGCACCGCCGCAACTCCGAGCACCAGCGGGAACGGCAGGCGAAGAAAGAAGAAAGCGGCGAAAGCGCCTAACGCGATCGCCACTCGTGTGCCATCTGTCAGCGCGCGACGCGCCATGCGGGTGAGCGTGTGCGCGACGATCGCGACAACCGCGGGCTTGATGCCCGCGAGCACACCGACTGCGACCGTTGTGTCGCCCGCGTAAACGTACAGCAGGCTCAAGACAAGGAGCGCGATGAATCCCGGCAATACAAAGAGCGAACCCGCGACGAGCGCTCCTTTCGTTCCATGCAGCAGCCAGCCGAGATACGTCGCGAGCTGCTGGGCTTCCGGACCCGGGAGCAACATGCAGAAGCTGAGCGCGCGTTGAAAGCGCTCCTCGCTCACCCAGCCACGTTCTTCCACGATCACGCGGTGCAGCACGCCGATCTGCGCGACCGGTCCGCCAAAGCTCTCGACGGCAACCTCGGACCACGCCGGAAGCCCGACGCGCAACGGAAGCGTTGGCGGAGGGACTTCGCCGGCGTGCCCGCTCACGCGTGCACGGAACTGGATTGTGCGAACAGGCTCTCGAAGATCTGCGCCCCTGCCTTGAACCGTTTGGCGTCATCGCTTTCGGCTAGTACGAGGCCCCTGAGCACCAGCGCGATCCCGTCCGTCTCGGGACGCAGGTAGCGCTCATCCTTGAGATCGATGTCGTGCACGACTTCGCCGATGGCCGCGAGCGCTGGGCTCGTTAGGCGAAACTCCTGCAGCAGTACCTCGAACGTGCAGCGATCGCCGCGATGCGTGTACTCGCCCTGGAACATGTCGAAGCGCAGTTCGTTCGCTTTCGGCACGTAACGTGTGCCCGTTACGAACTTGAATCGCGCCTTCTGGTCGATGAATCGGCGGATGAGCCACGCGCTGGCGATGCGGTCCACGAAAACGCCGGCGCGCGTGACCCACGTGGCCCCCTTCAGATGTCGCGCGGCGGTCGGCGCTGCAGACTCGCGTGCTTCACCTGGATCGCGAGTAAGCGAGGCCTCGAGCTGCGAGACGGCGCGTTCCGCCGGCTCGCGGCCTTCAGCGCCGAAGTGGTCGCGTCGCTGTTCGCTCGCCAGCTGGCGCCGGAGACGTCTCGCGGCCGCCGCGGTGCCGGCGTCCCCTAACGCCGCATGCGAGTGCGCGGCGATCTGCCTGTAGGCGTCAGTCGTGCGTTGGCGAAATCGCTCCTCGAGCTCGACGTCGCTAACGCCGTGCGCGAACGTGCTCTCGCAGACGATCGCGCTGCCGCCGTCCGCCTCTACCTCCTTACCGACCCATTCCAGGTCCTCACGCGCCTCGACGGTGTTCGGGAGGACGTAGACTCCCCCGCGCAGGGCCTCGGCGCCTAGCGGCTGCAGGCGCCGCCACAGCTTGACCCGGGCATAGTCCGGCTTGGCTGGGAGCTGCGGCAGGAAAAGTAGCCACGGCGATGATACGGGCTTGACCATTGGTGATACAAGTGTATCATGGTCACTCCCGATTGATCAAGAGGTATCTCGATGCGCTGGATCACTCGCGTGCGCCCCAAAATCGACCGCGTGGCCTGTCCCTGGCTCATTGCGAGATTCATCGACTCGGCGCCTGAGTTTCTCTTCGTGCCGTCGGACGATGTACTTGCGCGCGCCAGGGAAACCGGGGCAACGCCGTTCGACGTCGAAGGGGTGGAGCTATCGCACGAAGGACCGCTCTGCAGCTTCGACGCTTTTCTCGCCAAGTTCGAGCTTCGCGACCCTGCTCTCGCCGATCTCGCCACGATTGTTCGCGGTGCGGATACCGCACGGCTGGACCTGGCGCCGCAGTGCGCCGGACTGCTCGCGATCTCGTTAGGCCTGTCCCAGTTGTACGCCGACGATCATGAGCAACTGACGCACGGATTCGTCATGTACGACGCGCTGTACGCTTGGCTCACTCGCGCGCGCGGCGAGACGCACACATGGAATCCCCAACACCGGCCCGCCAAAGCTGTCGGCTGACGGCTCCCGGCAGACAGCTGACAGCTTCTACGTCGTGGGTAGACGCTCGAACCATTCGTTGCACAGGTTCGGCGCATGCGCTGCCGTCTTGTTCTCTTTATCGCCTTCGTCGCGTGCACCCAGCGGCGCGACGTCGCCGACATCGTCTTCATTAACGGCAACATCATCACCGTTGATTCGGCTGATCGCGTTGCGCAAGCAGTCGCCGTAAAGGGCGATCGCATCCTCGCGGTCGGCACGACGGCTGCAATCGATTCGCTCGCCGGGCCATCCACACAGCGCATCGACTTGGGCGGCCTAACGATGACTCCCGGGCTGCTCGACGCTCACGCGCATTTCGCGAGAGGCGCCGTGGATCGGCTTTATGTCCTGGATCTCAGCTACCCCCGAGTAAAGAGCATCCGCGATGTGAGGACAGCGTCGCGGCGCGCATAGCGAAACTGCCCAAGGGATCCTGGCTCGTTGGTCGGGGATGGGACGAAGGGAAGTTCGCGGAGCGTCGTCTCATTCAAGCAGCAGATCTCGACAAGGTCGCGGCCGATCATCCCGTGTGGCTCACCCAGACCATGGGGCACTACGGTGTCGGGAACAGCGCCGCGCTGCGCCTCGCCGAGGTTGCGCGTGAGACCAAGGACCCGCCAGGCGGCACGATCGACCGCATGAGTGACGGCACTCCGACCGGCGTGCTCAAGGAATCGGCTCAGGGCCTCGTTAGGCGACTCCTCCCCGATGAAACCGCCGAGCAACTCGACGCCGGCATCCGCGATCTCGCGAAGGCCTTCAACGCCGAGGGGATGACGGGCCTCAAGGATCCCGGCATCTCGCCAGCGACGTGGGACATCGACGGCAGCGGCGGCGCGCGCACGGCATGGCTCTACGACGACTGGAACATCGGCTTTACGGGCATCGACAGCGGAAACTGCGGCTATCCGGCGTCCAACCCTGATACCGTTAGGCAGCTCATCCGCTTGTATCACGACGCGGGCATCCATGTGAGCACGCACTCGATCGGCGATCGCGGGATCGACTGGACCGTGGACAGCTACGCGCAGGCGATGCGCGAGAACCCCACGCGCGGCCTGCGCCACGGGATCATTCACGCGAACATCCCCACCGATCGCGCCATCGATAGCATCGCCAAGCTCCAGCGTGAATTCGACGCCGACTATCCGGAACCATCTGCCACATTCATGTGGTGGATCGGTGATACGTATGCAGGGAACTTCGGTCCCGTCCGCGATCGGCGGCTACGCCGATCTCGCCGTGTGGGATCGCGATCTGTATAGCGCGCCGACGGATCAGCTCCGGGACATGCAGTGCCAGCTCAGCGTCTTCAACGGCCGAATCGTTTATCGGGCCGGCAAGCTCATCGCTCGTTAGGCATTCCGCTCCGCATCCTCGCGCATAACGCGCGCGGAGCACTCCGGGCAGATGCCGTGCGAGAAACGCGCATCAGTGTGCCTCACAATGTAGTCCTCGACAGAGAGCCAGTAGTGCTCGTCTTCGCGCACCTTCTTGCACCACGCGCAGACCGGCAGCAGTCCTTGCAGCCGTTTGACCTGCGCCAGCGCCGACTCCAGCTCCGAAGTACGCTCGTGAACGCGCGCTTCGAGGCCGCTGTTCAAGGCGACAATCTCAGTCTGGCTAGCGCGCAGCTGCGACATCAATGCCGCCGGGCCAAGAGCCAGGAGACTGGTAATGAAGATGAACTCCTGCGCGAGAACGACCGTGCCGCGTGGCGTGAGACTACCGAACAAGCCGTACTCTTGCTTCGTAAGCACCATGATCAGCAGCGCGACGCTCGCGGCAGCCAGCGCGGCGCCGGACACGCCGAAGCGAACAGCCACGAAGATCACGAATGGGAGAAGCAGCACTGGACCCACGTGCATGCCGAGCAGCGTGCCATCGCGTGCGGCGATGAGTAGAACTGTTACGCCCAGGGCCCCCAAGCCGACGATAAGATCCAGCGGGCGGATGCTGTTAGGCGGTACCAGCGTGGTGGATGCTGGCTTGATCCAGAAGCCTAGCAGCAGCGGCGTTACGATCACGAGCCCAACGGCATCGCCTAACCACCAGATGCGGAGGAACTCGAGGTAGCTCGCCGCGCCGCCGCGCACAAATGTGTTGACGGCAGCGGCCAGCGAAGCCGCGATCAGCGCCGCCGTGAGAGGCGCAGCCGCGACGAACTTGACGACGTCGCTGGGTGCCGTGAAGCGAGGGTTGAAGCGCCAGCGAATCAGAATCAGGCATGCGACCGTCGCCTCTGTCACATTGACGAAGCCGAACAGCACGCTTTCGAGCAGCGTGAACGCCGGTGCGTCGGCGATAGCTTCGGCAACAATCGTTAGGCTCGCAAAAACGAAATACCCCTTCATGCGGAAGTAGATCAGCGCAGCCAGCAGGACGCCGTTCGGCGGCCACACGATAGCCGTACTTTCGGGCTGGACAGTGAGCAACACTGCCGCACGCGCTGCCACGAAATACAGCAGCGGCACAAGCAGGTAGTGGACGAGGCGCGGAGAGCGGGTGGCGGGCTGCGAGTGCATCGACACCAAGCCTGCGGGATGGGCAGAGACGCGGGAGCGCCAATTTATGCTCAGCGCGACGCTTGCGGCATAGCAGATCACAACGACAAAGCGGCGTGAAGCACGGGCATGATGCCGTCGTCACATAGCGGAAGCGACCAATCGGGATAGGGAGTAGGAGAGAATGACTCTCCTACTTCCCTCCCACACCACCGTACGTACGGGTCCGTATACGGCGGTTCGGAAAGTTGAGGTTATTGGGAAGCAAGTCGTGGGACTCCCAA
>Ga0187893_10013813_pt1 | contig 11154 bp, 9 predicted proteins | sample MA1701074metaG_FD_139574 | JGI IMG/M metagenome (GOLD analysis project Ga0187893, IMG submission 139574) | White microbial mat communities from a basaltic lava cave in the Kipuka Kanohina Cave System on the Island of Hawaii, USA - MA170107-4 metaG ...
ATTTGGTTTAAGGCTAATTAGATTCATAGTTTTTTTCCAAAGTTATTCTTTAGTATTTTTGAGCTTCCTGATGAGCTTAAATATTATACACAATCAATCTATATTTGTGTCCACACGGTAGGTACCGCAGGCGGGAGTAAAAAATGCATGCAGGAGCTAAAATGATGAATGTCCTAATTCTCCATAGAGGAAGAAATTGTTCAATTTGAAAGAGAATTTTATTAATATTTATCAAAAGTTTATAATGATGGGACAGACACTACGATTACCCTCGTGTTGCAAGACTCATGAACATAAAAAGGTTCACCCGCCCCTGAAACATCAACTCAATTCACTTCCGTACATACAAAGCGCGCAGAAAAATATTTTCCGTTTTTATACTTTACCCGCAGCAAGTACAAGCCGGGGGGCAGCATACGAATATCAATGCCGCTTCGAATGGATTTAATGTGAATCATCGTTTGTGCCGTGGAGTTGTAAACAAATGCTTCCGCTGCATCTTCAGGAACATAAAGGGTGGCGGATGCAGGATTGGGATAAATGAAATTATTTTCTACAGTAAAAAATTCTTCTGTTCCGGTAGGTGGGCAGTGACCCTCGCTTCCGAAATATGATTGTGCAAAAGCAGGTAATCCGAGCGCTGACTGAACACCGTTGAAATTCGGATCAAGGTCGAATCCGTTATCAACATAGTTGCATGCAGTTCCCTGTAAATTCGGATCATGAATGACTCCCAAAAAAGCGCTCCAAGATTTGCAGACATATATTTTATCATCAGGCGCAAGCTGCAGGGCATAAGTATCTGGAGCAATGCTGAGGACAGTTTTCGAAGCAAGAATGGCTGCTGCATTTCCGGATGAAAGATCCAACTGCACAAGCGTTCCGGCAGGGTCATAAGTGGTAATGTAAAGGTAGCAGCCGTCAGGCGAAAACTCTAGCCCGTACACATGGAAACCCATCGGCAGTGTAACGGGGTTGGAAGGCGCGGAGGCGGAAAAATTAAAATTAAAAACTTCTACCGTATCGAGGTATCCCGCTGCGAGGGCAATCCGGCTGCGATCGGGTGAAAACTTCATCTGCCCGTAGGTATTCTGAATCTGCGAGGTGCTGTGAACCATTCCTGTGTTGGTGATTACAGGGCTTGCCAGCAATCCCGATGCATTAATTGTATAAACATAAAATGCATCTGTGCCCCATTCATGGGCAGCCACTCTGTAAACACTTCCTGATGGATCGCTTACGGCAGTCAGCTTTTCAGTAACGTTATTCAGCAGCAGTACATTTTTCTGAGTAACATCGCCTACACCGCTCTGCAGGGTCATATCCACTACGGAATAACGCAACCCGTTGGGACCCCCGGTTTCATCCGTAGTGAAAATATAATAGAGCAAAGTGCCTGGCTGCGGTATGATCAATGCTGCTTGTGTGGAGGAGGAACCGCCAAGCAGCCCCGTGCCGTTGGGCATCACCTGTTGATTCTTGTTCCACACTGTAGATCCGTCCGTGTAAAAAAGAAGGTTACCCGAATTATCGCAAATGGAAGCACAGCCCTCAATAGTATTCAGCGTATTGTTAGCAATGGCGACAGGTGTTCCGGAAGAAAAATCGAGTGCAGCAAACATGCCGAAATACCATTTATCGGCAGGGGTTTGTGAAACGGCTATAGGTATATGAAAAACGAGGGTCGAAAGGAGGATATACCATTTCATCATATAATCAACCGATATCTCAAAAGTAAGAAATATTCAGATCAAACCCGGAAAGCAGCTTAGGTAAATAAATATTCGCGGGATTCAGTTATTCGGAAAGCCCGATTTGGGTCGCACAACATTCCGGTGCCTACGGGATAAAGGGATCCTATTAGTCCCAATCATGTTTTTCATTGATCCCCGAAATCAGCTTGTTCGCCTAAAAGCGCATTAGTTTTTTTTGCTGCATTTTATATTGTTTATCAAACACAATCCAAAATATATAATGCGGCTTGACCATATTGCTTATCGCGTAAAAAACCGGTACAAAACAGCGAGGTTGTTTATTGACTGTTTCGGATACAGAATATCGGAGGATGTTCCCGATGGTTTCAAAATTGAATTTGATGACGGCTCTGCAGCCGATTGTCTTGTTTTGGTTCCACCTGAACAGTTATCCGGAAATGCTCCATGGATTGCCGAGCATTATTTCGGTCACGAATATATCCATTACCATCTTGCTCCGGAAATTTTTATTTCGGACGGAACCAACGATTCCATTGTTGGAAAATGGGTGGATGAAAGAGGGGGTATAGGAGGAATTCACCATATAGCGTTTCAGGTGGATTCGGTAGAGAATAAAATGCTTGAATGGAAAGCAAAGGGATATGTTGAATTTGCAACTACTGAACCATTAAGTTGCCCCGGACTGGTGCAGATATTTACAAAACCATCTGAATTAACAGGTGTTATTTATGAGCTTATTGAAAGGGAAAACCAGGGATTTTGCAAAGACAATGTGAAAGCATTAATGGAGAGCACAAAAAAATTTCAATAATCGAAATAATGGATTTAAACCGGCTCTTCCTCCATTTTGATCTGAACTCGTCTGTGGCACTTCCTATGCGATTTTACAAGCATACAAAGCATAAATAATAAAATCCTGCCATTCCTTTTTCAACCATTTCATACAATTTTTAAAGAATGTTTAAATCGCTTCCGTAAGTTGCTGCAGGGGAAGATTCTTATATTTGAAATTATGGCAGAGTTTCGTGAGAAGCTTTCGCCAGCGGCAAAATAAATTAATCTTATGGCTTCAAAAAAAATAAAAAGGATCGGAATATTCTCCTTTTCCATATTTCAGGCAGTTCTCGGAGGGCTTATTGGCATGGTTTGCGGAATTCTGTATTCGTTCGGAGGATTATTAATTGATGTACTGGTCACCCTGGGCTGGGTTACGACAAATGAAACTCCGGGCTTGAGTTACGGAACTGCGCTTGCTTTCGGGGCATTGGTCGGAATGCCGCTGATATTTTCCGTTGCCGGATTCTTGCTTGGCATCGCAGAAGCTGTATTATACAATTTATTTGCAAAGTGGTTTGGCGGAATCCGCTTAAGCTTTGAATCTGCTGAATAAATATCACTTCCCCATTTTGAATTGTCTAACGCTGCTGCTGTTTCAAATTTCCGTTCTTCCCTCCTTCAATCCACCTTATCATGCAAAAAGCTGTTCGGTTTGATTTCTACTTTTTTGTCCTGGTCTTCGATGAGTGAGAATCGGGAGATGTTGGATGTGGAAGAAGGGGGAGTATCTTCAAGCTTGATATTCCTTCGCTTAAATGCCGGCTCTTTTTCCATGTCGGTAATGGTCTGCTGGTTGTTGAAACGGTAGCTCAGCTCCTTCAACTGGCGGATGCGTTCGCGGCTCCTGCGGAAAAGTTCTTCATGCGGATCTTCTGCCGGTTTTTCCGGCTCCTGCTGTGAAGCATGGGGAATTTCAGCAGAAGAAGAAATGTGATCTGCTTCTTCCTCAACGGCTGGATTTTCCAAAGGTGTATTAACGGCATCATCCGCTGGAGCAGGATGGCTGTCAATGCTGAACGTAAAAACATTTTCGCTTTTCTCATTGCCCTGCAATTCCGTTTCCTTTTCTATATTGATGATTTTTATTTCGGTGTCTGCTTCGATGTTTTCTTCATCCTGAACAATTTCTTCCGATACGGTATCTGCTTTTACATTTTCTTCGAGGTGGTAAATAACCGGCTCGACTATTTCGGGTTCATACACTTTTTCCTCATCCATAAACAAAGGCATATCCGCTTCTTCCAGGCTCAGCAGCACCGGCTCCAGCTCGTTCTTTTCGGGCAGGAATGTTTCAACAACGGTTTCCTTTTTCTCATAGTCCTGCAGCTTGTGCACAATTTTCTCCACCGGCTTCTCCGATTTAATCTGCTGGTGCGTTTTAAACCCCGTGGCGATGATGGTAACGCATATCTTATCCCCCAGCTTGTCATCGGTGCCAACGCCCATGATGACTTCAGCGGTCTGACCTGCCTGCTGCTGAATGAAATCGGTGATGTCGCCCATTTCGTCCATGGTGATTTCTTCATTACCGGAGGTGATATTGAGAAGAATATAACGCGCACCTTCTATATTACTGTCATTCAGCAAAGGTGAATCGAGAGCAAGCTCTACTGCACGGGTTGCACGATTCTCGCCCGATGCCGTAGCGGAACCCATGATGGCTACCCCGCTTTCTTTCATCACCGTCTGCACATCGGCAAAGTCCACGTTGATATGTAGCGTTACGGAAATGATTTCGGCAATGCTTCGTGCAGCCGTTGCAAGCACATTGTCGGCATGGCTGAATGCTTCGGCAAGCTTCAGGTTGCCATGAATTTCGCGCAGCTTGTCATTACATATAATAAGGAGTGTATCCACATTTTTTTTCAGCTCCTCGATGCCGGCTTCCGCCTGTATCTTACGTTTCTTCCCTTCAAATCCGAATGGCACGGTAACAATGGCAACGGTAAGGATGCCCATTTCGCGGGCAAGCCCCGCAATGATGGGAGCTGCGCCTGTTCCGGTTCCGCCCCCCATTCCGGCAGTGATGAAAATCATCTTGGTATGGTCGCTCAAAGCTTTACGCAGGTCTTCGAGGTTTTCGATGGCGGAATGCTTACCCACTTCCGGCATGGAACCCGCCCCCCTTCCTTCGGTTAAGCTGGCGCCAAGCTGAATTTTATGCGGTACGGGACTGGTTTCGAGCGCCTGCGAATCGGTGTTGCAGACGAGGAATTCAACGCCCTTGATTCCGTTACGGAACATGTGATTTACGGCATTGCTGCCTCCGCCTCCGATTCCGATCACTTTGATGATGGACGGCTTTTCTCTGGGGATTTCAAAATTCATGATATTCAGATTTTAATTGTTATGATAAATTTATTTTAGTGGACGGTCTTCGGAATCTTCGCTCAGCCCCTGCTTTACGCGCTCAAAAAAATGTTTCACCCAGTTTCCTTTATGCGTAGTAACGGGCTGTGGCGCCTGCCCTTTCATTCTCATTTTGTTGACCTCAAGGTCCTGGATGCCTCGAAGCACCAGCCCTACCCCTGTGGCAAACATGGGGCTTTTGATTTCATCGTGCCCTTTGGCAAGGTGCTCGTTCGGATATCCTATGCGCGAGTCCATGCCGGTGATGTATTCAACCAGTTGATTGATATGTTTCAGTTGTGCCCCCCCTCCGGTAATGACAATGCCTGCAATCAGCTTCTTTTCATAGCCCGAATTCTTGATTTCGATATACACGCTTTCGATGATTTCTTCCATCCGTGCCTGGATGATGTTGGCAAGGTTTTTCACCGAGATTTCTTTTGGCTCGCGTCCGCGTAATCCGGGAATGGAAACGATTTCATTGTCCTTCATCTGCTTGGCAAGAGCAGAACCGAATTTTATTTTCAACAGCTCTGCCTGGCTGCGGATGATGGAGCACCCTTCCTTAATATCATCCGTAATCACATTCCCCCCGAAAGGGATTACCGCTGTATGGCGGATGACGTTATCCTGGAAAATAGCAATGTCGGTGGTTCCCCCACCTATGTCGAGCAGTGCGACTCCGGCTTCTTTCTCTTCGGAGGTAAGCACGGCTTCGGAGGAAGCGATGGCTTCGAGAATCAGATCCACCGGCTTTAATCCTGCCTTGGTCACGCATTTTTCGATGTTGTTGGCAGCCGTGATAAGCCCGGTGATGATATGGCAGTTGGCTTCGAGCCGTATGCCGGACATGCCGATGGGTTCGCGTATGCCCTGTTCGTTGTCCACGATAAATTCCTGCGGGATGACGTCAATGATTTCCTCACCAGGGGGAACAGCGAGCTTATACATGTCCTTGATGATGCTGTCAATATCGGTCTGGCTTATTTCGTCCTCCGTACTTTTGCGGGTAATCATACCGCGGTGCTGCAGGCTCTTGATATGCTGTCCTGCAATGCCCACATGCACATCCGATATGTCAACTCCTGCACGGGATTCTGCTTCCGCAATTGCTTCTTTGATGGAAGAAACTGTTTTTTCAATATTTGCCACCATGCCGCGCATTACTCCGAACGATTCGGATTTTCCGCTGCCGAGAATTTCCACTTTGCCAAACTCATTTTTCCTGCCAACGATGGCGCATATTTTCGTGGTGCCGATGTCGAGTCCTACTATGATTTCCGGTTCTGTTGCTGCCATTTATAGGTTTATGGTTTAATGTTCAATATTCCCTGACTGCTGTGGCTTATGCCTGCGTGATGGCAGATAGGAATGTCTAATGTTTAAAGCTCAATATTTAAACTGCATCAATAATTTCACCAACTATTTATCCATCCAACCATTCATTTACTCGTTCATTCATTCATTTCCCATCCTATCAATATTCCACTATTCCATCATTCCAACACCACACCCTTCCCCAATTCCCTCAATCAACCACTCATTCATTCATTTCCTCCTCGTACACACCACCTGTCCCTCAAACTGCAGGTTTATTTTTTCATAACCATTCCACCCTGTCTTATTCAATCCTTCCTTATAAAACACAAGCAGCTTTTCAAATTTCCTTTCCATATTTTCCGCTGTCCCGAACAGAATCACATGGTCGCCCACGCGCGGAATAAGTTCCATTTTCTGAAATTCGTTAACATATACCTGCTCCACCTGTGCATTCCAGAATTCATTCCTGCTGAGAAACATGGCAAGGTCATAAAGCTGCACCATGATGTTTCCGGCAGTATCCGTTGAATCTTCTTCAGCGTTTTTTCTTTGAATTTTTCTTTCGGTATAGGTATTGAAAATAAATCCATTCGCTACTACTACATTAGCCGTAAACTGCGCTGACACCGGCATAAATTCCCCCTTATCATCCACATAAAAATGTTCATCTTTCTGATTGATAATCCTGATGACCGGTCTTCTCTGGCGGATGTCGAAATGCAGTGTTCCGTCAATGGTTGAAAATACTTCCACCGCAGCCACGCAGGAATTGGTGCTTATCAATTTTTCCAACATACCGATGTTGATATCGCTCAGACGCTTTCCCACCGGCTGTTTGCTGGCGCTGCTCAGCATTCCTTTGATATCAGCGGGTTTCACGAATTCGTATCCGTAAGCATCGTCAATGTTTATGCTCAAGCTCCGGCATTTCACCGAATTTACTTCGCTGCTCACAAACCCCAGCGTTACCGTAACTGCTATAATTGACAGCGTCCATCCGGAAAGCTGACGCAGCTTTCCGGAGGAAATATTGAATTTCTTTTTAAGAAGATTTGCCATATCAGCTTATTTTATGTTTTGCAATAAGAAACTTTCTTAAAGGTTCCACCATCTGGTCAATATCACCGGCACCAAGCGTTACAAGCACCTGCGGATTGATGCGGTCAATTTCCGTCAGGAGATTTTCTTTTGAGCAGGTGATTTTGCTGCTGAGCGCTACTCCCGACAGAATCATTTCTGACGTTACTCCGGGTATCGGATGCTCACGTGCCGGATATATGGGCAGCAGAATCAGTTCATCCAGTAGCGATAAGCTGGCGGCAAATTCAGAGGCAAAATCGCGTGTCCGTGAAAACAGGTGGGGCTGAAAAATGCCGGTGATTTTTTTTCCGGGATACATTTCGCGGATGCTCGAAATGGCAGCGCGAAGCTCCTCGGGATGATGTGCATAATCATCAATAAAAGTAATTTCAGGATGGCGGATGCGGTAATCGAACCTCCTGTAAACCCCCTGGTAGCTTGCAAGCCCTTTTCGCAGGGACTCTTCCGGAAGCTTGAATTGCAATGCCACAACAAGAGCCGCCAGTGCATTTTCAATATTATGCCTTCCCGGAATTCCCAGTGACATTCCTGAAATCTTATGTCCGCTGAACGTCATATCAAAATGGTACCGGTTTTCTTTTACTGTTATATTGATTGCTGTAAAGTCTGCTGCTTCCGATATCGAGTAAGAATAATTTTTATAACCGGCTGTTTCCAGCTCAATGCCCTTTCTGAAAACAATCATTCCATCTGATTTGGTTTTGGCGGCAAACTGGTTGTAGGCATCATCCATCTGCTGTTTGGTTTTATAAATATCGAGATGGTCGGCATCCATCGAGGTGATTACCGAAATGTCGGGATTCAGCGCATGGAATGAACGGTCATATTCATCTGCTTCCACCACCATCACTTTCTGATTGCGCACATATTTTTTTTCGCTCAGCAGGATATTGGAATGATAATTTTTAGAAATGCCTCCGAGGAATGCATTGCATTCAATTCCCCCCTCCTTCAGTAAATGGGTGATGATGGAAGAAGTGGTGGTTTTGCCATGAGTTCCGGCAACAGCAATGGAATAAGTACCCTTAGTGATGATTCCCAGCACCTGCGCCCGCTTTACAATTTTATAGTTCTCCTTTGCAAACCACTGTCTTTCCGAATGAGATTCAGGGATTGCCGGTGTGATGATGACAAGCGTTGAATTTTTATTCGCTGCCGATTTCATCTCTTCCGGAATCAATTGCACATCATCAGAAAAATGGATTTGAATATTTTCATTTTGCAATTCACCGGTAAGCTCTGTGGAAGCTTTATCGTATCCGGCCACCTTTTTTCCCGCTGCATTGAAAAACCTTGCCAGCGCACTCATGCCGATGCCTCCTATTCCAATCAGGTAAACGTATTTTATGTTTTCAAATTCCATTAATTGACATTTAGTTTTGAAAGCTGAATGATTTCACGCGCAATCCATGCGGCTGCATCAGGCAATGCAAGCTCTTTTATGTTTTTGCTGAGAGAAGCAAGCACTTCATCATTGCTGATTATATCAACTGCTTCGCTCACAAGATTTGCTGATGCTTCGGAGTCTTTAATCAGTATGGCTGCATTTTTTTTCACGAGCGACAGGCAATTCTGCGTCTGATGGTCTTCTGCCGCGGTAGGCAGGGGGACAAGGATGCATGGTTTACCGGCAATGCACAATTCTGAAACCGTGCTTGCTCCCGCACGCGATACCACCAAATCAGCAACGGAATATGCTAAATCCATCCTGCTGATAAAATCCATCACCTTTATTTTATCTGCTTTTAATTTTCTGACCATTTCAGTGGCTTCCTCAAGAAACAGCTTTCCCGTCTGCCATATTACCTGGCAATCTGATTTCACCAGCTTTTCGATTCCTGCTGCAACAGCGAGATTGATGGAACGTGCTCCCTGGCTTCCCCCTACCACCAGCAGGGTTTTCAAATTATCATTTAATCCGAAATAATTGATGGCTTCGAATTTTTTTCCTGTGATATCCACAGCGCTTTCCCTGACGGGATTCCCGGTTTTGATTATCTTCTCTTCCGGAAAAAATTTTTCCATGCCGTCATAAGCCACACAGATTTTATTCACTCTTTTACCGAGTATCCTGTTAGTGATTCCCGCATACGAATTCTGTTCCTGTATAAGACTGGGGATTTTTTTCATCGAGGCAGCATACAGCAAAGGTCCGCTGGCATATCCCCCCACACCTACGGCTACGTGCGGTTTAAACTCTTTCAGAATTCCGGAAGAGTAATACAAGCTCATGATGACCTTTGCAGGAAATGAAATATTTGAAATAAATGAATTGCGCTGCAGCCCGCTGATGGGAAGACCTTCAATCCTGTAACCGGCAGCAGGAACTTTTTCCATTTCCATTTTTCCTTTCGCCCCTACAAACAGTATTTCGGTTTTGCTGTTCATTTTTTTCAATGCATTTGCAATGGCGATGGCAGGAAATATATGTCCTCCCGTACCCCCACCGCTGATGATTATTCTCAGTTTATGCCCGTTGGAGTGCAACAATTTTCTTTTCTTTTTCAAGGTCGCGGCTTACGCTCAGTATGATTCCCACGGCTAAGCTGGTAAACCAGATGGATGTCCCCCCCATGCTCAGCATCGGTAATGGCTGCCCGGTAACCGGAAACAAATTCACTGCAACCGCCATATTTATCATTGCCTGGAACACCAGACTGAAGCTGCATCCGATGGCAAGAAATGTGGCGAAGGCATATGGGGTTTTCTTAACCATCAGGATTGCCCGGTAAAACAATACGAGGTAAAGCATCAGAATAATGATTCCCCCGGCAAATCCGTATTCTTCAATGATGATGGCATAAATAAAATCGGAATAAGGGTGAGGGAGGAAATTCCGCTGGGTGCTGTTGCCCGGTCCTTTCCCGACAAGCCCCCCTGTGGCAATGGCAATTTTTGCCTGCTGCACCTGGTAATTCCCTTCTTCATCCCCGCTTCTGAAATTTTCAATCCGCTTTTCCCAAGTACCGATTCTCCCTGTAAATCCTGATAAATTGGCAATCAGAATGAACATAGAGAATAACATGACTCCGGCAAGAATCAGCAGGCCGATGTATTTCATATTCACCCTGCCGATAAACATCAGAAAAATGCAGGTGGTGAACAGCACCGCAGCCGTTGAGAAATTTGCGGGTAATATCAACATGCATACAAGGCATACAGGAATGATAACCGGCAGGAATGCGGTTTTGAAATCTTTAATCTGGTCCTGTTTCTTGGACAGGACTCTCGCTACAAACAGCAGGATGGCAAGCTTTGCAAAATCGGAGGTCTGAAAGGTCAGATTGATGATGGGAAGCGTGAGCCACCGGTTTGCTTCATTGAGGTTCGTTCCGGACCAGAGGGTGAAAATGAGCAGGGGGACAACGAGGAATAATGCAATGCGCGAAATTTTTGAATAAAATGTATATTTCATTCTGTGTGCTGCATACATGAGCACAAATCCAAAAAGAAGAATCGTGAAATGCTTTGTCAGGTAATATTCGGTATTCCCTTGCTGATATTTATATGCCAGCGTTCCGGTCGAACTATATACAGCGAGGATGGAAAAAATGGAAAGAAAAACAATGACAAGCCAGATGTACCGGTCGCCCCTGAAATAAGTATCTAAAATTTTCGTCATTGAATTAAAATAAATTTTCAGTCATGCTTAATTATTATTTCATTTCTCTGTGAACCACGGTGCCCTCTGTTACTCCCTGCCGGCAGGCAGCTACCGTGTGGACACATTTTTTGCAATACTCCATCCTTTAAAAATCATTTCAAACTTTTCCAGTCCTCGCTTCATTGTAATAGGTCCTGGTGGTCTCTGGTTCGGATTACCTTTCCAACC
>Ga0187893_10013814_pt1 | contig 11154 bp, 11 predicted proteins | sample MA1701074metaG_FD_139574 | JGI IMG/M metagenome (GOLD analysis project Ga0187893, IMG submission 139574) | White microbial mat communities from a basaltic lava cave in the Kipuka Kanohina Cave System on the Island of Hawaii, USA - MA170107-4 metaG ...
CTGCTGACGGCGCGCATGTCGGTGGCCTGAGTTTCCCCGCCGGCCGGGTTCCACTACCATCGGCACCACACTCCAGGAGATAAGGACCATGAAAAACATCAAGACGGTGCGCGTTCTGGCAGGGCTTCTGCTGAGTCTGGCCGCGGCTCCGGTTCTGGCCAAGAGCGAAGTGCATCGCGCCATCGAGGCGCAGAACAAGCTATTGTCGGCCGCAGTCGCCAAGGGCGATGCCGAGGCCATTGCCGCGCTCTACACCAAGAATGCCGAGGCGCTGCCGCCCAATGCGCCGGCCGTCACGGGGCGCAAGGCAATCCGCAAACTGTGGCAGGAGGCGCTCGACGGCGGCATCAAGGGGCTCAAGCTCAGGACCAAGGAAGTGGATGACCTTGGCAACCTCGCCGACGAGGAAGGGCGTTACACCGTACTCGGCGCCGACGGCAAACCGCTGGGGAACGGCAAGTACATCGTCATCTGGAGGCGCGAGGACGGCGTCTGGCGCCTGCACCGCGACATCTGGAATAGCGACGCACCGGTACCCGCTGCGAAATAACTCTCGCCCGGCGCAGGACGAGGAGCATCAGCAGCATCCAGGGCGAAAAGGCGCCGAGCAGCAGGCCGCCGCCGGATTTGCCCGACTTGCCGCTGCCGATGCTGAAATTGCGGTCGGAGATGTCAAAGAACACGTTGTTCGAACATTTCACCTTGAGGCGCGCGCTGGCGACGGGGGTCATCGGCAGTTTCACCGAATGTGCGCCGTCGTTCGGCGTTTTCGCCGCCAGCGGCGGCGCGTAGCTGAGGCCGCCGTCGCCGGACAGCAGGATGTCCACCGCCGCGCAGGACACCGGTGGCGCATCAGTGCCGGCGACGTTCCAGGTCACCTCGAGCATGGAGCCGGGTGCGTAACTCGCCTCGTCGTTCGGTTGCGTCACCACGAACGGCCCGGCGTCGGCGACGTCGAGCGCGGCGAAATCGAAGCTCACTTCGCCCCCGGCCGGGTGGTGGTCGCGCACGTTGAAGCGGAAGTTGAGCGGGCCGGCCTGTGTCGGCAACAGCTCGCCAATCGTCGTGGTGTTGTTGAGCAGATCCGGCAGCCGCGGGAATACGCGCGTCGGCTCCGGCGTCGGGTTGTACGAGCGCAGGCGCGGCGCGCTGCCGACGGGCGCACTGACCGGCCCGGCGGGGCCAAGGTCAAACTGCTCCCACTGATAGGTCAGTGTGTTGCCGTCGGCGCCACTGCCCTTGCCGGTCAGCTCAAACGGTGTTTGTCTGGGGATCGTCAGGCCTGAATTACCCGCGATGGCGACCGGCCGCGTATTGCCGGTGGGCGTGATCACGGCGCAATTGTTGCCGCCGCCAAAGCGCGTGAACTCGGTCATTTCGTCGTAACTGACGCCGTGGAAATAATCATCGCTGTGCGGCTGCAGGTCGTCGGCGCCGCAGATGCCGGCATAGGCCATGATGGTGCTGCCGCTGCCGGGCTCGTAGGCGGTGCTGGCGTTGCCGTTGCCGGAGCAGGAGCCCATTTCGCTGTTGAAGGTGTGGTTGCCGCCGAACTGGTGGCCCATTTCGTGGGCGACGAAATCCACCCAGAACGGATCGCCATCGGGCGGCGTCAGGCCGGTGATGCCGCCACCCTTGTTGTTGCCGCAGACCGACCCGAGCAGGGCGACACCACCGATGCCCTCGCTGACGCGATGGCCGATGTCGTAGGTTTCCGCGCCGATCAGCGTATTGAGAATGATGGTGTTGGTGTACACGTCGGACAGGCCGGCCACGCCCTCGTAGGGGTCGGCGACGCGATTGGTGAAGATGACTTCTTCCTCGCGCTCGATGATTTCCATGCGCACCGCCAGTTCGCGCTCGTAGATGCCGGTGATGCGATTCATCATGGTGACGATGGCGGCCAGCACCACCGCCTTGTCCGGCATCAATTTGCCCGGTGGGTTCGCGGGGTCGTGATATTCGGAATATTCGCCAGTGGCGGCGACGGCCACGCGATAGGTACGCAGTTCGCCGGGGCCGTCGGCCTTGGCGCGGCGGCGCGGCGGCGCGGTCTCGGCTCCGGGCAGGGTAAACACCTTGTCGCCCGCACGGGGCACATCACTGGCGCGGCGCGCATCGCGCTTGTAGTAGCACAAATAATGCGTGGCATCGCCCTGACGATACGGATCCACGTAGACCGTGCCGCTGGGCGCGAACACGATGGCGTGGAAGCCTTGCGGCGTGGTGTCGAAACGAGCCGACACCGTGCGGTCGCTGACGCTGCGGCCGATGTAGGTCCGGATCTGCGGATGGCGCGCGGCCAGATTCGGATGCATCACCTGCGTCTGCCGCACGTCGAACTCCGCCGTGCTGCCGTCCGGCATCGGCAGCGCGAAGCGCAAGGGCGTGGCCGACGAGAATTCGGCCGGCGCGGCGCTCAGCATCTCTGTCAGCGCCGGCAGATCGAGCTGCAGCACGCGCGCAGCGACGGTGCGGATGCGCGGCGCGCCGAGCGCTGAAACTTGCGCGGCATTCAACTCGCTCCACAAGGGCGCGGCTTGAACAGAGGTCGAGAGCAAGGCAATCGCGCAAAGCAAAGCAAAACGCATGGTTTATCCCTTGGGAAACTTCTAAGGAGTCAATCTAACGCAAGCAACAGGCCAAGACCGATAGAGATTCGATACCAGGCGAATACAGTGAACCTGTGGGTCTGGATGTACGCCAGCAGCCACTTTACCGCGCCGAAGGCGACCACCGCCGACACCGCGAAGCCCAGCGCCAGATCGCTCCACGGTTCGGGCGCGGCGCTGGCATCGCCGAAGTGTTTGAGCAGTTCGTAAGCGGTCGCCGCGAACATGGTCGGAATGCCGACCAGAAACGCGAACTCGGTGGCAGCGGCGCGCGAGGTGCAGCCGGCCAGCATCGCCGCGAAAATCGTCGCCGCCGAGCGCGAAGTGCCGGGGAACACTGCCGCCAGCACTTGCGCCAGACCGACGGCAACCGCGATTTTCCAGGTCACGGCTTCATTTGGCGTGAACCCGGCCGCCACTTTCTCGATGGCCAGAATCGCCAACCCGCCCACGATCAGCGCCCAGGCCACCGGTGTCACGGTCTCGGGCAATTCCAGCCCCCATTGTTTGGCAGTGAATCCGCCGACGACCGTGATGCCAAAACTCAGCGCCAGCTTGTACAGATAGTCGCGATGGTCGCGCTGCGAAAAATGCACGGTCAGATTCCATAGTCGAACGCGGTAGATCAGCACTACCGCGAGGATCGCGCCGGCCTGGATGGCGATGTTGAACAGGTCGGAGCGATGACCGAGCCAGTGCTCGGCGATCAGCAGGTGGCCGGTGCTGGAGATCGGCAGAAACTCGGTGACGCCTTCAATGACGCCGAGCAGGACGACCTGCAGCCAGTTTTCCACTTAAACTCGTCTCCGATTTTTTGGACGGCAAAGCATACATGCGCGAAATGACCGGCGTGGTTCTGATTACCGGCGCGGCGCGGCGCATCGGCGCGGCGATTGCGCGCGAGTTGCACAGCGCCGGCCTCAACGTGGTGCTGCATTACCGCTCCTCCGGCGCCGAGGCACGCGCGCTGGAAAAAGAACTGAACCGCAACCGCTCCGGCTCCGCGCACTGCATCCGCGCCAACCTGCTGTCGCTGCCAGCGCTGGAAAAACTGGCCGCCGAGGCATACGAGCGCTGGAACCGGCTCGACGCCCTGGTCAACAACGCCTCCAGCTATTTCAAGACCCCGTTCGGGCAGATTACCGAGGAGCAGTTCGACGATCTGCTCGGCAGCAACCTGAAAGCGCCGCTGCTTCTCACCCAGGCCTGCGCCAGACTGATGAAGCAAGGCGTGGTGGTGAACATCGCCGACATTCATGCCTCGCTGACCATGAAAAACCACATGGTGTATTGCGCGGCGAAAGCCGGACTGGTGTCGCTGACCGAAAACCTCGCGCGCGAACTCGCCCCGCGCATCCGCGTCAACGCCGTCGCGCCGGGTCACATCCTCTGGGCCAGCGATAACACCATGACCGAAGCCCAGCGCGCTGCCGAAGTCGCGCGCGTGCCGCTGGCGCGCATGGGCACGCCGGAGGACATCGCCCGCGCGGTGCGCTACCTGGTTTCGCCAGCAGCGGCGTATGTCACCGGAGTCACGCTGCCGGTGGACGGCGGATTACGGCTGGCTTAAGCCTTCACCCGCTTGGAGCATCCAGAGGCCCAAAACAAGATCCACGGCAAAAACAGTGGTACTAAAAGTGTATCACCGCACAAGCAAAAACGGCCCATGAGGGCCGTTTTTGCTTTCAAGCGGGTGAAGTGTTATTTGCGCTTGGCGATGTCCGCGTAATCGCGTTTCGGCGCGCCGGTGTACACCTGCCGCGGACGGCCGATGCGGTTCTGCGGGTCGGCGGTCATCTCCATCCAGTGCGCGGCCCAGCCGACGGTGCGGGCGACGGCGAACATCGGCGTGAACATGTTGACCGGAATACCGAGCGCCTTGTAGATGATGCCCGAGTAGAAATCCACATTCGGGTAGAGCTTGCGCTCCTTGAAGTAGTCGTCGTTGAGCGCGATCTCCTCGAGCTTCATCGCCAGCTCCAACTGCGGGTCGCTCACATGCAGTGCCTTCAGCACTTTGTGGCACTCCTCGCGGATGATGGTCGCGCGCGGGTCGAAGTTCTTGTAGACGCGGTGGCCAAAGCCCATCAGGCGCACGCCCGAGGCCTTGTCCTTGACCTTGGCCATGAAGTCGGGGACTTTCTTCACGTCGCCGATCTCGCCGAGCATTTTCAGCACCGCCTCGTTGGCGCCGCCGTGCGCCGGGCCCCACAGCGCGGCGATGCCGGCGGCCATCGCCGCGTACGGATTGCAGCCGGTGGAGCCGGCCAGACGCACGGTCGAGGTCGAGGCGTTCTGTTCATGGTCGGCGTGCAGGATGAACAACACGTCGAGCGCCTTGGCCGCGACCGGGTTGACGCGGTAGGGCTCGGCCGGCACCGAGAACATCATGTGCAGCAGGTTGGAGCAGTAGTCGAGGCTGTTCTGCGGATACTGGAACGGCTGGCCGAAATACTTCTTGTAGGCGGCCGCAGCGATGGTCGGGATCTTCGCGATCATGCGGTGGGCGAAGATCTCGCGGTGGCGCGGGTCCTTGTTGTTGGTGGTGTCGTGGTAGAACGCCGACAGCGAACCGACCACGCCGGTGAGCATGGCCATCGGGTGGGCGTCGTAGTTGAAGCCGCTGAACAGGTTCTTCAGCGACTCGTTGATCATGGTGTGCTTGCGGATCGAGCTTTCGAAACTCGTCAACTGCGCCTGGCTCGGCAGCTCGCCGTGCAGGATCAGATAACAGACCTCGAGGTAGCTGGACTTCTGCGCGAGCTGATCCACCGGATAACCGCGATACAGCAGAATGCCGGCATCGCCGTCGATATAGGTGATGGCGCTCTTGCATGAACAGGTTGAGGTAAAGCCGGGATCAAAGGTGAAGGCGCCGGTCTTGTCGTAGACCTTGCCGACATCGAGGCCGACCGGACCGATGGTACCGGTGACTGCGGGCAGTTCGACCTTCTCGCCGGTGGCGTTGTTGACCAGGCTGTAAGTAACTGCACTCATGCTGCGTTCCCCTGAAATTATTTGTAGTGCGCCGGATAACCCGCGCGGGCCGCACCGCTGTCCACCGCCGCTTTCGCCACCGCCGGCGCAACGCGGTCACGCAGCCGGGGGTCGAGCGGTTTGGGAATGATGTAGTCCGCGCCGAAGGATAGCGACTTTTTGCGGTAGGCCGCCAGCACCTCGGCGGGCACCGGCTCGCGGGCCAGGTCGGCCAGCGCGCGCACCGCGGCGATTTTCATCTCGCGGTTGATAAAGCGCGCACGCACGTCGAGCGCGCCGCGGAACAAAAAAGGGAAACACAGCACGTTGTTGACCTGGTTCGGGTAGTCGCTGCGCCCGGTGGCCATGATCAGATCCTTGCGCACGCTCCAGGCCGCCTCCGGCAGGATTTCCGGCACCGGGTTCGACAGCGCGAACACGATCGGCCTGTCCGCCATCAGCATCAAGGCCTCCGGTTTCATCAGGCCGGGGCCGGAGACGCCGATGAAGACATCGGCGCCGGCCAGCGCGCCGGCCAGGGTCTGCCGCTCCGACGGCGGCAGTGCGAACTCGCGTTTTTCCTTGTTGAGGTCGGTGCGCCCGCTGTGGATCACGCCCTTGCGGTCCACCATCAGCAGGTTTTCTTTTTTCGCACCCAGATCCATCGCCAGGCGCATGGAGGCGACACCCGCGGCGCCAGCGCCCAGGCAGACGATGCGCACCTCTTCGATTTTCTTGTTCGTAAGCTCCAGCGCATTGAGCAGGCCGGCGCAGAGCACGATGGCGGTGCCGTGCTGATCGTCATGGAATACCGGAATATCGAGACGGCGAATCAGTTCTTCCTCGATCTCGAAGCAGTGCGGCGCGGCGATGTCCTCCAGGTTGATGCCGCCGAAGGTCGGCGCGATGCGCTCGACCGTCTCGATGAATTCTTTCGGGTTTTCAGTGGCGACTTCGATGTCGAACACGTCAATGTCGGCGAAGCGCTTGAACAGCACCGCCTTGCCTTCCATCACCGGCTTGCCGGCGAGCGCGCCGCAATTGCCCAAACCCAGTACCGCAGTGCCGTTGCTGATCACCGCGACGAGATTGCCCTTGGCGGTGTAGCGATAGGCGGCTTCGGGGTCCTTCTGGATTTCCAGCACCGGCTCGGCGACGCCGGGCGTATAGGCCAGCGACAGCTCCTCGGGCGTGGCGAACGGCTTGGTGATGGCGGTGGCGAGTTTCCCAGGCCTGGGAAACTCGTGGTAGTCCAGCGCGGCTTTTTTCAGCGTGTCGTTCATCGGGGAGGGGAGTCTATCGGGCCAAAAAAAACCGCGCCTGAGCGCGGTTTTTTGTGCGGCACGCGCAGCCCTTAAGCCGTCTTCTCGACCTTGGCCTTGGCGGCGTAGCGCTTCTTGAACTTGCTGACCTGGCCGCCGCTGTCCACCACCTTGTGCTTGCCGGTGTAGAACGGGTGCGACACGCTGGAGGTGTCCAGATTGACCAGCGGATATTCCTTGCCGTCCTTGAGCTTGACCGTTTCCTTGGTCTTGACCGTGGAACGGATCAGGAAGTCGCGATTGGCCGCGGAGTCGCGGAACACGACCGGACGATATTCGGGGTGGATGCCTTCTTTCATGGGAAACCTTGAGGGGCTGCGGACAGCAAAAAATGGGCGCGCAGTGTAATCGCGGCGTGTTGGACAGGCAACCCGCTCAGGCTCGTTTTAGGCCGATTTTCGGCCTGGCGGGAGAATGAGTGATACTAAAAGTGTATCAGCGCTTCGACGAAAATCGCCGGAAATGCTCGAAAAAGCCTTCAAGCGGGTGACCGATCTTTCGGCTTGCGGATGACCACGGTGCCCGCCAGCTTGTCGTGCCAGCCTTGTTTGCGCTGGTCGAAGGCCACCCAGATGAATCCGAGCCCGAATCCGAACAGCGAGACAAAGTAGGCGAGATAGCGTCCGATCAATTGCCCGTTGCTCGGCCGGCCGAGCGTCGCGGCGTCGGCGATGACCGCGGAAATCACCATCTTGCCGGGCGTCGCCAGCTTCCACATCCAGAAGCCGATGACGATGGCGGCGCTCCATAGCTGGTTGCTGCCGAGCTGGGTCCAGTAGGCCACGCCGAACACCGGCCAGCCGGTGGCGTCCATCTCGATCTGCGTGCCCACACCGAGTATCGCGCCGAGCAGCAGCAGCACGATGCCGAGCACCACGGTGTCAATCAGCGAGGCCAGAACCCGCGCCCAGAAACCGACGTACTCGACAGCGGGGCGGGCGGCAGGGACGGCAGGCGTGGGCTGGCTCATGTGAGTTCTCTGATATCCGATGCGGCAACTCTAATTGTTTTCCTGCTCAAACTCGACGGTTAATCGCCGGTCTTCAAGCCGAACCCGTACCCGGATCGGCTGGCAGCACACCGAACAATCTTCCGTGTAATCCTGATCGCCTGCGCTTTGGTCCACATCGAGAGCGATCCGTTCCCCGCAATACGGACAATCACGGAAGACTTCCTTGATCACGGCAGAAACAGCGCGGTGAGCTCGTTCAGATAGGTGCGGCCGCGAGTCGTGGGCCGCACAAGACGGGCAGTCCGCTCAATCAGACCGCGTTGCAGCGCTTTGCCGAGCGCGGGTTCCAGCGCGGACACCGGTTGTCCGGTGAGCCGCACAAAGTCGGCTGGATCAAATCCTTCATTGAGGCGCAGCGCATTCATCGCATATTCAACCGGCAGATCAGTGACTGGCACGGTTTTATTTTCCTGCAGGCATGCGGCCGAGCCGGCAGTTTCCAGATAAGTCTTCGGATGTTTCTGCCGCGCGCGGCGGACAATCGAGCCACCGCGAGTGCGTTTGCCGTGCGCGCCGGCGCCAATGCCAAGGTAATCGCCGAACTGCCAGTAATTGAGGTTGTGGCGGCTGCGTCGGCCCGGCTTTGCATAGGCCGACACTTCGTATTGCGCATACCCGTGTTCGGCGAGGAGGGCCTGCCCTCGCTCCTGTATGGTCCAGGCGGCGTCCTCGTTCGGTAACGGCGGCGGATGGGCGTGGAATTCGGTGTTCGGCTCGAGGGTCAGGTGGTAGTAGGAAATATGCTCGGGCGATAGCGCAATCAGTTCGCGCACATCGTCTTCGGCTTGCACATCAGTTTGTAATGGCAGCGCATACATCAGATCCAGATTGAGGTTGTCGAATCCGGCATCGCGCGCCAGTTGCACTGCGCGGCGCGCTTCGTCCGGCCCGTGAATGCGGCCGAGCGCTTTCAGATGCGCGGCATTCAGGCTTTGCACGCCGATGGATAAGCGATTGACGCCCGCTTTTCTGTAGCCGGCGAAGTTTCCCGCGTCAGCGGTGCCGGGGTTGGCTTCGAGCGTGATTTCGATACCCGGCGCGAACGCCAGCCTTTGCTTCACGCCCTCCAGCACGCGCGCGATTGCTTGGCCAGAGAACAGGCTGGGCGTGCCACCACCCATGAAAATCGAACCCAGCGGCCGGGGTTCGGGTTCGCGCAATTCGTAATCGAGGTCACGCAGCAGCGCGGCAACGTATTCCTGTTCCGGGATATCGCCGCGCTGCGCGTGCGAGTTGAAATCGCAGTACGGGCACTTCTTCACGCACCACGGAAAGTGGATGTACAGCGACAGCGGGATTTGGTCTGTCACGGCGCGTTAGCCATCCATGGCGATGCTGAGTAGGCCAGTTGACCCCCCTGCCGCGCCGTCCGTGGCGCGGCGTTCGGGCAATGCGCGGCCAGTGACCGCGAAGCCATTGCCCTTACCCACGCAACTTCTCAAGCAGCAGCGCCGCGGCCTGACCTCGGTGGCTGAGTCTGTTTTTCACCTCCGGCGGCAGCTCGGCGGAAGCGCAGCGGTGATCCGGCACGAAAAACAGCGGGTCGTAGCCAAAGCCATTGGCGCCGCGCGGTTCGCGCAGAATGCTGCCGCGCCATTTGGCTTGCGCAATCACCGGCGAGGCATCGTCCGCCCTGCGCACGTAAGCCATTACGCAGACAAATTCCGCGCCGCGCTTTTCATCCGGCACATCGGCCAGTTCGCGCAACAATTTTTCATTGTTGGCTTTGTCGTTCGAAGGCTTGCCGGCGTAATAAGCCGACTGCACGCCCGGCGCACCGCCGAGCGCGTCCACCGACAAGCCGGAGTCGTCGGCGATGGCGGGCAGTCCGGACACCTGCGCGGCGTGTCGCGCTTTGATCAGCGCATTGCCGGCAAAAGTGTGCTCGGTTTCTTCCGGTTCGTGCGCGCTGAAATCCGAAACCGGGCGCAACGTCCAGCCCAGCGGCGCGAACAGCGATTGCATTTCCGCCAGCTTGCCGAGGTTGCGGCTGGCGAGGACGACCGCGCTCAATCGCCCTGCCTCATAGCTGGTCCAGCGGGCTGACCACGCCGCGCGCACCGCGATTGAGAACGTGCGTGTAGATCATCGTCGTGCTCACATCCGCGTGGCCGAGCAATTCCTGCACGGTGCGGATGTCGGAACCCGACTCGATCAGGTGCGTAGCGAACGAGTGTCGCAGCACGTGCGGCGACACCGGCTTGGCCAGGGCGGCACGCTCCGCTGCGCGCTTCACCTGCCGCTGCACCCGCAACTCGTCCAGATGATGTCGCCGCACGCGGCCGCTGCGCGGGTCCTTGGAGAGCCCGGCAGCGACGAAGACGTACTGCCAGGCCCACTGCGTCGGCGCCTTCGGGTACTTTTTCGCCAGCGCATCGGGCAGATACACCTCGGCGCGCCCGGCCGCGACATCGGCGCCGAAGATCGCGCGGCGGCGCGCCAACTGCTCGCGCAGCGGCTCCACCAGCGACTGTGGCAGCACCGTGACCCGATCCTTGTTGCCCTTGCCCTCACGCACCGTCACCGCGCGGCTTTCAAGGTCCACGTCCTTGACCCGCAGACGCACACCTTCCATCAGGCGCATGCCGGTGCCGTACAACAGCCGCACCATGAGACCCGCCTCGCCTTCCACGTGCAGCAGCAAAGCCTGAACTTCGCGGCGAGTCAGCACGGTCGGCAAGCGCTGCGGACGCTTGGCGCGCGTCACCTTCTCCAGCCACGGCAGCTCGACGCCGAGCACCTCACGGTACAGGAACAGCACCGCCGCCAGTGCCAGGTTCTGGGTACTGGCCGCAACGTTTTTCTCGGTCGCAAGGCTGGACAGAAAGGCCTCGACTTCGGGCGCACCCATGTTCCTGGGGTGACGCTTGCCGTGGAACAGGATAAAGCGTTTAATCCAGTGGACGTAGGTTTCTTCGGTGCGCAGGCTGTAATGCTTGGCCCTCACATGCATGCGGACCTGGTCCAAAAGTCGTGGCTGAGGAATTGAGAGGTTTGGAGGGAGCATAGAGCTGGACCATCATGAGAATAGGCAATAAATACAGCCATCTGAACGCATGCCGCGCTTCCGGCCGACTCAGTTATATCTCATTTTTGAAGTCTAATTGTAGTTCGGCAGCGTTAGCCCGCTTCGGCGTCGCGGCCGAGAGGCGCCGCGACCGCCTGATTTGATGCGAGCTAACGCTGCCGAACGCGGTTCGAGTTCACAACGAGCAGTTCGGCTGGTCTATGA
>Ga0187893_10013815_pt1 | contig 11154 bp, 7 predicted proteins | sample MA1701074metaG_FD_139574 | JGI IMG/M metagenome (GOLD analysis project Ga0187893, IMG submission 139574) | White microbial mat communities from a basaltic lava cave in the Kipuka Kanohina Cave System on the Island of Hawaii, USA - MA170107-4 metaG ...
GATGCGGTCGGCGTCCGTGCGCACCTTCTGGATCTTCTTGCGGAAGCGATCGCCCTCCGCGAGCGGAAGCCCCGCGAGCGCCGCCGCGACGAGCATCGCGTCGTCCTCGTAGAGCATGACGCCGTAATTGTCGCCGAGCGCGGGCGCGAGCTTCGGGTGCACCGTCCACGTCTCGAGCCCGCGGTGCCGGCGGATGAACCGGTCTTTTCCCCCGACGGAAGCCGCGCCCGGCCGGATGAGCGCGAGGCATTTCATGACGTCGGCCACGCCGTTCGGCCGCATCTGCTGGAGGAGGTGCCGCATGGCGGGCGACTCCATCTGGTTCACGCCGATCGTGCGCCCCTCGCGCAGCATCTCGACGGTCGTCGCGTCGTGGTCCGGGATCTTCTCGCTGTCAAAGCCTCCGAGGAGATCGCATGTGGCGCGCACCGTCGACACGCCGCGGTTCCCGAGGAGGTCGATCTTCACGAGCCCGACCGCTTCGACGCCGTCCTTGTCGAACTGCGAAATCACCACTCCTTTCTCGGCGCGCTGCACCGGCGTGTGGCGGTCGATCGTCTCCTGCCCGAGCACGATGCCGCCCGGGTGCACCGACAGGTAGTGCGGGTAGTTCATGATCCGCCGCGCGTCGGTGAGGATCGCCCGCACGCGATCGGGATCGATCGGAAGCCGGTGAAACCACCGCTCCGACAGCGCCGCTTCCTGCTCGACCGGCACCGACTGGCGGATGCGCGTGATCTGCGCGTCCGAGAGCCCGTGCGCGCGCGCCGCCTCGCGGAAGGCGCCCCGATGCTGGAACGTGATGTGGCTCGACACCATCGCCACGCGGTCGCGCCCGAAGCGCTCGAACGCGTAGTCGATGATCGAATCGCGCGTCCGCCAGCAGAAGTCGAGGTCGAGGTCCGGGTAGTCCGCGCGCCCCTCGTGCAGGAACCGTTCGAACTGGAGCTTGTACTTGAGCGGGCAGACGTTCGTGATGCCGAGGACGTAGGCGACGAGGCTCGACGCCCCCGAGCCGCGCCCCGCGATCGGCGCCTTCTTCGCGCGCGCCGCCTGCACGATGTCGTGCACGACGAGGAAGTACTCCGTGAAACCGAGTTTCTCGATGACCGCGAGCTCGTGCTCCATGCGCTCGCGCGCCTCGCGCGGGACCGGCTGGTAGCGCCGCTCGAGGCCCGCCTCGCAGAGCGCGCGCAGGTCGCCCGGGCACCGCGGCCCTCCGTCGCCGTCGCTGACATGGCCGGGTTGGCCTATGGGCCAACGCGGAAAGATTCTCGGCGCCGGCAGGAAATCCCACGCGGCGTCGGCGGCGATCTCCTCGGAGTGGTCCTCGATGTCGGAGAAGTCGACGTGCCGCAGGTAGCTCTCGCGGGGCACCGGATCGATCTTGTCGACGGTCGTGACGCCGCGGATCGCCGTCAGCACCTCCAGCGCGCGGACGTCGGCGGGCGTGGCGCAGCGGACGTCGAGGGAGGCGACGAGCGGGATCCCCATCGCGCGCGCGGACTCGAGCACGGTGATCTCGTGCGAGACGGAGCGGCCGGGGCGGACGACTTCCATCCACAGGCGGTCGACTCTGCCCTGCAGCGAAGCCGCCGTCGCCGGGTCCTCGGTGATCACATGCAGATCACCGAAGTCTCCGGTCTCCAGTCTCCGGTCTCCGGTCAGATGCGCGCGAGACAGGAGCGAGCACAAGTTGGCATAACCCTTTCGCGAACGGGTGATGAGCGTCAGCTTGCCGACCTGCGCGCCGATGAGGGGCGTGAGGCCGGCGGCCTTCGCCGCGACGAAAAACTTGTCGGCGCCATAGAGGCCGTCGACGTCCGTGAGCGCGAGCGCGCGGAAGCCGAGCGCCTTCGCGGTCGCGACGAGCGACTCGATGGACGATCCGCCGGCGCACAGGGAATAGTTGGAGCGGACTCGAAGCGGTATCATCGTTCACCTTTCCGGAGGGAGAAATGCTTGCGCTGCTGATCGCCCTCGCGTGCCAGGACGAGGTCAAGGTCACGCCGAAGGAGAAGCTCGAGGGTGCCGCGGCGATGCCCGCGGTCGTCTCGCCGGACGGGAAATCGATCCTCTACTTCCGGCAGGCGGACAGGAAATTCGTCTACGTGCTGGCGGACGCGGACGGGAAGGGCGCGCGCGACCTCTACGCGAGCGGCGTCGACTGGGACGACATCCTCAATGGCACGACGGGCGCGTCCACCTTCTCCGCCGACGGCACGCGCGTCGCGGTCCTCGGCACGAAGGACGACCAGGCGCACCGCAAGGAGAAGGATCCGCTGCGCGCCCTCGCGTGCGGGCTCGACGGGAAGGCGGTGAAGATCGACGCCGACGGCGACGCGCTCGCCGTCGCCTTCGCGGGCGACCGCGTGATCTTCATCGACTCGAAGATGCCCGAGATGGAGGGCGAGTCGCCCGGCTACAAGCTCAAGGCGTGGGACGGGAAGGCGACGGCCGTCGTGCTCGACGTGGCGCGCGACGGCGCGTTCTCGTTGACGGCCTCGCCGGACGGCGCGCGCGCGGCGTTCATCACGATGGGCGCCGACGGCATGCGCGTGCGCGTCGTCGACCTCAAGAGCGGCGCGGCGGCCGATTCGGAGGCATTCCGGTCGGACGACGTGACGTTCGACGGCGCGCCGGTGATCTACTGGGACGCGGCGGGGAAGGGCGTCTATGCGCATCGCTGCCCGGTCCGGGGCAAGAAGCCGTTTTCGCTCGTGCGCTTCGACCCGGAGAAGGCGCTCGAGACGCTGCTCGAGGACAAGAACGTCGCGGTGACGGCGGCGCTCGACGCGGAGCACCTCGCGGTCGTGCTCGTCGACGAGAAGCGCGGCGGCGTGCTGCGGCTCGCCGACAGGAAGATCTTCCGCCTCCCCGAGAACCAGTGGGTGCTCGGCGGGCGCGGCCGGCGCGTCGTGCTCTACGACCAGAAGGCGCGCGAGGCGCGGGTGGCGGAGATTGCCTGGTGAGTCGCGCCCATCCTCCTTCGCCCGGCGTCTCGCCTGCCGGCAAGACGGCCCCTGCGGGCAGGCTTCGGGGGACGAGACGCTCCGCAGCCAGGAGCTGCGGGACGTCTCACTTGGTGAGCGACGGGGTTCGGAGCACATAGCCGTACGACGTCTGGTCGAGCCGTCCCAGAAGGCCGATGGAGGCGCCCGCGACGACGGCCGCGTGGCCGAACTTGTCGCGGATCGCGTCGAGCGCGCGGTGCACGCGCTCGAGGCGGGCGTTCCTGCGCACTTCGAAAAGTTCCGGCTGCGGATCGTCGAGCGCGAACTGAGAGAGGACGATGCCGAGGTGGTTGACGTTCACTCTCCGCGTCCACGCGCGCGGCAAGAGCTCGTCGACCGCCGCCATCGCGTCCTCGTCGATCGTCGTCGGCATCGCGAGCGTGCGGCTCATCTCCTCGTGCTCTCCGTCTTCGTAGCGCACTTTCACGCGCACGCAGCGCGTGGTGATGCCGAGGTGCCGGACGGTCGACATCGCGCGTTCCAGCAGGTACTGGAGGAAGCCGCGCACCTCCCGCGGGTCGCTCGTCGGCTCGTGGAGGTTCGTCTCGCGCGAGATCGTCACGGGGATCTCGCGCTCGTGGACGGGGCGGGTGTCGCGGCCGCGGCATCGCTGGTAGAGCCACACGCCGTTCTTGCCGAGCATCGCCTCCATCACGTCGAGGGGGATCTTCCGCATCTCGGCGATGGTGTGGACGCCCATCTCGTGGAACATGGCGGCGGTGACCGGGCCGCAGCCGAGGAGATCGTCCACGGGCCGCGCGGAGAGGAAGGCCTCCTCGCCGCCCCAGGGGACGAACGCGAGGCCGTCGGGCTTGGTCGCCTTGCCGGCCATCTTCGCGATCATGCGGTTGCCGGCGACGCCGACGGTGACGGCGAGACCGACTTCCTCCTTTATTCTCCGCTTGAGCGTGCGGCCGACGTCGAGCGGGTGCGCGTAGAGGCCCTCGGTGCCGGTGAGGTCGCCGTACGCCTCGTCGAGGTAGGTGTCGATGGCGGGCACGAGCTCGCGCATGATCGACCAGATCGCGTCGGTGAAGCAGCGGTAGGCGTTGTGGTCGCCGTCGAGGACGACGGCGTGGGGGCAGAGGCGGAGCGCCTGCCGGAGCGACATGCCGGCGTGGAGGCCGAAGCGGCGGGCCTCGTACGAGCACGACGCGATGACGCCGTTGCCGACGATGACGGGCTTGCCGCGCAGCCGCGGGTTCTTGAGCTGCTCGATCGACGCGAAGAAGGCGTCGATGTCGAGGTGGAGGATCGTCGTGCGCATGGGTCATTCCCCGGCACCGGAGGGCGAACCGCAAAGGGCGCAAAGGACGCAAAGAAGAGGGAGGGAAACCGCAAAGGAACTTCTCTTTGCGCTCTTTGCGGTTTCCTCCAGAGAGCGCGGCACGAGTTGGATGCGGCCTCCGCGCCGGGTCTTTGCGCTCACGCCTGCACCCCCGTCACGCGCCACACCGGGTCGCCCTCGCGGTAGACCAGCTCCAGCACCTCGCCGGAGGCGACCGACACGGCGAAGCACCAGCGGATGGGGCGCGTGGAGCGGTCGGTCCACCGCGCGTTGATCGACGTGACCATGAGCTCGCGCTGCTTCCAGCGGAAGAGGACCGGGTGGATCGCGCCCTTCTCGAAGCGGGCGATCATCCAGGAAAGAGGGTCGTCGATGTGCTCGGTCATGTCCGCTCCTCACCGCCAAGGCGCCAAGAAGGCGAACCGCCAAATCGCCAAAGCGCCAAGTCAGGAGGAGAGGACGACCCGGCGGATGCCCTCCTTGAGGACCGGTACGTGGAAGTTGAGCAGCAACCCCAGCAGGAGACGTCCCGCCTTCAGGTAGGACAGGACGACAGCCTCATAAATGGGGACTAGGGTTGCGACCGCCTTCAGTTCCACGACCAGCTGTTGTCCGACCAGGAAATCGACGCGCCCTTCGTGGACACATCGCCCCTTGTAGGCCACGGGGAATGCTTTCTGTCGTTCGAAGGGAATTCCCCGCAGCTCGAATTCGACGGCCAGCGCTTCTTCGTACACCGACTCCAGATATCCCGGCCCGAGGATCCGGTGCACCTCGATGGCCGCGCCGATGACGCGGTGGGCGAGTTCATCCAATTCCAAATCCGGCTCTCTTGGCGCCTTGGCGTCTTGGCGGTTCAAAACGGACTCTTGGCGGTTCAGCGCTACCATGGGGACACCTCGACTTCAGAACTTTCGAACGATCCCGACGACGCGGCCGAGGATGCGGACGTCTTCCCCCGTGACGACCGCCTCCCGGTACTTCGGATTCTCCGGCACGAGCCGGAGGCCGTCCGGCTCGACGTAGATACGCTTCACCGTGGCCTCTCCCTCCACGGCGACGGCGGCGATCTGCCCGTTCTCCACGCGCGTGGCCGCGCGAATGAGCGCGAGGTCGCCGTCCAGGATTCCCGCTCCCTCCATGCTGTCGCCGACGACGCGCACCGCGAACGTGTCCGGGTACGTGCCGACGTCGACGGTCCCCTCGAAGTTCTCCAGGGCCTCGATCGGCCGGCCGGCGGCGATGCGTCCGAGGACGGGCACTCCCTTGGCCTCCTCCGCGACAGCCAGGCCGCGCGCGGTCGCCCGCATCCGCAGGTACCCCTTGCGCTGAAGCGCTTCGAGGTGACGGCGGACGCCGTTGGTGGAGGCGATCCCGAGCGCGCGGCCCAGCTCGCGGTAGGTAGGGGGAAGCCCGTGCCGGCGGGAAAGGGCCAGCACGGTGGAGAGAACTTTTTCCTGGCGGTTCGTGAGGGGCTCCATCGGCGAAGGGAAGTATAGTGAACGATCGTTCACTCGTCAAGGGGAAATCGAATCACGAATCGCGAATCATGCCAGCCGCTTCTTCCAGGCCTCTTCCAGGCCCCCGCGAGCCCTCTCGTGCAACTTGGAACGCGCCGTCGCAAAAGCCCCAAAACGTCACGCTGGTCCGCATTTCGCAAAACTGCTCAAGCTGTTGATCACTAGTCTCTTGCGCTGTTTCTCAACATTGTGCTGGTGAAACCCTCATCAGGGAGCGGGTGCAATCGCGCTTTGCGCTGTTTTTTCTATTGGGCGACAAGCGTTTGCGTTCATGGGATTGGCAGGCCGCTTGCGATAGCCACGATCGGGTGCGGCACTGGTGGGTGCTGGGGCAGTGTTCTTTTTCCAACTGGTGGTGACCGACCGGCGGAAATCGGTGCACGTTCGCTCCGCGTGGGGTGACATGGTGGTGCGGAGCGGAATCGTGAAACGGAATCCCCGAGAGTTCACCCCAGCAACGGCAATCGTAAGGTTGCCCAGGCATTGTGGCGAGGAGGTTGGGATGAAAACCCGTATGGTGGTCGCGACAGGGTTGGTCGCCCTGGTGGTGGCGGTGACCTACACGACGGTCGCGGCCGACGAGAAGCCCGCCCGGAAGTCCCCGACGGCTCAGCGGGCGAAGAACCTGTCCGAGTTGTACATGGACGAGTTGAAGGGCCTGTCCGGCGGCCCCGGCCTGCCCCCGCTCGGCCCCGGCCCCATGCCGGGCCCTGGCCCCAATGGCGGCGGCGGCAACGGCGGCGGCAACCAGCCCGACAATCCGCCCGCGCCCGAGAATCCGCCGACCGAGCCTCCGCCCCCGCCGGCCCCGCCGGCGCCGGAGACTCCGCCCGCGCCGCCGGCTCCGCCTCCGGGCGAGCCGACGCCCACGCCCCCGTCGCAGCCTCCGCCTGAGGAGCCGCCTCAGCCGACCGAGCCTCCGCCCGCGCCGGACCCGGTTCCGAGCGGCGGCGGCGATCCGCCGGCCTACGGCGGGTGTCCGAACTAAGAACCCTACGCAGAGCCATCTGGGTCGCCGTGATCCAGATGGCTCTTTCTCTATCCGCACGGTGTACAGTAGTCGGGTGCGCGAGGCGGGCGGCGGTGGGAGGTGGTGCCCATGAAGGCCTTCGGCGGCATGTTCGCGATCGCCTTGCTGGTCAGCGTCGGTCACGCCCAGGATCAGGACCCGCGATCGGCGACGACCCTTTTCAAAGAGGGCCCCCTCTGCAAGTTCGAGGGCGCCGTCAAACTCCTCGAAGAGACGCTGCGCGTCAGCGATGACATGACGCGCGTCGCCGTCGTCGTCAAGAAGCGCGACAAGCACTACGTCGGCGTCAACGGGAAGCTCGGCAGACCCTATCCGGAGATCTTCGTCCCCAAAAACATCAGCCCCCGCGAGACCATCCGCTTCAGTCCCGACTGGACGCGCATCGGCTACGCGGCGCGCGTCGACAAAGGCTTCGTCATCAATGTCGACGACAAGGAGTCGGAGCTCTTCGAGATGGTGCTCGAGGGCATGCCGCTGTTCAGCCCCGACTCGCGCCACTTCGGCTTCGCCGGCATCCGCAAGGGGAAAATCCACGTCGTCGTCGACACCAACGTCAGCAAGCCGCTCGACGACCTGCAGGTCGGCTCCGTCGCGTGGAGCCCCGACGGCGCGAACATGGCGTACTGCGCGCGCGACGGCAACAAGTGGTTCGTCTACTGCGGCAAGAACCAGTACGACGCGCAGCAGGGCGTCTCCGACAACGGACTCAAGTTCAGCCCCGACTCGGCGCACGTCGCCTACGCCGCCACCATCAAGGGCAAGTGGTACATGATGATGGACGGCAAGGCGGTCGTCGTCGCCGGCGACGGTCGGCCGGTCGCGTACGACGCGATCGCGATGAACATGCCGGTCTGGAGCGAGGACTCCAAGCGCCTTGCGTTCGCGGCGCAGCGCTCGGGTTCCTGGTTCATCGTCGTCGACGGCAAGGAGATCGGCCCCTTCAACGCCGTCGCGGAGGGCACGCCCGTCTTCTCCAAGAACGCGAAGGAGATCGCCTACGCCGTGCTCCGCGGCAAGACGTGGACCGTCTACCGCCACGAGAAGGCGACCGACAAGGGCGTAAAGGAGCTCGCGGCGGGCGACGCCGTGCTCGCGGGCACCCCGGTCTTCAGCGAGAACGGCGCGACGCTCGTCTACGCGGTGAACCAGGGCGGCGCGTGGAAGGTGTACCCCAACGCGGTCGCGCAGGCGCCCGTCCCGCCCGGCCAGACGCCGCCGGCGTTCCCGGTGTACGCGGCGATCAAGGAGGGGACGCTCCGCGTGACGCCCGACGGCGGGAAGGTCGTCTTCGTCGCGCGCAAGGGCGACCGCTGGGTCGTCGTGCTCAACGGCAAGGAGCTGCCGAACCTCTACGAGGACATCGGCAGCGTGCGCGTGAGTCGCGGCGAGGGTTCCAGCACCGTGGCCATTTCCGCCAAGCGGCGGGGCGCATGGGTCGTCGTCGTCAACGGCGACGAACTCTATCGCTGGTACTACGAGTTCCTGCAGGAGGCGCTCGTCGTGTCCCGCGACGGCAAGCGCGTGTCGTACTACGCGCGCGGCGGCAAGACGTGGTCGATGTGGCTGGACGGCATCCCGCAGCCCTGCAACATCCCGTACTCCTACCGGTTCAACCCCGACACGGGCCTCATCGAGGGCGTGACGTGGGACAAGAAGGCGGGGCCGATCTTCAACTCGATCCGCGAGTCGCCGCGCTAGACTCCGTCCATGGCGCACACGTGGCGGGCGTACGCGGCCGGGCTGCCGCTCGTCGCCGCCCTCGCGGCGGGTCCGTGGCTCGTGCGCGCCCAGGCCGCGCCGGCGCAGGACGCCTTCGACTATCGCGCGCTCGCGACGGAACTCGCCGGAGCGCACGTCGCCGCCGGACAGGGCTGCGCGTCCTGTCACGTGACCGCGGGCGACCCCCGCTTCGCGGCCGCCGACGGCGCGTTGCGCGACGCGAAGCTCGACGCCGCGATGCGCGCGCGCTTTCCGGACGAGGCCGAGCGGCGCCGCCACGTGCGCGCGCTCATGGCGCACCCGAAGCCGGACGTCTTCGCGGCGCACGCGAAGCAGTCGTGCGAGTCGTGCCACGCGACGGAGGACCGCCGCCGCGATGAGGCGCTTACGCCCGACCAGCGGCGCAAGTGGGGCGCCGACCACATGATCGCGCACCCCGGTCTTCCCGACGTCGCACTCATCGTGCCGCGCAAGGCGCAGGCGTCGTGCGGCCGCTGCCACAGCGTCGCCGCCACCATCCCCGGCGCGGACCTCTTCAACCGCGGGCTCCTCCACTACGAGCGGTCGGGGTGCTACGCCTGCCACGCGACGCCCGGCATGTACGTGCGCGAGGCGGACCTGCCGGAGGGCGCCGACCGGAGCCAGCTCGTCCGCCGCCCGGCGCCGCCGCTCACCTGGGCCGCCGCGAAGCTCGACCCGCGCTGGGCGTTCAACTGGATCCTCCACCCGCCCGCGTTCAAGCCGACGTCGCGCATGCCGCCGTTCTTCCCGCGCGGGCCCATCGGCTGGCCGCGCGCGCTGGCGGAGAAGCACCCGACGTTCCATCGCGAGGTCCCGAAGCGCCCGGACGATCCGGCCGCGCTCCTCCTCGCGCTGCGCGTGGGCGACGCGATCGCCGCCGCACCCGGGTGGTCGCGATGGATCGCCGCGCTGCGCGAGCCGGAGTCCCTCGGCGAACGCGTCGTCGCCGCGTGCCTCGCGGAGTACGTCTTCAGCATGTCGAACGCGAAGGACGTCCCGGAGCCGCCGGCCGGACTCGTCCCGGAGGACCCCGAGGAGCGCGTCCCGCGCGTCGCCCGCGGCCGCGCGCTCGTGACGGCGATCGGCTGCCTGGGCTGCCACATGACCGACGAGGGGTACGGGCGCAACTTCCACTACGGCGGCTACCCCTTCGTCACGGAAGAGTTCGCGACGAACCTCGTCGGCACCGGCGACAAGTTCGACACGCCCGTCGGCCGCCGCTGGCTCTTCCACTGGATCCGCGACCCGAAGAAGTACTTCGCCGACACGCGGATGCCCGACTTCGGGCTCACCGACGAGCAGGTCGCGGACGTCGTCGCGTACCTCCTGACGCTCAAGGTCGACAACGCGAAGCGCGCGGCGAGCAACCTGCGGCGCTGGAACCCGGCCGACCCGCCGCTGCGCATCGAGGGCGACGGCGTGAAGTTCGAGCCGGAGGCCGACCGCGTCCTCGACATCCTCTGGGACACGTTCGCCCCGGGCGAGAAGCTTGCGCCGAAGGCGAAGGTGCTCGCGTACGGCGAGCGTCTCTTCGAGTTCTTCGGCTGCTACGGGTGTCACGACGCATCGGACGCGCGGCGCGGCGCGCGCGACTGGCCGAGGATCGAGCTTCCCGACAAGCCGGTGTGGGAGCTCATCCCGGAGAAGGGCGTGATGCAGCGCATGCCGGTGATCGAATCGAACCAGGGCGAGGTCCTCTGGGCGACGGTCTACGGGCGCGCGACCTACGAGGCGCACCGCGCGAAACAGTCGAAGGCATGGGACCGGCGGCAGGAGGGCGAGGCGTTCGTGCGCCGGCAGAACTGCGCGGGCTGTCACCAGATGCGGGAGTCGCGGCTCGTCGTCGACGGCGTCGCGTGCGAGGGGCAGCTGAAGCTCAGCGAGAAGGACCAGCACTACGTCTCGTGGCTCGTCGACCCGCTCACGATGGAACTGAACGCGGCGCAGAAGAAGTACGCGGTGTCGGTTCCCGCCGAGCGCGTGAGCCGCATCGATCCGCCCGAAGGCGGCACGTTCGGGGCCCGCCTCGTGCGGCTCTACCGCCCGCCGAACGACGTGAAGCGCGACGAGGTGCTGGCGCGCGCGCCGCCGTCGCTGCGCATGCCGGGCCGCAAGTTCGGGCGCGAGTGGCTCGCGGAGTTCCTGAAGGCGCCGTCGACGCTTCGTCCGAAGCTCGACCGGCTCGCCAGGATGCCGGACTTCGGGTGGACGGATCGCGACCTCGATTCGGTGTTCGCCTACTTCAACGTGAAGCAGGGCGCCGCGCGACCGGCCGTGCCCGAGAACTGGCGGGCGGCCGACGCGATCGTGCGCGAGACGTGCCTTCAGTGCCACCGGCTCGACGGGGAGGGCAAGCCGGACGCCCCGGACCTGGGCTCGCTCGAGCGACTCGACCGCGACTGGCTGAAGTCGTTCCTGCGCGAACCGTCGCTGTTCATCCCGCGCACGCCGATGCCGGCGGTGCGCGAGGAGGTGCTGAAGGACGCGGCGCTCTTCGACGGCGTCGTGGACGTGATGCTCGCGTACGAGGAGGTGCGGCTCCGCAAGGTCGCGGAGGGCGAC
>Ga0187893_10013816_pt1 | contig 11153 bp, 9 predicted proteins | sample MA1701074metaG_FD_139574 | JGI IMG/M metagenome (GOLD analysis project Ga0187893, IMG submission 139574) | White microbial mat communities from a basaltic lava cave in the Kipuka Kanohina Cave System on the Island of Hawaii, USA - MA170107-4 metaG ...
CATGGCTCGATCCCTGGGGCTTGATTTCTATCCAGTAGAATTTGAGGTTGTCCCTCCGTCGTTCATGATGGAGGTGGCGGTCTACGGACTTCCGGTGCGCATGGCGCATTGGTCCTTTGGGGTTCGATATATCTACGAACTGGTCCAGCACAGAATGGGCCATTCGAGGATATTTGAGGTGGTCTTTCCGGGCAGCCCAAGTCAGGCGTATATGTCCAACACCAACTCGCTTCAGGAAAATACCTTGGTCGTGGCGCACGTGCTCGGTCACGCAGACTTTGCCAAGAACAATCTGCTGTTTAAAACGGCCCAGGACCAAGTAGGGCACCGAATCGTCGAACAAGCCGCCGCACATGCGCATCAGATGGAGCAGTCCATCAGTGAGCACGGGGTCAAGCGGGTGGAGGAAGTTCTGGATGCGGCTTTGGCCCTTGAGCAGCATATAGACTACAGCAAGAGCTTGCGCCGGCCGCTTTTCGATAAATATCTAAAATCCGATGCTCTTTTCTCAAAGGACGAATTCAAGAAACGGTTCACAAACCTGCCCGGAGCAAGCCCGCCCTACTCACGTAAGCCAAAGTATCGACGCGCTCCCATTCCTCCGCATCCGGAATATGACCTGTTGTGGTTTGTCGCCCACTACGCGCCCGAGCTGGATGACTGGGAAAGAGACATCTTTCTGGCGGTGCGAGAGGAATCTTTTTATTTTCATCCCGTATTTTGTTGCAACATCATGAACGAGGGGTGGGCTTCCTATTGGCACGCAAGGTTGTTGCGAGAGGCTAGTTTTCTGCCGGATGAAGAATACGTAGACGCCATGAAAACCCATTCGGATGTCGTGCGTCCTTTCGCGGGTGAGCACGAGGTGGCGCTGGCACTCAATCCGTATCACCTCGGCTTTAGCTTGTGGGATAAAATCATAGAAGACCAGGGTGTCAATCATGCCCGCAAAATCATGCAAGAGGAGGAAGACACCGGTTTTGTGCGCAATTACTTGGATGTGGACACGGCCAAAGAGTTAGGGCTATTCACCTACACAGCGAAGCGCGGTGGGGAAATCACCGTCGAAGAATGGGACATCGACGCGCTCCATGAGGCGATCTTGAGGCCAAAATACAATTTCGGAACCCCCAGGGTCTATATTTCCGAGCTCCAAACGGATGGAACCTTAGTTCTGCGCCAAGATCATTTGTTTGACGGAAGAGGTCTCGATACGCACTCGGCCCGTAAGGTACTGGGCTACATTTCGAAGGTGTGGCGGCGTCCCGTGTTGTTGTATACGCTGAACGCCCAAGGCCAAGAAGAGGTGCTTAGAGCGGAGACAAACTAGAAAACCGCCAGCTCACATGCGGCGAGTAGCCTATTGTCTAATGCCCTTCGAATCACGTTTGGAAGCTTGCGAAATAGGGTTGCGCACTCACCTTTCATCTATGCAAAAACGATTTTTGGGCCTGAGGTGCTTTTAACTAAGGAGCGTGCAACCATTATGGTTTTTTTCCCAAAAACGCGAGCGTGTGCCAGCATTGCCCGCTGGAACAGCGTAGGAAGCACTGCCTTAGTGTTCGGCATGTGGTTAGCAAGCAATTTGGTTGCTCCTGCTCCTGCACGAGCAGCGCTTCCTGCTTCCATTGAGGGAACGCCGCTGCCTACGTTAGCGCCAATGCTTGAGCAAGTCACGCCAGCGGTGGTAAATATAGTCGCGGAGGGGCGGACCCGCGTTAGGGAAAATCCTCTTCTTAGCGATCCTTTTTTCCGACGCTTTTTCAACATCCCCGATGGGCCTCTAGAGCGCAAGACAGTTGGCCTAGGCTCTGGAGTCATCATGGACGCAAGGCGTGGTTTAGTCGTCACCAACAATCATGTAATCGCCAATGCAGAGCGAATAACGGTCAACCTGAGGGATGGTCGCCGCTTGCAAGCGGACTTGATAGGCACCGATCCAGAGACCGATATCGCTGTTATAGAGATAGACGCCAAAGATCTGACTTCCGTCAAGGTGACCGATTCAGAACGCCTGCGGGTGGGAGATTTCGTAGTGGCGATCGGAAATCCGTTCGGGCTCGGACAGACTGTGACCTCGGGTATCGTCAGTGCTCTCGGGCGTAGTGGCTTGGGCATCGAGGGTTATGAGGACTTTATTCAAACGGACGCATCGATTAACCCGGGCAACTCTGGGGGTGCCCTAGTCAATCTGAGAGGAGAGTTGATCGGGATTAACACCGCAATATTCTCCCAATCGGGCGGAAATGTGGGGATTGGGTTCGCGATACCTAGCAACATGGTTGAACGCGTGATTGAGCACTTGGTTAGGCACGGTGAAGTCAAGCGGGGCGCGATCGGCGTCCAACTTCAAGACCTAACACCTGAGCTTGCCAAAGCCTTTGATGTAGCGGCCCAAGGTGGTGCCGTTGTGGTCAGCGTGGTGCCCGACTCGGAAGCGGATCGCGCCGGTCTGCAGGCTGCCGATGTGGTCGTTGGTGTTGACGGAAAACGGGTGCGTGATGCGAGCGACGTACGCAATCGCATAGGTTTGCTGCGCGTGGGCGAAACCGTCCGATTCGAAGTGCTGAGGCAAGGCAGCTTGAAAGTTGTCATCATTAGAGTAGGTGAACGTCTGTCGGCGAGGGAGATCCAGCCTTAGTGGACCATCCGCTAAGGGCCTTTCCGCTATCCACATTTAGCAGTCGAATTTCCGCTCAATGGTGAACTGTTAGCGCATCGGTTCGGTCTAACTTTCCACCCCTCAAGCACGTTTTTTGGTGTGTCATATGTGGACTAAGACGGGTTTTTTCTGTGTGCTTTTGGTTGCGGGGTGCGCCAGCGTGCCACCTCAGATTAAATCTCCCCCCCTGGGTGATCCGTCGATAAGTTTGGTACAGAAGGATGCCGAAAGTCATCGTGGTGAGTTGGTCAGGTGGGGTGGATCCATAGTCGAAGTCGAAAACAAGGAAGATCACACGTTAGTAATCGTCGTCGCGAAAGCGTTGGGGAGATCCGGACGGCCGCAAGGTTCAGATCATTCACCAGGGCGGTTTATTGCGCGAGTCGAGGGATTCCTGGACCCGGACGTCTACAAAACCGATAGGGAGGCCACCGTGTACGGGGTGATCGAAGGCCAACTTATGCGAAAGATTGGGGAGAAGTCCTACGAGTATCCTTTAGTAAAAGCCGAAACCATGTATCTGTGGCCAGACTATAGCCAATACTCTTATCGGTATTCTCCCTATTACTATTATCCATATTATTCCTTGCGCCCTTATCCGTTTTACTACGGCTTTCGTTTTGGCCGGAGTTATTATTGGTGAGAAAGTTCGATGAGTTATTCGACTATCCCAAGGCAGGCAAAGGGCGGTATGGATCTGCGTTTTGGCGACCAGGAATCGCTAAATTAAGTATGTGTTGAAGCAGCCCTATATCAACGTGAGTGGCGGTATTGAGACTCTGGCTACTGAGTATGGTCATCGGTAATCCAGGTTCTCCCAAGTGATCGACCACCAGAGACGCACCCGGAAACTTGCTACCACGCGTTAACGCATGGAGGGCGATCACCGTGGTGAGCCCCGCTTGAAGGGCCGCTGCGTTGCCGCTTTCGGTGTCCTCAATCGCTACGCAATGTTGGGGTCTTTCACCGAGCACATTTAGTACAAAGTGATAAACATCGGGAGAAGGCTTTTTTTTGGCAATGGTGTCTGCCGTTGCGACGACCTCAAACCAAGCCGTCCAATCATGGGGCAGACGATTGTCCAAGAGCGTTTTCACATTGACCATTGATGTACTTGTGGCTATCGCCAACTTTATGTTTTGTTCTAGGGCCTCGTTCAGCAACCGTTTGATTCCAGGGCGCAAGGGTACTTCTCCGCTACTGATCAAGCGGGTGTAGTGGGCCGATTTGCGCTGATGCACACGGAGTACAAACTCATTGAAATTGTGTGTCTTCTTGGCAGACTTACCGAGATGCGTGGCATAGGAATGGATACGTTCTCGTCCCCCGGATATCGCGAGTAATTCGCTATAGAGATGTGGTGTCCATTGCCAATCGAGATCGAAGTCCAGGAAAGCTAGATTAAACGCCTGACGGTGCACTTCTTCGGTGTCAACAAGTGTTCCATCAACGTCAAATATGAGGGTCTTCAACTGAGACATGCTAGCATCAAATCGTATCCGTGGCCGAGTAAGGCCCTGTTTTTCAGAATATAACCGCTAATAGGTAAAAGATGTGGAAATCGATGGCCATACTCCGTTACCTGCTAGAACGGGCAGCGCCCACGAGTCTGCTGACACGCCACTGCTTTTGCACTACCTCTCTTGCGTACGCAATGAATATACCTTTTAACCCTTTTTCCTGGCCCTTCTACAACATTGGAATAAACGTTGCCTTGGAAACATTATGGAAAAAAACCTTCTGCGCTTAAACGCCGCGGTCACTAGACCGGATAGCCTAATAAATTTGGCGGAAGCTGCCTTGCTATTTGCGCAGTCGGAATATCCTGAGCTGCAAGTCGATAACTACTTGTCCCGACTCGATGAAATGGCCGCTGTGGTCAAAAAGCGACTCGTTCCAGGCGCATCCTTGGCGAACGTCATTTTTGAGCTAAACCACTTCCTCTTTGAAGAACAGGGATTCGCTGGAAACGTTGACCAATACTATGATCCGCGGAATAGCTTTTTAAACGAGGTATTGGAGCGCAAAACCGGGATCCCAATAAGCCTTTCCATGATTTACATTGAGATTGGGCAGCGCATTGGCTTACCGTTGACGGGGGTGTTATTTCCGGGACATTTTTTGGTCAAATTGACCGTTGAAGCAGGTGACATCGTATTGGACCCGTTTGCGCGGGGCCGTTCGTTAAGTGAACAGGATCTCATAGGCCACTTAAGCAATTTCACGGAGTTCTATCCAAGTGACCCGATTGACCTGATGCGCTTACTGACTCCCGCGCGTAAGCGCGACGTGCTTTCGCGAATGCTGCGAAACCTAAAAGCGATATACGTAAAGTCAGAAGAATACCTGAAGGCATTAAATGTGATCCAGCATATGCTGGTGGTTAATCCAAATGATCTAGAGGAGTTGCGGGATCGGGGATTCGTTTACGACAAGCTGGAGTGCCATAAAGCGGCCAGTGAGGACTATAAGCGTTACCTTTCGCTAGCGCCCCATGGCCCGGATCGGGAATACCTGCGGGAGCGCTTGCTAGAAGTCGAAAAGGCTAAGAAGAGACTGCACTGAAGTTGTGGATGCCGCTCCCTACCACACGGGTGGAAGCTTGGCGGGCACCTTGCCGGCACCTTATCTTGCTTGCAAACTGCGGCTTTCGCGCGATCAGGACTGCATTCGTTCCTCCGAAGGCGAAGGAATTTGACATAACGACCTTGGTTTCGAGGTCTAACCGGCCCCCCTCTGCCACATAATCCAGGTCACATTCGGGATCGGGTGTATGCAGGTTGATCGTCGGTGGTACGGCGCTCGCTCGCATCGCCAGCAACGTGACAACGAATTCTATAGCACCCGCGGCGCCCAACAGGTGGCCGTGCATGGACTTGGTCGAGCTGACCGGGATGCGGTAGGCCCGTTCACCGAACACGCGTTTGATAGCCGAAGTTTCCACCCCATCATTCTGCAGCGTACCAGTACCATGGGCATTGATGTAGTCTATCTGCCTAGCGTCCAATTCAGCGGATTTTATTGCCAATTGCATCGCTCGCGCTTGCCCCTCCACCGTGGGTCGGGTGATATGTACTGCATCCGTGCTCAATCCGTAACCGACAATTTCGCCGTAAATCCGTGCGGCCCTGCGTGCTACGCGGCGATATTCTTCCAGCACCAAGATGGCGGCCCCTTCACCTAAAACTAGGCCTGTCCGATCCTTTGCGAAGGGTTTACACGAAGCCGAGGGGTCTACGGCGTCTTCAAGGGCTAAGGTTTTCAATGCCTCCCACGCCTTGAGCGTGCCAAAGTTCAGTGGCGCCTCTGCACCGCCCGCGAGCATGACGTCTGCCTCACCACTTTTTATACGGCGCCACGCCTCTCCGATTGCCACGGCCGAAGACGAGCAGGCGGTTGAGACCGTGACATTAGGTCCCTTAAACCCATACTCGATGCCGATCCAGGAGGCTGGAGCGTTGCTCATCGCCATTAGCACGGTGTAGGGTTTGACCCGATCGGAGCCTTTCGCGTAAAGATTGCGGTAGCCTTCGTCCGTGGTATTGGCCCCGCCCATCCCGCTGCCCAGAAACACGCCCGTGCGCACCCTGTCTTCCTCGCTCAACGCGGTGGCAGCGTCCTCCAGGGCCTGCCCCGCGGCGGCCAGTGCGAACTGGCTGACCCGATCGAGCGCTCGTAATTTGGGCACGGGAAAATAAGCGCTCGCATCGAATATGACCGAAGCGGCGATCGGGGAAGAAAGGCGCTCGCAAAAGTCAGCGTCGATGCGCTTGATCCCGGACTTGCCTGCCATGAGGTTATCAAAAAAAGTGGACGGATCATTGCCCAAAGGAGAGATCACACCGAGGCCCGTGACTACCACCCGCCTCAAGGCGCTGTCTCCTTTTGGGGTCCTGCTGTCTCCTGCTCGGCGATGAGATGATCGATGTAGGTGACGACGTCTTGTATGGTGTCAAGTTCGACCTGCTCCCGTGACACGGTGATCTTGAACTCGTCCTCCACACAAAACATCAGATCGATCACACCTAGGGAATCGATGTCGAGATCCGCAAGCCGTGCCTTGGGCTCGAGCGCTTCCGCTTTTAGATCGAAATTTTTGAGCATGACCTCTTGCAACCTTTCGAGCGTGGGCATTGGAGTTCTCCTGTGTGCGTGTATTCTAGGAGCCTGTCGGACTTAGGGAACCGTAGCGAGACGAGTGCGAAATCGAGGACAGATTTTCGATCATTTTGAGGCGAATAGTGGTAACTCCTTAACGAAAATGATCGAAACTATGGACCGATTTCCCAGCGCCGCAGTAGGTTCTTCCTAGGGCCGACAGGCTCCTAGCGTGCGCGCCATTGTTGATTGAGTTACCAGAGGTCGGACCTTACCGCTCAGCCGGGCGGTTCGGGTGAGGACCGTTGGCCAACGCTGAAGCAGGGGCAGCAGGGGCGCCGCTGCGTACGGCCGCATAGCGAGATTCGCCAGCAAGGCCGCCGCGCGAATGCGCGCGGCGAAACTCTTGCGCCAACGAATAGCGTATTCTTGCCCCGCGCCACGGATCGCCCTCCCCGATAACAGCTCCGCGCGATGTGACATGAGCTGCTCGCAAAGCAAACAGGCCCCTTGGATCGCCATGCTAATCCCCTCGCCTATGATCGGATGAGCCTCACCGGCTGCATTGCCCGCCATGTATACGCCGTCTTTACGCCACGGTGCACGGATGCCGGGCCGAATAGGACCTGCGGTCAACCAAACTCCTTTGCGCTTTGCGCCAGACAACGCCCGACGCACGCCGAAGCAACTCTCTTGGAGATACTCCTGAACGCACTCGGCTGCCTTCCCTCGCGGCTGGGGACCTCGGCACCTGTGCATGACATCTCGGCGTATGCAACAGGCCATCGTGACTCGACCATGATCCGCCACTACCATCCCGCCGTAGCCTCCAGGGAAGGCCAACACGGGCAGCAGGCCGGGGTCCAGGTCACAGTCTAAGAAGTTTGCCTTGAATGCGAACAGATCACCCGGCCGCCGGCGAGCCTGAGTGTCTGCCCATGGGCCCGGTTCCCACGAGCCGTGTGCCGCGACCAGAATGGGTGCTACCAGCGCTCTGCGCTCGCCGGAGTCCAAGGATTGGACCCGACAATGATATCTCCCGCAATCCCGCCCGATTTCTCGCGCGACCCAAGGCTGCCAAACACAAGCGCCTGCTTCCGCCGCGCGTTGCAACAGGAGATCATCTAAATATTCTCGGCTTAAAGCCCTGCCCCATGGGTACCGGCTATCCCTAAAGCGCGGCAGCTCGGCGGTGACTATCCTTGCACCGGCGAATACGCCGATACGGCGCAATTCCGGCCCGGCGAGGTGCGCGAACGCTGCGCCCACTCCCAGCGCGTCAAGCAGCGGTAGATTGGTCGCCGCAATACATTCGCCGCATACCTTACGTCGGGGAAAGCGTCGCTTTTCCACCAGCGCCACCGACCATCCCGCTTGTGCTAATAGGATAGCGGTACTCGCTCCCGCCGGCCCACCACCTATGATGATCGCCTCGTACGCACTCTCCATCAGCTTAACGGGTGGCTCTGGTTGCCAGGAAACAATGGCTAAACAGTCCCGCTGGCCATTCGTGAAAAAGCCAGTCCTCGCCCCGAGGCCACAGCGCGGACAGCTCCTCTGCCCGAAAGCCCGCGTGTACACTCAGGACCGCGTCATGACGGGTCACCGCGTTACAGCCGATGAGGCCAAGCAGGTGGCTACCGATAAGCGCCAGGGTAGCGCGGCGTGGCTCGCAGGCCAGAAACGAGTGGGTACGTGTTGCTATGCCTTCCAGCAAACAGGATAGACGCTCTTCGGAAAAATGGTGGATGAACAAATTGGCGAGCAACAGGTCAATGCGCTCGCTTAGCGGTTGTGCCAGCCAATCAAACACATCCGCGGTGACCACATCGACTTGCCAACCCAGGCTTACGAAACCCTGTATCGTCTCAGGGTGCACCAGGAGTTGCCGATCTAAGAGCGTGATCCTCACACCCGGCCAGCAGGCGGCACGCTTTCGTGCCAAACGCAGTAGGAAGGTCCCATCGCCCGACCCCAGCTCAACGATGCGCCGTGGTGGCTGCGGCATTAAGCTGCGATCCAGGGCGCGCACCATGAGCGATAAAGCGCCCATTACCCGGTTGACGCGTTGCAAATCGCCTCTCGCCCGCACCGCCCGCGGATCATTCGCCGGAAGCTCATCCAGCAGCTCGGGCTGTACGCGGCGCTGCATGCTCATGTGCCGTGCCTAGGCCACCTCGAGCATGGCGCCATAGCAGCTAAACCCGGCGCCAAACGAGGACACCCACCACCATCCACCCGGTGCATCGTCCGCGAGCGCCGCCTGCAAGACGAAGTAGACAAAGGCGCTACTGAGATTGCCGTATTCGCGCAACATGGCTGTACTGTAACGAAGCTCTTCGCCGCTGAGCCCAAGCCTGTTCTGAAGCGCTATTAGCACATCACGTCCCCCCGCGTGCCAGATCCACGCCTTGATGTCGCTGTAGCTTAACCCTTCGCTGCCCAGCACTCCGTCTAATACCCGCTGAGCATACTCTGCGGCGAGCTGCGGTACCGGTCGGGTGAGTACATTGCGTAACAGCCCGCCTCGCTGTTCAAAGCGCAGTGCGTCGCGCTCGGCCGGGTTGAGCAAGGAGGCGCAGATCTTCCACTCGATGCGGCGTTTGTGCGGGCTGGGCTTAGCACCGAGTAGAACCGCCCCCGCCCCATCGCCAAACAAACACGCGCTAATCAAGACCCCGGGGTCATTATCGAGATACATGGCGGCACTGCTCAGCTCGACGCAAACGGACAGCACACAGTGGCAGGATCCGGTAGCCAGCAACGCGTCGGCCATGCGCCAGTTAGGCAAGGCCGCGACACAACCTTGACCCACCAGGTCGAAAGCCTGGACATCAGGCCTCAACCCCAAGCATTCCATTACATAGCTGCTAAGACCCGGGCACAGATACCCGGTACAAGTACTGACGATCACGGCGTCTACCTCGGTGGGCAGGATGCGTGCGTCCGACAATGCGCGCCGGGCGGCCTGCGCGGCCAGCGCCGGGGCATGGGACTCGAAGCGTCGATGCATCGTATCGGGATCGATCCGAAAAGCTTCGCTCAAGGAGTTGAGCGCAAGCCAGCGGGATTCTATGCCGTTGTCTCCCCGCAACACCGTTTCCACCAGCGAACGCGCACGGCGATCCAGTCTTAAAAGCCACTCAGAACGTGTCAAGGCTTCCCAACATTCTGTCTTGGTGTAACGTTGCGGCGGATTCGCCGTACCCAACCCATTGATAAACATGAATACCCCATACCAAGACTGGACTGGCACGCGCCTACGACCCACGTTTTTGTTTGTCGATTATCCGCACCAAGCATAAGAATGGCAACCACACGCGGCCTGCGGTGGATAGCGGCCGAAGGTGTGCCTGGCGTACAAGAGCAATTGACGGATCGGCGGGTCTAGCGATGGCCCTCATCGGGCTGATAGCGCCCGAGCTAAGCACCAGCACGGTATTGCCGAATCCGAAAGACTCACCGGCGCGTATACTCTGGATAATGGATGCTCGGTATCTCGTAACGTCCTTGCATTTCGGCCGGCGCCGCGAATGCGCGCATCCGGTCTCTGCGGTCAAGCCCGCCATCTGCTTTGAAATGTAGGCTCACTATTGCGCCGTGCAGTAGAGGGTGTGACGGATTGCAGATGCATCGCAATAAGATAGACAGAGCACTAGCGTAGGCCACCGATGGAAAAGATCTGGCTTAAGCACTATCCGGCCGGTGTGCCCCACGAGATCGATCCCGACGACCACGCTTCGGTGGCCGCTTTGTTTGAGCAGAGCGTTCGGAACTTCGGCCGTCGTCCGGCGTTCAGTGACGGTGACACGACCCTGTGCTTTTCCGAGCTTGATGTGCTTGCGCGCGATTTTGGCGCCTATTTGCAAAGGGCGCGAGGCATAAAAAAGCAGGATTGCGTCGCCATCATGCTGCCTAATCTGGCGCAGTTCCCCATTGCGCTTCTGGGTGTTCTACGCATCGGCGCGCGCGTCACCAATATCAATCCGCTGTACACGCAGGATGAGCTTGAACATCAGCTAAACGACGCGGGCGCTAAGGCTATCGTGATCCACGGCGATTCCCTCCCGAGCTTGCAGCAGATCCGGCACCATACACCGATCGAAACCGTTATTATCGCCCGCTCCGGCGATCTACTGTCCGCTCGGGCGGGTGAACCGGGCGAGGGCATGGGGGATCAATTCGCGGCCGTATTAGCCATCGGCAAGCAACTTGCGCTCGAGCACGTCCCAATAGGCGGCGAAGACATCGCATTCTTGCAGTATACCGGTGGAACAACCGGGATCTCTAAAGGCGCCACTCTAACCCACCGCAATCTGATCGCGAACATACTCCAGTTCTCGAGCGCGCTTGGCCCGATAATCGAGAAAGGGAAAGAGATCGTCGTCACCGC
>Ga0187893_10013817_pt1 | contig 11152 bp, 8 predicted proteins | sample MA1701074metaG_FD_139574 | JGI IMG/M metagenome (GOLD analysis project Ga0187893, IMG submission 139574) | White microbial mat communities from a basaltic lava cave in the Kipuka Kanohina Cave System on the Island of Hawaii, USA - MA170107-4 metaG ...
ACGCCCCATCGCTGAGCTCCAAGATCAAAGGCGTGACGTTGCGGGCAAACACGACAGGCGCTCCACCTGCCGCACGGCTGACCGGCTCCGATGCGAATTCATCGTTGCCGAAGACATTGGGGCGCGCTGCCCCGTTGCCCTCTCCGCTCCTGGCTGCAAGGAGCATTCGTCGACGTAACCAGTGCGCTGCCACCTCAGAGGTCCAATCGGGACGCTCCTTTGAGGGCCCGTATAGGAGGGACCAGAATGTGCTGTTCGTGGCAATCGGGCCACGCGCGTCATCAAGGGTGCCATCGTCGACAAGGCGAAGGACGAGCTCCAGAAACCTGCGACTGTCAACGAGATCGGACCATTCGACGATATGACGGAGGCGGAGCTGCCAGTCCGCGCCGGCTCCAACCTTCGAATCCAGTATCTGCGCAACTCGCTCGCTGGCATGCCTCTGCTGCAAAGATAGATACCGCGCAAGCGCATCCAGGCGCCTTGGATGAGGCGCCGTCATCCAGTCAGCGACGAAACCTACTCGATCGGCGAGCTGAAACCACGAGCGCGACGCCCAGAACCGGCGGAAGATCAAGCTTGAAACTCTGTCGACCCCCGCACCTCCCTCATCGATCGCCACCAGTGCTGTGTCGAGATGCGGACGTAGAAGTTGCCATTCGTCGTCCGCCGGATCGTCGAGGCTCATGAGCCACGCAATCGCCAAATCCTTGATGTGCGGCCTGATACCCTGATCTGCAATCAGCGCTTCGAGCTCGCTCAGATAGCGAGCCCGATCAGCGTCCCGCAAGTATGAGATGACCTGTCGGACCTGAGCGCGACGAAAGAGATGTTGCTCGCCTTCTCGCAGCAGGGCGGTTAGCGAGCGCTCGCGGGTGACAAACGTTCTCGCGAAACAGTAGTCGAAAAAACTTTCGTGTCCGAACCCGTAGCGCTTGCCATCGAAAGTAATAACGCCCTCAGAAGCCATGGCCTCGAGGTACGCCGCATCGAAGTGATCGAGGCCTTCGCGCAGAACAAATAAGTGTTGCGTCGCCGTCATCTCGTCGCACAGCAAGCGAATTACGTCCGCCCACTGATCCGATCCGGCGCGCGCTCGCACGGCGGAGCGCTTCGTATCCCAGTAACGTGAGAACAGTTCCGTCACGGAAAGGAACTGCGTCGAGGTTGCGTTGTCGGGGCTACCCTCAACGAACAGCGAGAGGTTCTGTGGAAGTTGCAAGAGGGCGAGCTGTCTTGCGCGGAAACTCGCTGGATCGAAGCCCGCCGTCTTGAGAACTGCTGTGACTTCGTCGAGGGACAGGTCGCCAACCTCGACGTGCGAATGGGAACTCAACAGGATCTGACGCAGGCGCTGATCGTTGTCCCAGTCAAAGGCGCGACACGCCAGCACAACGTGCAGCTTGTGCCGTTTGCGCAGCATCCGAACATCGTCGAGGAGCGACCTAATTCCGTCGAGGAAATCAGCACTTCGCCCGGACGTCGCACTGATCGCGTCCAGCTGGTCGATGATGAGTACCGCACCGCGATCACCGGCGCTTGCTGCGAGGACGAGAGCTGGCGACTCCTCCAAACCGAGCTGGCGGCCGATGCCAATCGGGTCGGCTGTTGGCTCAAGGCGGTCGAGCCGGAACGCAAGTGTCGGCACATCTCGGCTGCTCAGAGCCTCAACCAACTCACAGATCACAGCGGACTTGCCGGATCCAGCACGTCCAGTCACGACAAGCTCGCTACCCCCAGGGTCTTGGAGAACATGTTCAAGTAGCCGCTGCGTTTCATCCCTCCGTATGAGCGTTCCTTCGATTAGGCGATGGCGGACTCCGACACGAAGCCTTTCGGTTGTCTGAGCTACGAGGGCCTGAGCAGACGGCAGACCCGTCAAGGCCCTCGCCCTAAAGCCCCGCTCCTCCAGTGGCCTGAGGATCGCCTCGCGCGACAGCCGCTCATGGACTGAATTGTCGACAAGGTCATTGAGCGCGCTAACGAGGGGCTCTGGATCGGCGAGAAAGAGAACGCGAAGTCCGCGCTCGACGGAATCGCGGATGGCACGTTCGTCCTGTATCCGAACGTAAATGCGCCGGAGAACATCGAACGCAGCTGCAGGTAGTGGATCTTCCCAGTAGCTCCGCAGTGCCTTGAAGCTGTTCCTGAGGGATTTCGAGTCGAGGAAGTGGGATTCGAATTCCGCGAACGTTAGTGCGCTGCGAGCCCGTTCAGAGAGCTCCCGGAGGTCTGGCGCATCACTGCCAGACACAAACACGAAGGTCGCATCGTTTCCGGCAAGCTGCGTATACATTGCACGTAGTAGCTCGGCGCCCAGGGCCGAGAGGCTCCACTTGCCAGATGTGTGCGCGCGTTTCGCTTGGTGCAACTCACGGTGGCTGCCGGAGACGACGAACTCCGATTTCGTCGCTGTCGGATCCTCGATGCGGAGCTCCTCGCCGTTGCCAAGGAGTATTTCAACGAGACGCGAGATCGTCCACGATCGCTCGTAGCGATTCCCCACTTTGTCGGCGGCGCCACCAGGCAGAGGCATCGACTATCCTGGGTTTCTTGGTGGTGGAGGTTGGATGAACTTCGTGTATGTCACGGATACGAAATGGCAAACTTTCCTACGGGCTGAATGGGACCACTACCCGCCACACTCAAGGAATGAGCTGTGCCATGTCGTGGACCCTGTGATCCATTATGAACGCTCTCTACGCACCGTTCTGGCCCGACATCGTGCCCTGCTCGACGAGTTTGCGTCAGTCAGCGGTGCCTTCACCACTTTCATGCAGCGACCCAGTCCGAAGACGGCCACCGCGGAGGAACACGCCGGCCTTAGTCGCCACGGCGATACTACCGCCCTGATTCACCTTGACGTTGAGACGTTCTACCTATTCGCGAAGATCCTGCTAGATCGGATCGCTATTGCGCTCGAGCGCTGGTTCGGGCCAGTACGGAAGGCGTCGATAGCCTCACACAGCAAGTTGACGAAGAACTTCGCCACTTACGCGGCGGCAATACCGCTCGAGGCGAGTTCTGATGTCGGCGGGCGGCTCAACGAGCTCAGGAAACGAGTATCGGATTTTCGGGACTATCAGATTGCGCATGAGCAGGGTCGAAATACGCTACGCGGCACGAAGTGGGCTGCGGGCCAAGAGCCGCGCATCTTCGTGGCACCGGTCGAATCGGAGTCCCTGGAGACGTTGATGGAGATGATTGATGCCTACATCGAATGTGTGACCACGATGATCGCGATCAATCGCGGCAGGTCCCGACTGCTAGTGGGCTGATACGGCGCCCTCGCAAGTCACCTCAACCTCAGGCACGCCGAGCAATCAGCCATGTCAAGCGACGCTCATGCCCCGCCAGCGTGGTCGGACTCGCCTTGGTGGGAACAGTCGATGTATCAGGAGAATACCGGTTTCACGTTGCCTGAGATTCGACAGCGAATCGGCACGCTCAGGAGGCACCTCACCAGTGACTGGACCAGGCGCGCCGAAGGTGCCGGTGTTTCAAGTCCGATCCTGCCCTTCCTCCACGGGCAGGGTCTTAGTCCGTTCACGGCGCTGATGTCATTCTCGCGAACGCTAGGGGCCGCTGAACAAGCTAACAACTTCGCCCGGAAATTTCGCGATCTCATCGGTCCCGCGAGCCACGCAACACTATTTGAGATGGAAGTCGCGGAAATACTCCACCGCGCTGACTGGTGGATCGACTTCCCGATTGCGGTTGCCTCGCCAACGGCAGATATCCATGCGCACAAGAACGCCGTGTGTATCGGCATCGAGTGCAAAAGGCTATTGACGGCGCGGGCAGAAACGTGGGCGCAAGCGCTGAGCGCGGCCGTGATCGGCACTATCGGCGCGGAATCGGCACTCGATCATGCAGGCATCGACGTTGTTTTCGATCCCAGTATTGCGGACCTGAGTTTTGAGGGCCGAGACGCGTGGAATCACGGGATTGTGGACGAGATTCGCGAAAGGATCGCAACTGTAGTGCAAGAGTTGACGCGCAGCGGGACAACAACGGCCCGGGTTCGAATCGATGGTGTGGGCGAGGTTATCTTTGCACCTTCGCACACATCCCTACGAGGGAGCGTCGGGGGCATACCACTGTCCGCGCAAACGCGAGTCCGTCGGATAGTCACGAACGCAGTACTGGACGCGAGGGCGCAGCTTCAAGACGTCCCGCTCGGTGTCGTAGCAATCCAGGCTCTGTTTCCGCCGCCATTTGCGATGCTCGACCTTGTATTGAGGGGAATGCTGCGAAGCGACTCCGAGGTCCTTGGGAACATAGGCATAGTCACGGTCCTCCCGCCCGTTGTTCTGTTCGCGAAGATCGAACCGCTGGTTTGGGAGAATCCGGTTCTTCAGGGCCGACGTGACCTGCAACTCGTCGTCGCAGACGTAAGGTCTGCGTTGTCGCGAGGAGCGCTGATTCCTGCGTCGTCTTGAGCGGGCGGAGCGCACGCAGATACCCACCGATTACCCTCCCGGCCGGCACAAACCTTTCGGGTCGTATTCGGGTCGTTTATCGATGAACCCCCGTCAGCACGCTATCGCCTGACAACCCATTGGTGCCTATGGGACGACTGAGATCAGCGCGTGCGGAGTCTCTCCCTGCGGGCGTTAGTTCGAGTGTTCATCGCCTGCCCAAGATCTCAGAGTTTCCCCGATGGTAGGGGTGCAACTTGAGCACCTGAAGCGCTGCATAGGGGTCAGTCATGCGCTCTTGGCCCCCGCCGCAGGGGTGATTCGACCCCATCCAAGGGGTGAGAATTTGCCGTGTTCACTGCAACAACACCGGCGGTGGAGCGATGCCGCTCTGCCCATTGTCGGTAGCGCCAGGTCGCAGGCACCGCTCTGTCGAGCAAGCTGCCGTCTCGATAGTCGATTGGTTCCCACGCGAGTGCGTACAGCGTAGGGACGTTGCGAATTCGCAGGCCCCGTCGCGTAATCTCGATAAGTCCGCGATTTACGAGTTCCCGCAGCGAGCGACGCACCGTGTCCGTTCCGGTGATGCCGAATCGGCGCCCCCAACTCTCGGTGCAAGCGAGCGTGCCGTTGTTTCGGCCGTTGTAGCCGACGGCGATGACAGCGAGGACCTTGAACGCCGCGTAGGGCAGCGTCCGGCAGGCCTCATGCTCCATCACGCCCAGGGGAATTCGAGCGAATCGCTCGCCGCGCCGGCGTCTGCCGTCACCGTGGCCCCGCATTCACGCGCCCGCCCCTGAGCATCGCGGTCGATGGCGATCGTCGCTCCTGCGCCCAATCACGGGGTTTCGGCGGGCACTCTCCCGGGTAAGCCAGTACCCCAGAGAGTTCAGTCGCATTCCTACCGCGAGCATTTCGGCAATCGTTCGGCAGTGACGGCTGGTGTCGAATTTGCCCCGTCGATGAGCGTCAAATGCGGCCGTCGAAATTGAATATCTGTGCGCACGATCGGCATCGGCAGCGGTCACCTCGCACGGCGTTGAACCGATGCCGGAGCGCATACATCCGGTTCTCCTGTGATCCTTTCCTGGACCCAGGCTTCGACCGCACGCAGGTCCCACGCTACTGCGCGCGCGCCCAAGCGGATCGGTCGTGGAAATTCCCCGACTTCGACCAGCCGATATATTTGCGATCCACTGAGTGGCACAAGCTTCCTGACTTCCGGGAGGCGAGCGAGACGTGCCGCGGATTCCGCCTGTGACGGCGCGCTCTTGCGGCTGTGCAGGCCGTGCTGGCCTCTGCCGGCGGATGGAGCAACTATCCCTTGCGCGCGCGTAGTCGCCCTGTGATTGCGACGCGGTACCTTCCGGAATCTCGCTGGATGTTCACTTGGAGGCGTGGAGCGGAATCGAACCGCTGTACGCGGCTTTGCAGGCCGCTGCATGACCACTCTGCCACCACGCCCGGCAGCCCGGCCTGTCGAAAAGAGGCCAGCTTAAAACGCCAGACCCCGAGGGTTTCTCCTCGGGGTCGTTCTGAATCTGGAGCGGGAAACGAGGCTCGAACTCGCGACCTCAACCTTGGCAAGGTTGCGCTCTACCAACTGAGCTATTCCCGCTGAACTCTTCGCGGCACCGACGGCGGCTGCCGCTACGAGGGCCGCCATTGTAAGGGGGTGCCGGGGGGTGTCAAGGCACCGGGACGTGCTTCAGCGAACAAATTCAGCAGCTTACTTGCGCTTGAGATCCGGCCACGCCATCCGCAGGTAATCCGCCGCCGACCACAGAGTCAGCACGGCGGCCACCACGGTGAGCACGAGCCCCAGCTCGTAGATCTGGATGAACCAGAAGTCCCAGCGGAACAGCAGCATCGAGAGACCGACGATCTGCATGATGGTCTTGAACTTCGCCAGGCGTGTCACCGCCACCTTGCGCCGTGCACCGATCTCCGCCATCCATTCGCGCAACGCCGAGACGGCGATCTCGCGACCGATGATCACGATCGCGCAGAGCACGACCACCACCTGGGATTTCAACTCGAAACCGATGTGCCAGACCGGCTGGTCCGCGCGGCTGACCAGCAGCACGAGCGCGGTCGCGACGATGAGCTTGTCCGCGACAGGATCGAGGAAAGCCCCGAGCCGCGTCGTCTGCTGCCATTTGCGCGCGAAGTAGCCGTCGAGCGAGTCGGTGATCCCGGCGAGCGCGAAGAGAATGCCCGCGAGCGGGTCGGACCACGCAGACGGGATATAGAAAAGGAAGATGAGCAGCGGGATCGCGAGGATCCGGCCCCACGTGAGCATGTCGGGGATGGAGATCCGGCTGGCCACGCGCTCAGGCTCCCGGGTGGAGATGTTCATAGATCAGCTGGGCGAGTGGACGGCCAATTCCTCGAACCTGCGCAAGATCGTCGACACCGGCGCGCAGTATGCCTTGCAGTCCGCCGAACTGCTTGAGCAGTTCGCGCCGTCGCGCGGGGCCGAGCCCGGGAATCGCTTCCAGGGCGGACTCATTGTGCCGGCGCGCACGCCGGCGGCGATGACCGAGAATGGCAAATCGATGCGCGTCGTCGCGCACGCGCTGAATCAGATGCAGAGCCGGTGAGTCCGGCGGCAGGACGATGGGCTCTTCGCGCTCGGGCGTGAAGAGGCGTTCCTGGCCCGGCCTGCGATCCGCACCCTTTGCGACAGCACAGGCGGCGAGTTGTGGCAGGTCCAGTTCCTTGAGCACGTCCAGTGCTTGTGTGAGTTGGCCACGGCCGCCATCAATCAGCAGCAAGTCAGGCGGCGGAATTTCGCCTGCGCGCACGCGCTTGTAGCGGCGCGTCAGCGCCTGGCGCATGGCGCCGTAGTCGTCGCCGGGCTCGATTCCACTGATGTTGAAGCGGCGATAATCGCTCTTGATCGGGCCTTCCGGGCCGAACACGACGCACGAAGCGACCGTACCTTCGCCACGCGTGTGGCTGATGTCGAAGCACTCGATGCGCTGAGGCGTTTCCGGCATCTCCAGCGCCTCGCGCACGGCCTCGAGATTCAGTTCGATGCTGCCGCGATTCGCGAGCCGCATGCGCACGGCCTGCGCGGCATTCGTCTCCGTCATTTTCAGCCAGCGCGCGGCCAGGCCGCGTCGGGCTACTCGGATACGAACACGCCGGCCAAGCTTTTCGATCAGCGTCGTGCACAGCATGTCGACGTCGTCCGGCGCGGTGTTCACCACGATCTCCGGCGGCACCTCGTGCGCGAAGTAGTACTGGCTCAGGAACGAGCTCATGAGCTCGCCAGGCTCGGTCAACGGGGCACGCGGGAAGAACACCGTGCTGCCCAGGTTGCGCCCGCCGCGCACGAACATCACCGCGACGCAATGCTCGCCGGTTTCACTGGCGAGCGCGACGACGTCCACGTCGCGCGCGGACGAGGCATTCACGATCTGCTGTGCCTGCACCTTCTTCAACGCCGCGAGCTGATCGCGCAATCGCGCAGCCGTCTCGAAGTCCAGCGCGCCGGCGGCCGACTCCATTCGCGCAGCGAGTTCCTCGTTCACTTCCTCGCTGCGGCCTTCGAGCACCTTCACCGCAGATTCGACATCACGCGCGTAGTCCTCGACTGAGATCAGTCCCACGCACGGCGCCGAGCAGCGCTCGATCTGGTACTGCAGGCACGGGCGGCTGCGATTCTCGAAGAACGTGTCTTCGCAGTTGCGCAGCTTGAAGAGCTTCTGGAGCTGCTGCAGCGTCTCGCGCACCGCGCCCGCGTTGGGGTAAGGGCCGAAGAAACGCCCGGGCTTGTTGCGTGAGCCGCGGTAGAAGGCCAGGCGCGGAAAGCCGGATTGCGTGGTCACGTGGATCCACGGGAAGCTCTTGTCGTCGCGCAGCATCACGTTGAAGCGCGGCTTGTGCTCCTTGATGAGGTTGTACTCGAGGAGCAGGGCTTCGCTGTCCGAGTTGGTGACCGTGACCTCGATGCGCGTCACCTGGTTCACCAGGACCTGGATCTTGGGCGCCACGTTGCCCGCGTGAAAGTAGCTCGATACGCGAGCCTTCAGGTTGCGTGCCTTCCCCACGTACAGCAGCTCGCCCTCCGCACCATGCGTGCCCGCATACATACCCGCATACATACGATAGACGCCCGGTCGCGCGGGCAGCGTCTTGACAAACTCGCGCGCGTCGAACGGAGGGCTGTCGGGAGCGCCATCTCTTACGGATGGGGCAGAGCCTGGTAATTCGTGCTCGGTCATCTCTTGCGGGAGGCCTGCAACAGCTCACGTGCCCGGCGAAAAACCGCCTGCAGTTGCGCTTCCGTGAGGCGCCCCGTGTTCATGTTGTAGCGGCTGCAGTGATACGAGTCCAGCAGCCAATGTCCACTGGCCAGGCGATGCTCGGCGCCATGGCCGAACTCGAACTCGGACTGCCGGAAGCCGAGGGCCATCAACACCGCTCGATGTGCAATCGCGCCCAGCGCCAGGATCACGGCACCCTGCGGCAGCCCCTCGAGGTCATGGAGCAGGTAGGTATTGCAGCGACGGATCTCATCCGGCTGCGGTTTGTTAGCCGGCGGCCAGCAGCGCACGGCGTTGGTGATGCCGCAGTCGACCAGGCGCAGGCCGTCGTCCGCACTAACCGACTCTGGACGTGTAGCGAAACCCGCCGCGTGAAGCGTTCGGTAAAGCGGGCCGCCGGCACCGTCCCCAGTGAATGGCCGGCCCGTACGATTGGCTCCATGGAGACCGGGCGCCAGCCCGACGACCAGCAAGCGAGGCTTGCCGGAGTCCAGGACACCGAAGGGCGGGACGGGGCGCGAATAGTAGTCCGCGTGCTCGCGACGCACGCCGGCCAGCGCCTTCGCCAGCCGCGGGCAGCGGGTGCAGTTCGGATCGAACGGCTCGCCGCGACCAGCGGTAGCAGCCCGCGGTTCAGCCATCCATGTGCCGGATGATGGCGTCGCCAAATCCCGAGGTACCCACGAGCGTGGCACCCGGAATCAGTCGCTGCATGTCTTCCTCGACAGCGGCGCTGCCCTTGCCGTGACCTGACGACTTCGGCGCGCGAATCGCTTCCCGCAGCCGCGCGAGGTCGTACGTGAGGATCTTGTTCGCAATCGTGCGCCCGATGCCGTTGATGATGAAATCCGCAGCCTCGTTCCAGCGCAGGTAACGCAGCATCATCTCGGCCGACAGAATGATGGAGCTCGGGTTGACACGGTCCTTGCCCGCAAAGCCCGGCGCGGTGCCATGCGTGGCTTCGAACACCGCGAGGCCGTCACCAATGTTTCCGCCGGGCGCGATGCCGATGCCACCGACTTGCGCCGCGAGTGCGTCGGAGATGTAGTCGCCGTTGAGGTTCAGCGTGGCGATGATGTCGTAATCCTCGGGCCGCAGCAGTGCCTGCTGCAGGAAGTTGTCGGCGATCACGTCCTTGATGACGATCGGCTTTCCCGTCACCGGGTTGTCGAAGGTGAGCCACGGCCCCTTATCCAGCTCACGCGCGCCGAACTCCTCGCGAGCCAGTTCGTAACCCCAGTTGCGGAACGCGCCCTCCGTGAACTTCATGATGTTGCCCTTGTGCACGAGCGTCACGGATTCACGGTCGTTGTCGACGGCGTACTGGATCGCCTTGCGGATGAGCCGCTGCGAACCTTCGCGCGACACTGGTTTGATGCCGATGCCCGAGCTCGCGGGGAAACGGATACCGGTGACGTGCAGCTCCCGCTGGAGGTATGCGATGAGTTTCTGAACCTCCGGTGTGCCGGACGGCCACTCGATGCCCGCGTAGATGTCCTCGGTGTTCTCGCGGAACACGACCATCTCCACCTGGCTGGAATCCTTCATCGGCGTCGAGACGCCGGAGAAGTGCCGGATCGGGCGTATGCAGGCGTACAGATCCAGGTTCTGCCGGATCGCCACGTTCAGCGAGCGGATGCCGCCGCCCACGGGCGTACCCAGCGGCCCCTTGATCGAGACGACGAACTCGCGCAGCGCGTGCAGCGTCTCGTCCGGAAACCAGGCGCCGGGACCATGGACGCGGTTGGCCTTCTCTCCGGCATACACCTCCATCCAGACGATCCGGCGCTTGCCCCGGTAGGCCTTGTCGACCGCCGCATTCACGACTTTCTGCATCACCGGGGTCACGTCGACGCCGATGCCATCACCCTCAATGAACGGCAGGATTGGTTGGTCCGGTACGTTCAGCGAGAAATCGGCGTTGAGCGTGATGCGCTCGCCGTCGGCCGGCACCACGATGTGCTCGTACTTCATGACAGGAGTTGCGCGCCTGGAGAGGGGGTGGGGGAGGGCGCGAACTTTAGCAGAAACCGCAATTGAACCAGAGCTTCATCGGCTCCGGCGCTGCAATTCTAAACCGGCGCACAGCGTCCCTGCCGTGCGCCGTCATGACTTCGTGCTGATCGTGCCGGATGCGACTACTGCATCTCGCTGTCACTTGTCTTCATCGCTTGTCTTTATCGCTTGTCTTCATCGCTTGTCTTTCTGGGCTTCCGCTGCGTCGCGCGAAACTTCGGAGCCGCGGGTGTCCGTGGCGGCAGCCTGTCGACCGGCCGTTGCGCCGGTGGTGAGCAGCATTTGCGTGCCGCCCGTGAGTCGTACATCGCGCGCATCGGACGTTACGATGTTGCCACCCGCACTGCCTGAAGCAGCACTCGTGATGTCGAGATCCTTCATGCCGAACACGCCCCGGCTGCCTGAATGCAACCGTCCCGTGGTGTTCACGCCGCCGACTGC
>Ga0187893_10013818_pt1 | contig 11151 bp, 15 predicted proteins | sample MA1701074metaG_FD_139574 | JGI IMG/M metagenome (GOLD analysis project Ga0187893, IMG submission 139574) | White microbial mat communities from a basaltic lava cave in the Kipuka Kanohina Cave System on the Island of Hawaii, USA - MA170107-4 metaG ...
CCAGCGCGCCCTGCAGACGGTGCCCGGTCTCGGTCAAGAGCGTGATCTGTGCCGTGGCGTCGCGGAGTGCCGTTACGATCCCGTCACGCTGGAGGACTGTGGTCCGCAGTCGCGCCGCGCGATCCTCGATCTGCGCGACCCGCTCGTCGAGACGGATGAGGCGGGCGTCGGCCAGCGTCTGCCATCTCCGGTAGTCGGCCAGCCGGAACACGCTCCGCAGGATGGCCATGCGCTCGCCCGCAGTGGCTTTGGTGAGGCGGCTCGCGTCCTCCTGCCCGCAGATGGCTGAGGAGACCAGCGTGTCGTAGTCCATGCCGTTCAGGCGGGCGATGTGGGCGGTGACGGCGTCGCCAGACTCGATTCCCACGACGTCGCCGTCGTCCTGAAGGAGCTGGAGTTCGGACTCCGTCCTGCCTCGGCCGACGGTCGAGCGCTTCCGGATCACGCGGTAGCGGGTGTCCCCAAGGCGCCACTCCACGACGAGGGAGAGTTCGGTGGCGCCGAGGCGCACGTACTCGTCAAGGGTCTTGTAGCGGGCTTTGAGGCACCAGCCGAACAACAGGGCATCGACGAGGTTGCTCTTGCCGGCGCCATTGACGCCCGAGACGCAGGCCTCATGGATCCCCGAGAGGTCCAGGTCGAGGTCGGCGTACCCGAGGAAGTTTCGGGCCTTGATCCGGACCGGGCGCATGTCACCGCTCCGCGTGCGAGAGGTCGGTGTGCAGGACCATCATGGCGTCGATCTCGTCCGTGTGGTGGCCCTGCTGCTCGAGGTAGCGGCGCAGGGCATGGTCGGGCGCCAGGTCGCCGGTCTGGCCCGTGTCGCGGGCCCGGGTCTCGCGCTCGACGTCGAGCGCGTTGGCGACCGGCAGTCCCCATGACGCGGTGATCTTCAGGATCTCATCGGCCTCGGCCGGCGTGACCTGCCCCTTGACGCGCAGGATCGGACGGGCGGCGAGCAGAAGGTCGAGGCCGACCTCGTCCTTGTCGAGAAGGCGGACGTCGGCTGGGTCGAGGGTGACAAACTGCCGGGCGGGAAGCCGACGGGGTTCGATCGAGACCACCGTCCACTCGGGGAGGGAGCGCTCCAGTGTGACCAAGTCCCACGATTTGTCCTCGCGCTCCTCTCCGAAATCCCGTCGGTCCATGGAGCCGGTGTAGTGCGCGGTGTAGCCTGTTGCGGCGTCGTGGAACGTCTGCCGCGTGTGGATGTGGCCGAGGGCCGTGTAGGTGAATGCGCGAAAGGCTTCAGGTGGGAGACTCGGGACCTCGATCGGGACAGTCGGTTGGGCCTCGCTGAAGGCGGCGCCGGTGACGGTGACATGCGGGACCAGGACCGACGGCAGATGCGGGTCAAGCTGGGCGCGGAAGCCGTCGAGGATCCGCTCCATCAAGTCAATCATCCGCTGGCCGATCGCGGCTGGCGGCAGATCCTCGTGCTCCTGCTTGAGCGAGATTGCGGCCTTGCGCGGGTAGGGCAGCGTGACGATCTGGAGGAGGGTGCGCGGCGTCTGTACGAGGAAGAGCTTCGGCGCGGACGAGATGAGCAGTCGGTCGTGTCGTCCGACGAGAGGCGCGAGGGCGTCATCGTCTACCAGGGACATCGGCACATCATGATTGCCGGCAATCAACAGGGTCGGGCCGACCGAGCCGCTGAGGAGCAGCCGATCAAGGCCCTCGAGGAAGAGGCGGTACTCAGTCGGCGTCGGGCGCGGCCGCTCGAACAGATCGCCGGCCACGATGACGAGATCGACCTTCGCGTCGATGGCCCCCGTCACGAACGCCTCCCAGCAGCGGGCGCCATCGAGGAGCCGCCGGTTCAGCCCGGTCTCAGGATCGAGGTCGAGCACACCGGCGGTCAGCGCCCGGCTGTCGAGTTGGAGGTCGGCGCAATGCGCGAGTCGGATCATGGACGTGGTCCTCTCCCCTCGCGTCACCGCCGCCGATCCAGGACGGTGATGACCGATCGCTGATCGCCGCTGAGCACGTACACGAACTCCCGGTCGGCCCGGAACTGCCGGTCCCGGTATCGGCCGCGGCCGATGATCTGGACGACCTGGCGACCCGTGATCGGTTTCGCGGCGGCGACCCGGGCGCGCAGGGAGCCCTCGGCGGTGACGCGATCAGGGATCACCGGGCCTCGGCCCATCCATCTGGTGAGCGCATGCGGCGAGACCTTCATGGGATCGTCCCCACGACCAGCAGGCTGACGACGAGCAGCGTCAGCAGGATCAGGCTGAACGCGACCATGCCGAGGTCCACCGCGAAGACATCGCGCCAGAAGTCGTCGTCGTGTCGCACCTGAGCCCCCTACGCCGGCGCGACCAGGCCCTGTTTCTCGAGCTTGAGGAGCCACTCGAAATAGTCGTCGATGTCCTGGTCGCTGAATTGTTTGAGCGGCACCGTCAGGCTGGCTTCGGTTCGGCCGCGCTGGAGCATGAGGCTCTGGAGGATCTTGAGGCGCGCCTCTTTCGTCTTGGCCTCGCGGAGCTTGTCGCGCCAGGCGGTGCGTGCTGTCTGGAGCGGATCGGGGCGGCTCTCCGTGCCGGCTTCGAGATGAAAGCGGTCGTCCTCCGCCGGCCGCTCCTCGGCGAGCCGGTCTTCAGCCGTCTCTGGCGCCTTGCCGGTCGCCGGCTTGTCCTTGTTCTCGGTCCGATTCTCGGCGAGCCCGTCGGCTGGCCCCTCGATGACCTCTCCGACGGCAAGGTCGATGATCTCGCCGGTCTGGAGGTCCTGGCCGACAGAGGGCAGCGCGGCCCTCGCCTGGGCCCGGGCGCCGTAAAGCTCGCGCAGGGAGCCGAGCGAGGCCGCGATGAGGAACTCCTTGACCACGGGATCGCCGCTGTCGGCGTTCAGGAGCAGGCGCGGGACGATGAAGGGCCGCTTGAGTTCCTCCAGGGTGTATGCGCTGCGCAGGCCCAGGGCCCAGCGGACGGCCCGCTCCTGCGCGCCGGTCTGAGAGCGGGCATGGGCATGCTTGCGCAGTTGGATGAGCTCCCCCTCGACCTTGTCCCGGATCCAGGCGTCGATCTCGTGCGGCTTGAGCATGCGCTGCGCGTTCTTGCCGTCAGGCCCGGGCATCCACTGGGGCTCGGTCCTGGCCTTCTTGTCCGTGCTGCGGCGGAGTTCATCCTCGCGCGCGTCGAGCTCGATCGCGTACTCGCCGACGACCTGGACGCGCTCGCCGGAGAAGTCGATCCAGTGGCCGACGGCCCGATACGCGATGTGTCGCGCGTTGCGGCCGTCGTCGCTCCGACCGCTGGCGACCCAATCCCACGAGATGCCGGCGGCCGCGGAGATGGCGGCGAGCGCCGGTTTGCCGAGCCCCCAGTTGGATCCGCCCGGCCGGTAAATCCACTGGTGTTTCTCGTCGAGGTCGATCTGGACGGTCTTCAAGACCGGGATCATGAAGCTGGGGAGATGCGTGAACGCGAGCGGTCCGAGGACGTTGAAGCCTTTCGCGCGGTACTGAACGAGCGCGGCGTTGACGCGCTCCACGAGGGCGATCGCGGGGTGGGCGGCAGCGGCGGGCAGCCCGCCGGTCCTGGCTGGGACCCCAGGGGGTGACGGTTTCTCGGCCATGACTCCTCCTCTTCAGGCGCGGTCGGCCAGGGTGTGCAGCGCGCCGAGAAAGTCGATCCCGGCGACGCGCGGATTGTAGGGACAGCGCAGGCCGTGGTCGGTGAGCCATGAGAACGGCATCACCGTCGGCTCGGGAAACGAGGTCAGGAACGTCTCGACGTCGTCGAATCGGACGAGCGACGCCGTCACGGCGGGGCCGGGCGACCAGACGAACAGGATCACGCCGAGGCCGCCGAAGCCGGCATGGCGCCGGAGGAAGACGAGTTGGTGCCCGGCCTTGCGGATGGGCGCGAGCGCGAAGCCCTTCGCGTCCATGGTCGATTTCACTTCGAGCGCCACGCTGCGCCCGCCGGGCATGACGCCGATGAAATCGCTGATCGACTTTCGGACGTAGATGGCGGCGCCCGCGGCGTTCTGTTTCATCGGGGTCCCGATCCGCTCCAGGGCCAACGCCCCCGCGCGCTGGTAGTAGACGCAGGCGCGCTCGACCAGATCTTCGGCCCACGTGCCTTTGTGTGCCTTGCGCGGATCGGCCATCGGACTACCACAGCAGCGTCGCGACGCCAACGAGATAGAGCAGGCCGACGACGGTGGCGAGGGTGGTCAGGATCGTTGAGGCCGTCCGCGTCGCGCGCGTCCGTCGTTGCAGGGCGCAGCGACTGATCTGCCCCGTCGTGCCGGCGAACTCGAAAAACCGCGCGATGGTGTACTCCGGCGGCGGGCTGGTCGGCGCGCCACCGCAGACCGTGTCGTCTGGGGCGGCCAACGCGAAGATCTCCTGCTCGTGTCGCATCATCGTCCTCCGTTGCCGTCAGGGGCGTCGATGAGACGCCCGATGAAGGTCGTCCCGTACTTCCGCTCCATGCGGTAGTGCCGTCCGCACAGCCCGCGCGCGAGATGGGGGTCGTTGCAGCCACGGACGGCGCACCCGCGCAGACGCGACGGAGCGCGTCGCGATCCTCGCGCCGTGCGTGGCAAGGGCTCCGGATCCGGGAGCGAGGGCACGTGATGCTGGCAGATCAGGGGATCGCACAGGTGGCGGCGATGCCACCAGGGATCGTTCCAGCGGGGCAGCGGGTACGCGAACCAGCAGTGGCCGCACAGGTCGAGGCCGACGAGTGCCCGGCGGCGAACGGTGCCCTTGTGGATCTCCCGATGGGCTTGAAGTGCGCCCTGACAGCGGGCTCTGCTCGGCGTGCTCTGAGTGGTCGGCGTCGGATCGTCCAGATCGACCCGATGGTCCGCCTGCTGCGATTGTGACTGAGGAAAATCGGACGGAAAATCGGACGGGTGATTTTGTGTCTGATTTTCGCGCGGCTCAGGCATCGTCAGGCCTTCCCGCCGCCTTGAGGCTCCAGACCGACTCTCGTCCACGCCCCTTACTGCCATGCATGGGGACGACGTCTTTCATGCGGCGGAGCGCCTTGTAGACGCTGCCAGGCCTGGAATCCAGGTCGGCCGCGATCGCGGCGATGGTTTTCGGCCCGTGACTGAGGAGTTGGCGGATCCGGAACGGAAGGCCGGCCGATTCGGCGAGGTCGGGGTGGTCGGCAACCTCCGTTCGGCCCGCGGTGATCCGCCCGTTCGGATCCCAGGTGAAGGTGAGCGCGAACGGTTTATGGTACGCCCCACGGTTGGTTTTGTCGTGGTAGAGCCCCACGGTGAGGACATGCTCCTCGGGGTCGCTGGTGCTCCGGATCTCCCAGCAGGAGCGGGCCATGTTCCTGGTGAAGGCGGAACCAAAGGGGCGGGCCCGGTGCTTGTCCGCGTCGGCTTTGCTGACGTGGGAGATCACGAGGCGGGTGACGGAGGGCCCGAGCGACCGGAGGGCGTTCATGAAGCGCAGGATGACCTCGGCGCTCTCGGGCTCGCCGCCGCAGGCCGGCGCGATCGAATCCACGATCAGCAGGGTCGCGCCGAGCCGCTGGAGATCGGCCTTGATGGAGCTGATCTCGTCTGGGAGCGCGCGGAACTTCGCCTGGTAGCTGATCGAGGGTCGTGCGCTGAGTCGGAGGCCGGCGACGAGCCCGCTGAGGCGGGACGCCTGCTCCATGGCGTTCGTCTCGTAGTCGCAGTAGAGCACGGGGCCGTGGGTCGCCGCGACCAGCGGCGACGGCAGCGAGATCCGGCCCGCGACAGCGAGGCTCAAGAGCAACGCCAGGTAGCTCTTGCCCGTGCCGCCGTCACCGAACAGCACGCTGGTTTCCCCGAGCGGCAGGAGCGGCCGCACACAGTAGGGCTCCGGCGCGGACAGATCCACGCCCGCCAGGTCCACGACCGGCGCCGGTGACCTGGCCGTCTGCGCGGTCTTCGTGCAGGCGTACTCCAGCAGGTTCAGCCAGTCGATCGCGTCCCCTTTGACGCGCGTGCTGAGCACTTTGGCGAAGCTCTGTCTGGCCGAACTCGACGACAGGCCCAGGCGCGCCCAATGGATGTGGCCCTCCCGCTCCCCGCCCGCGTTGATCGCGTTCACGGTGATCTCGCCATGCAGGCCCTCGGAGTGCTCCTTGATGTTCTCGATGGAGATCCCGACGCCCTGGTCCGGCCACAGGCACGTATATCGATCGCCCTCGGCGTAAAAGCGCGGCGGATTCATAGCGGGGTCGTGACAAAGGTCCTCCGGTATCGGCGCGCCTCGTCCGGCTGCGCAAGCAGGGCCGGCGCCGCTTCGACGAGTTCGCGCAGGACCTGGCGCCAGCCGGTGTCGATCAAGGCCGTGGCCTGGAGGCGGAGCGCGAGATCGGCGCACCGCCGAGCGCACGCCTTCTCCTTGATGATCCAAGCGTGAACAAGCACGCCGGCAGAGGTCACCGAGGCGGCCACCAGATTCGTGAGATACGCGGACGATCCGGCGTGCTCGAGGCGACCGGCCCGGCGCAGCTCGTTCGTCACGCTGACGAGATCGACGACCTCGCCGCGGTCGTGAGCGACGGCGATGGCAGCGGAGAAGATCAGGCGGTGGGCGTCACGGTAGAAATCGTCCACCGCCAGGACCTGTCGGACGCGGAGGAATGTGTCGTGGTCCTGGAGGAGCGCGCCGAGGACCGACATCTCGGCGTCGAGCGCGTGCGGGGGCACGCGCACGGCATCAGGGGCTGCAGGCGTCGTGCGGGGCCGGGACGGCTGGCGTGCGGCGGACATCGAGGGCCTCCTTCAGGATTCGGATCAAGCGATCGAGATCAGGACGGGCTCGGTCGCCGACGTGCCCGAGCCGATACGCGCGATAGGCGACGACGACGGCGAGCAGTTCTTCGTGCGTGCGGCGGTCACACGCCATCGACTCACTCCGGAGGGGGGCGAGTGATCGCGGCGGCGTCCTGGGACGCTGGAACGAGGATCGGCACGGGGCCGATCGGTCCGCGCGGGGGCGGCCCAACGGGGCAGTAGCCGCACCCGATGAGCCCTCCGCGAAGGCCAGGCGAGGGCGCGCAGCCGACGAGGAGGCTCGCCGCGGCGAGCAGCCAGATGATCGCCTCGTGGAGCCGCCTACGCATGCGCGCGCTCGAGCGCGATGCCGCTGGCCGCTTGGACTCGCGCAATGAGTGTCGCCATCGACGCGACGTCGTCATAGCGGACCGTCATCGTGGGATCGGCGGCGTCGATGAGTTGCACCGCGTCGCCCTGGAGGATCACGTTCCATGGCTGAATGTCTCCGTGTGCGCCGGTGAGGCGCAGCGACCGCAGGTAGCCGATGATCGTCTCCCGGGTCGGCCACGCGCCGCCCAGGTCGAGGTAGGTCGCGAGGTTGATGCCGCGGTGCCAGGCCCGCGCCTCCGGCTTGTAGGGCCACGAGACCGTCTTGTGCGAAAAATCGCTCGCGATGGCGATCGAAAAATTCTCGCGCGTCGCGCCGAGGAACGAGCGGACGAGGCCGGTCTTGGGGCGGGACAGGAGCAGGATCGGGCGCCGCGCGCCGGGCTCGACGTGGCTGGCGCCGTAGCCGAGGCAGCGCGCATCCGATGGCACGCGGGAGGCCTTCTGTGCGCCGCCGCCGGCGGCCTGCTCGTGGGCCAATTCGAGGATCAGGTGATCGCCCAGCGAGCGGAGCAGGCCGAGGCGCGCCTCAAACGAGCCCGGCAGGTGGTGGATGACCGAGAGCGCGAGGACGACGTCGAAGTGCTCGACCTCGGCAAGCGCCTGGAGATCCGCAAGGGTCACGTCCCGGGCCAGGAAGATGACGCGGGGGTTCTCGTTCTGCTCGAGGACGCGCAGGCAGGCCTGCCCCGCCTGCGAGCCTTCGATGGCGACGGCGGCGCAGTCGAACTCCTCCGTGAGTCGCAGGCTGAAATAGGCGAGGTTCGCGCCGACGTCGAGGACCGTGAAGGGCCGGCCGTACTGGCGACAGAACCGCCGGAGGATCTCGTAGCGCTCCGCGCATTCGCGCTCGCCGGGAGAGACGGCCCGGCCCTTGATCCACGTCGGCTGGTAGGTCATCGCGTGTGCCCTTTCGGGGCGGTCGCCGGTGGCGGATCGAGCAGCAGCGAGAGTTGCCTGGAGATCTCGGCCGACTCCTGCTGGATCTGCTGCTGCCTGGCGGCGAGCGACTCCAGGAGTTGCCGATCGGTCGGCCGCTCCTTGCGGATGCTCTCCAGCTTGTCGGGGTCGAAGCCGGTCTCCGACAGGAGCCACCGGAGTAGCCGGAGGTTGTTGACGGCGATCGTGTAGTTCGCGGCCTGTTCGAGGGGGAAGCGTCGCCGTTGCTCGGCGTCGGGGTGCGGATTGGGCGCGATCGCGCGGGAGAAGTCTTTCGGACCCATGTTGACCAGCGGCGCGACCACGTCCTGCAGCATCCCGGATTCCTGCCACATCTCGTAGACGACCGCGCGCCCCCGCATGGCCCTGGCCTCCCGGGCCTCCGGCGTCATCGCGGCCGCCGAGGCGTCCGTCACCGCCGCCTCCTGCCGACACCACCCGACACCCGATTCGTCTGTCGGTGTCGGGTGGGCGGGAGGTTATCGAAGATGGCGTCAAGGGAGAGCCCGAACCGCTGGCTCAGCACCCTCGCGACCCTGAACGTGATCGGCACGCGACCGAGGCGAAGTTGCGAGGCGTAGGGGAGGCTGATACCAGCGATGCGAGCGAGGTCGCGCGTTCTGAGCTGGCGGTCTCGGCAGAAGGTAGGGAGATCGAAGCGCGGCATGGCGAGAAGCGTAGCTTTGATCGAATCGAATTGTCAAGACTTTTTTTCATCGTATCAAATTTGCTTGTCTCGGAGGACACATTTGAGACAATCAAAGGTGTCATGGCGAGAAAAAAGCGGCTGACCGATCCGGGAATTGCGGCGTTTCTGCGAGATGCGGCGATGGCCTGGCAGGCTCGGAAAGCCAAAGAGGGGCACCGCCTCACGCAGAAGGAGCTGGCGGCTCGGCTGCGCATCTCCGCGCCCTATTGCAGCCAACTCCTGTCCGGTGAGGGGCAGGTGAAAGAGCCGAGCCTCGACACCTTGCGGGGGCTGGCCGAGTTTCTCGGGCTGGATCTCCGTCGCTACCTGACGGCGGGGGCCCTCACCGTCGAGGAGCGGCCGGTCTATGGCCCACGTCCACGAGGAGAACGGCGCCAGCGCCTGGATTTGCGGGAGGTGTTCGAGGTGGCGATGTCTGCGATGCGCGTCGGCCAGGAGCTCGGCCAGAAAGCGGCCGAGAAGGTCTTCCGCAGGGAAATGAAAAAGTTCACGCGCGCGGGCCGGAACGAGGCCCAAGCGGAGCGAAAGACCTGACTCGCGACCTGGTCGCGGCGCTCGCGGCCCTGCTGGCCGCCGGGACCCTCGGCGCGTCGGCCCTCGATGGGGCCGACCTCCAGGACTATTGTCTTCCGCCGGAAGGCCGGACGCTCAAGCTGCCGCCGACGACATGGCAGGAGGGGTCGGCTCGGGAGCAGGCTGTGGGGGGCGATCCGCCGGCCTGCGGCGGGACGTGCCACGCGCCCCGAGGGTTCGCGGACGATGAGACATTCCTCATCGCCTCTGCCCACTATGTCCTCGCGCTGGACGACTTTCAACACGCGCGGATCCCACAGGACACGTTCGTCCGAGAACTGAACAAGTACCGACTGGCGGCGAGCGCCTATCTCGCGCGCCTGGAGGCGCGCGGCATCGACCCTCAGCGCATCCGCCTGCTCGAACGTCTCCACTCCCTCTGGCCCTAGTCGCCCACGCTCGACTCCCTCACATCTCCCATGGCAAATGTCCCTCTGCATGATTGAGAGCCACAGGATTTGATTCAATCAAAAAAGTTCTTGACAAGCCCCGGAATCATTCGATAGCATCAAACTTGTCATGGACGATCAAGAACTGGACTACGGCGTCTGCCTGCTGCTCTCCTGCCTCGACGGGCGACTCCGATCTGCGCTCGTGCGATTCGGGATCCGCCACTCGCCGCCGTCGCATCGCATGCTCAACGAAGACCGGACCATGGCCGTGCGCTGCCCCCGTGATCTGGTCGGGCCGCATCTCACGATCCCGCGCGCATGGCTCTCGCTGAAGGAGGGATGACCAGATGGCCTACCTCAAGGCAATCACGCCGCGCACCTGCAAGGATTGCGGGGCGCGGGCCAGCGCGACGCTGATCAGCCGCGAGAATGCTGAGCTCGCCGACTACTGCCAGCGCCACGGTGGCCGCGCACTGCGAAAGACCCAGGCGGACGAGGCGAAGATCCAAACACGCCGAGGATGGCTTTCCGCGGTCGTGACTTATGTGAAAGGCGGGAAGGCCTACCGCGAAACGCTGGGCCCGGAGGACTAACGCGACCCCAACGCAGATGAGCGCGCCGATGGATCGAAGACGCCCAATGACTTTGAGCGGGCCGGAGTTGCCGAGACACCCAAAAGATCGGAGCGGGCCACGCGGCCGTAGATGCCCAACGAGAGAAAGCGGGCCGAAATGTTGTAGACACCCGTCGTGTGCTAAGCGAGCCGAAATCTCACAGCCATCCAAAGGCATGGAGCGGGCCAGCGCGTGTTAGACATCCCGGATTGGGTAGCGCGCCATTGGAGCCGAGACATCCATCTCCGTGAAGCGGGTCATATGGTCTCAGACACCCAAAGCTAGAAAGCGAGCCATGATGACCTAGACAACCGTCCTACGGGAGCGAGCCCCAATGCCCAAGTCCCCCAGCCTGACTGAGCGGGCCAGACGCCGCAAGGAGACCAAAATGGCGGAGCGAGCCAGGACGAAGAAGACTGCCATCTGGTTGAAGCGAGCCAACACGATGCAGACCCCCAAGATCCAAGAGCGAGCCGAGGACTTTGAGCCGACCAACGAGGGCAAGCGTGCCAGCGAGTCCCAGCCACCCAGAACGACGAAGCGCGCCGACATACCGCAGCCACCCGATACGAGAAAGCGAGCCGCCGTACTCAAGCCCTCCGATGTGGAAAAGCGAGCCATGATAGGAAAGACACCCGTTCCTTCCGAGCAAGCCAGAGTACCGAAGACACCCGTTCCCGCTGAGCGGGCCAGTGGAAGTAAGCCACCCGATGGGAAGAAGCGAGCCGATAACGAGACTCCCGATGCGCTCCAGCGCCCGGCACGCCCACGGCGACCTCCTCCACGGCGGGGCTCGGCGATCGCGGCC
>Ga0187893_10013820_pt1 | contig 11151 bp, 8 predicted proteins | sample MA1701074metaG_FD_139574 | JGI IMG/M metagenome (GOLD analysis project Ga0187893, IMG submission 139574) | White microbial mat communities from a basaltic lava cave in the Kipuka Kanohina Cave System on the Island of Hawaii, USA - MA170107-4 metaG ...
ACCTGCGCGCCGGCGGAGACCGGCTGTACGTCGCCGAAGCGGACGAGTACGACCGGTCGTTTCTCGCGCTCACGCCCACGGTCGCCGTCGTCACCAATGTCGAGGCCGACCACCTCGATACATACGCGGACATCGCCGACATCCGCCGCGCGTTCACGACGTTCATCGCGCCGGCGCGCAGCATCGTCCTGTGCGCCGATGACGCCGGGGCCACGGCGCTCCGCACGCCGCCGTCCAGTGAGGTGATTCGATACGGACTGGCCTCGGCTGACGCACGGCTCGTCGGCCGCGACATCTCCCTGATGCCGTCCGGGGCGCGATTCGCCGTCGAGTTCGACGGTGAACGGCTCGGCAGCGTGGACCTGCGCGTCGCAGGCCGCCACAACGTGCTCAACGCGCTGGCCGGAATCGCCGGAGGGCTCGCGCTCGGCGCGCCGTTCGACGCGCTGGCGCGAGGACTGGCGGAGTTCTGGGGCGCCGAGCGCCGGTTCGAAACCCTTGGCGAGGCGCGCGGAGTGACCGTGGTTGACGACTACGCACACCATCCCACTGAGATCCGCGCGACGCTGGCAGCCGCGCGGGCCTCCTTCCCCGGGCGGCGCATCGTCGTCGCGTTCCAGCCGCACCTGTACTCGCGCACGCGCGACTTCGCGCGCGACTTCGCCCACTCGCTCGGCGCCGGCGATGCCGTCTTTCTCACCGAGATCTACCCGGCGCGCGAGAAGCCCATTGCGGGCGTGACGTCCGCGCTCATTGCAGAGGGATTCGCGTCCAGCGCCGCCAGGCTTGCATGGCGGGGCGAACGCGCCGAACTGGCCGGTGCGCTGGCATCCGCCGTGTCCGCGGGCGACGTCGTGATCACCATGGGGGCCGGCGACATCACCCGCACCGGGCCGGAACTGCTCGCCAGGCTGCGAGCCCGCGCATGATCACCGACGCCAGGCCCGCACCGGAAGACGAGGTCACCGTCAAGCGCTGGCACCGCTGGATCAAGCCGGGCGCGCTCGCGCTCGCCGCTTTCGTGGTGCTGCTCAGTCCGTTCTGGGCGCCGCTGATCCTGGGCCGGATGGACTTCTTCCGCGTGCGGCACGTTGAAGTGCGCGGCGCACGGTATCTCGACCCGGCCGACATCCTGTCGCGCATGCGGGTCGACACGCTCCGGTCCGTCTGGGACGGAACCCGCGAGATGCGGGACCGCATCGCCGGGCACCCGCTGGTGCGCGACGTCGCCATCGACCGCCGTCTGCCCGGCACGCTCGTGGTCAGCGTCGTCGAACATGCGCCCGTGGCGCTCGTGCCCACGGTGAACGGGTTCCTTGCCTACGACGAACGCGGCGTCGTCCTGCCGATCGACCCGACAGCGCGGGAGGTCGACGTGCCCATTGTGTCAAACCCGGACAGCGCCGTGCTCCGCCTGCTCGGCGCGGCGCGCTCCGGTGCGCCGGGCCTTTACCGCCGCATCAGCGAAGTGCGGAAAGACGGCCGGGAACTCGTCCTCGTGCTCGACTCGCTACCCGTTCGCGCCCTGATCGACGTTACTTTGCAGCGGCTTGCCGATCTTGAGTTGGTCGAACGGGACGTCGCGCGCCGCCGTTTGCGCCCCGCCGAGTTCGACTTACGCTATCGGGACCAAGTGATCGCACGACTGCCATGAACGCCGACCGCCTCGTCGCGGGACTCGACATCGGATCCGCCAAGACCACCGCCATCATCGGCGAGGTCGTGGGGGACGCGAAACGCCCGGCCATCAAGGTTCTCGGCGTCGGCCAGTCGAGGACGACCGGCATGCGCCGCGGCGTTGTCGCCGACATCGAGGAGACCACGCGTTCCATCCGCAAGGCGGTGCAGGACGCCGAGCGCATGGCGGGCGTCCAGGTGCTCGAGGTCTACAGCGGCATTGCTGGCGAGCACGTGCAGGCGATGACGAGCAAGGGCATCGTCGCGGTCAGCAACGACGAGATCGGCAAGTCCGACGTCGATCGCGCCAACGAGGTCGCCCGCGCCCAGGCGATTCCCGCGGAGCGCGAACTGCTGCACGCCATTCCGCAGGAATACACGGTCGACAAGAACTCGGGCATTCGCGATCCGATCGGGATGTCGGGAACGCGGCTAGAGACCGAGATGTACCTCGTGACCATCGGCAGCTCTCCGGCGCTCAACCTGCGCAAGTCCGTGGAACGCGCCGGCTACACCGTGCGCGAGCTCGTTCTCGAGCCGCTCGCCAGCGCGCTCGCGGTGCTCACGGAAGACGAAAAGGAGCTCGGGGTCGCGCTCGTCGAGATGGGTGCCGGCACCACGGCGCTGGGGCTCTTTCACGAAGGCAAGATCCGACACCTCGGCACCATCGCTTTCGGCGGCAACAACGTCACGAGCGACATCGTGCACGGGCTGGGTGTCACGCAAGGCGATGCCGAGCGGCTCAAGGAGCGCTACGGTTGCGCCTACGAGCCGCTGGTGGACCCGAGCGACGTCATCCAGCTGCCGAGCACCGTAGGGCAGGGAGATCGGCAGATCCCCCGCGAGCTGCTCGCGCACATCATCCACCAGCGGATGGACGAGATCTTCGACCTGGTCCAGGCTGAGATCACAGCGGCGGGATACGCCGGCCGGCTGAGCGCCGGCGTCGTGCTGACCGGCGGAGCGGCCGCGATGCAGGGGTGCGCCGAGCTGGCGGGCGACGTGTTCGGAACCGGAGTCCGGGTCGGAGTGCCGTCCGACAACCTCGTCGGGCTGTCGGATTCGGTCGAGGCGCCGCGGTTCGCCACGGTGGTCGGTCTCGCCCAATACGGCGGCACCCGGATCATGAGCGGCGCAGGCTCATCGGTGCGACGCACGCGCGTCGGAACCGGCGTGGAAGGCCTGGTCCAGCGCGTGAAGCACTATCTCCAGGACTTCTTCTGACCGCTAGTGACGAGTCACGAGTCACTAGTCACTAGTCACTAGTCACTAGTCACTAGTCACTAGTCACTAGTCACTAAAGTGACGTATCCGCACGCCATGTGGAAAACCCACGTGTGCTCTTTTCATTGGTACATCGTCACTTACGGGTAGTAGTCAACATTGGGAGAAGCGTTATATTCTCGCAGCTTTAAGACTGTAAATCCGTTTCTCCCTCTAGCCCAACGGATTACGGAGTGTCCTCAGAGATGATCTTCGAGTTCGAGGAAAGCGCGACCCAGAACGCGCGGATGAAGGTCGTCGGCGTCGGCGGCGGCGGCGGCAACGCGGTCAACCGGATGATCGAGGAGCACCTCGAGGGTGTCGAGTTCATCTCGGTGAACACGGATTCGCAGGCGCTGCTGAACTCCCGCTCCGACATCAAGATTCAGATCGGCAAGAAGCTGACGCGCGGGCTTGGCGCCGGTGCGCGGCCCGAGATCGGCCGGCAGGCGATCGAGGAGAACCGCGACGAAGTATCCCGCGTCCTCACGGGGGCGGACATGGTGTTCGTGACGTGCGGCATGGGCGGCGGCACCGGCACGGGCGCGGCGCCTGTGATCTGTCAGATCGCGCGCGATGTCGGCGCGCTCACGGTCGGCATCGTGACCAAGCCGTTCCTGTTCGAAGGCCGCAAGCGCATGCGTCAGGCGGACCAGGGCATCGCCGACATGCGCAAGAACGTCGACACGATGATCGTGGTGCCGAACGAGCGTCTGCTCGCGGTGGTGGGCAAGGGCATCCCGTTCCAGGACGCGCTCAAGAAGGCGGACGAAGTCCTCCTGCATGCGACGCAGGGCATTTCGTCGCTCATCAGCGTTACCGGACTCGTCAACGTGGACTTCGCCGACGTCCGCACGGTGATGCAGAATGGCGGATCGGCACTCATGGGCACCGGCATCGGGCGCGGCGACAACCGCGCCATGGAAGCGGCGCAGCAGGCGATCAGCTCGCCGCTGCTCGACAATGTGAGCGTCGCGGGCGCGACCGGCGTGCTGGTGAACATCACGGGCGGCGCGGACCTGACGCTGGGCGAGGTGCACCAGATCAACGAGGTCATTCATGACGCGGTCGGTGACGACGCCGAGATCATCTTCGGCGCCGTGCACGAACCCGCGATGCAGGGCGAGATTCGCGTGACGGTCATCGCGACGGGATTCGACCGGGCGATCCAGTCCGGACAGCCAATGGCCCAGGCCTACGAGCCGGCGTCCGTCGCGATGCCGAAGCCGTCAGTGATTCCTTTCCCGGCGAATCGTCCTTCACGCCCGGGGGTAGTACCGAACAGTCGTACGAGCGGAGCGGTGGAACCCCTGCGAAAGCCGCAGACGGGCGCAGGCGAGCGGAGCACAGGGTCGCAGGACCTCAGCGACATGGAGATCCCGACCTTCATTCGGAGGCAGATGGACTGATGTCGTTTGGACAGGTTCGCGCCATCGCGTTCGGCGTGATGGCGCTTCTTGCTGTCTCCACCGTCGCTGTGACGGACCCTTTGCCGCGCGCGGCGTCGGCGCAGGGCCTGGACGGTGGTCGCGGATGGCGGGTACGCCATGACACGCTCGGCGCCGGTGAAACCGTTGCCGCGGTCCTGGCGCGGGCCGGCATGCCGAGCGCCGAGGCGCGTGCCGCACTGAACGGCAGCAAGCACCTCGACCAGCGCCGCATCCGGGCCAACATGCCGGTCACGACGCGCAGCCGCATTGCGGATTCGATGCCGACGGAAATCGGTCTCGGGCTGGCGATTGACCGCGTGCTGTACCTGCGCCGGGCGCCGGACGGCAACTGGTCCGAGGCCATCGAGAACCTGCCGTGGACGCTCGACACCATCGTCGTCTCGGGCGTGATCCAATCCAACCTCTACACCGCGATGGAAGTCGCGGCGCGCCGCCAGCTGGCCGCGGACACGCGCGAACGGCTGGCCTGGGCGCTGGCGGACCTGTACGAGTTTCGCGTCGACATGAGCCGGGACCTTCGCGTCGGCGACTCATTCACCGTGATCGCCGAACGTGAAAGCGGTCCGGGGGGCGCCGTGCGCATCGGGCGCGTGCTCACGGCGTCGATGAAGCTGTCGGGCCAGACGACCGACGCCATTCCGTTCAAGAGCGCGCGCGTGAGCGGTGAGTTCTTCGACGCGGATGGTCGGCCGCTCAAGTCCGGCTTCCTGCGCGCGCCGCTGGAGTTCCGTCGCATTTCGAGCGTATTCGGCATGCGCCGCCATCCGATTCTCGGCACCATGCGGCGGCACGAGGGCACCGACTATGCCGCGAACTCCGGCACGCCCGTGCGGACCGTGGGCGACGGCGTGATCATCCGCGCCGGCTGGCACAACGGCTACGGCAACGTCGTGGAGGTGCGTCACCCCAACGGGTTCGTGACGCGCTACGGCCACATGCGCGGTTTTGCCAAGGGCATCACCTCCGGCCGCCGAGTTATCGTCGGCAGTACCATCGGGTACGTCGGGTCCTCGGGGTTGAGCACGGCGCCGCACCTGCACTTCGAGGTGCTGGTGCGCGGCGCGCCGCGTGACCCGCGAGTTGCGCTGCGCAACTCGAGCAGCGCGCCAATCCCGGCCGCTGAGCGAGCGGCGTTTGCCTCGGCGCGATCCGGAGCGCAGGCGCTGCTGCGCGCGTCGCTGGCCAGCTCGGAACCGTCGAAGCCCGGGAAAGGGGATACGCAGCAGCAGTAGGCTGCCGGCGCGAATGCCCTCCCGACGCGCGCGGCCGTGACCGCCTGGCTCATCGCGGTCGCTGCCGGGGCATCGGTAGCCGCGTACCAATACGGCACATCGCGGGCGCCGTCCCCGTGGCGCCGCGTCGCGCTGGCCACCATGCGGATGCTGGCCGTCACCGGCGCGATGGCGCTGGTGCTCGACGCACCGCTGGGCAGGGCAATCCGCGCGGAGCCACTTGTGTTCGTGGATGGCTCCCGCAGCATGACGCGCGGCGACAGCACCGTTTGGCACGCCGCGCGCGACTCCGCAACGGCGCTGGGCGATTCCGCGCAGGTGTTCGGCGACAGCGTGGCCGCGTGGATGCGTGCGTCGCCTCCGGCCGCGAACCGCTCCCGGGCGCGATCCGTGGTGGAACGGGCGATGGCGGACGGACGGCCCGCGATCGTCATCACGGACGGTGAGCTGGAGGACTCGAGCGCCCTGGACGGGCTCGGTGCCGGCTCGCGCGTCATCGTGCTCCCGCGCCGAGCGCATCGTGACCTCGCGGTGGCCGCCATCGAGGCGCCGCGCGCCGCGGTGCAGGGCGATTCCCTTGCCATCCGGGTGACGCTGTCATCGGCCTCCGAGGGCGCCGCGCCCGGCGCGCTCGTCGTGCGGCTCGGCGACGCGCAGATCGGCCGCTGGCCGGTGGACGCGATGTCGCCATGGTCGGAGCGACAGGTCGACGTGCGTGTGCGAGCGCAGGGCGCGCAGGGCCCAACGCCGCTCACGGTGATCGCCTCCAGCCAGGGAGACTCGGAGCCGCGCAACGACACCCTCGGTGTCGCCGTGGAGATCTCACGCGCCGCGACCGCCGTGTTCGTGTCGACCTCGCCGGACCAGGACGCCCGCTTCGCGATGGCCGTGCTCCGCGGCGCGCTCTCGCTGCCCACGCGCGGGTACCTGCGCATTGCGCCCGGGCGCTGGAGGCACGAGGGCACCTTCGCCGCCGCGACCGAGGCGGAAGTGCGGCTGGCGGTGCGGGACGCGCCGGTCACGATCCTCCACGGCGACACGTCGATCTTCGGCCCGCCGCAGGCCGCCACGCGCGGGCCATTGGCGCTGATCGTGCCGCCGGAATCCGAGGACGGCGAGTGGTACCCGTCCTCGGTGCCGCCGTCGCCCCTCAGCGCCGCGCTGGCGGCCGTTCCGCTCGAGAGCCTGCCGCCGGTCGCCGCGGGAGCGCCGGCACGCGGCGACTGGGTCGGCGTCGAGGCGCGTCGCGGTCGCGAGGATGTCCGGCGCGCCATCGTCTCGGGACGCGACTCACCGCGCCGCATCGCCGTGATCACCGGGTCCGGGTTCTGGCGCTGGCGCTTTCGCGGCGGCGCCAGCGCCGACGCGTACGCGGCGCTCTGGGGCGGGATCTTCGACTGGCTGGCCGCCGAGCGAGCCGATTCGCGCGATGCCGTGCCGGACGAACAACTCGTGCGGGCCGGCGATCCGGTGCGATGGCGGCGCGGGTCGGCCGCCGACTCGAACGTGCGCGTGGTGCTCCAGCGCCGTCGCGCCACCCGCGTCGACACGCTGCACCTGCGGTTCCCGCCCGGCGTCGCAGCCGTCGACGCGGCCGGCCTCGACGCCGGCGTCTACGACGTTCAGGTACCCAATGGACGGGCGCTGCTCGTGGTGAACCAGTCCGCGGAGCTGTTGCCGGCTCGACCTCGCCTGCAGTCCGGCAGCATCGGCACGCGGTCCTACGGGCACGTCGGCTCGGGTGCGCGGCGGTTCGGCTGGTTCTACGCGCTGGTCATCGCACTGCTGTGCACCGAGTGGGTGGCGCGCCGCCGCGCCGGGCTGCGCTAGTCGCTTACGGCGCTTCCAGCCGCCTGCTGCTCATGTTGAAGCCCGTGAGCAGGCTGACTCGCAGGCCCGGCGCGCCCGGCACGATCGCGATGTTCCACGGGATGTTCACGTTGCCGGCGCGATTGGTGACGCCCGCCGCGATAACGAGGCTGGCGCCGGCGAGTGACAGGTTCGGTCCCAGTCCGAGCTCGAATCCGTCGCGACCGCGAAACCCGATCAGCCACGACAGACTCGGCAGAAAGAGGCCCTGTTCGGCGCCGCCCACGAGCAGCACGAACTGGGTCATCGGCAGCGGCGCCTCCGGCCCGATCTCGAATCGCTGCTCCCACTGCCAGCCGAACTGGAGCATCACGGTCGGGTCCGGGATCCCCTCGTCCCGCAGCGACTGGCGGACACCGTCGCTGAGGAACGTCACCCCCACTCGCGGTCCCATGAACTGCCCTCCGTCGCCGCCGGACTGCGCCTGGCCGGGCGGGACGGCGATGGCCGCGATGGCGGCAGCGACGGCGATGACGCGCACTTGGTTTCCGTGATAGGGTGGCGGAGAGTATATGGTACGCGCGGCAAGGCCGCAGCGGGGCGTGCGGTGTTCGAGCCGTAGATTCCGTTCATGACTCGCATCGCGCAACACGCCGGCGACCTGCCGGCGCGCTCCATCTGGCAGCGCATCAAGGACTTCGCGCTGCGCGACGTCGACACGCTGGCGGACGGGTCGATGCCGCAGACGCTGGAGCGCCTCGAGGACCTGCTCATCGGCGCGGATTTCGGCGTGGCCGTCACCCTGCGCCTTGTGAGCGGCCTCGAACGTCGCGCCAAGCTCGGCGAGCTGAAGACGGAATCCGCGTTCAGGTCCGCGCTCGTGGAGGGAGTCGCGGACGCGCTGCGATCCGGCAATTCCGATCCGTCGCTGGCGCTCGCGGGCCACAGGCCTGCCGTCGTGCTCGTCGTCGGCGTAAACGGCGCCGGCAAGACCACCTTCATCGGCAAGCTGAGCGCGCGGTTGCGCGCGGAAGGCATGCGGGTGCTGGTTGCCGCGGGCGACACATTCCGTGCCGGCGCCGTCGACCAGTTGCGGGTATGGGCTGATCGCACCGGTGCCGAGTTCGCCGGCGGCGACACAGCGGATCCCGCGGCTGTTGCCTACGCCGCCATCGACGCGGCCCAGTCCAGGCAGGTCGACGTCGTGATCGTGGACACGGCCGGTCGGCTGCACACGAGCGGCAACCTGATGGAGGAACTCAAGAAAGTGGCCCGCGTCATCGGCAAGCGGCTGCCGGGCGCGCCTCATGAGACGCTGCTCGTGCTGGACGGCACCATCGGGCAGAACGCCGTGCAGCAAGCCAGGGAGTTCTCGGCCGCCGTGCCCGTGACGGGATTGGTGGTCACCAAGCTGGACGGGTCCGCGAAGGGTGGCATCGTCGTGGCCGCGCACGAGGCCATCGATGTGCCGGTGAAGTTCGTCGGCGTCGGTGAACAGGCCGGGGACCTGCGGCCGTTCGACGCGTCGGAGTTCGCGCGGAGCTTGCTGCGCGACTGAGATGCCGGGCGCCAAGCCGCGGCTCCTGCTCGAAACGCCGATCAACTACCTGAAAGGCGTGGGACCGGTGCGCGCAGAAGCCTTCCGTCGCATCGGCGTGATCACGGCGGGCGACTTGCTGTTTCACATTCCGCACCGCTACGAGGACGCCAGTACGATCTCGCCGATCGCCTCGCTCGAGACCGGCATGAGCGCCACCGTGATCGGCCAGGTGATGTCGAAGGGCATCATTCCGACGCGCCGCGGGCTCCGGATCTTTCAGGCCGTTCTCAAGGATGCCTCCGGGATGATCGAGGCCGCGTGGCCGGGTCAGCCGTTCCTCGACCGTGTCATCCAGAAGGGGGACACGTTGCTCGCGTCCGGCACGGTGCGATTCTACCACGGCCGCCAGCTTGCCCCCCGCGAATTCATCAACCTTGGCCCGGACGAAACGGGCCTCGAGAAGGGCCGGGTACTTTCCGTGTACCCCGCGACCGAGGGGCTGTCGTTCAAGGTGATCCGGTCCATTGTCGCGACGCACCTGGACGGCCTGCTCGGCCTCGCGGACGAGTACTTGCCGCCGGACGTGCTCGAGGCCGGTGCAGTGCCGCCGATCCGCGACGCGTTGCGCATGGTGCATCGCCCGGAGACACTCGCCGAAGCGCTGCGCGGCCGCGACCGGCTCGCGTTCGAGGAGCTGTTCTTCGTCCACATCCTGCACCAGCGGGCGCGGACGCTGGCGCGCACGGCCCGGCGCGGCATCGCCTTCATCAACAAGCGCGACTTGACGACGCGGCTGCGCGAGGCGCTGCCGTTCGCCCTCACCAATGCGCAAGTACGCGCCTCGCGCGAGATCGTGGCGGACATGTGCAGCGACCGGCGCATGCACCGCCTGCTGCAGGGCGAGGTCGGCAGCGGCAAGACCGTCGTCGCCCTGTTCGCGATGCTGCTGGCGCTGGAAAACGGCTATCAGGCGGCGCTCATGGCGCCCACCGAGCTGCTCGCGGAGCAGCACGCCCGCACTTTCACCGACCTGCTGCGTCCGCTGGGTCTGATGCCGCTGCTACTGACCGGCAGCCTGAGCGCGAGGGAGCGAAAGGCGGCTGCGGAGCGACTGGAGTCCACCGAGCCGGCGTTGATCATCGGCACGCACGCGCTGGTGCAGGACGCCACGCGGTTCGGGCGGCTCGGCCTCGCCGTGGTGGACGAGCAGCACCGCTTCGGTGTCGAGCAGCGAAAGCTCCTCGCCGGCAAGGGTGACGGGCCCGACATGTTGCTCATGTCCGCCACGCCGATTCCGCGCTCGCTGGCGCTCACGCTGTACGGCGACCTGGACCTGAGCATCCTGGACGAGCGGCCGGAGGGCCGGAAGCCGGTGGTCACCGGCGTGCGGCCGGAGTCGGGCCGCGACCGCGTCTTGTCCTTCGTCGACAAGCAGCTCGAAGCCGGGCGGCAGGCGTACATCGTGTACCCCGTGATCGCCGAGTCCGAGAAAGTCGACCTCAAGGCGGCGACGACGATGTACGAGATCCTCAAGGAAGGCGTGTTCGCCGGGCGTCGCGTCGCGCTGCTGCACGGCAAGATCCCGACGGACGAGCGCGACGCCGTGATGCGCCGGTTCCGCGACGGCACGGTGCAGGTGTTGGTGGCCACGACCGTCATCGAAGTGGGGATCGACGTCGCCAACGCAACGGTCATGGTGGTGGAGCACCCCGAGCGGTTCGGGCTCTCGCAGTTGCACCAGCTGCGGGGTCGCGTGGGTCGCGGCGCAGAGGAATCCTTCTGCATCCTGCTCGGCGATGTGTCGCCCGAAGCGCTCGCCCGACTCGAGATGTTCGCCCGGACGGACGACGGCTTCCAGATCGCGCGTGAGGACCTGCGACTCCGCGGCATGGGCGACCTGTTCGGCGAGCGGCAGAGCGGGGTGCCGACGTTCCGCGTCGCGGATCCCATCAGGGATGAGGCACTCAACGAGCGCGCCCGCGTGGCCGCCGAGAAGGTGTTGGGGGATGACCCAGAGTTGCGGTTGGCGTCGCACGAACCGCTCCGGCGGGTCATGAATGCGCGATACCGGCGGGCGATCGAGCTGTTTCGCGTGGGGTAACCGGAACGGTGACCCGTCGCCCGCAGCTCGAAGTTCGTCAGGCAGGGGGCGCCACGGCCCTGCCAAGCGGGTCGCGGC
>Ga0187893_10013821_pt1 | contig 11149 bp, 7 predicted proteins | sample MA1701074metaG_FD_139574 | JGI IMG/M metagenome (GOLD analysis project Ga0187893, IMG submission 139574) | White microbial mat communities from a basaltic lava cave in the Kipuka Kanohina Cave System on the Island of Hawaii, USA - MA170107-4 metaG ...
AAAAGGTCGCACCGTGTTGATTGTTCCGATCGACAGCGAGCAACAAGGGGACCAGATTGGAGCAATCCTGTCCGCGTCGGGAGCCGAGACTCTGGATGCTGCGCGAGAAAGCTGGTGGATCGGTCTACGGGATGCCGAGGAAGCCGAATATGAAGGTGGCGAGGACTTTAGGTCATTGGAAAACAGCTACCGTCTGGGATTTGAAGCCGCTCAGCACGGGGAGATTTCTGGAAAACCCTTCGAAGAGGCTCTTCCTTATCTCAGGAAGCGTTACTCCAATGACGTTTGCAAACAACCGGCCTTCCGCTTGGGATACGAGCGTGGCCAAAAACACTCTGAGCAGCTGCAGGAACGGTATCCGCCGATTGAGGCGCTCTGAGGGGAGATGGCTGAATGCCGAAAAATCAAGCCATTCGAAAACGCTCACGTTCTGGAGGCTACAGGGTGACTGACCGAAGAGCCGACCTTCTAAAATCGGATATCGACCTTGGCTTCACCTTCGTTGCGGTCGCGCTTACCTCTTACACTGCCGGCAATACCGACCAGGCGAGGCAGGCCACTAAAGATGCACAGAAAAAACTGCGTGCAGCTCAGAAGGAAGTAGCGAATATCGAAATCGCACCAGGCGAACGACGCACAGCAGCTGACCGGCTCAAGAATCTCGAGCAAGTGCTAGCCACAATTCAGGCCAAAGATCCTGGCGTCTTTGCCCATGTCCATTCGCCGGAGCGGTAAAATGACCTATTCTCCGCAACTCGCGGCTAGCAAGGTTTCAAAAGCAGCGACGGCTCCGGAAGCGCCTCTGGAAAGTTGAGGTTAGTGGCAACGGAAGGAGAATCACATGAAGACTGCAGACCTTGTTCTCGACCGTCTGAAGGACTGGGGAGTCTCCATAGTGTTTGGAATGCCAGGGGACGGCATCAATGGCTTTATTGAGGCCCTGCGCGCTCGCCAAAAAGACATTCGGTTCATTCAGGTTCGGCACGAAGAAGCAGCGGCCTTGATGGCATGTGGCTATGCCAAATACACGGGACGGCTGGGCGTCTGCCTCGCCACCTCGGGTCCCGGCGCCATCCATCTATTGAACGGACTCTACGACGCGAAACTCGACGGCGCTCCCGTTCTAGCTCTAACTGGTCAAACCTACCACGATCTTATAGGCACTCATTATCAGCAAGAGGTCGATCTGTTGTCCTTGTTCAAGGATGTCTCCGTCTACAACCAACAACTGCTGAGTTCGGGACAAGCCCAGGCTCTTGTGGATGCGGGTTGTCGCGCGGCCCTTGCATGTCGCGGAGTGGCACATCTCAGTTGCCCGGTTGACCTGCAAGAGCAGTCGCTCTCTGAAGACGAACCTTCTGCGAAGAAGGTCCCGAAGCATACTTCTTCGGCATGGACTCCTCCTATTGTAGTTCCACGGGATCAAGAGCTCGAAGCCGCAGCTTCTCTTCTCAACGCGGGGAAGAAAACAGTCATCTTGGCCGGGCAAGGAGCACTGAAGGCCGGAGAGGAAGTTGAGCTGTGTGCCGAGCAACTGGCAGCTCCGGTCGTGAAACCCCTCTTGGGCAAAGCGGCGGTTCCGGACGATTCCCCTTATACAACCGGAGGCATTGGCCTTTTGGGAACTCTACCTTCGGAGCTTGCGATGGAGGAGTGTGACAGCTTACTTATGGTAGGCACCAGTTTCCCATACTTGGAATACTATCCACGTTCCGACCAAGCCCACGCAGTTCAGATCGATTCCGACCCGACGCGCATTGGCCTGCGCTTTCCAATCGACATTGGATTGACAGGCGATGCCAAAGCAACTCTGAAAGCCCTACTGCCGAAACTCCAGCGCCGGGCGGACCGGTCCTTTTTGGACAAAGCTCAATCGCGGATGAAAGATTGGGAGGAATTAATGCAGACTCGGGAAGAGCGCGACGATGTGCCTCTCAAACCGCAGGTGGTTGCTCATCACTTGAATCGACTGCTTGCCAAAGATGCCATTATCAGCACCGATGCCGGAACCGTGACGACCTGGGTGGCGCGCCACCTCAAGATCCAGCGTGGCCAACAATTTTCCTGTTCCGGGACTCTCGCTACCATGGGTGCCGGACTACCCTATGCCATCGCCGCCAAGCTTGCCTTCCCCGACCGACAATGTGTTGCCTTCGTGGGCGACGGCGGCTTCAGTATGCTGATGGCCGACTTTGCAACGGCAGTGAAATACGGATTACCAATCACCGTTGTTGTTATCAAGAACAACACCCTGGGAATGATCAAGTGGGAACAAATGGTCTTTCTAGGGAATCCGGAATACGGCGTTGACCTGCACCCAATCGACTTCGTGCAGTTTGCCCAAGCTTGTGGTGGAGCGGGCTTTCGCTGCGAGACTCCCGATCAGGTGCGCCCTGCGCTGCAAAGTGCTCTCAGCGCGGGAGTGCCTTGCATCGTTGAAGCAGTGGTAGATCCATTTGAGCCACCCATGCCGGCACGTGTTTCTGCCAAGCAGGCACTGCACATGGCGGAGTCACTGGCCAAGGGTCAGCCGAACCGTGGACGCATCGCGCTGACCTTGTTCCGCAACAAGGTTAGCGATTTCAAAGGAAAGTAAGAAGAACCTCGGCACTACTGAAGGGATCTGGGAGGACAGCCGCTCCACGGGCCGAGAGCAAGGAATTCGCCGTCCCGTCGGCTACTCCCCGTGCCGCCTCCGCTCGGGCGATGTCCCATCGCACTGCAAATTTTCTGTGCGGATTGAGCAAATGGGAACAGTCTTGAGGCCTGGACGCCCGCATCATCGCGGCGGCCGGTAACAACTGCACTGGAAATGCCCAGCTATTGAACGTCTCATGACGGCGCCTGTATCAAACCAACTTACCAATTTATACGGAGGGAATTCGCATGCAACTGGCAAGCCTGCAAGATCTATTCACGAATGAGCTCAAGGATCTCTACGATGCTGAGAAACAGATCTTGAAAGAGCTCCCGAAGATGGTTGACGCCGCTTCCTCTCCCAAACTGCAAAGAGGCTTTCAGCAGCATTTGGAGCAAACCAAGAAGCATGTGGAGCGCCTCGACCAGATTTTTGAGAACCGTCAGGTGTCTGGAAGCCGCAAGAAGTGCAAAGGGATTGAAGGTATTCTGGAGGAGGGGGGTGAATTACTGAAACAGGACATCGATCCCGACGTGCTGGACGCCGGATTGATCGCGGCGGCGCAAAAGGTAGAACATTACGAAATTGCCGGCTACGGCTCGGTGCGAACCTATGCGGAGCTCTTAGGAGACGCCACAACCGCCGCGCTACTCGAGCAGACGCTGCAGGAAGAGAAAGCGGCCGACGCCAAACTTTCGGAACTGGCCCTGAATGAGGTCAATCTGGGGGCAGCCGAGGCAGAAGCAAGACTTCCCCCGCGTCGTTCAGCGCGAACTGCGAAGAAATAGCGAGAGCGAGGCCCGGGTGCTTCTACGCATGACCCAGGCATGGGGCCTTTATCGAACCTCGCCCGCAACACGCCGGCCGGTGCTTATCCAGCCTGTGCCGAGGCAGGTTGGACAATCGTGAGACGTGTCGTGCGGTTGGCCTGACGAATAGGTCCGTCCGCTACCATGGCAAAACGGACAAGTTCCTGTCGGCAACAACACCATCACCGTCCCTGTTCCCTCGCACCTGGAGCAGACCTTCTGGTCCAGGTAGCCTTTGCCTCCACACCGCCGACACGATTGCTTGACGGTTTGCATGTTCTCCCCCAGTGCGTTCTAAGCATTCAGAAGTTGCACCATGTCATGCCTGCTGTGCCGAAGGCAATTGAGGGAAAGCCGTAGTCGATCTCTAGGGTATTCGCTGAGAGACAAGGGCAGGCTATTTTCTCGATGTTAGTCTTCCGGAGTAACGAGACCGGTGCGGATGGCGTAGCGGACCAGTCCCGCCACATCATGAATATTCAGCCGTTTCATGAGCTGGGCTCGATGGGATTCAATGGTTTTGACGCTGAGCTTGAGGCGATAGGCAATCTCTTTCGTATTTTTCCCCTCTGCAACCTGCTGCAAGACTTCCTGCTGCCGTTCGGTCATGGCGTGAGGTGAGCCCTGCGAACGCACGCGACGCATATAATCGTCGACCATGCTTTTCGATACAGACGGACTCAGGTAGACGTTGCCGTCCCGCACCGCGCGGAGAGCCAGTTCCAATTCAGAAATGTCGGCATCTTTCAGGACGTATCCCCGAGCTCCGGAGCTGAGCGCCCTCGACACATACTCCTCATTGGAATGCATCGAGAGCATAATGACTTGTATTTTCGGGTGATCCTTTACAACCCGTTCGAGCACCGCCAAACCGTTCAGATTCGGCAGTGCAATGTCCATCAAGACGACGTGGGGTTTCTTCAAGCTAATCATTTTCAGGGCAGAGCGGCCATCGGCAGCCTCTCCGACAACCTGGACTCCGCTAATTCCGTCCAAGAGAGCTCGAAACCCGGCTCTGACCAAGCCATGATCCTCCACCAAGAGAACTCGCAGTGTCTTCATGACGAAATCCTTTCAGCTCTTCTTACCCGTCATCTCGGCTGTTTCCGCCGCTCTTTGACTCTTAGTACTTGGCTCTCGGTCTTGGGGTCAATCAATGGAATCGTGGCAAGCACTCTTGCGCCAGCACCTGGAGAAGACGCGAGTTCTAAGCTTCCTCCGCAAAGGCGCACACGCTCATTCATACCCAGCAATCCAAGCGATCCTCCAGTCGCTGCCCGGCTTTGCGCAGCGACCACATCAAATCCGACTCCGTCGTCGTGAATTCCCAACTGAAGCTCCCGAGTGGTCTGACCGAATTCAATCCAGACATTTTTTGCTTTTGCATGCCGCACCACATTCGTCAAGGCCTCCTGCGCCACACGGAAGCACGTGGTTTCGACTTCGGTCGGATAGCGCTTCTCGGTTCGCCTGCCCCTGAAATGCGGGGTAACGAATGGCCGAATCTGCCTGTCCAGATACCATCGAAGAGCCGACACCAGGCCCAGATCGTCCAGCATCGGAGGTCTCAAATCAAATGACCACTGGCGTACCTGCACCAAAGCTCCGTCGAGCAGACTGATGGCGTCCGCCAGACGCGGGTTAGCTTTGGTCGCGTTCGGCTCGCGTTGGACTCGCTGCAAGTTCAGCCGGATACTTGTCAACACCTGACCCAGCTGGTCATGAAGATCGAGGGCTAGCTGGTGGCGCTCCACTTCCTGAAGGCGGAGAAGCCGGCGCGATAACCCTTCCATCTGGCTTCTCTGGCGGAAGGCTTGCTCTTCCGCACGCCTGCGTTCCTGCATCTGGACTTGCAACAATTCATTGGCTTCTCTCAGTGCCGACGACTGTTCCTGGAGCTGAGACAGGGCGGCAGTACGCTCTTGCACTCTGATCTGGAGCTCTCGGTGGGCGTGTTCAATTGAGCGCTGAGCCTCCTTCCAATCTGAAATATCATTGACTGCGACCTGGCAAAGACGCTTTCCCTTTTCTTCGTCTTCCACAACAATACCGGTCAGTCTGGCGTCGAGACTGTAGCCCTTTCTCCTCCACAGTCTCAGCTCGCAGGTCTGAATCTTGATCTCTTCAAGAACCTTCCGGCAGAAACTCAGAAATTTTTCGCGATCCTCCTGCCTCACAAATTGCCTGAACCCGCGCCGAATGAGTCCCCGCCGGTTCAATCCCAGGAGGGCGGCTCCTGTCAGGTTGGCTTCAAGAATCACACCTTGGGAATCCAAAGTGAAATAACCGATAGGGGCAAAGTCATACAATTCAGAATACTTGCGCCGGGCCTCCTCGGTCTCGATCTGGCTGCGCCGCAATTCCTCGTTCTGCGTCTCGAGTTCGATCTGGTGAGTCTCCAGTTCCTGGACCAGCTTTTCCAGAGACCTGCCGTTCGCCGCAGAACTTCCCAAGCTCTTGCCAGAATCAGGCTCCGCCGAGCGTTGCACTGCGGCTGCTCTGCCTTTGTGCTTGATGGGTTTCATGGCTCACCGGGCTTGCTAGACGTCACCCTGGCGCGAAACTGAAAAACAAGAGCCCGGGACGAACGCTTGCAGGCTCTCGCCGGGCCCTGATTGCTTTGAGCTGTCTCTACTTCTTCATCTGTCGATGGCTGTACCCCCCGCGTGGTCTCCGTTTGGAAACATCGTCAATGGCCAGCAAGATGGTATCCGTCCTAACCGCTAGATGAAAAATGCGACGGGCACTCACGAGCATCGTTCGCACTCCAATTCCGGGAAAGTCGTGTTTCACTTCAAAGTCTTTAACGTGTGAATTTTCGGAAAGAATCTTCCCCAACAGCTTTCGCAATTGCGGAATGTTCCATTGACCGCTGCCCAAATCGAAAAAGACGGACTGCTCAATATCCCTCGTGTCGACGGCAAAGGTCTTGTAGAAGGCGGGATTGGCTTGCAGGACCTTCATCTTCGCATCCAGTATGACCAGCGGTTCCCGGACGGTTTCTAAAATCCCTTGTGCAAAATCCCGAGCGCTCTCCAGCAGATACTCTGCTCCGATATCCGTAAAAGTCATGACAATGCCGTCAATGTGGTTCTCGAGCGTGCGGTAGGGCATTATGCGCATCAGGAAGCTACGGAGGTCCGCAGTCTTGACGACGATTTCTTTTGGAATGAGTGTCTCCAAAACGCTCTTAGCATCACGGACTAGATCTTCTTGCCGGAGATTCGAAGCGATATCGCTCAGCGGTCGGCCGATGTCTGAAGCCATAAGGTTAACAATTTTGGTGGCATCCGGAGTGAATCGCGTGATCCGCAGTTGCATATCCAGGAACAGCGTCGCGATATGCGTGCTATCGAGCAGATTTTTCATGTCGTTGTTGAGCTTCGACAGCTCTTCAATCTTGGCTTGCAACTCGGAGTTCACGGTGACCAATTCTTCATTCAGGGATTGCATCTCTTCTTTCGAAGTTTCCAGTTCTTCGTTGGTGCTTTGCAGCTCCTCATTGGTCGATTGCATCTCTTCATTCATCGACTTCAGTTCTTCATTGGAGGTTTCCATCTCCTCAATGGTCGTCTGAAGAGACTCCTGGGTAGATCTGAGTTCTTGTTCCAGCTCCGCGATTCGCTTCAAACTAGCCTTCGCGGGGCTGGCCGCCTTCCGTCCTTTGGAGACCTTTTGGCCCGCCAATTCGTGAAATGCTACGAGAGTCAGGTTCCCGAGCCTATCGTCACCTTCTCGCAATGAACGAACCGCCAGGTCCATCGGTTGATAGCCGCCGTTGGTTTTTACCTTGAGGCCTTGCAGCGTGACGGCTTTCTTGAGCTGGCGGCATCGACGCACCGCTGAGGTCAGCTCCAGACGCAGTCCTTCACGGGCCATCTCAAAAACATTTAAGCTGGCGTTGCCCGAGGCCAGTTCCAGAAATTTGCCGGTACGACCGTGCGCGTACAGAATATCGCCCTTGTGATTGACGATGACGGAGGGCGGTGCATACTGATCCAGGAGCACTCTTTCGGCTACTTCAGTAACACTGACGTGACGCCCAGAGGGGAGATCCGCATCGGTTCGCGCCCCACCGTCCGCGGCAAGCGACCTCCCGAAATCAAATTCCCAGTTCGGATAAGCGATGCCGCCATCTTTACGTCGGTACAACTTCCATTTCTTGTCCACCAGGACGAACAGCTCCGCATAACGGCCAATGGTCTCGGAAGTTCCCAAGACCAGCAGTCCTCTCGGCCTGAGGCTGTAATGGAACAGGGGAATCAAGCGTTTTTGAAGATCGCCATCCAGATAGATGAGCAGGTTCCGGCAACAAATCAGATCCACCTTGGTGAAGGGCGGATCCTTGATCACGTCCTGCACGGCGAACAAAGCCAGTTCACGAATCTCTTTCTTGATGCGAACGCTGGTGCCTTCTCTCACAAAGAATCGCTTGAGCCGCTCCGGCGACACGCCGGCGACCGCATTCACCGCGTAGCGCCCGCCTCGCGCCGTGTCGATCGCCTGAGTATCGATGTCGGTGCCGAAGATCTGGATTTTAGGAGTGGCCTGCGCTTCGTCCATCGCTTCGCGAACGATCATGGCCAAGGAGTAGACCTCTTCACCGCTGGAGCAGCCCGGGACCCAGAACCGCAAATCCTTTGGTTTGCCGGTAAGGATTTCGGCGAGTCTGCGGCGCAACAACTCGAAAGCCTCGGGATCGCGAAAAAAGCTCGTGACGCCAATCAACAACTCCTTGAACAGCATTTCCACTTCCTGCGGGTTTTGCTTCAAGTAACGCGTGTACTGAGCCACGTCCCGGATTTGATGAATGTTCATGCGGCGTTCAATGCGCCGGGAAATCGTATTTCGTTTGTAGGATGAAAAGTCGTGGCCCGTTTGCGACCGGAGGAGTAGAAAGATGGGATTCAGGGCATTGCCTGTTCGTTCAACCCAGCCCACTTTCCCACCCACGACCTTGCCCGCGAAGTGAGCGGTGTACGCCAAGAGTTGCTCTGGCATCTTGGCAGGCATAAGAATGAAGTCCGCCACACCTGCATCAATAGCACTCGTGGGCATGCCGCGAAATTTGGCAGACTCTGGGTTCTGCACTATAACCATGCCATACTCCGACTTGATGGCCTTGAGTCCTGCTGTCCCATCCGAGCCGCTTCCCGAGAAAAGGATGCCAACTGCCTTTTGCCTCTGGTCGACTGCCAGGGAGTGAAAAAACAGGTCAATGGCCCCACGCGATGCCTGACGTGTTGAAGGATCCGATAAATACAAAACACCTCGAAGTATCTCGATGTCCTTATTAGGCGGCACGACGTAAATCTGGTTGGGAGCGACCTGGGTCCCATTGCGCGCTGGCTGGACGGTCATCGTAGTACGCCGCTGCAACAGTTCGGGCAACATACTGGAATGGGTTGGATCCAAATGAGGTACCAGAACGAATCCCAAATTACTGTCCGGAGGCATGGCCGAGAAGAACTGTTCGAAGGCCTCCAGGCCCCCGGCAGACGCGCCGATGCCAACGATGCCGAAATGGAGCTCTTTGACTTTGGAAGGTCGGGGTTTGTCGCCCGACTTGGGAGGAGCCAACGTCTCTTTGGAACGGAGAATCTTTTTCCCTGGCCTTCTGTTCTTCATTTCAGTTTTTCCCAAAGCCGATCTCCGAGCCCGCTTGCGTCCAGACCCAAATCGAGACTAGATCCGTGAACTCAATCCTCTTCCGCTCCGCCGCCGAAGTAGGTACATTGTGTTGCAAGATATCAACGACGTTTCTCCGGCTGCAAGAACAAAACCCATGGATGTTTTGCAATCCTTGGCAGGGGGTTTCCCCTGCTCTCGATCACGGTTGCGGCCTGCTTATCGCAAGCGAGGACAGCCCGACGCAATTGACTATCGACGGTAGCTGCTCATGCCGACGAACTTGCAACTCCCCGACTCCTACGATTAGAGCAATATTGAACAGCTTTCGCCTTCTTTGAAAGTCACCATGCTACGAATGACTTCAGGGAGCCATGCCAATGTCCGCGCATCTTACTTCTCTTAAGAATCTTTACATTGATGAGCTCAATGGGCTCTATGACTGCGAGAGCCAACTTCTCAAAGCGTTGCCCCGATTGATTCAACGAGCGTCCAGCTTGGGATTGCGCAAAGGATTCACCCAACATCTGGAGGAGACAAAGACGCATTTGGAGCGTCTCGATCAACTCTTTGACGACATGGGAGGACGGCCCAAGATTCGGAAATGCAAGGGAATGCGCGCGATTCTGGAAGAGGGAGAAGATACCCTGAAGGCTGAGCCACGAGGAGAGCTACTGGACGCTGCGATCATTGCAGCGGCTCAACGCATTGAGCACTACGAAATCGCCGGGTACGGGTGCGTGCGAACTTACGCCGACTTGCTAGGCGACAACGATAGCGCGGAACTCTTGCAACTGACCCTCGACGAGGAGACTATGACGGATAAGACTTTGACCGAGTTGGCGAAGCAAATCAATGTGCAGGCGTTTGAAGCCAATCTATCAGAGGCAACGAATTTAGCCCCCGCGAGGAGAAGAAGAGCGGGGAGAGCCTGACTCGGGCTTCAACTCAAAGGAAGCGTCTCCCTTGGTGTCACTCTTGATTGAAGAACCTTCACATAACCATGGCCCTTCGAAAGAGATTCCAATGGCTGGCGCTGATCGCAGTGCTGCTGACCGTCGGGGCCGGGCTTTATCGTCTCCAATTTCGAAAATCCACTCGCCAGGTCACCTATAGCCAGTTTCTCGCCGAAGCCCGCAGCGGCCATCTGGCGGAAGTCCAGATTGGCGAAACTGATTTGCTGGGGCTGGTGCGGCCTGAGAAGGATAGTCCTGCAGTACCGGAAATGGTCGCTCGGCGCCTGCCAGGTGTGGAGCTGTCCGACTTTCTGAAGGAATTGGAGAAGGCGCGTATTCCCGTTTCCGCAGCGAAGGAGGGGGCTGTCGCTGCGTGGTCTGCTGCCGTCGGTTGGGTTCTTCCCTTCCTGCTCCTGTTCTCGATTGGAGCTCTCATATTTTGGCGGACGCGGAACAGCGCAGGTGGATTGTTGTTCACCAGGAACGATCATGGCAAAATTTATGACCGGGCGAGTTCTTCCAGGGTGACGTTCGACGACATCGCCGGCGTCGATGAGTCCAAAGCCGAGCTCGTCGAGATCGTCGACTTCCTGAAGAACCCTCAAAAATACCAAGAACTCGGTGGAAGAATTCCCAAAGGCGTCCTGTTGGTTGGTCCCCCAGGAACGGGGAAAACCCTCCTCGCCAAAGCGGTCGCTGGAGAAGCCGCCGTGTCCTTTTTCTCTATCTCGGCCTCTGAGTTTATCGAAATGTTTGTCGGCGTTGGTGCCGCGCGAGTACGGCATCTCTTCGAACGCGCCAAACGCAAGGCCCCTTGCATCGTGTTCATCGACGAACTCGATGCCATCGGGAAGTCGCGTTCCGATCGACGCCACAGTGGCAGTCATGACGAACGGGAACAGACATTGAACCAGTTACTCGTGGAGATGGATGGGTTCGACCCAACTAAGGGACTGATTGTGATCGCAGCTACGAACACCCCTGAGGTACTGGATCCGGCCCTGGTCCGCACTGGCCGCTTTGACCGCCAGGTTTTGATTGACCGGCCAGACTTGCGTGGGCGTGAGGCCGTCTTGCGTATCCATTCCCGCCACGTCCGGCTCAGCAGCGATGTGGAG
>Ga0187893_10013822_pt1 | contig 11148 bp, 7 predicted proteins | sample MA1701074metaG_FD_139574 | JGI IMG/M metagenome (GOLD analysis project Ga0187893, IMG submission 139574) | White microbial mat communities from a basaltic lava cave in the Kipuka Kanohina Cave System on the Island of Hawaii, USA - MA170107-4 metaG ...
AAGCAGGCGGCGCGCCGCCCGGTCGACCGCGGCCTCGAGCTGCGCGATGCGGCCGCTGAAGAGATGGCCCGCTCTCGCCACGACCTCCACCGCGCGCAGTTCGGCGAAGCGCTCGCCGAGCTCGTGCGGGCTGGGGGGCCGCACCAGCTCGTCGGCCTCGGCGAGCACGAGGGCGGCCGGCACGGCGACGCGCGGCGGCGGATCGGATTCGCGGCCTGCGAGGGCGAAGGGCGGCGCGACCCCGAGGTAGAGGTCGGCGTCGCCCCGCGCCGCGCACTCGAGCGCGCGCATCGATCCGAACGAGAAACCGGCCGCGAGCAGCGCCGCCGTCCCCGGCCAGCGCGCCCGAAGCATCGCTGCGACCGCGAGGTAGTCGGCGAGCTCGCCGCGCCCCTCGTCGAAGCTCCCTTCGCTGCGGCCGACGCCGCGGAAGTCGAAGCGCGCCACCGCTCCCCCGAGCCGCGCGAGCACCCGCGCGCCGGTCACCACCACGCGGTTCTGCATCGTCCCGCCGTGCTGCGGATGGGGGTGGCCGAACACCGCGACGAAGCGCGGCCGCGGGAATCGCCCGGCGTCGGGCAGCTCGATCCGCCCTTCGAGGCGCCCGGCCGGCCCTGCGAGCGCGAACGGCTCGAGCCGCGGCAGCGCGTCTTCCATGGGGGATCTCCCCGGAGAAGTTGGTCGTTGATCGGGGCGGCCGCCATTACAGACTGAAGTTGCCGTCGAGCGACTCCCGATCGATCCCCCCCATGGCGCCCCCTGTGCACGAGTTCCTGGTCGCTCCACGCATGCCCGACCCCCTGGGAAGGCTGCTGGAGCTCGCCCGCAACCTCTGGTGGGGCTGGCACCCCGAGGCGGTCGACCTGTTCCAGCGGGTCGACTCGGCCGCTTTCGCGCGCAGCGGGAGCAATCCGATCCGGCTGCTCGGCGAGATCGACCCGCGCCGCCTCGAGCAGCTCGCCGCCGATCCGTCGTTCCGGGCCCACTACGAGCGCGTGATCGAGGCCTTCGACCACGACATGAAGCGGACGGCGTGGTTCGAGCGCGAGTACCCCGGGTTCAGCGGCCGGAGGGTCGCCTACTTCTCGGCCGAGTTCGGCATCCACGAGTGCCTGCCGCTCTACTCCGGCGGCCTCGGCGTGCTCGCCGGCGACCTGCTCAAGTCGGGGAGCGAGCTGGGCGTCCCGCTGGTGGGGATCGGGATCGCCTACCGCTTCGGCTACTTCCAGCAGGAGATCAACCACGACGGCTGGCAGTCGGAGCTCTACCTCGAGAACGACTTCTCGCGGATGCCGATGGATCTCGTGCGCTCCTTCGACGGCAAGCCGCTCTGGATCGAGGTGCACATGGGGGCGCGCCGCGTGCGCGCGCAGATCTGGCGCGTGAACGTCGGACGCGTCCCGCTCTACCTGCTCGACACCAACCTCCCCGACAGCCCCGAGCAGGACCGGCGCATCACGGCGCGGCTCTACGACGGCGACAAGCGCGTGCGCCTCGAGCAGGAGATCCTGCTCGGCATCGGCGGCGTGCACGCGCTCCACGCGCTCGGCGTGGAGATCGACGCCTACCACATGAACGAGGGCCACACCGCCTTCCTCACCCTCGAGCAGACCGCGCGCCTCATGGAGAAGGAGCGGCTCCCTTTCGAGGAGGCGCGCCACCTCGCCGCCGCGGTCAACACCTTCACCACCCACACGCCGGTCCCGGCCGGCCACGACGAGTACGACCCGGCGTGGATGCGCGACTACCTCGCGCCCTACGCCCACCGGCTCGGCGTCCCCGAGCGCGAGATCCTCGCGCTGGGCCTGGCGGAGCCGGGGAGCGGCGAGCGGCGCTTCGTGATGACCGTGCTCGGCCTGCGGATGGCGAAGCACAAGAACGCGGTGAGCCGGCTGCACGGCGAGGTGTCGCGCGCGATGTGGAAGGGGCTGTGGCCGATGCTGCAGCCCGACGAGGTGCCGATCACCCACGTCACCAACGGCGTGCACACGCAGACCTGGCTCGCCGCCGAGATGCGCCGCCTCTACGACCGCTACTTCTCGCCCGACTGGCTCACCGGCTCGGCGCGCACGGTGTCGTGGGAGAAGGTGAAGGAGATCCCCGACGCCGAGCTGTGGCGCAGCCGCGGCCGCCTGCGCCAGCGCCTGGTGAACGAGGTGCGGGCGCGGCTGCTGCGGCAGGCGCAGCGGGGAGTCGTGACCCCCGCGCAGCTGCGCTGCGCCGAGCGCGCGCTCGACCCCGAGGTGCTCACGGTGGGCTTCTGCCGGCGCTTCGCCACCTACAAGCGGGCGACGCTGCTCTTCCGCGACCTCGAGCGCCTCAAGCGCATCTGCCGCCACTCCGAGCGGCCGATCCAGTTCGTCTTCTCCGGCAAGGCCCATCCTCTCGACGAGCCGGCCAAGAAGCTGATCCGCGACATCGTGCGCGAGAGCTGGGGCGAGGAGCTGCTCGGCCGGCTGGTCTTCGTCGAGAACTACGACGTCGGGCTGGCGCGCATCCTCGTGCAGGGGGTCGACGTCTGGCTCAACAACCCGCGCCGGCCGCACGAGGCGAGCGGCACCTCCGGCATGAAGGCCGCCCTCAACGGCGGGCTGCACCTCTCGATCCTGGACGGCTGGTGGAGCGAGGGCTACCGCGGCGACAACGGCTGGGCGATCGGCAACGGCCACCAGGCCTCCGACCCCGAGATGCAGGACCAGCTCGACTCCCTCTCGCTCTACGACCTGCTCGAGCACGAGGTCGCCGCCGCCTTCTACAACCGCGACAAGGACGGCGTGCCGGAGGCGTGGTGCGCGCTCATGAAGGCGTCCATCGCCGGGCTCTGCCGCCAGTTCTCGAGCGACCGCATGCTCGAGGAGTACGCCCAGCGCTTCTACGCCTCCGCGCTGCGCGTTCGCTCGGAGCTCACCGGCGAGAACCGGCCGCGCATGCGCGCGCTCTCCGACTGGTGGCGCATGGTGAACGCGAACTGGGAGCGCGTGCGCATCGCCGACGTGCAGGCCGACCTCGGCGCCGTGCACGCGCTGGGCGCGCAGATCCCCGTCGCGGTGGTGATCGACGCCGGGCCGATCGATCCGGCCCACCTCGTGGTCGAGGTCGTGCACGGCCCCACCGACGGCGACGGCCGCATCCTCGAGGCCGAGGTCGCGCCGGCGACGCACGCCCCCTCCGACAACGGAATGCAACGCTTCACGGCGACGATCTCGTGCCGCCGCTCGGGTCGCCAGGGGCTCGCGGTGCGCGTGCGGCCGGGGCGGCCGGGGTCGGAGTGGATCTTCGACCAGACCCTCGTCCGCTGGGGATGAGGCGGGCGGCGGAGCCCGTCCGGGTCGTCGTCGGCAACGGGTCGCGTCACGCTCGGCGGGCGGCGCCCGACCGCGTTTTTTTGATTCTCAAGTGGTTCCCCGATGATGGGCGACCTAGGTGGCGTCGGGTCCGGGTGAACCTGGGAGGAGGACGAGGTCATGTCGACGACGAGTGCGGCGTCGCGCCGCGCGGGCATCGGTCGGATCGCGCTGGCGGCGTGCGCGTGCGCCTTCCTGGCCGGCTGCTTCACGTTCCAGCATACCGTCGGCCGCGGGGTGCTCAGCCCGCAGCCCGTCGCCGTCACCGAGACGCGCTGGTTCGCGCTCTGGGGCGTCGTCCCGATGGACGATCTCGACTCGCAGCAGCTCGCCGGCTCGACGCGCGATTATGTCGTCACCACCAAGTTCACGTTCGTCGACGTCGTCATCTCGGCCTTCACGAGCTTCGTCACCTTCTACCGCCAGACGGTCATCCTCGAGAAGTGAGTGCCGTGACATGAGATGCAACCACCGGTCCCCCGTTCGTCGTCTGCGGAAGCTCGCCGCCCTCGTGCCGGCGCTCGCCGCGCTGCCCGCGCTCACCGGCTGCTGGCCCCTGGCGCCCATCGCGGCCGTCGCCGCCGCGATCGGCGGCGACGACGACGACGACGACAAGGTGGTCGGCGTCGCGCTCTCCGGCACGATCGTCACGGACGGCACCGTGTTCGACACGAGCCTCGACCGCGAGCCCAACGACTCGCTCGGGTTCGCGCCGCCGGTCGGACCGATCGGGGGCGCGTCGGCGCGGCCGCGCCGCCTGGGCGGCTCGACCGAGCTCCGATCGACGCTGCACCTCCTGCTCGACGGCAGCGTCGGCCCGGCGGTCGCCCGCCAGGAGCTGCTGGTCGACGAGGCGCAGCGATTCGCCGCCGGCGCGCCCGGCGTGCGCCAGATCGCGCGCCGCGGGAACGAGCTCTTCCTGATCGAGAGCGACGGCGGCCGCACCACCGTGCGCGTCACGCCGCTCGTGAGCCCCTTCGTCAAGCGACGCGTGGAGCTCGGCCTCGACGTCGAGCCGGCCGGCGCGGCCGCCTGCCTCGACGCGCTGATCGTCCTCGACTCGGGCGCGACCGGCGCGCGCCTCGTCGCCTTCGACGCCGACGACGGCCGTCCGCTGGTGATCACCGATCTCGGCCGCGGCGGGCTGGCGCAGCTCGCGGGCGCCGAGGAGCTCTCGACCGGACGCACCCGGCTCTTCACCGCCGACCCGCGGCGCGGAGAGCTCTTCGAGATCGCCGTCACGGCGGGTGCGGGCGACCGCCGCTTCGGCGGACTGATCGCGCGCGGCGCGCCGGCCGGCGTCTCCGGCGGAATCGCGGCGCTGGCGTGGGACGGCGTGCTGCTGCACGTCGTCGACGGCGCCGGCGCGCTCCACTCCTTCGAGCCCGACGCGCTCGCCCCGGTCGCGACGCGGCCGCTCCTCGCGGCCGGCGAGCGGGCGCTCGCGCTGGCCGCGCACTTCGACCTGGGGCTCGACGGCTACCACGTCGAGGTCCCGGCGGGCCGGACGCTGGCGGTCGAGTTCGCGGCGACGGGCGAGCGGGAGGACGGCCGCTTCTTCCTCGCGGCGATCGAGCGCGGCTCCATCGCGCAGGAGTCGCTCGAGACTCCCGCGCCCGTCGTGCGCACGACGTCGGCGCAGGACCGGCCGCGCCTGGAGCTCGCGGCTCCCGGCGGATCGCCGCGCGGCTTCGACGTGGTCGTGGGGACGCTCGCCGGCGCGGGCCGCTACGAGATCGCGCTCGGCGGACGGGCGCGCGCGCCGCTCGCCGGCTCGCCGCGCGAGCGCGGCGCCGCCGCGGCCGCACTCTCGACCTGGATCGAGAACGAGGTGATCGCGCAGCTCTCCTCCGGACGGCTGGTCGAGATCTACCGCGATCCGCTGCTGCCCGAGTTCGCGCCGGGCCGCATCGTGCTCGGACGCGCCGAGAAGGGCGCCGCGCTGGCGCTGCCGGAGGCGCCGAAGGGATTCTCGCTGCGCCGCGTCTCGCGCAGCCCGTCGGGCTGGGACGTGGTCGCGCTCGCCAACACGGCCGAGTACTCCGGACCGGCGGCGCGCACGCTGCACGGCGAGGGGACCCGTCGCGGCGCGCGCCGCGAGCAGGCGCGGAGCGTGCTCGCCGCGCTCGACGGGCTCGCCGGGGCCCGAGGCGTCGCCTGGAGCGAGCCGCTCTGGATCGCGCGCGCGCTCGCCGTCCCCAACGACCCCGGGTTCGCCGCGAACCAGCAGCCCCACTACGACCTCCTGAACCTGCAGCCGGCGTGGGACATCACCACGGGCGCCTCGTCCACCGTGCTCGCGGTGGTCGACACCGGCGTGCGCAACGACAACGTCGACCTGAACGCCAACGTCGGCCCCGACGGCTACGACTTCGTCACCGGCAGCAACAACGGCGACGGCGACGGGATCGACCCCGACCCGTTCGATCCCGGCACGTTCGCGAGCAACAGTCACCACGGCTCGCACGTCGGCGGGACCATGGGGGCGCGCGGGAACAACGCGACGCAGGGCACCGGGATCTGCTGGGACGCCGAGCTGATGCCCGTGCGCGCGCTCGGCACCGACCGCAGCGGCTTCACCACCGACATCGCCGACGGCATCCACTACGCCGCGCAGCTCAACAACGCTTCAGGGACGCTGCCGGCCAGCCGCGCCGCCGTCATCAACCTGAGCCTCGGCCTCTCCTCGCCGAGCAACGTCATCCACACCGCGCTCATCAACGCCGTGAACGTGGGCTGCATCGTGATGTGCGCCGCCGGCAACGACGGCAACGGCACCGCGGTGCTCTACCCGGCCGCCTTCCCCGAGGCGATCGCCGTCGCCGCCGCCGACAACAACGGCGACGTGACCTTCTACTCCAACAGCGGGCCCGAGATCGACATCACCTGTTCGGGCGGCGCCGCGAGCGGCAACTCCGCCGACGACATCTGGTCCACCACCGGCGTCGGCGTCGGCGGATCGCTGCAGCCGCTCGCCGGCACGTCCATGGCGTGCGCCCACGCCTCGGGCGTCGCGGGTCTGATGGTGACCGCCGCCGGGCCGATCGACCAGGATACGGCGCGCACGATCCTGACCGGGACGGCGGTCGACATCGAGACGGTCGGCTTCGACAACCTCTCCGGCTGGGGGCTGGTCGACGCCGCCGCGGCCGTGAACGGCTCGCTGCCCATCCTCGACCTTTCCGCCGCGATGGTCGATTTCGGGAACACGGGAACGAACCTCGTCGTGCAGGCGCGCGACGCCAATCCCTTCACCGACAACCTCATCGTCAACCCGAACTTCGTGCTCACCCCCACCTACACGCCGGCCGGCGGCGTGCCGACGACCGCGTGGCTCTCTCCCACCCTGCTCGCCGACGGCAAGACCATCCACCTCCGCGCCGACCGCGGCGTCATCGGGTTCCCTGGCGACTACGAGGTGCAGGTCGACGTCACCAGCAACGGCGGCAACGACTTCTTCCTGGTCGGGCTGACCACTGGCCTGGGCGGCGTGACCGACGTGGGCCCGATCCTGATCGACGCCGTCACGCAGACGGGGACCCTCGTCCGCCGCACCACCGCCGTCGCCTCCAGCGGCTACGCCTGGTCGCTCACGGGGCTGGGCAACGTGCCCTACTTCCTGCGCTGCGGCGTCGACGTCGACGGCGACGGCGTGATCGGCGAGGCGGGCGAGCCCTACGGCGCCTACCCGAGCGTCGCCGGCGAGCAGCTCCTCGAGCTCGACGGCCTCAGCAGCCTGCAGATCGACCTGCTGCTCGAGTGACGACGCGCCGGCTCCGGCCCGATCTCACGGCCGGATGCCGTCTCGCTCGAGCTCCTGGCCGGTGGCGGCGTCGGCGAGGGTGCCGGGCGGGTTGTCGTACCAGCCGCCGTCGGGGGTCGGCGGCGCGGCGTCGCGCACCTTGAGGATCGTGAACATGCCGCCCATCGTGATGTAGCCGTGCGGGCCGGCGCCTCCCATCATCGGGAGGCTGTTGCGTGGGATGGCGCCGTCGGCGCCCTCCTCCATCCCCTCCATCCCGCCCTCCTCCTCCATCCCGTTGCCCATCGCGTCGAACGCCGGCACGGCGCGCGCGATGCGCACGTCGAACTCCCCGGGGTCGACGCCGATCAGGTTGGGGATGCCGTGGCCCATCTGGTTCATGATGTGGTGGGTCATGTGGCAGTGGAAGGCCCAGTCGCCGGGGTTGTCGGCGACGAACTCGATCACCCGCACGGCGCCGACCGGCACCACCACCGTGGTCTCGGGGAAGCGCGCCGACTCCGGCACGTCGCCGCCGTCGGTCTGCGTGACGGCGAAGGAGTGGCCGTGCAGGTGGATCGGGTGGTGGTCCATCGCGCTCAGGTTCCCGATGCGGACGCGCACGCGGTCGCCGGTGCGCACGATCAGCGGCTGCGTCCCCGGGAAGATGCGCGCGTTGAAGGTGAGGACGTTGAAGTCCACCATCTCGTTGGGGTCGGGGCGGCGCGTGCCGGGCGTGATCTTCCACTCGCTCAGCATGTAGACGAAGTCGCGGTCGGGCGGAGTCGCCTCCGGCTCGCGCGGGTGCACCACGAGCATCCCCATGAGGCCCATCGCCATCTGGGTCATCTCGTCGTGGTGCGAGTGGTACATGAAGGTGCCGGCGCGCGGGAAGGTGAACTCGTACTTGAAGGTCTCGCCCGCCTCGATCGAGCGCTGCGAGAGGCCGCCGACGCCGTCCATCCCGTTGGGCACGGCCACCCCGTGCCAGTGCACGGAGGTCGAGGTGGAGAGCCGGTTGGTGACGTAGATCCGCACCCGGTCGCCCTCGACCGCCTCGATGGTCGGCCCGTGCACCCGTCCGTTGTAGCCCCAGCACTCGCCCACCAGGCCGGGCGCGAACTCGTGCGTGACCGGCTCCACGACGAGGTGGAACACCTTCGCGCCGTCGACGACCTTGAACGGCAGCGTCGCGCCGTCGGGCGTCATGACCGGCCGGTAGTCGCGCTCCGGCAGGCCGGGAGGCCGGGGCCCGACGCCCCCGCGCGCCGCGGCCGGCGCGCCGCGCGCGACGCCCGCGAGCGCCCCCGCCGCCGCCGAGCTCACCAGGAACTGTCGTCGCGTCGGCTTCATGGCGAGTGTCCTCCTGCGGGGCCGTCCGCTCGCGCGGGCTGCGGGGCGGCGGGCGGCTGCGCGCGCGCCTCCACCCGTTCGCGCGCGAGACTGCCCGCGAGCAGCTCCTCGAGATCGAGCCGCGCCCGCCGCGCGTCGCGCTCGAGCTCGAGCGCGTGCCGCTCCGCCGCGAGCTCGCCGGCGCGCGCCGCGAGCACGGGGAACGCCCCGACCTGCATCGCGTTGTAGTTCTGGATCGTCTCGCGCACCAGCCGCGCCTGCAGCGGCAGCGCGACCTCGCGCGCGTGGCGCGCGCGATCGGCGCTCGAGCGGGCGCGTTCCCGCAGCGCGCGGGCGGCGGCGCGGATCTCCACCGCCAGTTGCACCTGCAGGTCGAGCTCCCGCTCCAGCAGCGCCCGCGCCTCGACCGAGGATGCCTCGCCGCGGTCCCACAGCGGGAGCGCGATCGAGCCCGCCGGCCCCGCACCCCAGTCGTCGCCGCTCTCGCGCTTCACCGCGACTCCGGCGCCGGCCGGCGCCAGGATCGCCTCCCAGTCGCGCACGCCGGCGCGCCGGGCGGCGGCCGCCACCCGCGCGCGCTGAGCGGCGAGGTCGAGGCTCGCCTCGACGGCGCGCGACTCCACGTGGGCGAGCCGAGGATCCGGCGGCGCCGCAGCGGACTCCGCTCCGACGACGCGCCAGGTCGTCGCGTCGCCCCAGAGCCCGAGCAGGGCGTTCAGGTGCTCGCGCGCCTCGAACGCCGCGCTCTGCGCCTCCGAGAGCCCGAGCCTCGCGCGGGCCGCCCCGGCCTCGAGCGCGGTGCGCTCGGGATCGGTCGCGTTCCCGGCGGCATGCAGCGTCCGCATCAGGTCGCCGGCCGCGTCGGCCGCCTCGACCTCGCGGCTCACGACCTCCACGATCCGCTCGGCCGCGAGCGCATCGGCGAAGGCGCGCCGCACGTCGAAGACGTGGTGGACCAGCGTGCGCGTGACGGCCGCCTCGACCTCGGCGCGGCGCGCCCCCGCGATCTCGCGCCGCACCGGCAGCAGGACGAGCTCGAGCAGCGACTGCGCCAGTCCCAGCTCGACCTCGGTGCCTCCGTCGAAGAACTTCGCGTTGGCCGTCAGCACCGGATTGGGCGGGAGCGCCGCGCGCGCCAGCGCCGCGCGCGCAACCCCGAGCTCGGCGAGCTCGGCGCGCAGGCCGCGATGGTCGAGCAGCGCGACGCGCACCGCCTCGTCCTCGGTGAGCCCGTCCTCGAGCAGCTCCCGCGACGCGGCGGCCACCCCGCCGTCGTCGGGCGCGTCCGGGCGCACCGGCGCCGGCATCCCCGCCCGCCGCTCGAAATCGGCGCCCACCCGCGCGTGATCGTCGCGCAGGTCTTCGGCCACGTTCGCGCAGCCCCCCGCGGCGACGAGCGGAGCGAGCGCCGCGAGCGCGACGCGCGACGCGGCGGGGCGCAAGGACCGGTTCATCCGCCTTCCGGACGCTTCGGTCGGTCCGGCGCGCCGCCCTCCGCGGGCGCGATCGGCGCCGCGCCGCCGCGGTCGGGCGCCTCGGCGGCGCGCGGAGACGCGGGGTGGCTCGGCGGCGGGGGCGGCGGCGGGGAAGAACTGCACGCAGCGAGCGCGAGCGCGAGCGCGACCGGCGCGCGCCCGCTCATCCGCCCTTCTTTCCGGGCGCGGCCGGAGCCTCCGGCGCCCCGTTCCCCTCCGGCTTCGCCGTCCCGCGCGCCGCGAGCGCCCGGTCGAGCGCCGGCTTCGGGGCCTTCCTCACCTCGTCGATGCACTCCGGCGACGAGAGGCGCACCAGGCGATCGCCGATCAGGACGAAGACGTCCTTCACCGTCGGCTCGCCGGTCACGGGGCAGGTGGCATTCTCGAGGTCGACGAGCGCCGGCCGGTTGGCCTTGGCGAGCGCACTCTGCGGGCGCTCCTGCGCCCCCTTCACGCAGCCGACGCAGCAGAGCGCGATCTCCTGACCCTGCAGCAGGACGCTCGACGCGCCCTCCTCGGCGATCCTGCGCCCCGACACCGGGCAGACGCGGTTGTCGAGCTTCTTCGTGCGCGGATAGGCGGTCTTGTAGGCGGTCGCGACGTCGGCCAGGATCTTCTTGTTGCAGCCCTTGCAGCACACGTAGATGCGCCCGAACTCGGTGTCGACGAAGAGCCGGGTCGAGATCGGCTTGCCCATGATCGGGCAGGCCGGGTTGGGGTAGACCGGGGCGACGACCTCGAGCGCCGGATCGGACGACTCCTGGCCGGCCGGCGGCATCGGCTCCGGGGTCGGCGCCGAGGCGAGGAGAGCCGCGGCGAGGATGGACCATCGTTGCATGGGTGAGCACCTCCCGACCATCGATGTAGCCTACCGAACACTAGTTTCCACGGGGAGCCGGCGAACGCAACCGCACGTCCGCCGCGCGCCGGACGGTATCGACGGAAGAGGTGGACCGTGAGCGGGTCGACGCCCTACCGGAAGCTCTACGGGGCGGAGGAGGCGCGGCGCTACGCGCGGGCGAAGGAGGGGGACGCCGCGCACCGGGGCGAGGTGGCGGTCGCGGAGCGGGCGCTCGCCGCGATCCCCCGCGCGGAGAGCCTCCTCGACCTGCCATGCGGCGCCGGTCGCATGACCGTGGTCCTTGCGCGCCTGGGCTTCCAGCGGATCACGGCCGCCGACGTCTCGCCGGCCATGGTGGAGCTCGCGACCGCCCGGCTGCGCGAGGAACGCCTC
>Ga0187893_10013823_pt1 | contig 11148 bp, 4 predicted proteins | sample MA1701074metaG_FD_139574 | JGI IMG/M metagenome (GOLD analysis project Ga0187893, IMG submission 139574) | White microbial mat communities from a basaltic lava cave in the Kipuka Kanohina Cave System on the Island of Hawaii, USA - MA170107-4 metaG ...
CAACTGACAGAAGCGCAAAAATTCATCTGTCCCAAAATGGTTGGGGTCGTATTTCCACGGCCCGTCCGGCGCGCCCTTCGGCCATTCCTGCGCGTCCACCCAGAAGTTCGGACGGCGCGGACGCTGCGTTCGCGGCCCGATGCCGTCGCGCCAGTTGTAGCTGTCGGCGAAGCAACCACCCGGCCAGCGAATGACGCTGGCTTTGATCTTCTTCAACGCTTCGACCAGCGCCTGTCGAACACCGCCGATGTTGGGAATCTTCGAGTTTTCGCCGACCCAGACGCCGTCGTAGACCACCCCGCCCAGATGTTCGACGAAATGACCATAAATTTCCGGCGCGATTTTGCCGATCGGCTCGTCCAGTAAAACCTCGATCCTGGCGTCGGCCATCCGCGACTCTTGCGTGGCAAAGCGGCTGCCAGTCAGCAGCAGAGCGCCGCCAGCCAGCGCAGAGTTGATAAACTCACGTCGTTTCATGAATTGTCCTCATTGGCATCTGTACCGTAGGTTGTCCAACCTGCGGAGGCTTCATCATCAAGCCGCTCGGTAGTAACTGAACAACTCATTGATCGAGCCACCGCAGGTTGGACAACCTACGGTACGGCTTTCGTTGTAGTACTGGAATTCATCTCACCGGAATCCGCAAAACAGAAAGCGAGTTCGGTGCGAGCGTAAAAGTAAACTCGCCTGATGGAACCTCGACCTGTCGCTCGACGGGCGCAATCTTCTGCGGCTCATCCAGCCCATTCTCCACTTTCAGATCAGTGTTCGAGAGCACAAAAACTTTTCCGGCTTGGCCGGCCTTTGCTGCGCCTGCAAGGTTGATCCGAACCTCTCTGGCTGACGCTTCAGCGTTCACAAGCTTGAGTACAACTTCGCCCGCTTTGTCATCGAGCGATGCGCTGGCGAAGAGATCCTGCTGCCCGTTCTTCGGCGATCCGTTGAGTTGAATCGGCAAAATGCGCGAGCCGCGGTTCACACTGAACAATTTCTGCACGTAGTAATTCGGCGTTCCGTAAGCTCGCAGGTTGTCGAACCAGATCAGGTTGGGCGTCCATTGCCAGGCGTCTACGTGCGCGAATAGCGGCGCGTAGGACGTCATCAACACCACGTCGGCGTTCCGTTCCAGGCCAGTCATGAAAGCCGCTTCCGACAGCGCGCATTCCCAGTTATTCCGGTTTTCGGGACGGCCACCACCGCCAGAGCTTTGCGCAGCATACTCTCCGGCGAAGACCTTCGGGCCAGTACGCGGGTAATCGTCATAGCGCCCTACGTTGTCGCGGAACCATTTCGGCGGCATGTAGTAATGCTCATCCACGATGTCTGCTTTCAACCGGCGCATCTCGCCCCACAGGTAACGGAACCGTTCGTCGCCCGCGAACGGCCCGGCGCTGGTGATGAGCATGACCTTCGGATACTTCGCCTTGAGCGCCTTGGCGAAACGTTCGTAGCGCTCGACGTATTGCGGCCCCCACTGCTCGTTGCCGACGCCGATCATCTTCAGGTTGAACGGCGCGGGATGGCCCATCGCGGCGCGTTTGCGTCCCCAAGTAGTGGCGACCGATCCGTTGGCAAACTCGATCAGATCGAGCGCGTCCTGGATGTAATGATCCAGATCGTCGAGCGGCGCGAGTTCGCCGGAGTTGAACTGGCACGCCATCCCGCAATTCAGGATCGGCAACGGCTCGGCGCCGATGTCTTCGCTCAACAAAAAGTATTCGTAATAGCCGAGGCCGAACGACTGGTAATAATCCGGCGTCGGGCGATGTCTGAATTCAGTATTCCAGCGATTGACAATCAAGCGGCGATCGGTCAGATCGCCTATCGTCGTCTTCCACTGATAGCGGGTCTCCAGATGCCGCCCTTCGACGATGCAACCGCCAGGAAAACGCAGGAAGCCCGGCTTCATTTCGGCGAGCAGTTTGACCAGATCGGCGCGCAATCCGTTCGGACGATTCTTCCACGTCTCCTTCGGGTAAAGCGAAATCAGATCAACATCAACTGTTCCCTGCCCTTCCACCAACAGATTCAAGCGGGCCTTGCCGGTGGTTTCCGACGGGACTATGGCGGCGGCGAGAGTCTTCCAGGCGGGCGTCAGGCCTGTGACCTGAACCTCGCCCAGCTTCTTCCCATCAGCGTCTTCGACTTCGACTCGCAGCCCTGCGGTCGCGCCGCCCACACTGCGCGCGCGGACGGAGAATGCGTACTCCGCTCCCTTCTGCACGCCGATGCCGCGAAAGCCTTCGTTCGTTATGCCAAAGCCGCCGCCTGCGACCTCCACCTTGATGCGCAGGTAATGCGAATTGGCGGCGGGCACCCGCGATCCCACATCGTAGATTTGCAACGTCCCTTTGGCGTCGCCACGCGCCACACGCCGCCAACCCATCATCGGGTCGGGAAACTCGAAGGATTTATTTTTGATTCGCTCAGGGTAAAGCCCGCCGTCGGCCCCGAAGTTGATGTCCTCGAAAAACAACCCGAACATCGTCGGAGCGATGGCCGCGCCGGGCCGGTCTACCTGAACGGCGATGGTGTTGGGTTGCGCGCCTGCAAGTTGCGCCCGCGACGGCGGCAGGTAGATCGCGCCCAGCGACGTGATGAAGATGAATAAGAAGAGCAATTGGATCAGTAGTTTTTTCATATCAAGGATCGGTGATGGTTTTTCAGGGATTAGGCTTGCGTTCTTTTTCGCGTTCCCGCGCTTGCGTCTTGAGTCGTTCGACTTCCGCAAATTCGCGGGCGGCGTCCTGCTTGCGCCCCAGCTTCTGATAGCTGCGCGCCAGCAGGTAACGTGTCTCGCTATTTCCCGGTTGTTGCGCGACGGCTTGCTCCAATGCGCGCGCGGCTTCGGCGGCCTGCCCCAGTTTGAGCAAGACGCTGCCAGCCAGCGTCAAGGCTTCGACCGATTGTGGCTCCTGCTTCAGCGCCGCTTCGATGCGTTGCCGCGCGACACCGAGTTCACCCTGCTTCTCCAACAACGAGGCCAAGTAATAAAGCGTCAGAAAATCATCCGCCGCGCGGCCCAGCTCACGCTCCAAAAGTTTGCGCGCTTCAGCGGAGCGTCCGACTTTGAAGTAAGCCAACCCGCGCAGGAAATGCAGGCGCGGCAGATCGGGCGAGAGCTTCGCCGCCGCTTCCAACTCGGCGACGGCCTTCTCCAATTCAAGCTGCTCCAGATACGCCTGTCCCTGAAGCAGACGCGACAGGGCAATTCCGTCCGCGCGGGCAGCGAGACGCTCGACGACGGTTGAGACTTCCGTCCGATGAAGCCGCAGATAAGCCAGGCCGAGGCTGTAAAGCGCCGTCGCTTCGGCTTGCCGCGCCGACAACGCCGGTTCCAGATACTTGACCGCTTCGTCGTCACGTCCCAATTCGACGAGCGAGACGCCGATCAACTGGCGCGCCTGCGCGTGGCCGGGCGCAACGGCCAGAAAACGCTCCAGGACTTCCACCGCTTTCGCAAACTGCCCCGCCCGGTAATGAGCGATGCCCAGGTTGAGCAGGATCGGAGTCAGTTCCGGCTTGAGACGCAGCGCCGCTTCGTATGCGGCAATCGCTTCCGGGTAATTTCCCAACCGCGCCAGCGCTGCGCCCAGATTGGCTTGCGCTTCGGCGTAGTTGGGCGTGACGGCCAACAGCGCGCGATATTCCGCCACCGCTTCCTGCCACGCGCCCTGCCGCTGCAACTCCATTGCGCGATTGAACCTAGCAGCGATATCGTTCGCCTGCTGGGTAGCAGCAGAAAACCAGAAAAGAATTGTGATTAGTAACGCCGCGCGCATGGGTGTAGATGTTGCTTAACAATGCTTTTGCTTCGCTCGAATGAACACATCAATATCCTTCTCCCCTGAGCGCAAAAAACTCAGGAAACTAACTCCCTTATATTTGCAGGTCTCACAAATACTAAAAAGAGTGAGATATTCGCGGATCCCTTTGTCCGAGCTTAATCCTTCAATCGCCTTGCGGAGCGCTGCGAATGCTTTAATAGCGTGCTCTGCATTATTGTTGTTCCAAGGGACACCATCATAATCGAGGAACGTGAAAAGTTTGTCACGATTCTTTTCAAAACGCTTTTTGTAGTAGACTGCTATTTCGCTCTGATAATCGCGCTTGGAAAGTTCTGTGTAGAAACGCTCGACGAAGACCTTGTGTTTTCGCAAAAAATGAGCTTTCAACCCGAATCTGTCAATCGTTTCAATCATAGGCTTCAGCAGCATTGCGAACTCTCGCACCAGTTCTTTCAATTCTTCGTTAAAAGGTTGCTTGAGGAGATCGTCATTTAAATCCCTCATAAGATGAATCAGGCACTTTTGCTGAGGACAGTTAATTGAGTCATACACGACATAAAAATCGGTAACTAACACTCCTCTAAATTCTCGCAGTAATACTTGGAGATACTCTCCCTCGCGTGTCTCAGTGTAAAAATACGCTACCTCCTCTAGGCTTGTTAAGACCCACACAAATGCGCCCTTCCCTTTTATGTTAATCTTGGTTTCATCCGCCTGGATTAATTTTCCGTTTACCATCTTATTGATGATCGCCTCGTAGGTGCCTTTGTAAAGTTGACTGGCTATTGTTTTTTGATGTGTGACGATATTATGGCCTAGTAAGTTGAAGCCAAATAACTGGTTGAGCCCCTGTGCAGCAAGCTCCTGAGGAAGGCGTAATTCTATGATTTGATAAATTATGTAGGATCGCAGGTTCGACCCATACTTACTCCCAGGCCAAGGCCTTTGTTGAGGTAAAAACGTAACTCCACATTGGAAACACTCATAGCGGTAGTATAAATATTTCACGACCCATCTCTTAATACTTGCCTGGCCAAACTTGAGATCAGGAATAACCCTACTCACTCTACGATGATTGTGGATGTCTGTTGCGCTGCAAGTAGGGCAACAGCTTGGAGGCGGACACTCAACGATCTTGTTTATTGGAAGATCTCTGGTGCGATCCTTGGTTCTCATTCGAGAAATGCGCTTCAATCGCTTGCTTGATCTTATGTAGATTTTCTCTCGTTGATAATCCCAATAAGCAGCTTGATTGATCTGTTCCAACTCCGGCATTGAAAAAGCGTTCTTTCCGAAGCGATATAAGCTCTCGCGTTTCATCGAGTCCGTATACACGATATTGATGTCTTTTGAATTTGCCGCCTCAGCTTGCCTTTGACATAACTGAGTGACAACGCTAGTAACTCTTTCTAGCGCCTCACAATCCTCGAGATTGTAAATGACCAGTCTCTCTTTCAAGCTGGAATCCTTGGAGAACTCCCACTCTGATCTCCAAATGAGTGCCCTCAAGCCAGACGCATCGCTTTCTGACCATTGAAATCCCAAGTATTTTGCTATCTCTTTCAGGCTGTTTGAGTAGGTGGGGAAGTAAATCTGTGCATAGATGACTGACAAAAGATTCACAGATTCCGCGATAAGCTGGTCTAGAAAGGCGGGATTCTCAAGAGCTTCGCTATAACGCTCTTTCATCCGTTTCAAGAACGTTGTTTCATAGCTTCCGTAGTGAATTAGCTGGGGATTCTCGATCTTCGCTAAAGTTTGAAGAAAGGAGGCCCATATTTCCTTTTCTTCAGAATCTTCATTGGCCCAGAATGATTCTTGGGCACATGAGTCACCGCTCTTGAACCGCAATCCAATCAGGTAATAAAAGTCTCGATCCGGGACACCTTCGACATCCAGATACACTGGATTCCCTTTTATCTTCAGTTCCGGCTTCCCAGCGATATGAATCTTGCGCTCTCGGATAGCCAGCGCCCTCAGCGCATGAGAATACTTATCCGGTTTGGAGGCCAAACGTTTCGGCTTCCTCCGCGCACGGAAGGTATACGAGAGTTGGGTGACGGAGAAAATTCCTTTGCTACGCTGCTTCTTTATCTCCTTCTCGTTCATGCCCGAAAGCAGGCTCAGATCATCCTTCTCAATGGCAATCTGCCGGCATCGCGCTTGAAACTCGCACTCAGCGCAATGCTTGTTCAAAACCAATTGCGGAGTCGCGCCGCTTGCCTGCTGGGCGGCGATCTTGCCAACCACAACCTTTGCTGTGTTTGTCAATTCATCCAGCTTTACTTTTACAACGGAGTACTCACTGCCATGTATGATTTTTCCGAAGAGCGGCGTTTTGCCGGTAGCAGCGGACAGAACAAGAGCATCAAATCCCAACGAAAGCTTGTCCTGCTTTGTGATTTTCTCGTTTGGGACAAACCGGACCGGCATGTATGGATTCTGCTTTGTCTTATCCAAAGAAGTTAATCGTTCCAATATATGGATATGTGATTGAAGCTCTGGTGTCTGCGCCACACAGTCAACCGCAATTCGGCACTTGTTATCTTTTATAACTTCCGAAAGCGAACCGCCCACAAAGTATTCTCCCTCTCGATAGATTGTGGGCAACTGGGCGCAAAATTGCTGCTTGAAGTTCTCGACAAGCTTGCGCCCCCAATCAGCGAATTCGCGTTGCTCTCCGACCACGCCTGAGGACTTGAGATAGGCTTTGGTCTCACAGTTGAGATGCGCCCTGAAAATTTCCTCTGTGATCAGCATAGAACCGAAAAAGTGTGGTAGTGGTAAATGAAGTGCGGCGAGCTGCCGCCGAGCAGCCCGCCGCACTTTAGCAATGACCGCGAAGATGCTCAACCTTTTAGAAGTTGATTTTCACCGCCAGTTGGAGAATCCGCGGATCGCGCGCTCCGCTGTATTCGCCGAAGCGTTGACCCAACGGCACGGTTGAGCCTTCGACCGCGCCGACCCGCAGGTTGTTGGTGATCACAGCCCTGGCGTAGTTGGCGAAGATCGCGTTGCCGGTGTCGAAGCCGCCAGAGGCGGTCGGCACTGAGATGTTCGTCCCCGCGTTGATGCCCGAAAACTGCGTGTGGTTGAAGACGTTGAACGCTTCCAGCCGCAGTTGGATGCGCCGCCCCTTGTCGGGATCGCCCAGGAAGAAATTCTTGAAAACCGACAGGTCGGTGTTGTTGATCCCAGGGTTCCGCAGGTATGTGCGCTCGCCCAAACCCAGACTGCCAAGTTCAGGGATGATGAACGCATCCGGGTTGATCAACAATCCGTTCGGCCCTTTGGCCGGATCGCCTTTGAGCCGGTAGCGCGGCGGTTCGGTCCAGGAGCCGGTGATGCGCTGGTTGGCGTTGATGCCGGCGATGCCCACGCCGAGTTCAAACGGGTTGCCGCTGATGAACGACGAGATGCCCGAAATCTGCCAGCCGTTGAACAAGCCGCGTGAGAACCAGTTGTCGCCCAGCCGCTTGCCGAACTCCGGCAGGTTGTAAACGTAGGTCGCCACGAAGGCATGCGTGCGGTCGAAGCCCAGCAGCCGGTAATCGTAAAGCCGGGTGTTGTAAGGATTGACGAAACTGCCATCGCCATCAGCTACGCCAAGCGCCTTCGACCAGGTGTAGGCGATGCTGTAGGTGAAGCCGCGCGAGAAGCGGCGGTTGACCGAGACCTGCAACGAATTGAAGTTCGAGGTCGCGACATTCTCCTCGTAGCGGATGCCGGCCAGTCCGGGGAAAGGCCGGATGAGGTTGGCGGGCAGCGCCTTCGTGCCATCAAACCGCAGCCCCGCGTCCCGGTAAGCTTGAGGAATGGTCGGATCGGAATCCGGCACGACGCCGCCCGCAAACTGTGTCGGGTCTTGCGCGGCTTTCGTGAAGAGATAGCCGAACGGCGTGGCGTTCAACTCACGCGCCATGAACAGGTGGCGCGAGAGCGTGCCGACATACGAAACATCCACCACTGTGTTGAAGCCGATGTCGCGTTGCACGCCCAGGCTCATGCTGTAAATCGTCGGCAGGAAGCCCTCGCGGGCGTAACCGACCACGCCCGAAGGCGCGAGCAGCCCAGCCTGTCCCGGACGGAGTTCGGCCAATGTGCCGAAGAGCAGTTGCGGTTGCAGCACGGTCGGCGGATTGGCAATCTGATCGAACGCGATGTTGCCCTGCACGCGGTCATACGAAACGCCCGCGCCGCCGCGCACAACGGTCTTGCCGTCGCCGGATATGTCGTAGGCAAAACCGAGTCGCGGACCAAAATGCACGCCGCGATCATCGTAACCGCCGCGCGGATAGCCCTTGCTGGCCTGGCCGATGCCGTTGGCCAGATCGCCGCTGCCCAGCACGAACGCGCCGATGAAGTTCACCGGCTGGGTGTTGGCCAGCGTCGGCACGAAGCCGGGCACGAGCAGCGCCGGATCAACCGCGCGCCGGTTGGCGCCGCTCGCGCAAGGGTTGGCGTTGTTGAGGCAGACCGGGAAATAGAGCCTCATCGCGCGGGAGGCGCTGTACTGCGATGGATTGAACGCGCCCGTCTGCAACAGCCGGTCGTATTGCGGCTCGGCCCAGGTCAGGCGCATCCCGTAATCGAGCGTCAACCGCCGCGTCGCTTTCCAGTTGTCCTGAATGTAGCCTTCGATGTTCCAGTAACGGTACAAGCCTTTGGGGAAGTTGTTGGCCTGGATGTAAGTGTTGTAGATGCCGAGCAGCGCGTTGGCATACGGGTGCTGTGTGTTGAGCGGGTGGTTGGCGTTGTTGGCGAAATCAATGTCGCCGTCGGTGCGCGCAAAGACCGTTTGATCCTTGCGGCTGCGCTGGGCGTAGAAGCCCATCTTGAGCGAGTGCGAGCCGACGATCTTCGAGACGTTGTCAATGAAGTTGAACGTGTGATTCTGATTGATGAACGGCAGTCCGTTGTAATTGGTGAACGGGAAGGTCTGGTTGGCGATGCCGCCGTAACGGAAGTTCGCCACGTAACCGGCGCCGATGTTCGGGAACAGTTTCGGCACGTTGATGTTGTTCGCGCTGGCCAGCGCCTTGTCGCCGTCCGGCTTCAACTCGATGAAGTTGCTCGAAGGCCCGAAGATGAATTCGTTGGTCAGCGTCGGACTGAAGGTGTGCGTCAAGGTGAGCACGCCATTGCGGCCCGGACGCGGGAAAGAGGTCGCCGCGAGCGGGAAATTCAGGTCGCTCGCAAAACTGCCGTAAGCCAGCAGCCGCTTCTCGGCGTTGTTGGTGTAGCGCGCCGAGAGCCGCGTCCGCTCCGTGATGTTGTAATCCATGCGCAGGATGTCTTCACGACGCGGATACTGCGTCGAGATCGCGGAGGTGTAATTGAACTGTGGATTGCCTGACACGTTCGTCTGCGGGTAGAGATTCAAAATCGCCGCCCCGCTGCTGTAGAAACGGTTGGCCGGGATGATGTTGTTCGGGAAGCAGGCCACCTGGCTGGCTGCGCTGCAGGCGCCGGTCAGCAGCGGGTCTTTGATGTAGACCTTGTTGCCGTTGCCATCAGCGGTCTGCGAGAAATCGCCCTGGCGCTCGGCGGCGGTGGGCACGCGGATGTTGCGCGCTCCCTCCGGCGCAAGCTGTTCGTACCATTCCTGGTTCCAGTAGAAGAAGAGCTTGTCCTTTTTGAGACCGAGGAATGGCAGGTAGACCGGGCCGCCGATCTCGTAACCGGCGCTGTTGTAACGGTAAAGACTCCGCGCCGATTTCCCGTTGTTGCGCGAGGCTTCGAGTTGTTGGGCGTTGCGGAAGAAGTTGTTCGCGTTCATTCCCTCGTGGCGATGGAAATAGCGCCCGCCGCCGTGAAACTCATTTGTCCCGGATTTGGAGACGACCGAGATGAACGCGCCGCCTGCCCGGCCGTACTCGGCCTGGAAGTTGGAGGTCAGGACTTTGACTTCGGCAATCGCATCCGGGTTGAGCGATGCGTGCGTGTCGAAGTTGTTGCCGGTATCAATGTTCGACGAGCCATCAACGGTCAGCTCCTTCTGGTTGGTGCGGGTGCCGTTGACGCTGAAATTGCCCAGACTGCCCACCGAGGAAGAGACCTGCCCGGCGTTGACATTGCCGGTGATGACGCCCGGCAGCGTCTTCAGAAAGTTGTGATAGTCGCGCCCATTGAGCGCCAGTTCTTTGAGCTGCGTGCCGGTGACTACGCCTGAACGTTCGCCGGTCTCGGATTGAATCTCGACGCGCGCGGCTTCAGCCGTCACCGTCACCGTATCGGTCACCGCGCCGACATCGAGCGTGAAATCGCCCGCGTTGACCAGGTCGGTGGCGTTGAGAACGATGTTGGTCTTTTCGAACTTCTTAAAACCACTCTTTTCAACCGTCACGTTGTAATTGCCGGGCGGCAATTGCGCCGTGCTGAAGATACCTGCGCTGTTGGTGCTGACCTGACGCTTCAGGTTCGTCGCGGGGTTGGTAATGGTAACGCTGGCGTCAGCAATCGGCGCTCCGGCGTTATCTTTGACTGTTCCGGTAATCGAGCCGCTGGTGCTCTGTCCCAAACCGGCAGGCGCTATCAGCAGCGCGAGCAACAGAGCCGTGAGCGACCACTGGCGTAATGGTCTGGTATTCATCCGTGCCTCCTACGGTTGTGATCAGATTACTTGGTCAGCCTGCCGCCAAACGGTCACAGGAGTGACGCCTGTCGCAGACTCGGAGAGAATCATCCCGGCAAAACGAACTCTTTATCACTGACGGCTAAAACCGGCGCAGCGTTCACGCGCAGCCTGTCACCGCTATCAAGCAAGCTCATTTCAGACCCGCTTCTTACAATCAGTGGTCGAAAGCCTGGTGACCATTGTGCGCCTATTTTGTATTATCCAGCGGAGTACCTGCTCATTTACCACCAAAATGAGCACCCGTCAAGCGCATATCGGCTGACGCAAGCTGATTGTGGGACAAGATGGCATCTTGTCCCACAATTGCCGCAGGAGAGTCAGACCTTTTGAACTTTAATGCCTTTGCTGATGAAAGGGGCGAGCATGGCTTTGGTTGCGCCCTTGTCGGTGATGAGCAGGTCAATCTCGTTGGCGGGCCAGATGAGGGTCGTCCCGGTGACGCCCAGCTTGCGATGATCGGCGACGACGATGCGTTGGCGGGCTTGTCGCATCATCTGACGGTGGATGGCCGCCTGTTCGGGATAATTTGTGGTCAATCCGGATTCGGCGTGAATGCCGTCCACGCCGACGAACATCTTGTCCACAAACATCTCGCTCACGCTTTGGATCGCCGTCGGGCCGACCAGCGCAAACCAATCGCCGCTGAGGAAGCCGCCCGACATGAAGACCTTCAGGTCGCCGCGATGGCTCAATTCCATGGCGATGTTCACGGCGTTGGTGACG
>Ga0187893_10013824_pt1 | contig 11148 bp, 13 predicted proteins | sample MA1701074metaG_FD_139574 | JGI IMG/M metagenome (GOLD analysis project Ga0187893, IMG submission 139574) | White microbial mat communities from a basaltic lava cave in the Kipuka Kanohina Cave System on the Island of Hawaii, USA - MA170107-4 metaG ...
AAGAAAATCGCCTGTGACTTAACCCCAAAAAGGCGTCGCACCGCTTTTTCAAAGAACGACGCCGTTGACTCTTCCTCGTTTGTCGAGGGCAGACCCGGTCACTTGTTATTCATAGCTTCCTAATCGGGATCGCTCAAAGCGTCACCAGTTGATGGATCATCGTGACCGGCAACCACGGTGCACCACGGGAGCCAAACTTGGCTTCACCAATGCTAAATGTCCGGCTTCTTGTCTGCCAGTTGCAGTATACTCCCATTGCGCCCGTGTTTCTTTCGTGAAATAGGATGTCTCACATCCTACGCTGGTGCACTTGACTGGTGGGAGTCTGCGCGTTTTTAAGCAGTTTTCTGGCTTCGAGTTTTTTCTACATCTCAAACATTGTTCACGCCCACCCACCCGCAAGTAACGCTCACCGTTGGGCTCTTCGAAACCAACCTTGTCTAACAGTTTTGATTCCCCCTGAGAATCTGCCGGGTGCGCCTGTAACAATGTAGGAGAATAATATGACAATTATACGGATGGACAACGTCGGCATCGTGGTGGAATCGCTCGATACCGCCATCTCTTTTTTCTCCGAGCTTGGCATGAAGCTCGAAGGGCAAGCCACGGTCGAAGGAGAATGGGCTGGGCGGGTCACTGGGCTGGGTAATCAGCGCGTCGAGATCGCCATGATGGTCACCCCCGACGGCCACAGCCGGCTCGAGATCTCGCGATTTCTCACCCCGCCTGTAGTCGCCGACCACCGCAACGCCCCGGTGAACGCTCTCGGCTACCTACGCGTCATGTTCGCCGTGGACGATATCGACGAGACGCTCGCCAGGTTACGCCAGCGCGGCGCGCAACTCGTCGGCGAAGTGGTCCAATATGAGGATTCGTATAGGCTCTGCTACATCCGCGGACCCGAAGGACTTCTCATCGGGCTCGCCGAGCAGCTCGGCTAAAGCGTTCTCGCATGAGCATCAATCACAAGGAGAAAACAAAAAATGAGAAACGTTGTCTTTGCCATCAATATCACCGTGGACGGCTGCTGCGGGCATGAATCGGTCGTCGCCGACGACGAACTGCACGAATACTTTACCGGGCTCCTGCAGGATTCAGACATTGAAGTTTTCGGGCGCAACACGTATCATCTGATGTATCCGTACTGGCACGATGTCGCCGTGAACCAATCGGAAACGAAAGCGACCAACGCATTTGCCCGCACGTTCGATTCGATGCAGAAGATCGTCTTTTCAACGACGTTGAAGAGCGTGGAGTGGAACAACACAACGCTTCTGCACTCGAACCTTCAGGAAGAGATCGTGAAACTGAAAGGACAGCCGGGCAAAAATATATCCGTCGGCGGGTTGAACATCGCATCGCAACTCGCCCAGTCCGGTCTGATCGATGAGTATCGTTTTCTCGTTCAGCCGATCGTTGCAGGCAAAGGTCCCCGCTTGTTCGAATCGGGCAAGAACCTTGCATTAAAACTTGTCGGGTCAAAAACGTTTCGTTCGGGAGTCGTTGCGTTACATTATACGAAATAATTCTTTATGGAAGGCGCGGCACAATTTCAAGATCGGGAAGATCAAACCTCCAGTGTGGCCCGCTGTGATGTCTTTCAATTTTCGGAGGAGCGACTTGTCCAGATTACATCCTACGTCATTGAGTTGAACAGACCGTAGTTAAATTCGACAGTGAAGGAACTCAGTCATGAGAAAAATTGTTGTACTTGAACATATCTCTATTGACGGTGTCATACAAGCCCCGGGTGGACCAGACGAAGATACCAGCGGCGGCTTCGCGTATGGCGGCTGGATCGCGTCCTATTCCGACGAGATTCTTGGAACAGCTTTAAGAAGGCAGATGAACATGCCGTTCGACCTGTTGTTGGGACGCAAAACCTTCGACATTTGGGCGCAATACTGGCCGGGACACGCGGACGCATGGCCGGGCGTCAACACAGCGACCAAGTACGTTGCTTCGAATACCTTGACTTCTCACGAATGGCAGCCGTCCGTGTTCTTAAACGGAGATATTGCGGAAAAAGTCGCCAAAATCAAGCAAGGGCCAGGTCCGGATTTGAACGTTTGGGGAAGTGGTAATCTCCTTCAGACGCTTATCAAGCATGATTTGGTTGATACGTTCTGGCTGATGATCTATCCGATCACGTTGGGCGGTGGAAAACGGCTGTTTGCCGATGGCACAATCCCGGCGGCGTTCAAGGTGACGGAAAGCATAGTCGGCTCGAACGGCGTCATCCTCGTGAATTACGAGCGAGCAGGTGGGATCACAACCGGAAGTTCATGAATATTCGCTTTGGGTTTATACTGCTCTCGAATCGTATTCAAGCCCGCCCACGAGCAGGTACGTGCAGTCGTTGGGCGGCATAAAATAAAAGCAATTGCAGGAAAAGGAATAGTGGTATACATGAAAAATTCCGACGCGACCAATCAACGTATCGCAAAAATGACCTTCGCTTCAATCTATCCCATGTATCTCGAAAAAGTGGAGAAGAAAGGCAGAACCAAAGCAGAGTTGCATCAGGTCATCGAGTGGTTAACAAACTTCAATCATAAGAAGCTTCAGGAACTCATCAAGGAAAATGCGACTTTTGAAACATTCTTCCAACAGGCGTCGCTAAACCCCAATGCCCACCTCATCACCGGAGTAATCTGCGGGGTTCGTGTGGAGGAAATCGAAAATCCTTTGACACAACAGGTTAGATATCTGGACAAGTTGGTAGATGAGTTGGCGAAGGGCAGGAAGATGGAGAAGATTCTGCGACAGTAGGCTGTTTGGTCAAATACAACGAGCGCGATGCGCCTCTACTTACGCTTTTGCACCTTCCCGCGTTCCTCGTCCCAAAGTTTTGTAAATCGTTCAAAGACATCCGAGATGATTTCCAGTTCACCTTCCGAGTAACTTGAGATCAACCGGTCCTGTGCCCTTCTCGCCGATTCGAACCATGATGCGGCTTGGTCGGAAGCCGAATCAGCCGGAGTGACCAGCGTCCCGCGGCGATCATCGGGATTGGGACGTCGCTCGATCAAGCCAGCCTTTTCGAGCCGGTCGAGCATGGCGGTCGCCGCACCCGATGTGAGACCCGTGTGCCGCGCAAGTTCCGAGGGCGTGGCGGTGCCTTTGAGGAAGAGAAGCCGCAGACATTCCATATCCGTTACGTTTACACCCGCCCATTCACTGACCGCGTTGCGGAAGAGCGTCAAATGAATGCCATAATCCCTCACCGCCGCCAGCGCCCGTTTCTTCAATTCAGTTTTTATGGATGTGGTCATCATGATACCCTTGACATTATCTTTATTTTCAAGTATCTTTATTATATAACTAAATTCGTAAAAATGCAAGGAGATTTCCATGAGCCCAAAAAAGAAAACTCAAAAGTCAGCCAAACGCTTCACCGCAGGCAGCAAGGCGTATAAGGGACTTTCGCCCGAAGAAATCGCGGCGATGAAGGAGACCCTCAAGGAGCGGAAGGCAAATGCAAGCAAGGAAGAGGCGGAAAAAGCCGTGCTGGAGAAGATCGCCGAGATGAAGGGATTAGATCACACCTTAGCGAAAGGGATCCATGAGATCGTCAAAGCCAATGCGCCAAGCCTCTCGCCGAAAACCTGGTACGGAATGCCCGCGTATGCCAACACGGACGGCAAGGTCGTGTGCTTCTTCACAGCCGCATCGAAGTTTCAAGCGAGGTACGCGACGTTCGGCTTTAACGACGCGGCGCACCTCGATGAAGGCGACATGTGGCCCACCTCCTTCGCGCTGGTGAAGTTGACCCCCGCTGAAGAGGCAAAGATCGCCGCGCTGGTGAAGAAAGCGGCGAGCTGAGGTGTTCTTTCTCCTCTGCAATGTACTCAACTAAACAGCAAGCCGACAAGCCAAACGCATCGGTCGTAGACTTGTTGCTTGATTCAGACCCTTCGATCCGATTCACAACCTGACAAACGCGCCCCACCCTCCCAAATATTGGCGCTACCGTGTTTGGATTGGTGTTCAGCGCGCAGTTGAACTTGTCTGAAAATTTCCTTCGTCTGCCATTGCGAGTGGCGCCTCGGCGTCACGGAGCAAGCTCCGGGTAAAATCAGGCGGTAAGATTGCTTCTAGAACCCATGCTCAATCCAAACGTCGCAATTTCACTCAAACGATTCCTGCTCGTCGAGCAATGTCCTCCAGACTGGAAAAGCCTCGACCTCTATCTGTTTCGGGATAACAACACCGCCTTCTACATCGGTCAGTCTCATCTGGCATTTGCCCGCGTCTGGGAACATCTGCTCAGCGGTTTCAAGGGCCACTCGATCGTCGGGAGGTTCATCTGGGTGAACTGGCCCCAATCCATGAACTTCACCATCGAATTGCTGAATGCACGATCCGAGGAATTCAACGATGTTGGAAATGACCGGAGCGTTTCCGAGGCAACGCTGATCCGCCGCTGGTCGCCATGCTTCAATGTAACGCAGAACAGCCAGCCAACGCAATTACCTACATCCTACATGCAACCCAACGCGCCCTTCCGCCGCAGACGAAGCCTAAATGCGCTCCTCCACGAGGCAGAGCGCGCTCTGAAGGCCGAGGATTCCGAACGTTGGTTACAGACGATGGATGAATGAGCACCAAGCCTCAAGAGCGCTAATCGAGCGATCAATTTGTTATGATCGCTCGAAAGAAAAGGAGCAACCACCGTGAAGAGGATACAGCCGAAACAACCGAGTGACGATGACTTTTGCGAAGTCATACGCGGAACACACGCCGGCAAATCTGGAACTGTCAGAGACATCAAGACCAGCAAGACAGGTCACGTTACGATCACCGTTGTACAAAAGAACGGAGAGCGATTCAAAACCCTGGCAAGAAATGTCCTCGTCAAGCCACGCGCCAGTGCGTAAACATGGACGAATCTGCTGTCAGCGATTACATCACCGGAACATTTCCCGACGTCGAGCTCGTCGAGGAATTCGGGTACACCATGTTCTTCTATAAAACAGACCGCAAACTTTCCTTCGCTACGTTCCTCTCCACCGACTACGATTACGAATCACTGTATTGGATACGATCATGCCGCATCCTGAATACGCGTCTTATAACTTTGTCTGCGTGCTTTCGCCGAGCGAGGCGACGTTCGAGAGAATCCGCCCGTTGCTTGCCGAAGCGTATGACATTTCTATCCGGCGATTCAACAGCCAGAACAAGGGACAATGATCATCGAATTCAGCGGCAAGATCTTTCATTGGCGGGGTCCTTCTCCGTTTCTTTTCGTCGCCGTTCCTGAAAAACAAAGCCTTGAAATCAAGGCAATCTCAAAAGAGGTAACGTACGGCTGGGGGGTGATTCCCGTCCACGTGCAGATCGGCAAGACTGAGTTTAAGACATCCCTGTTCCCGAAAGATGGTCTCTACCTTGTGCCGATCAAGATGATCGTCCAAAAAGCGGAAAATGTCGGCGAGGGGGATAACGTGACGATACGGCTGGAAATCCGTCTATAGACCTCTCGCATGTGCTTTTTTCTCCAGCCACAGAGAACGCTGAGAATCCTACTAAAAATCTCTGCGACTCAGCGCCTCTGCGGCAAACTCGCTTCTGCCAGAGGTCTGACGAAATACGGGGGATAACTTCCACAAACCCTGACGGGTTCCTCCACAATTCCTACACAATGGGTTGATACATTGGGGAAAACAATGTCAGCATGTCATTCTGAGGAGCGAAGCGACGAAGAATCTCGACCTGGGTAAGGGAGAGAGGAGAATCGAGCCATGAAAACGATTACCCATACAAAATACGGAACGCCTGATGTTCTCGAAGTACAAGAGGTGGAAAAACCTTCACCCAAAGAGGATGAAGTGCTGGTCCGCGTCCACGCATCGTCTGTGAACATCGCGGAATGGTACGAGATGACAGGCTTGTTCGTGGCGCGTTTTGCGGGCGGACTCCTCAAACCGAAAGACACCAGCCTGGGAACGGATTTTTCCGGTGTCGTCGAAGCCGTCGGCAAGAACGTCACACAGTTCAAGCCCGGAGATGAAGTCTTCGGCGCACGGAACGGAGCCTTTGCCGAGTATGTGTGTGTCAAGAATCATATCTACCCGAAGCCCGCCAACATCACCTTTGAGCAGGCAGGCTGTATCGCCATTGCGGGGATCACCGCGTTGCAGGGACTGCGCGACCACGGAAAAGTCCAGCCGGGGCAGAAGGTGCTGATCCACGGCGCGTCGGGCGGAGTAGGTTCGTTCGCGATACAAGTCGCCAAAGCGCTCGGCGCGGAAGTGACCGCGGTGTGCAGTACCCAAAACGTGGAACATGCGCGCCGGCTTGGCGCGGATCATGTCATTGATTACACCAAGGAGGATTTCACGCGCAGTAGTCCACAATATGATCTATTGCTGAACATCAATGGTGGTCGGTCATGGTCTGCATACAAGCGCGTGCTCAAGCCCAACGCCAAGTTTGTCCTCGTCGGCGGACCTCGAACGCCTCTTATCGGTCCCCTCAGTCTCCTGATAAAAACACGAATTGCTATGCTCGGCGCGACTCAAAAGTTTGTCTTCTTCGTTGCTCAGTTCAACCGCGAGGATATGAACATCTTGAAAGACATGCTCGCCAGTGGCAAGATCAAACCCTTCGTCGAAAAAACGTACCCAATGACGCGCGTCGCGGATGCCATGCGGCATTTAGGCGCGGGTCACGCGCAAGGGAAGATCGTCGTCACGATGCATAACTGAAAGAAGGCAAAACGAAAGAACTTTTCGTCGTTCCTTTTGCCTTTCCCTTTTCCCGCGTATACTTTACCCATGTCTTCCCTCATCCTCGTCGTGGACGACGAACCGAAAATCATCCGCCTCGCACGCGACTATCTGGAGAAGAACGGCTTCCGCGTCGTCACCGCGGCGGACGGACAATCCGCGCTGACGACTGCCCGCCGCGAAAAACCTGACCTCGTCATCCTCGACCTGATGCTCCCACAGATTGACGGACGCGAAGTCTGCCGCATCTTGCGCCGGGAGAGCGACGTGCCCATCATCATGCTCACCGCGCTCTCGGAAGAGATCGATCAAGTTACTGGTCTTGAGATCGGCGCGGACGATTACATCACCAAGCCGTTCTCTGTCCGTGCGTTGGTGGCGAGGGTGCGCGCCTTGCTCCGCCGCACGAGGGGTGAGGTCAAAGCGCCGGAGGTCGTCCGCGCGGGCGGGCTTGAAATTGACTCGGAAAAACATCTCGCCACGTTCAACGGCAGTCCGCTCAAACTCACGCCGAATGAATTCAGGCTCCTTTACTTGCTTGCCAGCCGGCCGGGTCAGACCCTCACCCGTGAAGGCCTTCTCGACGACTTGCACGGTGTTGCATCCAACACCGACCGCAGTGTGGACTCGCACATCAAGAATTTGCGCAAGAAACTCGAAGCCGCTTCGGGCAAGCCTTTGATCGAGACGGTGTACGGCATTGGGTATCGCTTCACCGAGAGTTGACCAACAAGATGACCGACAACCAGAATCCAGCCGCATCTACTGCCCCAATAAAGCAAGACAACGGTTGGCAATACTTTCCCTGCGCAATTTTCTTTTTCCTGCTCATCCTGCTCTTCATCGGAGGCACAGCCGCCGCGCTCTATCTTCTATTTTCAGAATACTCAGGCGTGCGAAATATCTGGCTGCTCGCCTGCGGCGCGCCGGTGGCTGTGGTGCTCGTACTCATCTTCACAGCCTTCACGCTATATACGCGTTACGGAAAACCCCTGCGCGATATGTTCAAAGCCATTGATTCGGTCGCAGAGGGGAATCTATCTGTCCGTGTACCGTCGGATGATTCGCCGCAGTTCGGTGAGTTGATCAAGCGCTTCAACAAAATGGTGAGCGAACTCGAGCGCGCCGAACAACAACGCCGCAACCTCACTGCCGACATCGCCCACGAACTGCGCACGCCGCTCCACATCATTCAGGGGAACCTCGAGGGAATCGTGGACGGCGTCTATCAACCGACGCCGGAACACGTCAATGCCACACTGGACGAAACGCGACTCCTCACCCGCCTGGTCAACGACTTGCAAACCCTTTCGCTTGCCGAGACCGGACAACTCCCGCTTCATACCACCCGCTTCCTGCTCTCAGATCTTTTGCATGATCTCAGTTCGAGTTTTTCCGCCCAAGCCGCGTCCCTCGGCATTGACCTGACGACGCTCACCGGCACCGCGAACGGACAAGTCACCGCCGATTATGATCGTTTGAATCAGGTGCTGTCGAATCTGATCTCGAATGCGCTGAGACACACGCCCCGAGGTGGGAAAATATCCATTGAAGCCGACTCAAAGGAAGAAAATAGTGTACGGATTTTGATCAGAGACACTGGCGCGGGAATCCCCGCCGAAGACCTGCCCTTCATCTTCGACCGTTTCTGGCGCGGCGACAGGTCACGCAGTGAGCGCACGCACAGCGGGTTGGGGCTCGCCATCGCCAAACAACTCATCCACGCGCACGGCGGGACGATCGAAGGGCAAAGCGAAGCGGGGAAAGGCACGACCTTCATCATCAATTTGCCGCAAAGAACAGCCGAATAGGGCTTCCAATTCCTTTGTGGAATCCAAGTCCCGTGCTATACTAATCGCACTTATCCAGTCCGCATACAACCGAACGTATGAAACACCCTCTCCTCCGCGTGAGTCTGCTGATGTGTCTGTTCCTTGCATCGTGCGCCAGCCGGAGTGTTCGCGCGCAAGACTCAAAACCGGAGTTCCGCGTAACGGTGAAGAACGCGGAGGATCAAGTCGCCGTCCTCGAAGAAAATTCCCAAACCGTCATAGACATCCAAAGCGAGACCGGCATCGGCACAGCCGCCTTTGAACTGGTCGCCGGATCCATGCCGGATACCCTCCTCCTGCGCCTGCATCTGCGGGGACTGGAGGAGTTTCGTATTATCTCCTCACAAACTGCTCTGGGCGCGTCCGTAGCCAGCGGCGAGGCAGGTCTCCCCGTCGAGAGAATCGTCCTGCCCGCATTGGAACTTCCCATCCTGCCCGCTCACCCGCTGTGGATGGACATCCAGACGATATCGGAAAGCAGTCATATACCCCTCGATGAGGGCTTTTTTGAAATAAAGATTCCCCGTGAGTTCCTGCGCAACGCGGGGACATCTTTTGAAGTTCGCTGGATCGATTTTTATCGATAGGGGAGGAGGCTGCTGGAAGAGATATACCATCCGCACATCATTGTTTGAGATCAGAGCAAGGCATTGCAACTATTTTGTTCGCTACGAAAAGGAGATTCAAATGATCAAGAGCAAGAATTGGATCCGCTGGGCATTGCTGATCGTAATGATGTTGAGTTTGTCCACTACGGCAGTTGCTCAAAGTGAAGAAGACAGCACCGCGGTTTATTGGGTGCCAAATGTGTTCACAGTCGAAGATCGCACATTCATTGCCTCCACGGGCGCGCTGATCCTCGAAGTGGGGCATGATTATGTACTGGTCGAAGCCAATCCGCAGGAAAAGAAGGCAATCGAACGAAAGTTCAAGACGGAGATCGCTGGACCGACAGAGCAGCAGGCGATCATCCTCGCCTTCCCACCCTCCGACTCGGCGTATCACGATTACAACGAGATGGTCGCTGTGCTCCAGCAAGCGGAGGCTGACCACGGCGCGATCTTCGATCTTTTCAGCCTCGGCAATTCGTACGAAGGGCGCACCATCTGGGCCGGCAAGATCTCGGATAACGTCGGCACCGACGAGCCCGAGCCCGAAGTGTTGTTGACCCATCACCAGCACGCTCGCGAACACCTGACCGTCGAGATGGCACTCTATACCCTCGCTATGCTCACCGACGAATATGGCGTTGACCCGCAGGTCACAAATCTGGTGAACAACCGCGAAGTTTGGATGGTCTTCGATATGAACCCCGATGGCGGCGAATACGATATCGCCACCGGCTCGTATCGCTCATGGAGGAAGAACCGCCAGCCCAATGCCGGCTCGTCCTACGTGGGAACGGATTTGAACCGCAACTGGGCATATCGCTGGGGTTGTTGCGGCGGCTCGAGCGGTTCGACCAGCAGTGAGACCTATCGCGGTCCTTCGGCATTTTCCGCGCCGGAAACGACTCTCGTCCGCAACTTTGTCAACTCGCGCGTGGTCGGCGGCAAGCAACAGATCACGGTTGCTATAGACTTCCACACCTACAGCGAATTGATCTTGTGGCCCTACGGCTACACCGCCACCGACATCCCCGCGGATATGACCTCCGACGACCGCAACACCATGGCGACCATGGGTCAGGCAATGGCGGCAACGAACGGATACACACCCGAGCAAGCCAGCGACCTGTATATCACAGACGGCACGATCAACGACTGGCTGTATGGTCAACATGGCATCCTCAATTACACGTTCGAGATGTACCCAAAGACCTCTTCACAAGGAGGCTTCTATCCGCCGGATGAGGTCATTCCCGCGGAGACCGCGCGCAACCGTGAAGCAGTTCTGTATCTGCTTGAACAGGCGGCATGCCCGTACGGTGTGATCGGCAAGGGCAACGAATACTGCGTTGCCACAAGCACCGGCTATCGAAGTGCGACTGCTCAAGCCGCGGTCACCAGCAGTTCGGGCGATAACAACGGCTTCCAGACCAGCCCTGCCAACATGCTCGCCGACGACGGCGCGTTCGCAGTGGACACCAACAGCGGCACCAGCACGAGCACCTCGTGCACCAGCACCGCCAAGGATCGCCACGTACTTTCGAATTTCGGTTTCAGCATCCCCGCGGGTTCTACCATTCAAGGCATCGAAGTGAAACTGAATTCGAAGGTTGACAGCACTACAGGCTCGCCGCGCTTCTGCGTGCAGCTCTCGTGGAACGGAGGCTCATCGTGGACGACCGCCCTCACTTCCGGCACGCTCTCCACAGCCGAGACGATCTATATCGTCGGCGGTGTGACCAACACATGGGGCCGCACGTGGACCAACAATGATTTCACCAATGCCAATTTCCGCGTGCGCCTTGTGATGATCGCCAGCAACACCTCCCGCGACTTCTCGCTCGACTGGGTCGGTGTGCAAGTGAGACATTCGCCGTAGGAGGTTTTGTCACTCTGAGGGAGCGCCACTGCTCAGAATGACACACCAAAGACCAGACTGCGGAGGCACTTTTGCCTCCGCAGTTTTTGTTTGGAACG
>Ga0187893_10013825_pt1 | contig 11147 bp, 6 predicted proteins | sample MA1701074metaG_FD_139574 | JGI IMG/M metagenome (GOLD analysis project Ga0187893, IMG submission 139574) | White microbial mat communities from a basaltic lava cave in the Kipuka Kanohina Cave System on the Island of Hawaii, USA - MA170107-4 metaG ...
ATCTCGCCGTCCCTCTATGAGGCGGCGGCCTTGGACGGCGCCAACACCTGGCAGCGTTTTCGCAACGTCACCGTGCCCATGCTCATGCCGATCCTGGCCGTGGTGTTGACGTTCTCCGTGCTGTTCACCTTCACCGATTTCCAGTTGATCTACGCGATCACTCGCGGCGGCCCGTTGAACGCCACGCATCTGATGGCAACGCTGGCGTTCCAGCGTGCCATACCCGGCGGCGCCCTCGGGGAAGGCGCGGCGATCGCCACGGCCATGATCCCGTTCCTCGTCGCGGCCACGGTGTTCAGCTACTACGGCCTGCAGCGCCGCAAGTGGCAGCAGGGAGGCGCCGATGACTGACACCGCCAAGGCGGCCCTCGCCGAGACCGTGGGCATGGGTTATCTCGACACCCTGCCGCGGCGCACCGTGACGGTCTACATCCCCCTGACGCTGTTCATGATCGTCCTGCTGTTCCCGTTCTATTGGATGGGCGTGACGACGTTCAAGCCCAACGACGAACTCTACAACTTCGCCGACCACAACCCGTTCTGGATCGACAGCCCGACGCTCGCCAACATCAACAAGCTGCTGTTCGAGACCGACTACCCGCAGTGGCTGCTGAATACGATGACGATCGCCATCGCGGCGACCTTCCTGTCGATCTTCGCCAGCGTCCTGGCCGCCTATGCGATCACCCGGCTGCGCTTCCGGGGCGCGCAGACCGTCGGTCTGCTGATCTTTCTCGCCTACCTCGTGCCGCCGAGCATCCTGTTCATTCCACTGGCCATCATGGTCTACGGCCTCGGCATCTACGACACCAACTGGGCGCTGATCCTGACGTATCCGACGTTCCTGATCCCTTTCTGCACCTGGCTGCTGATGGGTTACTTCAAGAGCATTCCCTACGAGCTGGAAGAGTGCGCCCTGATCGACGGGGCGACCCGCATCCAGATCCTCTGGAAGATCACGCTGCCCCTGGCGGTGCCCGGCCTCATCTCCGCCGGCATCTTCGCCTTCACGCTCTCCTGGAACGAATTCATCTATGCGCTCGCCTTCATCTCCTCGACCGAACAGAAGACGGTGCCGGTCGGCGTGCTGACCCAGCTGGTCGAAGGCGACGTCTATCATTGGGGTTCGCTGATGGCGGGCGCGCTCCTCGGCTCCCTGCCGGTGGCGATCTTCTACTCGTTCTTCGTCGAGCACTACGTCTCGTCGCTGACCGGCGCGGTCAAGGAGTAGCTGCCGGCTCAGGCGCCGCCCTCGTACCGATGAGCCAACCCCACCACATCGTGATTGTCGGCGGCGGCGCAGGCGGCCTGGTGCTCGCGACCGAACTCGGTCACTCCCTCGGCAAGCGGAATAAGGCCCGCGTCACGCTGATCGACTGTTCGCTCACCCATGTGTGGAAGCCGCTCCTGCATGAAGTGGCGGTCGGCACCATGGGTTCCTACAATGACGACGTCATCTATCTGGGCCACGCGAAGGCGCACCATTTCCGTTTTCAGCAGGGCCGGATGGACGGCCTCGACCGGGCAAACCGGCAGGTCAGGCTCGCCCCGATCGTCGATGCCGACGGCCAGGGGGTGATCCCGTCGCGGACCGTGTCGTACGACACGCTCGTCATCGCCGTCGGCGGCACCAGCAACGACTTCGGCATCCCCGGTGTCAAGGAGCACTGCATGTTCCTGGATACCCATGAGCAGGCCGAGCGTGTGCAGCGGCGTCTCCTCAACACCTGCCTGCGAGCCCAGCTGGAGGAAGCGCCCGAGGTCCGCAAGCTGCGCATCGCCATCGTCGGGGCGGGCGCTACCGGCGTCGAGCTGGCGGCGGAGCTGCACAAGGCGATGCACCAGTTGATCGCCTATGGTCTGGACCGAATCGATCCGGACAAGGACGTCCAGGTCAGCCTGATCGAGGCGGCACCGGTCGTGCTTCCGGCCCTGCCGTCCCGCCTGTCCGAGGCCACCGATCGCGAACTGCGCCGCCTCGGCATCCAGGTCTTCACCGGCGAGCAGGTCGTGCGCGTGACGGAGGAGGGCATCGCCACCAAAAGCGAACGACTCTACCCGGCGGAGATCAAGGTGTGGTCGGCCGGTGTGAGGGCGCCGGAGTTCCTGGGCCAATTGGATGGGCTGGAGACCAACCGCGCCTGCCAGCTCGTCGTCGATCAGACGCTCAAGTCCACGCGCGACGACAGCGTCTTTGCCTTCGGCGATTGCGCCAGCTGTCCGCAACCGGGCAGCGACCGCCCGGTCCCGCCACGGGCCCAGGCCGCCTATCAACAGGCGAAGCTGCTGGCGAAATCGATGCGGCGGCGCCTGCAGGGTCGCGAGCTGCCGAAGTTCGTCTACCGCGACTACGGTTCGCTGATCTCGCTCAGCTACAGCAGCATCGGCAGCCTCATGGGCAACCTGCTCGGCAGCGTCATGCTGGAAGGCATGATCGCACGCCTTGCCTATCTCATGCTCTACAAGAAGCACCAATTGGCGCTGCACGGCGTCATCTGGGTGGGCCTGATGACTCTCGTCAACCTGATCCGGCGCCGGACGGAGCCGCGCCTCAAACTCCATTGATCGTCCGTCAGGGTGTTGCCTTGAGCGCCTCGATGCGCGCCTGTACGGACTGATGGGCCGGCGTGCCCGACTGGAGCTGCGGCAGCAGGCGTTCCCAAAGCTTGGTTGCCTCCTGCTTGTTGCCGGCATCGGCTTCCGCCAGCCCCACGAGCCAGAGAGCCGTCGGATTGAATTCGTCAGTCTTCAGTACATCGCGCAGGGCGCCGACCGACTCCGGCGGCAGCGCCGCGGGGCCGGGCGCGAGCAGAGTCGCGTTGGCGTAGTCGCCCAGCAGCGTTACGTCTGTCGGCGCCAGGGCGACGGCGCGGCCATAGGCCTCCTTGGCGCGATCGGGTTCGTTGAGCACGAGGTAGGAGCGGCCAAGGCGCTTCCAACCGTCGAGATCGTTCGGATTGGCTTCCAGGCGCTGGGCCAGACCGCCGACCATGTCCCGGATCATCTGCTGCTGCTGATCGGGAGTCATGGATTGTGCGGCGGCCATATCGTCCGCGGTCGGGCCCGGTGCTTGAATGATCGGCGCCTGGCCCGTTGCCGGAATCGACTCCGGATCGATCCCGGCGTCACCGGCGACACTCTGGATCATCTCGCGCACGACCGGCAGCCACGGCGCGTCCGGCGGCGAATCGACCACGAGGGATCGCCACATCGCGATTGCTTCCGGCGCCTGACCGGCCTGCGCCTTGGCGAGTCCCAGGTAGAATCGCGCGCGCGGTTCGCTCGGGTTTGCCTCGAGGGCCTGATCGAAGAGGGCTCTTGCTTCCGGCGTGACCTGCGTTTCGGACGCTGCCACCAACGATTCGCCATAGTCGGCGGCATAGCTCGCATCCTTGCCCGACAGCTCGTAAGCGCGCTGGTAGGCCTGAGCTGCCTCGTCGTGCCGCTGCATTGCGCGATAGGATTGGGCGAGGATAAGCCAACCCTGCAGGTCGTTTGGTTCCTGCTCCATGCGTGTGGCCAGCTTGTCGACCAGCGTCGCCATCTCGCGGGCACGCCTTTCTGCCTCCGCCTGGGCGGCAGCGCGGACCGGATCGAACGGATGGCTGGGCTCGGTGGGCGAGCCGACCGTGAGATACACGGCGAGCGCCCCGACCGGCATAAGGGCCGCGACCAGGATCACCGCCAGAATACGAGACAGATTGCGTGGCGCGGCCGCGCCGGTCTCGGCCGGATCGACCGGCTCGGCAGTCGCAAGGATCTTTCGCTGAATCTCGGCCTCCGCCTGCTTGGCTTCCGTCGGCGCAATCAAATTGACGTCGACCTCGCGCACGATCTCGGCCAGTTGATCGCGATAGATGGCCAACTCGCGACTCCTTCGCGACGCCGAAGAGCGCGATTGGCGAAACAGAGGTTGCAGCAATGCAGCGACGACGCCGGCGGCAATCGCCGCGGCAACCAGCCAGATCATCATGACTGGATATCGGCTTTCAGCACCTCGTCGACCCGGGCGTGTTCCTCCGCAGTCAGCGGCTGCTGTGCCGAGGCGGCGCTGCGATGTCGTCGCAGATACGCGGTGATGACGGCGGCGGCGATCAACAGGACGAGGATCGGCGCCGCCCAGAGCAGGTAGGTTGCCGGTTTCACCGGCGGGCGCAACAGCACGAATTCGCCGTAGCGATCAACGATGAATTGGACGACTTGCTCGTCACTGTCGCCGCCGACCAGGCGCTCGCGCACGAGGACGCGCAGATCGCGCGCCAAGTCGGCATCGGAATCGTCGATCGACTGATTTTGACAAACGAGACAGCGCAGGTTTTGGCCGATCTCGCGGGCGCGCGCCTCGAGGGCCGGATCGGCCAGTATCTCGTTGGGCTCCACGGCGGGGCTTGGCCCTGGGGCGGTTAGCAGCAATGTAGCCATCACCAAGAGGCCGGCCAATCTTGGTGCCGCGCGGAGCGATATCCTAGGTCGAAGCACGTCTGAAATCCTGAGCTAAGTGCTCGTCCCGGCAGCAGCGACTGCAGAGGGCGACCGTCGCCGTCCGGGAACTCCCACCCGGTAGCGGCGATCGGTCAGCGAGACCAGGCCGCCGATGACCATGATGACGACCCCCGCCCATAGCCAGGGGGTGAGCGGATTGTGATAGATGCGCACCGCGCGGGCGCCGCCGCCTTGGTCGTCGCCGAGAACGACGTAGAGGTCGCCGAAACCCGTCGTCCGAATGGCCGCTTCGGTCGTCGTTCGCTGCTGCACGAGGTAGGAACGCTTTTCGGGATAGAGTCGCGCCAACTCCTGGCCGTCGCGGGTGACGACGAACGCGCCGCGCTCGGCCGCATAATTCGGCCCTGCTACGTTGGTGGTCCCCTGAAAGAGAATATCGTAGCCTCTGACCACGATGGATTGGCCCGGCCGCATGACGAGGATCTCTTCGGCACGCCATGCGGTCGTTGCCATCATCCCGGCGAGGACGACCCCCAGGCCGCCATGCGCCAGCGTCATCCCCAAGACCGACCGCGGAGTGCTTCGGAACCGGCTCCAGCTCACCGCCAGCGGGGCGCGAAACAGCTTTATGCGATCGGCCAGCTCCGCCAATGCGCCGACGATCAGCCAGGTCGCGAGCGCCAATCCGAGCACCGCAAGACTCGAGCCGCCGCTGATCGCAGAGAACAATATGATGGCGGTCAGGACGGCCGCCAGCGCGGCCACCCCAAGGCGCTGAGCGACGCCGAGCAGATCCGCACGCTTCCACGCCAGCAAGGGGCCAAACGGCACGGCGAACAGCAGCGGAATCATGAGAGGGCCGAAGGTGGCGTTGAAGTAGGGCGGCCCCACCGAGATCTTCGTTCCGCCGACTGCATCGAGGAACAATGGATAGAGCGTCCCGATCAGCACCGTGGCCGTCGCCGCCGAGAGCAAGAGGTTGTTGAGCAGCAGGCCGCCTTCGCGACTGATCGGGGCGAACAATCCGCCGTCTTTCAGCGCGGGCGCGCGTAGCGCGAACAAGGTGAGGGAGCCGCCGATGGTGATCAACAGCAGCAGCAACATGAACACGCCGCGCTCGGGATCGGTGGCAAAGGCATGTACCGACGTAAGCACGCCGGAGCGCACCAGGAACGTGCCGACGAGGCTGAGGGAGAACGTGATGATCGCCAGCAGGACGGTCCAGATTTTCAGTGCATCCCGCTTCTCGACTACGATGGCCGAATGTAGCAGCGCCGTGCCCGCGAGCCAGGGCATGAAGGATGCGTTCTCCACCGGGTCCCAGAACCACCAGCCTCCCCAGCCAAGCTCGTAGTAAGCCCACCAGCTGCCCATCGCGATCCCGAAGGTGAGCGCGCACCAGGCGAGCAGAGTCCAGGGCCTGACCCAACGCGCCCAGGCCGGGTCGACGCGCCCTTCGATCAGCGCGGCGACGGCGAAGGAGAACGCGATGGAGAATCCGACATATCCCAGGTAGAGGAACGGTGGATGGAAGGCGAGGCCAGGATCCTGCAGCAGCGGATTGAGATCGTTGCCGTCGACCGGCGGCGGGATGATCCGCCGGAATGGATTCGACGTCCCGATGGTAAAGGCAAGGAATCCGAATGCAATCATGGCCTGAATGGAGAGCACGCGCGCCTGCAGGCCGGCCGGGAGATTGCCGCCGAACGTCGCCACCAGTGCGCCAAACAGGGTCAGGATCAACACCCACAGCACCATCGAGCCTTCATGATTGCCCCAGACGCCGGTGATTTTGTACAGCAGCGGCTTCAACGAATGGGAGTTCTGCAGGACGACGATGACCGAGAAATCGGAGGCCAGGAACGCCTGCACCAGGGCGAGGAAGGCCGCCAACACAAGCAGGAACTGCGTCTGCGCGGCCGGCCGCGCCAACGCCATCAGAGACGCGACGCCGCGCTGTGCGCCCCACATCGGCAGTACCGCCTGAACCAAGGCGACGAAGCAGGCAAGGATGAGTGCGAAATGTCCGATCTCGACGATCATTTGCCTTCAGCCTCGATCCCGCATCTCGTTCGCGGCAACCCGTGTGTTGTTGCGGATATGCGCGTCATCGCCTCCGTCGCCGTCGCTTCGTGCCGGATCCCGGACCGTTGAGCCGATCATGACCAGCTCTGGCGCCCATGCGGGAGGGGTGACGGTATCCGCTCCGCTCGGCGGGAACCGCTCCTTATAGCACGCAGTTCCTGCGGCCACCACATAGCCCGCCGCTTCATGCAATACAACCGCCGTCGCCAAGCTTGGCAGGGGCCATGGGTTCCCTTCGCCATCGAGATCGGGCAAGCTGGACGGGTATCCGTTCCTTCGCGTCGCATGGCTGACAGCGCATCTTCCATTCTGGATCGATTCCGGCTCGATGGGCGGCAGGCGCTCGTCACCGGCGCGGCGCACGGCATCGGGTTGGCAACCGCGTCAGCCTTGGCCGAGGCCGGAGCCGGTGTCTGCCTGACGGATGTCGATGAGGCGGCGGTGGCCAAGGCGGCCACCGGCCTTGTCGATGCCGGGCTGTCCGTGACTGCCAAGCCGCTCGACGTCACCGACGAGGCGGCCGCGCGCCGCACCATCGATGACATCGTCGGCGCCACTGGCCGGCTGGATATCCTGGTCAACAATGCCGGCATCGCGGCGCGTGCGCCGTCGGCGACCTATGAGCGGGAGGTGTGGGAACGCGTTGTCGCGGTCAACCTCACCGGCTGCTTCCTGATGGCTCAGGCGGCTGCCCGCGTCATGCTGCCGCAGCAGTCGGGCTGCATCGTCAACGTATCGTCGATCATGGGTCTGGTCGGCAACGGCCTCTATCCCAACCCGGCCTATCACGCCACCAAGGGGGCGCTCGTCAACCTGACCCGGGCGCTGGCCATCGAATGGGCGCCGCAGCGACTTCGCGTCAATGCGGTCGCACCCTGCTTCGTTGAGACTCCGTTAACCAGGAAGCTGCTCGCCGATTCCGCCATGAAGGCGGAGATCATGACGCGCACGCCCTTGGGGCGGCTGGCCGCGCCGGATGATGTGGCCGCCGCAATCCTGTTCCTGGTCTCGGATGCGGCGGCGATGGTGACGGGACATGTCCTCGCCGTCGATGGCGGCTGGCTCGCGCAATAGACGCTCCGGCCGGGCTTGGTCCACAGGACCGCCACACACAGTTAACCGCTCTTAACCCTAATCTTCGGTGAGGAAATTTTGCCGGTTCGTCGCAATTTTTCGTCGAATATTCGTTTCGCTTTCGGGTTCAGTTTTACGCAGTTTTAGCAGTTCCAACCCAGAATTTACCTGTCGACACCTAGGACTGAACCAACCGGCACGGCCAAGGGCCTCCGTCGGCGGCTGACATCGTTCGAACACCAATAGTGCAGGATTCATATTCATCGTGAGCCCCGACGGAACGCTAATCGCCGACATCGAACAGGCCCGCGCCTCCTTGGAGAACGGCAGTCGTGATCAACAGCGACCGAAGGATGGCGCGCAGCTCGCGGCGCTGCCCGAGGCGGCGGAGCCGATCATCATTCCGCGTCCGGCACCCGGAGAGCGAATCGAAGTCGATCTGGATGCCACGCCGCTGATCCGGCTCGCCGTCAGCCTCACCGGCGCTCAGGTCGACGTGAGCGGCGGCAAGATTGTCGTGACCCTTCCGGACGGTGGCGTCATCGTCCTGCAGGGCGGCGTCGTCCAGCAGTTCCTCGCCGGCGGCGACGCCGGGATCGAAGACTTCCTCGCCACCGCTGCCGGTGACGCCGGCATGTCGGAGGTCGGATCGCCGGCTGGCGCCGATGGCGGCTCGGGTTTCCGCCCCAGCGGGGTCGTTGCCGATTTCGCGTCGGCGCTTGACGCCGCGGGAGCCCTGGGTGCGACGGAGCTCGGCTACGGCACGCCGCATCGCGGCGAAATCCTGCGCAGTCCGGCAGCGGCTGGCGCGTCGGGCACGCCGGGCGGCAACACGCCGCCGGAGGCGGATGATGACCGGGACCTGGATGTGCTCGAGGATTCCGGGAATACCGCGCTTGGCATCAACGCGCCGACGGACGCCGACGGCGACGCGCTCACGATCACGGTGACCGGCATTCCCGATGCGGCGATCGGCACTGTCTATCTGGCCGACGGCAGCACTCCGGTCACCGACGGCATGATCCTGACCTCGGCCGACCTGAGCGGCCTGGTCTTCCGCCCGGTCGCCGATGCCAATGGCGCGGCAGGCAGCTTCAGCTACACCGTCGACGACGGGAATGGCGGCAGCGACAGTCAGACCGTCACGCTGAACGTCACTCCCGTGAATGATGCGCCGGACGCCGAGGCGGACAAGACCGTAACCGTCGTCGAGGACTCCGCCAGCACGGCCCTCAACATCGCCGCGCCGACGGACATCGATGGCGATGCCCTGACGATAACGGTCACGAGCATTCCCGACGCAGTGATCGGCACGGTCTATCTCGCCGACGGCGTGACCGCCGTGACGAACGGAACGGTTCTGACGTCGGTCGAACTGACCGGCTTGGTGTTCCGTCCGGCCGCCGACGCGAACGGTGCCGCCGGAACCTTCGGCTACGTGGTCGATGACGGGAACGGGGGCAGCGACAGCCAGACGATCACGCTGGGGGTGACGCCGGTGAACGACGCGCCGGTGGCCAGCGACGCCTCGGCCGCAGGCGACGAGGACGTCGCGTCGATCCCGGTCACGCTGACCGGCAGCGATATCGACGGCACCATTGCGTCGGTCACCCTGACGAGCCTGCCGGCGAACGGCACCCTCTACGCCGATGCGGCGCTGACGACGGTGGCCACCGTTGGCACGGCTTATTCCGGCAGCGCCGTCACGTTCCATTTCGTCCCCGACGCGAACTACAACGGCACCGTCGGCTTCCAGTACACGGTCACCGACGACCAGGGCGCGACCGACGCGACGCCCGCGACGGCGACCATCACCGTCAATCCGGTGAATGACGCGCCGATCGCGAGCGATGCCTCGAGCAGCGGTGATGAGGATTCTGGCGCCATTGCCGTGCTCCTGACGGGCACCGACAGTGACGGCACCGTGCAGTCCATCACGCTCGGCAGCCTGCCGGCCAACGGCACGCTCTATGTCGACGGAGCACTGACCACACCCGCCGTCGTTGGCGCGGCGTATCCCGGCAGCGCGCTGCCGTTCTATTTCCTGCCGAACGCGAACTACAACGGCACCGTCACCTTCGCATACACGGTGACCGACGATCAGGGCGCCAGCGATGCCACGCCGGCCATCGCGACGATCACGGTCGATCCGGTCAACGATGCACCTGTTGCGGACGCGGACAAAGCCCTGAGCGTAGGCGAGGATTCCGGCAACACCGGCCTTGCCATCGGCGCGCCGACGGACGTCGACGGCGACGTGCTGACGATCACCGTGACGTCCGTGCCCGATCCGGCCATCGGCACGGTCTATCTGTCCGATGGCGTCACGGCTGTCGCCAACGGCGCGACTCTGACGGCGGCGGAGCTCACCGGCCTCTTATTCCGGCCGGTGGCCAACGCCAATGGCGCCGCGGGCACGTTCAGCTATTCCGTCGATGACGGCAATGGCGGCGTCGACGTGCAGACGGTGACGCTGAACGTCACGCCCGTGAACGACCCGCCGGTGGCCGACGCCGATGCCTACACGACGGCCGAAGACGCGGTGCTCGGCGTTCCCGCGGTCTCCGGCGTGCTGTTCGGCGACAGCGACATCGATGGTGACAGCCTGACGGTCACGGGCTTCACGCAGCCCGCCAACGGCACGGTCGCCGTCGGCGCGGATGGCAGCTTCGTCTATACGCCGAACGCCAATTTCAACGGTGCGGATAGCTTTACGTACGCGGTATCGGACGGCAATGGCGGTACCGCCACGGGAACCGTGTCGATCGCGGTCACGCCCGTCAACGATGCGCCGATCGCCAGCGACGACAGCTACGCGGCGAGCGAAGACGTGGCGCTGATCGTGCCAGGGTTCCTCGGCGTCGGCGCGAATGACGGCGATGTCGACGGCGATACGCTGACATTCGTCATCGATGCGGCGGCGACGAACGGCACGGTCACGCTCAATGCCGACGGCAGCTTCTCCTATATGCCCAATCCCGGGTTCAACGGGACGGACAGCTTCACCTACACGGCCTCGGACGGCAACGGCGGCACCGCCACGGCGACTGTGACCATCGGCGTCGGCGAGGCCAATGACGCGCCGACCGCGGCCGACGATGGCTTCGTTGTGGCCGAGGACGGCGTGTTGACCATTCCGGCGCCGGGCCTGCTCGGCAACGACTCCGATCCGGATGGCGACGGCATCAGCGTCGCCGGCGTCCTGACGGGCCCGGCTAACGGCACGCTCTCGGTGAATCCGGACGGCAGCTTCAGCTATATCCCGAATCCGCAGTTCAACGGCACCGATACCTTCACCTACGAGATCTCCGACGGCCGCGGCGGCACGGCCACGGCCACGGTGACCATCGACGTGACCGCCGTGAACGACGCGCCGGTCGCCAACACCGACGCCGTCTCCACCGACGAGGACGCGGCGCTCGCCATCCCGGTCGGGACGCTGCTCGCCAACGACACCGACATCGACGGCGGCGCGCTCAGCATCCTCTCCGTCCAGGATGCGACCAATGGCACTGTGTCCCTGGCCGGCGGCAACGTCGTGTTCA
>Ga0187893_10013826_pt1 | contig 11147 bp, 11 predicted proteins | sample MA1701074metaG_FD_139574 | JGI IMG/M metagenome (GOLD analysis project Ga0187893, IMG submission 139574) | White microbial mat communities from a basaltic lava cave in the Kipuka Kanohina Cave System on the Island of Hawaii, USA - MA170107-4 metaG ...
AGTACGTGGTGTGGACGTGGAGGTCGCCGAACAGGATCTGCTTGCCGGTGCCGCCCCCGACCGCCGCCGCGGCCGCGGCCTCGGCTGAGGCGCGGCTCGCCACCACCTCGGCGGGGATCGTCTTGTGGGTGAGCTCGCCGGGGCCCTGGAGCTCGCCATACCAGCCGAGCACGACGCCGGCGACGTAGACGCCGGCCGCCACGAGGACGGCGCCGAGGAGCACCAGGAACGCGCGCATGATCCCCCCTCTCTTTCTGGCGCGGCATGTTACGCCGGCGCCTGCGCGAAGCGAACCTCAATCGAGGACGCCGACCACGTCGAGCCCGAGCGGACCGTGCGCGCCGTAGACGAGCGTCTGCTCGATGTCCGCGGTCTTCGACGGCCCGCTGATCCAGGTGACGTGGTGGCTCCGCCACGCCGCGGCCGGCAGTGAATCCCACGCGCCGTGGAGGTCGGGCCGGAGGCCGGCCACCGGGAGCAGCAGCACGAGGCGCTGGCAGAGGAAGGGGAGCGCGCGGTGCGGCGCGTCGTCTTCCAGCACCGCGACCGCTCCGCAATCGGCGGCGGCGGCGCGGCCGAGCACGAGCGCCACCGCGGCGTCTGCGAAGCCGTGGCCGACCGCGGGCTCGCGCGCCACCTCCCAGGGCCCGCGGCCCGCCCGCTCGGCCGCGCTCGGCTCGGCGACGACGCGCCCACCATCGGTGCGCCGGCGCACCAGCGCGACCAGCGCGTCGCCGAGCGCGTTCGGCGCGAAGGGGCCGTGCGCCTCGCCGCCCACCGTGGCGAGCGTGGCGGCGAACGTGTCCCAGCCGCCGGGGAGCTCGGGCGGCGGATGCGGCCCGGGATGGAGCGCGCGGCGCCCGGCGCCCCGCCGTACGCGCGCGAGGATCGCGTCGCGCTCGCTCATTTCTCGACCACCTCACGTCCTTGTCTCCGCTCGCCTTCGGCTCGCTGCGCGCTTTCCGGCTTTCGTCTCCGCTCGCCTTCGGCTCGCTGCGCGCTTTCCGGCTTTCGTCTCCGCTCGCCTTCGGCTCGCTGCGCGCTTCGCTTGCGCTTCCACTGCGCGCGGAAGCTCTCGCGGGGGAGCGGCGGGAGCTCGCGCGCCTCGAGCCACCCGGCGGCCGGGTTCGCGCGCCCGGCGCGCGCGAGGAGCGGCCACGCGAGCCGCAGCAACGCCCGCGCGGGCCCGAGCAGCGCGGCGGAGCGCAGCGCGAGCGCCGCGGCCGCCACGAGCGCGCGCTCGCCCCGCGGGCGCTTCCGCACGGTGGCGCCGCGCCACGCGAGGAGCTGGCCGTGCAGGTCGATCTTCACCGGACACACCGCCGAGCAGCTCCCGCAGAGCGACGAGGCGTGCGGCAGCTCGCGGCCGAGCGCGCCGACAGTCGGGCCGAGCACGCTCCCGATCGGGCCCGGGATCACCGTGCCGTAGGCGTGGCCGCCCGCCCGCCGGTACACGGGGCAGGTGTTGAGACAGGCGCCGCAGCGGATGCACGCGAGGGCGGAGCGCTGCGCGGGGTTCGCGAGCAGCTCGCTCCGCCCGTTGTCCACGAGCACGAGGTGCAGCTCGCCGCCCGGCCGCGGCCCCGTGATCACGCTCGTGTACGCGCTGATCGGCTGGCCCGTGGCGCTCCGAGCGAGAAGCCGCAGGAACACGGGCAGGTCGGCGAGCGCCGGGATCACCTTCTCGATGCCGAGGCACGCCACGTGGAGGGGCGGCAGGCTGGCGCCGAGGTCGGCGTTCCCCTCGTTCGTGACGATCACGATCGAGCCGCTCTCCGCCACGGCGAAGTTCGCGCCCGTGATGCCGGCGTCGGCGGAAAGGAAGCGCCGGCGGAGGTCGGCGCGCGCGAGCCGCGTGAGCCGCTCGGGGTCGTCCTCGCCCGCCGGCGTTCCCATCGTGCGGTGGAACAGCGCGCCGATCTCGCGTCGCGTCTTGTGGATCGCGGGCACGATCAGGTGCGACGGGGGCTCGCCGGCGAGCTGCACGATGCGCTCGCCGAGGTCCGTGTCCACGACCTCGACGCCGCGCGCCTCGAGGTGCGGATTGAGCCCGCACTCCTCCGTGAGCATCGACTTGCTCTTCACCACGCGGCGCGCCCCGCGCGCAGCGAGGAGCTCGGTCACGATCCGGCAGAGCGCGGTGGCGTCGGTCGCCCAGTGGACGTGCGCGCCGGCCGCGCGCGCCCGCTCCTCGAAGCCGGTGAGCAGCTCGTCCAGGTGGTCGAGGGCGAAGGCCTTGATCCCGGCGGCGCGCTCGCGCAGCGCCTCCCAGTCGGGGACGCTCGCTGCCGCCGCGTCGCGCCGCCGGCGCAGGTCCCAGACGGCGGCGTCGTGCTGGGCGAGCTCGCCGCGCGAGGGCAGCGTGGCGAGCGCGCGTCGGTCGAAGGATGCGGTCACGTGCTCGACCCGTTGACGAGGATCTCGGCCAGGTGGATCGCGCGCGGGCCGAAGCCCTCGCGGCGCCGGATCGCGTCGAGGTGGAGCAGACACGACACGTCGGTGCCCGTCACGTAGTCGGCGCCCGCGTCCGTGCACGCGCGGAGCCGCGCGCGGCCCATGCGCCCCGAGAGCGTCGGATGCGTGACCGAGAACGCGCCGCCGAAGCCACAGCACTCGTCGGGCCGCGCGAGCGGCACCAGCTCGAGGTCCTCGACCGCGCGGAGCAGGAGCTCCGTCGGGTTCGGCTCGGCCGCGCCCGGGCCGCGCTCGCTCGGCGTCCCGAGGCCGAGCTCGCGTAGCCCGTGACAGCTCTGGAGCAGCGCCACGCGGTACGGAAAGCGCGCGCCGAGCTCGAGCTTGCCGAGCTTCTTCACGAGGAACTCGCCGAGCTCCCAGGTGCGCGCGGCACCCTGCGCGCCGAGCCCGAGCCCTGCGTAGCGGTGGCGCACCGTCGCGACGCAGCTCGCCGAGGGTGAGACGACAGCCTCCGCCCCGCCGAAGCGGCGCAGGTGGCGCTCCGCGAGACGCCGCGCCTCGCGGCTCGCTCCCACGTTCAGGAAGGGCTGGCCGCAGCAGGTCTGCGCGGGGTCGTAGGAGACGCGGCAGCCCGCGCGCTCGAGCACGCGGAGCGTCGCCCACGCCACGTCGGGCGTGAGCTGATCCACGTAGCAGGGGACGAAGAGCTCGATGTTCACGAGAGCAGCGCGAGCGCCGCGGCTGGGTCGATCGCGTAGCGGTCGCCGCAGAAGTCGCAGCGCACATCGAGCGGCGCGCCCTCGCGGATGGCCTCGTCGAGGTCGTCGCGGCCGAGCAGCGCCGTGGCGCGGAGCGCACGCTCCGCGTCGCAGCCGCAGTGGAACGCCGGCACGCGCTCGTCGAGCACGCGGCAGCCGAGGCCCTCGAGCAGCCGCGCCAGGAGCTCGCGCAGGGCGACGCCCGAGCGCAGGAGCTCGGCCGGGCGTCCGAGCGCGCCCACGTTGCGCTCGGCCCGCGCGAGGCTCGCGTCGGAGGCGCCCGGCAGCGCCTGCACCACGAAGCCGCCCGCCGCGTCGATCCGGCCGTCGTCCCCGTGGAGCACGCCGAGTCCCACCGCGGAAGGCGTCTGCTCGCTCTCGGTGAGGTAGAGCGCGAGGTCCTTCGCGATCCCGCCCGAGACGATCGGGACGACGCCCGTGTACGGCCGCAGCAGCCCGGGCCGGAGGCGCGTCACCGCGAGCTCACCCGCGCCGAGGCCGCGCTCGAGATCGAGGCGGCCTTCGCGGAGCGGCAGCTCGGCGCTCGGGTTGCCGACGGTGCCCCGCGCGCGGCCTTCGTTGTCCGCCATCGCGAGCACCGAGCGGAGCGGACCGTCACCGCGGAGGCGGAGCTCGACGGTCTCGCCGTCCTTGCCGCCGGCGCCGAGCAGAACGCTGCCGAGGAGGGCGCGGCCGAGGGCAGCGCCCGCCAGTGCGCTTGCGCCCTGCCGCTCCGCCGCCTCGCGGGCCAGGCCCACCGCGGAGATCGCGCGCACGCCGAGCGTCCCGTCGCTCGACAGCGCGCGCAGCAGGAGGTCGCCCTCGCACGGACCGGCCGTCGCCACCCGCGCAAGTTAGCGGGGTCGCCGTGCCGGGCGAGCGCGCGCTCAGGCCGGCGCGAGCGGTCCGCCCGCGCGCTGCCAGGCCTCGATCCCGCCGACGAGGTGAGCCACCGCTCCGAGCCCGCGCTCGCGCGCGGCCGCGACGGCGAGGGCCGAGCGCTCGCCGAACGCGCAGTAGAAGAGGAGCCGCGGCGCGCCGGGCGCCGTGTCGCGCGCGGCCGCGCACGCGGCGTGGCGCAGCAGGCCATGGCTCGAGAGGAGCGCGTCGAGGTCCCCGTAGGCGGCGTGCAGGGAGCCCGGGATCTCTCCCGCGCGGGTGCGCTCGGACGCCTCGCGGAGGTCCACGAAGAGGACGTCGGCGCGACCGAGCAGGGCGAGGGCCTCGGCCGGCGCCAGCGCCCACGCTGCGCCCGCGCCCTGATCGGCGGCGAGGCGGCGGTTGAACGGCACCGCCACGTCCATCAGCGCGGGGTCCGCGAGCTTCAGCGCGCGCATCTGCTCCGCGAACGCCTCGGCGTCCCGCGCCTGGAGCCTCGGATTGTGGGCGCGCTCCTCCCCGATCGTGCTCGAGGTCTCCCCCTTGTAGTCGTGGGCCGGGAACACCAGCGTCTCGTCGGGAAGCTGGAGCAGCGTGCCGAACAGCGAGGCGTAGGCGGCGTAGGGATCGCCGCCCTGGAGGTCGGTGCGCCCGCTGCCCCGGATCAGGAGCGTGTCGCCCGTGAAGACGCGGTCCGCCATCACGAACGAGTAGGAGCACTCGCTGTGCCCCGGCGTGTAGAGGACGCCGAGCCGCACGCCCTCCACCTCGATGGCGTCGCCGTCACGCACGCGCATCGAGACCACGTCCGCTCCGCTCCGCTCCCCCATCACCGTGACGCAGCGGGTGAGGTCGCGGAGCGCGCCGAGCCCGGTGCGGTGGTCGGCGTGGATGTGCGTGTCGACCGCCTTCACCAGGCGGAGCTCGAGCTCGCGCAGCAGCCGCAGGTAGAGATCGACGCGCTCCAGCACGGGGTCGATGAGCAGCGCCTCGCCGCCCGGGCCGCCGGCCAGCAGGTAGGTGTACGTGGACGAGGCCGGGTCGAAGAGCTGGCGGAAGATCATCGCGACGTCCCTCCTGGCTTCGCCTCGAGCCAGGGCGGCAGCGGGAGCCCGCGCGCCGCCAGGAAGGCCGGGTCGAAGAGCTTCGTCGCGTAGCGCGAGCCGTGGTCGCAGAGCAGGGTCACGATCGTGTGTCCCGGACCGAGGTCCTTCGCGAGGCGGATCGCGCCCGCCAGGTTGATCGCGCTCGAGCCGCCCGCGCAGATGCCCTCCTGCTGGAGCAGCTCGAACAGGAGCGGCAACGCCTCCGCATCGGGGATCTGGTAGGCCTCGTCGACGCGCGCGCCCTCGACGTTGCCCGTGACCCGCCCCTGGCCGATGCCCTCGGTGATCGAGCTGCCGCGGCTCTCGAGCACGCCGCGCTTGAACCAGGCGTACATGGCGGCGCCCTCCGGGTCGGCGAGCGCCACCACGACGTCGCGCCGCTTCTCCTTCAGGAGCGAGCCGACACCGGAGAGTGTCCCACCGGTGCCGATCGCCGAGACGAAGCCGTCGATCCGGCCGCCGCTCTGCTGCCAGATCTCGGGCCCGGTCGTCTCGTAGTGGGCCTGGCGGTTGGCGCGGTTGTCCCACTGGTTCGCGTAGAGGACGCCCTCGGGCTCGACCTCCGCCAGCTCCTTCGCGAGCCGCTCGGCCACGTGCACGTAGTGGTTCGGGTCGCGGAACGGGACGGCCGGCACCTCGACCAGCTCGGCGCCGCAGAGCCGCAGCATGTCCTTCTTCTCCTGGCTCTGCGTCTCGGGGATCACGATGCGCGTGCGGTAGCCGCGCGCGCGGCCCACCAGCGCGAGGCCGATCCCCGTGTTGCCGGCCGTCCCCTCCACGATCAGGCCCCCCTTGCGCAGCGCGCCCCGGCGCTCGGCGTCGAGCACGATGTACAGGGCGGCCCGGTCCTTGACCGAGCCGCCCGGATTCATGAACTCGCACTTGCCGAGGATCGTGCAGCCGGTCTCCTCCGAGGCCCGGCGCAGCTTCACCAGCGGCGTGTTGCCGATGGCCGCCGAGAGCTCGCCGCACACCTGCATGGGACGCTCCCGCCGGAGCAGCGACGTCACCATCGGTGGATCTGGTCGTAGCCAGCGAAGAGGGTCGGCAGCTTGTCGCGCGCGATGCCGACGAGGCCGTCGAGCATCCAGCTGCTGTCGATGCCACGCTCGAGCGCGTCGTCCTCGACGTAGTAGCAGGCGACCTGCTTCGCGAGGAGCCGCGTCAGGTCGCCCGTCAGGTCCGGGGCCCGCTGCTGCTGGCGCGCTCCGAACGCGAGGGGCGCCACGCCCTGCGCGCGCACGCCGTACGCGACGGCGTTGCCGCACAGCAAGAGCTCGAGGGACGCGCCGGCGCCGCGCAGCGCGTGGCACAGCCAGACCACCGGGTCGTCCTGCTCCTCGAGCGTGGCGCGGTACGCGACGTCGACGATGTGGAGTTGCTTCTTGCTCATGATGTTCTCCTTCACTCCGTCGTGGGGATCACGAGGGTGTTGTGGGATTCCTCGATGAAGCGCGCGAAGTCCGCGGGCGAGCCGCGCCGCGGCCCGGCGACGCTCTCGAGCGCCCCGCGCTCGTCCACGCAGAGGCCGCAGTTCACCCAGTCGAGCTTCGTGCCGCGGGCGCCGGCCGCCTCGTGGAGCGAGGTCACCCAGTCCCGCGTCAGCGGGTGGTCCTCGTCCTCCACGCTCGTGCCGTGCACCGAGTTCGCATGCGCCTTCTGGCCCGCGAACGCGAGGTACACGGCCCCCTCGTACGCGAACACGTTGACGTCGTGCCCGCGCCGCAGCGCGAGGTCGATCAGGCGGAACGCGGTGGTGGAGCGCGCGCTCTCGAAGGGCGGATCCATCAAGGCGAAGGTCAGTGTCGTCTTCACGGTTTCTCCTTTCGTGGGAAGGGGCGAGCTAGTGCAAGCGGCGCCTTGCGCCGCGCGCAGTGAGCCGAAGGCGAACGGAGTCACGACAGCTGCCTCCGAGCCTCCGGTGTCGAGTCGTGGGTCGGTCTCCTAGTGCCAGAGGACGCGGGTGCCGGCCTCGAGGGCCTCGACCACGACCTCGAGGGGCGCGGCCGAGACGCCGGGCGCGAGCCGGCGCTCGCCGATCCCGCGCTCGCGGAGCGAGAAGTCGTCCGCGAGGACGCGCACGCCCAGCCGGGCGAGCGCTTCGAGCCGGGCCGAGCCCGCGCTCGGCCGCGCGGGCAGCACCCCGTTCTGGAGCAGGAACAGCGTGACGGGGTGGCCCTCGCCGGCCAGCGCCGACGCCAGCTCGTAGCAGCGGCGGGCGGCCGTCGAGGTGTACGGATCCCGAGAAGCGATCAAGAGATACGGTTGCATGGTCTCTCCTTGCTGGGCGCGCGTGGCTTCGCGAGGTGGAGTCAGGGGCAGGCGCCGACGCTGGACCGGCTCGTTCACGTGCCGCGTCGACGACTCCGACGGCGGGATAGGAGACGCCGTCGATCGTGAGCCGGAGCGGGCTCGTGCCGGGGCCGGAAGAGGAAGGGGCAAGTGATGCGAACCAAACGCATGGGGTCCTCCAGGTGGATTTGGTCTCCGCGGGCCGGCCACGGGGGCCGCGCACCGCACGGGCGATCCTCCCCGGCGCCAGGGGGGAAGTCCTTAGGAGGCCCCTAGGACTCGCGGAGGAAACGCGGAGGCCCTGCCCGCCGTTACCGGGAGCGTCCCGAGGGGCCCTGGAGCCCCTTGCAGAGAGGTCGAGCGTCGCTCAGCGGAGGCCCGCGGCCCGGAACGCCGCGAGCGCGCGCGTCTCGCCGGCCGAGCCCGGCCGCGCGAAGGGGAAGATCCGGAGCGCGAGATCCGCGTCGAGGGCCGGGTTCACGGCGAGGACCTCGCGCCCGAGCGTCTGCGCGCGGGCTTGCTCGCCGTCCTCCACGTAGAGCGAGATCAGCGCGAGGCGCGGCGGCACCATCTCGGGGTTCGCTTCGCGGACGCGCTCGAGCAGCGCGAGACCGAGCTCGCGGCGCCCCGCCTCGGCCTGGAGGAGGCCGGCCATCAGCCAGTAGAGCTCGGGGTGGCGCGGGTTCAGGCGCAGCGCGCGGTCGAGGGAGCGGATCGCCTCGAGCGGGCGGCCGGCGTACGCGAGGGCCGCGGCCTGGACCCCGAAGCAGACGTCCGAGCTCGGCCCGAGCTCGACGGCCTGGCGCACCTCCTCGACGGCCTCGCGGGCGCGGCCCTCCGCGATGTTCGCCATGGCGAGCGTGGTGTGCGGGAGCGGCGCGAAGGGATCGAGCTCGAGCGCTCGGAGCGCGAGTGCGCGCGCCTTCGGGATGCGCTCCTGCGCCACGTCCCAGCCGAGGAAGTACGGCGCGAGCTCGAGCGCGGAGCGGTAGGTGACGGCGTGCGGGTAGTCCGGGTCGAGTTCGAGCGCGCGCTCGAGGAGGCGCCCGGCGCGCGCGTGGCTCTCGCGCGTGTAGGCGAAGAAGTCGGCGCGCGCCTGCACGAAGAGCTCGTAGGCGCCGAAGTCCTCGGTGGGGCGGTCGCGCAGCCGCTCGAGCTCCGCCTCGGCGATGCGCACGCCGAGCACGTCCACGATCTGCTCGGCGAGCTGGCCCTGCACGGTGTCGGCCCGGTCGAGGCCGAGCTCGAAGCGCTCGCCCCACACCTGCACGCCCGACTCAGCGTCCACGAGCTGGCTCGTCACCACGAGCTCGTCGCCGTGCGCGCGCAGGCTGCCTTCGATCGCGTAGCGCACGCCGAGCTCGCGCCCGATCTCCTCCATCGGGACCGAGCGGCCGGCGTAGGTGTACGCGGAGCTCCGCGCGATTACGAAGAGCCCGGGGAAGCGGCCGAGCGCCGAGGTGAGGTCCTCGGTGATGGCGTCGGCGAGGTAGGCCCGCCCGGCGACGGGCGAGAGGTCGCGGAAGGGCAGCACCACCACCGAGGGCTCGCGCGGCGGCGCGGGCGCCGGCGGCGGGAGCGCGGTGCCGGTGAGCGCGAGCAGGAGGCCGAGCGGACGCGGCCAGGCGAGCGCGAGGACGAGCCCGAGCGCGAGCACGGCGCCGCCGAGCGCGAGCGCGGTCCGGCGCACCACGGAACGGCGCGCGGGCGAGAGATCGGCGGGCGGGCGGGGCGCCACGCTCGTCTCCGCGGGCCGCTCGACCGGCTCGACGAGCGCCTTCCAGCGGTAGCCGCGGCCCGGCACGGTCTCGATCACGCGCGGCTCGGCGGCCGAGTCGCCGAGCGCGGCGCGCGCGAGGCTCACAGCCCGCGTGAGCACGCTCTCGGTGACGTGCACGCCGGGCCAGACCTCGCGGAGCAGCTCCTCCTTCGTGACGAGCCGCTCGCGCTGCCGCACGAGGTGGAGGAGCAGGTCGAGGACCTTGGGCTCGAGCGCGAGCGCCTGGCCCTCGCGACGCAGCTCGTAGCGGGCGGAGTCGAGCTCGAACCGGTCGAAGCGGAAGATCACGACGCGCCCTCGGCGCGCCGAGTCTAGATCAGGGCGCTGGCTCCGGGTCCAGCTCCTCGGGCAGCAGCGCCGCGGCCTCGCCCGGCGAGAGCTCCTGCACCTTGCCGAGCCGGCGCTCGATGTGGCGCGTCTTGGCGGTGGCCTCGCCGATCTTGTTCGAGGCCTCGGCGAGCTTCTTCTCCACGCCGGCCAGCAGGTCGCCGAACTTCCCGAACTGCGCCTTCACCGCGCCGAGGAGCTGCCAGACCTCCTGCGAGCGCTCCTGGATGGCGAGCGTGCGGAAGCCCATCTGGAGGGCCGAGAGGATCGCGAGCAGCGTGGCGGGGCCGACGATCGTGATCTGGAGGTCGCGGCGGAGCCCGTCGATCAGGCCGTCGCGGCGGAGCACCTCGGCATAGAGGCTCTCGGTCGGCAGGAAGATCACCGCGAACTCGGTCGTGTGCGGCGGGCAGACGTACTTCTCGCGCACCGCGCGCGCCTCTTGCTTGATCCGCGCTTCGAGCGCGCGGCCGGCCTCCTCGGCCGCGGCGCCGTCGCCGCGCTCGTGCGCGTCGACGAGGCGCGCATAGTCGTCCTGCGGGAACTTCGCGTCGATCGGCAGCCAGAGCGGCTCGCCGCCCGGGCCGGGCAGCCGGATCGCCACGTCCACGCGCTCGGGCGAGCCCGGGCGCGTCGCGAACTGCCGCTCCCACTGCCCGGCGACGAGCGCGTCCTCGAGCAGCGCCTCGAGGCGCGTCTCGCCGAAGCTCCCGCGCGCGCGGACGTTGGTGAGAACCTTCTTCAGGTCGCCGACGCCGACGGCCAGCGTCTGCATCTCGCCGAGGCCCTTGTGCACGGCCTCGAGCCGCGTGCTCACCTGCTGGAAGGCCGCGCCGAGACGCTGCTCCAGCGTGCCCTGGAGCTTCTCGTCCACCGTGGCACGGATCTCCTCGAGGCGCTTCTGCGTCTCCTGCTGGATCTGGCCGAGGCGGAGATCCACTGCGCCGCGCAGCACCTCGATGCGCTTTTCCACGGTCTCGCCGACTGCGCGGAGGCTCCCGCCCACCTCCTCGCGCAGGTGGTGGGTCTGGCCCGCGAGCTCGCGGCGGCTCTGCGCGAGCTCCTCGCGCAGCACCCGCTCGCCGCGCTCCTGGGCGTGCGCGAGGCCGTCTAGCTGCGCCGCGAGCGCGCCCGCGCTCTCGCGGGTGGCGCGCGCCGAGCGCGCGAGGGTCACCGCGGCGACGAGCACCGCGCCCCCCAGGAACAAGCCCGCGATCAGGACCCCGTGGGCCGCGAGCCACACGTCCAACCCGGCGATTGCCGCCATTGCAGTCCCCCCAGCGAAGGATCATAGGAGGATCGGACGGGTTTGTGACAGATGCGGTCACACGCTTTCTTGACGTCGGCTACCGCCTCCGCGACGAGTAACTTCACGAGGGGACGTACCTTTTCTTTCACGAGATCCCCCGCCGGGAGACTCGTGAAGAAAAAGGACCGTCCCCTTGTGAAGGTCAGATGCGGATGCGGCGCCAGGCGCCGGCGCGGAAGCGCCAGACGAACGCGACCGCGAGCGCCGCTACGTAGACGAGGCCGCCGGCCCACGCGCCGGTCAGTCCGCCGCCGAGGGAGATGCCGAACACCCAGGCGGCA
>Ga0187893_10013828_pt1 | contig 11146 bp, 6 predicted proteins | sample MA1701074metaG_FD_139574 | JGI IMG/M metagenome (GOLD analysis project Ga0187893, IMG submission 139574) | White microbial mat communities from a basaltic lava cave in the Kipuka Kanohina Cave System on the Island of Hawaii, USA - MA170107-4 metaG ...
AGGGCATCGCCCTCTTCGCCCAAGGGGCCACCGCCGCCACCGCGAAGCGGCTCATGCCCTTCCTGCGCGACCGGGATTGGGGGGTCCAGATGGCGGCCATCCGCGCCCTGGGGCCGGTGGAGTTCAAGGCGGGACGCGATGCCCTGCTCGACCTGGCGATCAGCGGCGAAGTCTTGGCGGTGCGCACGCTGGCGGCGCGGATGCTGGCGGAGCACGACGCCGACGAGGCGTCGCGGCGGCTCGCCAAGAGCGTCTTCCACTACACCAAGGAGGAGAGGGTCGCGCCGATCCAGGCGCTCGGCATCCTCGGCACCGACGAGGCGATCAAGGTGCTGGAAAAGCTCCTGGGCGCCGGCGATCCCCTCCATCGCGCCGAGGCGGCGCTGGCCCTGGGGCGGCTGCGGGCGGGGGAGAAGACCCTCCTCAAGGCGCTCGAAGACAGGAAAGACGTGGTGAGCCTGCGCGCGGCGCAGGCGCTCGCGCGCATCGACACCGATGTCGCGCGGGGCGCCGTGCTCGACTTCGCGGACGGCGCCCCCGAGCCCTACCTCCTGCGGCGGATCGGCCGGAGCGCCATGGAGATCAACGCCGAGGCGTTCGCCGCCGCGCTCGAGGCGAGGCTCGCGAACTGCAAGAGCCCGGCCTCCCTGCTCCAGGTCGCGGTGGAGGGGGGCGTGAAGCGTTGCGCCGCGGCGGCGCGCAAGCACCTCGGCTCCTCCGACCCGCTCGTGCAGGCGTGGGCGACGAAGCTCATCGCGCTCGGTGGCGTCGAAAGCGACCTCGAAGCGTTGACGCCGCTCCTCGACTCCAAGGACGAGCGCGTGCGCCGCGCCGCCGCCGTCGCGATCGCGGCGCTCCCCGGCGAGGGGCGTTCGTCCGTGTTGGCGCTGCTCCTGCGGCATCCGCGCCCCGAAGTCGCGACCGAGGGCATCCGCGAAGCGCTCCGGCGCCGCGACAAGCCGAGCGCGCCGCTCCTCATCGATCTGGCGAAGGGGGGCGGGGCCGGCAAGGGGGACTGGCAGGTCCGCGCGGCCGCCTGCGTCGCCGCCGGCTGGGTGGGGGGGATGGAGGCGTTCCCCGCGCTCCAGGAGTTGAGCGAGGCGCGCGACTGGAAGATCGAGGCCGCGGCGCTGGAGGGGCTCTTCCGCATCTACGACAAGGCGTCGATCCCCGTGCTCACGTCGAAGTTCGACGACCGCCACCCGGTGGTGCGGCTTGCCGCCCGCAAGAACCTCCAGTACATGACCCAGAGAAAGCTCGCCACCCGGGCGCAGTACGAGACCTACTGGGCCGCGGAGAAGGACAAGTTCGATCTCATCCACCCCGAGGACCAGGCGAAACAGCTCGAGGACACCGGCTACCACGTGCGCCGCGACATGCTCGAGATCCTGCGCAAGACCGACATCGTGACCATCCTGGGCCGTTGGGACCGGGTCGAGAAGGTGCTGGAGGATCTGGACATCCCGCAGGCGGCGGTGCGCGCGCAGGAGGTGAAGGGCTACGGGCTCAACTCCAAGCAGGTGGTCCTGGTCAACTGCGAAGGCACCGTCGATTCCGAGACCGCGGAGTATCTCCAGTGGTTCGTCGTGACCGGCGGCTACATGGCCACCACCGACTGGTCGCTGGTCAACGCGGTGCACCGCACCTTCCCGGGGGTGGTGGAGAAGTACGGCAAGCGGTCCACGAGCAACGATGTGGTCGTCGTGGAGGAGGCGTTCCCGGGCCACCCGGTGCTGCGGGATGTGTTCCGCGAGGGGGTGGAGCTGCGCTGGTGGCTCGAGATCATCGCCTTCCCCCTCGAGCTGCCCGATCCCGTGCGCGCCGAGGTGCTGGTGGACAGCCTGGAGATGCTCCTGCGCTACGAGCGCTCCGCCATGATGGTGGTCTTCCCGGCCGGCCTCGGGAAAGTGCTCCACTCCACGAGCCACTTCTATCTGCAAAAGGAGGGGTTCGCGAGGGAGTCGAACGCCCAGCGCCGGCGGGTCTTCGCCCTGGACAATCTCGGGCTGACCATGGAGGAGATCCGCAAGCTCGACGAGAAGAAGTTCTTCGAGAACGTCAACGACACCACGCCCATCTCCAAGAGCTACTCGATGTTCCACCTGCTGGTGAACTTCATCGAGGAGAAGCGCCGCATCGACCTGGGGAAGTGAGCGGCGCCGCCCCCCGCGACCCGGAACGGCAGGATCCAGCCCATGACCCCGCTTCCCCCCCGCCCCCCTCTCTCGGATCGACACGCCAGGAGGTGATGCCATGGACTGGATGCTTCAACCGGAGGGTTGGGTCGCGTTCCTGACGCTCACCGCCCTCGAACTCGTCCTGGGGGTGGACAACGTCATCTTCATCTCGATCCTCGCCGGCAAGCTGCCCGAGGCGCAGAGGCCGAAGGCGCGCAACGTGGGCCTCGCCATCGCGGTGGTCTCGCGCATCCTGCTGCTGTTGTCGCTCTCCTGGGTCATCGGGCTCACCGATCCGCTCCTGGAGGTGGCGGGGTTCAAGGTGTCGGGCCGGGACCTGATCCTGCTCCTGGGAGGGCTCTTCCTGCTCGCCAAGAGCACCCGCGAAATCCATCTGCGCCTCGAGGGTGCCGAAGGCCACGCCGCCGCCCGCGTCGCTCCCTCGCTCTCGGCGGTGCTGTTGCAGATCCTGCTTCTCGACGTCGTCTTTTCCCTCGATTCCGTGATCACCGCCGTGGGGATGGTCGACCGGATCAGCATCATGGTGAGCGCCGTGCTGGTCTCCGCGGCGGTGATGATCGCCATGGCCGGCCGGATCGGCCGCTTCGTCGACCGGCACCCCACCGTCAAGATGCTCGCCCTCTCCTTCCTCCTCCTCATCGGCTTCACCCTCGTGGTGGAGGGGCTCCACCACCACATCCCGAAGGGGTACATCTACTTCGCCATGGGCTTCTCGGTCTTCGTGGAAGCGCTCAACGTGCGGCTGCGCAAGGCCGTCCAACCCGTGAAGCTCCGCGACCCCTACTCCCCGGGGGACTGACCCTCCGAGCCGAGGCGATCGCGAACTCCTGGGAGCAGAGGAGTTCCATGGACGGAGTGCGCCCCCGCTCGCGCAGGCGGGTCGCAGGTCGAGCCGCCGGATCCAAGCACGCCCCGCGCTGGAATCGCGCATGCGGAGGCCCTGCGTGGCTCCCGCGCGCCTCGGCCCTCAGATGCCCAGCGCGTCGAAGAGGGCCGCCGCGAGGGCGGCCTTGTCGATGGTGCCGAGGTCTCTCACGCCGCCTTGCTTGGCCAGGAGGCGGAAACGCGCCTGCGCGGCGCCGATCGCCTCCGGGCCGTTGAGCACGCACCAATCGGCGTGCTTGCGTTCCAGCTTCGCGATCGCCTCGGCCTCGCCGGCCCCGGTCTCGAGGGCGAAGATGGCCATGGGGCGCGTGCCGCGCCGGGCGCCCAGTTCCCGGGCGATGTCGGGATTCTCGACAAAGGCGATGCGCCGGAGCGCACCCCGTTTGATCTTGCGATCGCTCTCCTCGGCGGGGCGGACGTCCGCCACCGCCGCAGCGCAGACGATGGCGTCGCAGCGGGGCAGCTCCGCCAAAGCCGCGGCGAGCATCTCCCGCGCGGTCTGCACGGCGACCAGATCGGCGCCGGCGGGGGGCGCGCCCGCGACGGGCCCGAGAACCAAGGAGACCGCGTGCCCGCGCCGCAGCGCCTCCCGTGCCAGCGCGAATCCCATCCCGCCGGTGGAGCGGTTGGAGAAAAACCGCACGGGATCGATCGGCTCGCGCGTCGGGCCGGCGGTGACGAGGACGCGCACCGACCGTCCCTAGCCCAGGGTGGAGCGGATCGCCTCGAGGATCGCCGCGGGGGAGGCGAGCCGCCCCTTCCCGGTGTCGCCGCAAGCCAGAAAACCCTCATCCGGCTCCACGATCCGGTCCCCGCGCCCCTTCAAGATCGAAAGATTCTCCTGCACCGCCGGATGCTCCCACATGCGCACGTTCATGGCAGGCGCGACGAGCACGGGACAGGTCACCGAAAGATAGGTGGTCCCCACGATGTCGTCGGCGATGCCGCGCGCCATCTTGCCGAGGATGTTCGCGGTGGCGGGCGCGACCACGAAGACGTCGGCGACGTCGCCCAGGGCGAGATGCTCGGGGCGATCGGCGTAGTCGCCCAGGTTGTCGTCGGTGATGACCGGGTGCTGGGTGAGCGTCGTGAAGGTGAGTGGCCCGACGAACTGCTGCGCGCAGCGCGTCATCACGACGCGGCAGTCGAGCCCCTCCTTGCGCAGCGCCGAGCAAAGCTCCGCGGCGCGATAGGCCGCGATGGAGCCGGTCACGCCCAAAACGACGGTCTTGGCCACGGGGCCATCCTACCCGAGCCGCAAGGCTGGCCGGCGGCGTTACGCTGGGACGCCCCATGGGACAGGGAGCGGAATACTACGAGAGCGCGGCGGCGCGCGACGAGTACATGGCGTTTCATTACCCGGAATGCGACGCATGGGCGGCCCTGCTCGGGGAGGGAACGCCGCCCCCGTCCGCGCGTTATCCCTTCGCGCTGCGCGCGATGTGGGAAGAGGGGGGCGGGGGCAGGGCGCTCGACATCGGGTGTGCCTGCGGGCGGATCACCTTCGATTTGGCGCGCCACCACGAGGAGGCTGTGGGCTTGGACCGCTCGGCCTCGCTCGTGGCGGCGGCGCGGGAGGTGCAGGCGAGCGGGCGCGCGCGCTACCGCCTGCGCGAGGAGGGGGCGTCGTTCCGCGAGGTGGAGGTCGCGGTGGAGGCGGCACGGAACGCGCGGTTCGAGGTGGGGGATGCGCTCGCGCTGCCGTTCGGCGACGGCGCGTTCCGCACGGTGGTGGCGTGCAACCTGCTCGACCGCGTGCCCGACCCGGCCCGCGCTCTCGCCGAGGCGGCGCGCGTCACCGCGCCGCGCGGGGTCTTGCTGGTCGGCTCGCCGTTCACCTGGCTCGAGGAGTACACGCCCCGTGATCGCTGGCTCGTCCCCGGTGCGGAGCGCGTCGCTGCCCTGCTGGGGGCGGCCTTTCGCCTGGAGCAGGCGACCGCCCTCCCGTTTTTCATTCGACACCACGCGCGCTCGGGACAACTGGCCGTCTCGGGCATCCAAAGGTTCCGGAGGAATCCATGACGTCGCACCCTGCTTGTCCGAGTCGCGAGAGCGTGGAAGTGGATGGGTTCACTTTCCCTCCCTTCGACCTGGGGCGGCTGCTCCGCACCGTCTTCGTCCTCACCCCCGGGGAGAGCTTCGGCGTCTTCACCGACCTGCCGGACCCGCGGGCGGTAGCGCGGCTGCGATTCCTGGAAGCGCCCTGCCTCCCTGCGCGGCGCCACGCCTACCACACGCTCTACCATGGGCTCTTGAAGCAGAGCAAGCAGCTGCGCCTCGCGAGCGCCTCCTTCTACGCGTATCGCGAGACGGGTGCGAGCAACCTCGACCTGCCGGCCAGCGTCTTCACGCCGGATGGCGAGGAGTTGCCCCTGCGCGATGCGCTGGCGCGCCACGGGATCGTCCTGTTCTGCGGGCGTTTCTCCGCCACGGCGCCGGTGACGGCCCTGGCGCGGGAGATGGGGTTCCGCGGGGCGACGCTCCATGGGCTCAACGACAAGGTGCTCGCCACGGGGCTTTCGGTGGACTACGAACAGGTGTCGGCGCATGCGGAGCGTTTGCGCGCAGCGGTGGATGGGGCGGAGTCGGTTCGCATGGAGTGGGAGGTGGAGGGGCGTCCCGTCGTCCTCGACCTCGACTTGCGCGGCGTCGCGGCGCAAAAGAGCCACGGGCTGGTCCGGGAGATGGGCGACGTCGCGAACCTCCCGGCGGGGGAGGTCTATTGGGTGCCTGCGGGCGCCGAGGGGATTCTTCCCAGGAAGTTCGAGGATCCCGCGGGGACGATCGCGCTCTTCCGCGTCCAACAGGGGCGGATCACCGGCATGGAGCGGTTCGTGCGCGGCGACCGGGAACTGGTGGAGCGCTACCTCGCCACCATCGCTTCCGATCCGCATGCAGGATCGATCACCGAATTGGGGCTCGGCACCCAGTCGCTCCCGTTCGCCGGCACCGACATCCAGGACGAAAAAATCCTGGGGACCGCGCACCTCGCCACCGGTCGCAGCGACCACTTGGGCGGCAGCGTGGGACCGGAGTCCTTCCGCCACCCCCAAAACGCCTCCCACGACGACATCCTCTTCTCGCCGCCCAAAACCCCCGAAATCCCCCTCCGCAGCGTCTCGATGCTCAAGTCCGGCCACATGTCCCTCCTCCTCGACGACGGAGTACGGTGCCGCGGCAAAACCGCCGGAAATGTCATCTTTAGATGACACAAGTGTTGCCGAATCGATACAAAACCGGCGGTTTTGCCGCGGCACCGTACGGTCAGGCGGTTTTGCCGCGGCACCGTACGGTCAGAGGGAGAGGAGCGCGCCGGGGGGGTCGCCGTCGGCGGCGTAGCCGCCTAGGCGGTAGACCTGTTCGCGGTAGACCAGCACGTCGAGAAGGGCGAGGGTCTGGACGGTGCGGAGCGTGACGAGGATCTCGGAGATCCGCTCCGGGCGACACAGCATGCCGGCCAGGAGCCGCTCGCCTTCTTCTCGGGCGCGGTCGCCGTGGCGTGCCCAGGCCAAGAGCGCACCGCGGGCGCCGTGGATGTCGTGGACCACCGCGCGCCACGCCGAGTCCGGGTCCGCCAACCGGTGTTGGGATCGGTAGGCTCGAAAGGCACGCCGCAACGTACGGCGGAAACGGAGAGGCGCGCGGGGAGGAGGGTCGCGCTCGGCCTCCTCGAACGCCTCCTTGAGCACCCGCGGGGCGGAGAGGAGGCTGCGGATGCCCTGGAGGTCGGCGAGGTAGATTGCGGCCGCGGCGCGCAGATGCTCGCGTCCCATCTCCACGGCGGAGAGACCCGCGGCGGGCGCGCAGCGCTCGAACAGCCCCTGCTCGAGGAGCCGGCCGAACCGCGCCATGTCCGCCTCGGCGCGCCGCTTCGCCCCCTCCAGCTTCGATGCCAGATCGCCGCGCGTGCCGAGGAACCGCAGGTCCGCGGCGGCGTCGCAGCCCTCCGCGGCGGCCTCGGCGACCCCCGGGAGGCGCACACCCAGGTATTCCGCGTCGGCGAGCGCGCGCTGCAGCATGCTCGCCTCCACCACCGGCGCGCGCATCCGGTTGATCTTGCGGACCGCGGCGCTGAAGTCCGCCTCGGCGGAGCGGTCGAGCTGCGCTTGGGGCTTGGGATGGCGCACCTCGCGAAACGAACGCCCGACGCCGCGAAAGAACTTCGCCGCAAGACGGCAGCCGGCGAGGAAGACGTACCAGGGCAGGAGAAGCGCGCGGCCCCGCGCGAGGCGGGTCTCGTAGACGCGGTGGAGGTTGAGCACACGCTCCTCACGCGGTCGCGCGTGGAGCGGAAAGGTGCCGAAGAGCCGCCGGAACAGCCGGCGCCGGTCCTGCCGCAGCCGCGCCAGCACGCTGCGCCCGAAGTCGCGCTCCACCGCCTTGTCGCGGCTCGGATCGTCGTCGAGAAAATGGAGCGCGGTGAATCGCGTCGTCGCGCAGGCCGACGCACCCGGGGTGGAACTCTCTTCCAGCGTGCCTGCGAGCCAGGCGGCATGGCGGGACGCCTCCTCCGGCGTGGCCCGCCCCAGTGCGGCCAAGGGGAGGGCGCGCTCGTTGTAGTCGACGATGAATCGGGCCGCGCCCTGCTCCACCGAGTCGGAGATGAGGCTGAACCAGAAGTAAGGGCCGCGGAAGAGGGAGGTCTGGCGCTCGAGGTCGAGCCGGTCCATCGCCTTCTTGTCGCGGGAGGTGAAGCGGGGCGAGAGGGTGCGCAGAGCGCGGAGGGAGGGGTCCCCCAGGAGCTTGCCGGTGGTGCGCGTGTCCTCCTCGGTCAAGAGGCCGCCGTCGAGCCCGTCTCTGTAGAGCAGCACCACGCGGTCGAGGGGGAACGCCGCGCCGCCCTCCCCGCCCCCCTCCCGCGCATCGGCGAGCCACCGCCGCACCTCCGCGCAGAACCGCTCCCGCCGTGCCGCCGCCCCGGCACCCGCATCGCCGCCACAAAGCTGCGCCTCCGGCCCCAGCACCCTGCGTTCGAAGAGCGCGGCGTCGCGCTCGAGAGCGCGCACCTTCACCGTCTCGGTGAGGGAGAGGAACTGCGCCCGCGCCACCTGCTGGAAGTAGGCGGAGAACCGCCCCGCCGCACGGCGCATCCAGATGCCGAGGCCCAGAAGCGCGAAACAGACGGCGCCGAGCACGATGAGCGGCATCACCAGGAACTTCTGCAGGAAGCGTTCGAGGTGGACGAGAAAGGCGATGCCGGTGAGGCCCAGGAGCAGTTCGACGAAAAGGAAGAAGCTGCCGAAGAGGCTCAGCCGGAACGCCGGCCGGAACGACCCCTTCACCAGGGTGGTTCCCACGCGGTCCACGAACTGCGCCGGCGTGACGGTGCCGTAGAGGTCGGAGACCCAGAGGAGGCGCTCGTGCTGGCGGCGCAGCTCGGTGGCGGTGCGGCGCGCGGTCGCGGCGACCACCGCGCCGGGCGCCAGATCGCGGCCCAGCCGGGGCACGTAACGACGGATCACCGGGAACCAGCGGATGGGGGGGAGCGCGAAGACGCGCACCGCCCGCGCCACGCGCTGCACGAACTCGCCTCCCAGGCGCGCCTCCAGCTCCTCCGGCGTGACCCGCGCCAGGTGGTCCAGCATCTCCTCGGCGAGGATCTCGCGCTCCTCCGCGTCCGGGCGCCCCGCCGCGCCGTACGCTCCCAGCTCGCCGCGGGATCGTGCTGCGCGCAGCGTCTCCAGGCGCAGCAGGGCGAGGGGGGCGCGCTCGCCCGGTTCCGCGCCGCGCAGGATCCGCTCCCACTCCTCGTCCACGGCGCCATGGAGCCGCAGCAGCCGCGGCGCGGCCGATTCCCCGCCCGCCCGCGCCCGCGCCCGCTCCTCCCGGGTAGGCGTGACCACGATGTCGCGGTTGAGGAGATGGCCGTAGCCGCGTTCGAGGCGGTCGACGCCGCGGGAGAGGAATCCGAACGCGCGGATGAGCCGGATGCCGGGACGGAGCAGCCGCACGTAGCGCGCGAGCCGCGGCAGGCGCAGGAAGCGAGCCGCGCGGCCGGCACGCACGGCGTCGGCCCAGCTGGGATGGAGCAGGATGAGGCTGAAGGGGATGGAGGGGATGAAATCGACGAGGACATGGCGCAGGAGCCAGGAGCGCCGGTCACGCACCAGGGCGAGCTTGAAGAAGAACTCCCAGAGGAAGACGAGGCAGGCCGCGCTGTCCACCGCCATGAGCCAGAAGGAGAGCCGCCCGCCCGGCGAGAAAAAGATCTCCAGCGCGAGGATGCCCAGCACCAGCACGATGAGGAAGAGGACGAGCCGCTCGAACCGTGCCACCGCCGCGGTGCCGAAGCGCGTCTCCAGCGCGCCCTGCAGCTCGCGCTCCTGACGCTCCGCGCGCAGCCGCCGCAGCTTCCGGGCGAGACGGGAGCGCCCCCGCCCCCGCGCCGTCTCGACCGCATCCCGATGCCAGGCGAGATCGTCGATGACGAGCTCCAATTCGGCGCGCGCGATCCCCGGTTCGGCGTCATCGATGCCGGTGAGCACCACGTCCGCCCGGTCCGCCAGGTCGAGGGCCCATCGGGCGCGCTGCCGCTCCCCGGCGGGCGCGGCGCGCAGCGCCGCAAGAAACGCCTCGCGGAGCGGCCCGCGCGCCTCGCGGAGCGGGGGCGGGCCCGCGCGGCGCGCGAGCGCCTGCCGATCAAGGGCGCTCGCCCGGGAGAGTGCGGAAAAGCATGCCTCCGGATCGCCGGCGCGCGCCAACGTCGCCTGCTCCGCGGAAAAGCGCCCTGCCGCGTCGGCCACGAGCCCCTCGAGAAGCGCCTGCGCCTCCCCCCGCGCCCCCTCCAATCCGGACGCGGCGAGCAGATCGCGCCACCGGGCGGCGCCTGTCACGATCGGGTCGCCCGCGCTGGCGTGGGGCGCCTCCGCCGCGCGGGCCGACGCGGCCGCCCATGCGAGGAGCTCGCTCTCCAGCGCCGCGAGATGCGCCGCGCGTTCGGCGGCGGGGCGCCGCGCCTCACCGCGGAGGTCGCGCAATCGCGATTCGATCGCGTCCAGGGGGGCGGGGGACGAAGACTCGCTCGACACGCGCGCGCCGGACTTCAGGGGAAGAGGAGTTGCGCCGCGGCCACGCCTTGCGCCATGGCCGCCTGCATGGCCTTGGGCTCGAACTCCAGCGGGTCCATCGGAAGCTCGGCGGCAGGAAGGATGTGGAAGAGCGGAACGTTGCGCTTGTCGAGATGCCGCTCCGCCTCGGCGCGGGTGGAGGAGTCCATCTCCGCCAGCGCGGCCAGAAAGAGGGCGGGATCGATGCGCTCGCGCAGCTTCAGCAATGCGTTGATCAGGCGCGCCGTGCGCACGTCGTTGAGGGCGACGTCGCCGGTGAGGATCGCGATGGTGCGCGCGAGGATCGAGACGACGTCGCTGGTGTGCGCGGCGCCCGGCCCGATCTCCTCGGGGCTGTGGGAGATGGCCAGGACGCGGTCGACGCGCGGCCCGCCCGCGCGCGCGGCGGCGGTGAAGACGGCCGCCAGCGGCGCATACTCGCGCAGCCCGCCGTCGGCGTACTGGTGACCGTCGGGGCCCGCCCTCACCAGCGGCATGAGTACCGGCTGGCTTGCCGAGGCGAGGAGGCCGGCCAGCAGCGTCTCGCCGGAGTCGGTGCGGTTGTTGCAAGAACGGATCCCGCCGGTCTGCATGTCCACGGCGACGAAATGCGTCTCTACCGGCGAGGCGGCGAGGGCGGCCGGATCGATCTGCTCCGCGATGAGCTTGGCGAGGCCCTGTCGCGTCTCGTAGACGCTCTGCGCGCCGGTCAGCGATGCGAGCAGGAAGGTGGCGGGCGCGCCGCCGGGCAGCCAGCCGTAGCGGCGGCGCACGATCCGGCGCGTCGTGATGGTTGCGTAGATCTCCTGCAACGCCTCCCACTTGCCCAGGCCGATCATCGCGGCGATGAGCGCGCCGGTGCTCGTCCCGGCGACGACGGAGTAGTCGCGCATGGCGCGCTTCTCGCGCAGCCAGGCAAGCGCGCCCACGGCGAAGGCTCCGGGGCTCCCGCCTCGGGAGAGCGCCAGCCCCCACGCGGGGGGAGGGGGAGGGGGCGGGGGGGAGTGCGGGGCGGGG
>Ga0187893_10013829_pt1 | contig 11146 bp, 6 predicted proteins | sample MA1701074metaG_FD_139574 | JGI IMG/M metagenome (GOLD analysis project Ga0187893, IMG submission 139574) | White microbial mat communities from a basaltic lava cave in the Kipuka Kanohina Cave System on the Island of Hawaii, USA - MA170107-4 metaG ...
GTGGCGACCGCGTTGCACCCGCCCTCCACGGCCAGGCGGACGATGTTCTCCGGATCAAAATAGTCCGGGTTCCGGGCGAAGCTGGCGCCCGCCGAGTGCTCGATGCCCTGATCGACCGGGAGCATCGAGAGATACCCCGTGTTGGCCAGACGCCCCTGGTTAAACAGCCGCTGGAGGTTCGTCAGCACCCGGTTGTTGCGGTCGGACGGCGCGAAGATACGGTCCACGAAATCCGGCCCCGGCAGATGCAGGCGCTCCTTGGAAATCTTGGGGTCCTTGAAGTTGAGCAGGTAGTCGGCTCTGTCACCGAGCTGTTGCGCTATGGTTGACATGGCTCCTCCGAAGGTTGTTCGGCTGAGGCGACCTCCCTCCGCCAATGTTAGCGTTCAACATTCCCTTCCCGACGTCCCTCTCTCGGCCGGGGGGCAGGTAGACTAGCACGGATGGCGGGTCCACTGACAGCACGACGCAATCGCAGCCGGGAACGAGACCCTGCCAGCCCTCGCTCACTCGACCGGACAGGGCCCGGCCCCCCAGATGTCCCGCGCGTATTCCGCAATGGTGCGGTCGCTGGAGAACTTCCCGGAGCTCGCGACATTCACGATGGCCTGTTTCGCCCAACCGTCCGCGTCAGCGTACCGCTGACCCACGCGTTCATGCGTCTCGCTGTAGGACTTGAGATCGGCCAGGTGCATGTAGAAGTCCCCCTTCGTGAGCAGAGTGTCCCGAATCGGACCGAAGACCCCCGGTTCGTTCCGGCTGAAGTGGTCGGAGAAAATGAGATCCAGCGCGGCGCGGGTTTCCGCGTCGTTCTCGTAATGCCACTGAGGCTTGTACCAGCCTCGACTGTTGACTACCTCCTCGGCGCTGAGACCGAAGAGAAAGAAGTTCTCCTCCCCGCCCTCTTCCGCCATCTCGATGGTGGCGCCGTCGCGGGTCCCGATGGTCAAGGCGCCGTTCATCATAAACTTCATGTTGCTTGTCCCGCTCGCTTCGTAGCCGGCCGTGGAAATCTGCTCGGAGACGTCGGTGGCGGGAATGAGACGCTCCGCCAGGGACACGTTGTAATTGGGCAGGAACATCACTCTTAGCCGTCCCCGCATCGCCGGGTCCCCATTGATGGTGCCGGCGAGGTTGTTGATGAACTTGATGATGAGCTTGGCCAGCACATAGGCGGGAGCGGCCTTGCCGGCGAAGAAGAACGTGCGCGCCGGCATGTCGAGCGAGGGGTTCTTGCGCAGCCGATTGTAGAGGATGACGATGTGCAGTGCATTGAGCAGTTGCCGCTTGTACTCGTGAATCCGCTTGACCTGGCAGTCGAAAATCGTGTCCGGGTCCACCGCCTCGCCCGTCGTCGCCTTCAGCCAACCCGCGAACCGTGCCTTGGCTTCACGCTTGGCCTTACGGAATGCCTCACGGAAGCTCTTATCTGTAGCCAGAGGTTTGAGTTTTTCCAATTGACCGAGATCGGTGATCCACCCGTCGCCTATGGCCTCGCTGATGACCTGTGCCAGCCCAGGATTGGCAAGCAGCAACCAGCGGCGAGGCGTGACCCCGTTGGTCTTGTTGTTGAATCGCTTCGGAAACATCTCGGCTAGGTCCTTGACCGTCATCGTGCGCAGCAACTCGGAGTGGATCGCGGCGACGCCGTTGGTGCTGTGCGAGCCGACGATGGCAAGATTGGCCATGCGGACCTTTCGGTCCGCGCCCTCCTCGATGAGACTGACGCGCTCCAGGCGTGACTCGTCGCCGGGGAACTGGACCCGCACCGCATCGAGGAACCGGCGGTTGATTTCGCAGATAATGTCCGCCAGACGCGGAAGCAGGGATTCAAACCACCTGAACGGCCATTTTTCCAAGGCTTCGGGTAACAGGGTATGGTTGGTATAGGCGAGCGTGCGCTGCGTCAGATCCCAGGCTTCATCCCAGCCGAGGTGCGCCTCGTCGAGCAGGAGACGCATCAGCTCGGGAACGGCCATCGCGGGGTGCGTGTCGTTGAGCTGAATGGCGACCTTGCCGGGGAGCGCGCTCCAATCGTCGTTCGTGCGGCGGAACCGGCGCACCAGATCGGCGAGCGAGGCCGCGACCAGAAAATATTCCTGCAGGAAGCGAAGCCCTTGTCCGTGCGCGGTGGAATCGTCGGGGTAGAGCACGCGCGTCAGCGATTCGGCGGTCAGAGTTTCCGCCAACGCGCCCGCGAAGTCGCCCCGGCTGAATTGTTGAAAATCAAAATAGTCCGGCGTGCTCGCCGCCCACAGCCTGAGCGTATTGATGGTCTTGCCCCCGTACCCGATGACCGGCCGATCGAAAGGGATTCCGAGCAGGATGGACGGACGTCCGAATACGGCCCTCAGTTCGCCGCTACGCAGCTCGAAGGAGCAATTCAGCTTGACCTCAACCGTTTCCTCAGGCCGCGCCACTTCCCAGGGATCCGGCCGCCGCAGCCAATTGTCCGGCTGCTCAAACTGCCACCCGTCCTTGATGGTCTGCGTGAAAATCCCGTATTCATAGCGAAGCCCGTAGCCCATACCTGGTATCTGCAAGGTCGCCATCGAATCAATGAAACAGGCCGCCAGTCGTCCAAGCCCGCCGTTCCCTAGGCCGGCATCCGGCTCTTGTTCGACCAGCGCCTGCCAGTCGACACCTTTCTTCTTCATGGCCTCGATCGCCATCGGCCGCAACAGTGCATTGGTGACGTTGTTGATCAGTGATCGCCCGAGCAGAAACTCCATGGAGAGGTAATAAACCCGCTTTGGATTTTTCTGCTCGTACGTCTTTTCCGTGAGGAGCCAGCGCTGGGAGATGATGTCGCGGACCGCGCGTGCCGCGGCCTCAAACTGATCACGTGGACCGGCCTTCTTCGGATCAAGAACCTGGTCGAAGATCAGATGACGCTCGTACAGGGCATCATCCGTCCCGGAGAAGCGGATGGGACCGCATCCGTACTGTTTCAGAAGCTCATTCATAAATCCTCCGTGAAAGGAGCGTCGAGGCTGGCCACCAGGATCACCACCGATCGTGGTTGCACCAGATACGTTTCGTCCTGCACAGGCAGGAGATCCGGCCCTTCACAGACGTCATCCGGCGACTCCAGCGCGGTGTCCACCAAGCGGCGCCACCCCTGGTGCGGGCCCTCCGTACGCGGCGGCAGCTCAATTGCCAATGGCTCCCAATAGGCATTGATCATCACATGGAAGAGCGCATGTCCCTTCAGGCCCAGCACCGTGAAGACCAGAGTATGCGAGTCATCGCCCCAGTCAGGCTGATCGAGCTTTACGCCGTGCGGGTGAATCTTTGCCTGACGCAAGAACTCATTGAGACTCAGGCCCGCATCGCGGACCGGCCCCAGACGGAGACGGATGGCAATGACGATCTTGACGAACCGATGAAAATCCCGATGCTTGTCCGGAAGCGTCCAGTCGAACCAACTGAGGTCATTGTCCTGGCAATAGGCATTGTTGTTTCCGCACTGGGTGCGTCGAACTTCATCGCCCATGAGCAGCATCGGCGCCCCGATCGCCATCAGTGTCAGGGCAAGAAAATTCTTCGCCTGCCGGGTTCGAAGCCGCTCGACGGCCAGATCGTCGGTGGGGCCCTCGACCCCGCAGTTCCAGCTCAGGTTGTTATCGCACCCGTCACGATTGCCCTCTCCGTTCGCCTCATTGTGCTTCTGGTTGTACGACACCACGTCGTTCAGAGTGAAGCCGTCGTGGCAGGTCACGAAGTTGATGCTTTGCTCTGCCTCTCGCTCCTCGTGCCCGTAGAGGTCGGGGCTCCCCAACAGCCGGGAGGCCATCCGGCCGACCGTGCCCTTATCGCCTTTCAGGAAACTGCGGACGTCGTCCCGGAACTTCCCGTTCCATTCCTTCCAACTGTCGCCCACGAAACTCCCGACCTGGTAGAGGCCCGCGGCATCCCAGGCTTCGGCGATGAGCTTGGTTCCGGCCAGGACCGGATCGGTTTCAATGTCCCAGAGGATCGGCGGATTCTCCAGCGGCCGGCCGGCCTCGTCGCGGGAGAGGATCGAGGCCAGGTCGAAACGAAAGCCATCCACGTGCATCTCCCTGACCCAGTACCGGAGACTGTCCACGATCAAACGGCGGACGATCGGGTGATTGGCGTTCAGGGTATTGCCGGTCCCGGTGTAGTTGCTGTACCAGGTCCGGTCCTGCTCCAGGATATAGTAGGCGCCGTTCTCGAGGCCTCGATAGCAGAGCGTCGGCCCGTCCTGATTCCCCTCGGCGGTGTGGTTGTACACCACGTCCAGGATGACCTCGATCCCTTCCCGATGCAGCGCCTTGACCATGTCGCGGAACTCGTCCAAGGGGCCGACCGGGTCCTTGCGGGAGCTGAACGCGTGATGCGGCGCGAAGAACGACACGGGGCAATACCCCCAGTAGTTGCCGCGGCCCTGTGGAGCGTCCTGCTCGTCGAACTGAAAGACCGGCAGGAGCTCGACAGCGGTCACGCCGAGGTCCTTGAGGTAGGGAATCTTTTCGATCAAGCCGGCATACGTGCCCCGCTTCCCCGGCGCGACCCCCGATTTGGGGTGACGCGTGAATCCGGCGACGTGCATTTCATAGATGATCGTCTTGGCGAAGGGCCGCTTCAACGGAGCGTCGCCGTCCCAGTTGTACCGGCTGAGATCGGCGACCACGCTCTTCATCGCCACGGCGATATTCTCGCCCGGTTTGGAGGCCGCGATGCGGCTGTACTGCTCCGGCACAGCCACCGCTCTGCCATAGGGATCGAGCAGGACCTTTTGGGGGTCAAACCGGAGTCCGCGGTGCGGTTCGAAGGGCCCGGTCACCCGATACCCATAGAGCTGACCGGCTTTGAGACCGGGCACGAGGATGTGCCAGTAGTGGTAGGTTTTATTCTTTCTGGGATCCAGGGAGAGCACCTGGGCCGGCTTGTCGGCATCCACGCCGTCGAAGAGCAGCAACTCCACCGCCGTGCTGCTCTTCGAAAACAGGCTGAAGTTGACGCCGTCCCGGGAGACCGTCGCCCCCAGCGGAAAGCTCGCCCCGGCGCTTATCGGTGCAGTGCCCACGACTGTAACAACCTCAGACGTTGTCCGCTTCCGTGGAGGCAGCCCGCCGCGCCGCCTTCCCGCGCTGCCCCCATTGCCAGTTGGTGATCTCCGGCATGTCCTCGCCGCGCGCGCCGATGTACTGCTTGTGCTCAAGCAGCTTGTCGCGGATCGCCTGCTTGGCATAGGCGGCGCGGGCTCCGAGAAGCGGCACGCGGTCGATCACGTCGCCAACCAGGTGGAATCGGTCCATGTCGTTCAGGATGCACATGTCGAACGGCGTCGTGGTGGTTCCTTCCTCCTTGTAGCCGCGCACGTGGAGGTTCTTGTGATTGTTGCGCCGATAGGTCAGCCGGTGGATGAGCCACGGATACCCGTGGAACGCGAAGACGATCGGCTTGTCCGTGGTGAAGAGCGCATCGAAGTCCTGATCCGACAGGCCATGCGGGTGCTCGCTCGGCGGCTGCAGTTTCATCAGATCGACGACGTTGATGACGCGGATTTTCAACATCGGGAGATACTGCCGAAAGAGGTCCACGGCGGCGAGCGTTTCCAGCGTGGGCACGTCCCCACAACAGGCCATTACGACGTCGGGCTCACTGCCCTTGTCGTTGCTGGCCCACTCCCAGATCCCGATGCCGGCCGTGCAGTGTTTGATGGCTTCGTCCATCGTCAACCATTGCGGGGCGGGTTGCTTGCCGGCGACGACGACGTTCACGTAGTTACGGCTGCGCAGACAGTGATCGGTCACCGACAGGAGCGTGTTGGCATCCGGCGGCAGGTACACGCGCACGACCTCCGCCTTCTTGTTCACCACGTGGTCAATGAAGCCGGGATCCTGGTGGCTGAACCCGTTGTGATCCTGCCGCCAGACGTGGGAGGACAATAGGTAGTTGAGCGAGGCGATGGGCCGCCGCCAGGGAATGTGGTGACAGACCTTCAGCCACTTGGCATGCTGATTGAACATCGAGTCGATGATGTGGATGAACGCCTCGTAACAAGAGAAGAATCCGTGCCGGCCGGTCAAGAGATACCCTTCCAGCCAGCCCTGGCACTGGTGCTCGCTGAGCATCTCCATCACCCGGCCGTCCGGCGCCAGATGATCATCGTAGGGATAGCGGTCCGCCATCCAGGCGCGGTTGGTGACCTCCAGCGCATCCTGCCAGCGGTTCGAGTTGCTCTCGTCCGGGCTGAAGAGGCGGAAGTTCCGGCTTGCCATGTTCAGCTTCATGGTGTCGCGCAGGAACTTCCCCATCAGGCGGGTGGATTCGGCCGTGATGGCGCCGGGTTTCGTCACCTTGACGGCATAGTCGCGGAAATTGGGCAGGCGCAGGTCTCTCAGCAGGAGACCGCCGTTGGCGTGGGGGTTGGCGCTCATGCGACGCTCGCCCTTGGGCGCCAGGTCGCCCAGTTCGGGCTTGAATCGTCCGGCCTTGTCGAACAGCTCGGCAGGCTTGTAGCTTTTCATCCACTTCTCCAGGATGCGCACGTGACCCGGCTTCTCGTGCATCTCGCCCATGGGCACCTGGTGGGACCGCCAGTAATCCTCGCACCGCTTCCCGTCGATCTCCTTCGGGCAGGTCCAGCCTTTGGGCGTGCGGAGCACGATCATCGGCCAGAGCGGCCGTTTCGTGGCGCCGCTTCGGCGCGCCTCGGCTTTGATCCGCCGGATGTCCTGTACGATCGTATCGAGCGTGGCGGCCATGAGTTGATGCATCTTCTGGGGCTCGTGCCCTTCGACGAAATAGGGTGTGTAGCCGTAGCCTCGGAACAGGTGATCCAGCTCCTCGTGACTGATGCGGGCCAGCACGCAGGGATTCGCGATCTTGTATCCGTTCAGATGGAGAATGGGGAGGACCACGCCGTCCGTGGCTGGATTCAGGAACTTGTTGGAATGCCAGCTCGTCGCAAGCGGGCCGGTTTCCGCTTCACCGTCGCCGACCACGCAGGCCACGATCAGGTCGGGATTGTCGTAGGCGGCCCCGTAGGCATGTGAGACGGCATATCCCAACTCACCTCCCTCGTGAATGGATCCCGGGGTCTCGGGCGCGACGTGACTGGGGATCCCGCCGGGGAACGAGAACTGGGTGAAAAGGCGCTTCATGCCCTCTTCGTCCTGGGAGATGTTGGAATAGACCTCGCTGTACGTCCCCTCGAGGTAGGCGTTGGCGACCAGGCCGGGCCCGCCGTGCCCTGGGCCGATGATATAGATCATGTTCAGGTCGTGCTGCTTGATGACCCGGTTCAGATGCGCATAGATAAAGTTCAGGCCCGGGGTGGTCCCCCAGTGACCCAGAAGCCGGGGCTTGACGTGTTCCTTCTTCAACGGCTTGTTCAGCAGCGGGTTATCGTAGAGATATATCTGCCCTACCGAGAGATAGTTCGCCGCGCGCCAGTAGGCATCCATCTTTTTAAGCAAGTCAGCGCTCAACGGCTTCTTCGCCACGATCTTCATACTGTTCTCCTTTTATTGTTCGGGATTGCTCTCAGCAGTCAGCGTTACCTATCCCGTTCGGCATCCGACAAGCACCCCCAGGCACAACAAGTGCCAGTCGGGCGGCTTCCCGTTCATGCCGAATCACTTTCACGACGGGGGCTTAGGCGCTTTCAATATTCAATGAATGAAACCTCGTGAGGCAATTATGGGCAGTTAGCACGTGGGGGCTGTCGCCAAATTCCCCAGCCAAGATAACGGGAAATTACCGCAAAACTTAATCCGCGAGTAGTTTAGAGACCGAGGTGGCGATTTGCAACTCCTCGTCTGTACGAATGACCCGCACCGTCGGTCTGTTGCTGTCTCGTGAGATGATGGGGTTGCCGGCGGCATTGCGGGCATCGTCCAACTCGATGCCGAGGAATCCCAGGCCGCTACAGATGCGCGCACGGATGTCCGGCGAATTCTCGCCGATGCCGCCGGAAAAGACCAGCGTGTCCAGGCCGCCCAGGGCGGCGGCAAATGCGCCGATCCATCTCTTGGCGTGATAGCAGAAGAGCGCGATTGCTTCGGTCGCACGTTCGTCGCTCTTCTCACGCGCCAGGAGATCGCGTACGTCCGGACTGATTTCCGACACGCCGAGGAGTCCGGACCGGGCATTCACCATCTCGTAAAACTGGTCTACAGCCATCCCTTCGGTCCTGGCCAGGTAGGCGACGATCCCTGGGTCGAGGTCTCCCGAGCGTGTGCTCATAGGAAGCCCGGCGGTCGGCGTGAACCCCATCGTCGTATCCATACTCCTGCCGCCATGCACCGCCGCGAGACTGGCCCCGTTGCCCAGATGGGCAAGGATGACCCGCCCCTTTGCTTCCTCGCTCCCGCCGAGCCGCTGCAACTCCTCCATCAAATAGGCATAGGACAAACCGTGAAAGCCGTACCGTTGAATGCCCTGCGCGTAATAGCGGCGCGGGATGGGCAGCAATCGAGCCACGAGCGGCATATCCCGATGGAAGGCCGTGTCGAAGCAGGCCACTTGCGGCAAATCCGGATACCGCCGGCCGAACGCCTCGATCAAACTGAGCTCGGCGGGCAAGTGTTCGGGGTCATACGGGCTGAGTCGGCGCAATTCTGCAAGGACGTCTGATGTCACTCGAGCCGGCCGGCTGTACCGGTTTCCGCCGTGAACAACACGATGACCGATGGCATCGAGAGGGACCCGGCCGGCCTCTCGTTCGAGCACCGACATCAGGGCCGGTACACAAGCAGCATGATCCGTAGCCTGGATAGACGACTGTCCCGTGTGCCCGCCGGCCGCCTCGGTCACCGAGAGCATGGTACCCGGCAAGCCGATGCGCTCGATTTTGCCTGACAAGATGCGGATGAGGGACGGGTCGCGGCGGAAGAGCGCGAACTTGATGCTCGACGAGCCGCCGTTGACGGTTAGGATGCCGGACTCTTTGGTCATAGAGGGAGCGATTCCAACAGGGTGAGGACCGGGCTACCCGGCCTTCTTCAAACTGAGCATGTAGCTGGTCAGATCGTTGATCTCCTGCTCGCTGAGCGGAAACTTCGGCATGATGGAGGCGGGTGAGACTGACCGCGGGTCGCGGAAGTGCTTGACGTGCCACTGGCGTTCCGGACGGACATCCCCGGCATACGAGAGATCGGGGCCCACGGCTCCCCCTTCACCGTGAACCCGATGGCAGCCGGCGCAGCCGAACCTCGCGAAGACTGCCTTACCGTGGGCGATAGCCGGATCGACCCGCTTGACCGCATAGAGGTTCTTCACCGAGACCCCCAGGAGAGAAAAGACCGCGAGCAGGAACAGGACGCCGAGCGCCATCCCGATCGGGCGCGAGGCAGGGTGGCGGGATTTCCTCCGGTCGATGAACGGCCAGAACAGCATGCCGAGGATGATCAACATCGGCAGGACCCAGGTGGCCAACGGCTCCAGCGGCCCATGCACGTATTTCAGCAGCTCGTAATAGAAAAGGAAGTACCATTCCGGCACCGGCACGAAACTGGTGTCGGATGGGTTGGCCTTGTCGGTGAGTGGGAGGGGGACCAAGATGGCCATGGCCGCGATGACGGCGAACACACCCAGCATCACCACCGCATCCATGTAAACCTGCCGGGGGTAGAAGGTCTCGCTGCCCAGCGAGGCCCGTTCGTCGTCCCAGGGACCGGCCGGCCCCACGCGCCTGAGAATGAACAGGTGCAGTACGATCCCCGCTACGATCAGCGCCGGCAGAAAGAGGACATGCACGGCGAAGAACCGGGATAGCGTCAACGCCCCCAGCATTTCCCCGCCGCGCATGATCTTTGCCAAAAAGTCCCCCACCAAGGGAACCGTTCCGACCATGTTGATGCCGATCTGCGTGGCCCAGTATGCGGTCTGATCCCAGGGGAGCAGATAGCCCGTGAAGGCGAACCCCAGCACGATCAGGAAGAGCACCACCCCGACCATCCACATGAGCTCGCGCGGCGGCTTGTAGGCTCCGTACAGGAAGACCTGCAGCATGTGCAGACCGACCGCGACGACCATCCCCGACGCACCCCAGTGGTGGAGGCCGCGGACAAACCAGCCGAAAGTCACCTGATTCTTGATGAACTCCACGCTGTCGTAGGCATGATCCGGCGTGGGGGCATAGTAGATGGCGAGGAACATTCCCGTCACCGCTTGGAGGACAAACAGGAAGAGGGTCGCCGAGCCGAACACATAGATCCAACTCGCGCCGCCTGGAATCGGTTCTTCCAGCAACGTCTTTTCGACCGACTTCAGATGGAGACGGCCATCCAGCCATTCGTAGAGTCTGTTGAGCATACGTGGCTAGCGGGACGCGCGCTTCGCACCATTCTCGCGCATTCTACAGTTCAACGGACTTCGCAATTCCGGACTTGAATTCCTTGTAGATCACCAGGAGGCGGCCATCTTGCACGTTGGACGGCAAGAGATCCAGGCGGCGCGGGGCTGGGCCGGCCAGAACTTTACCCGTGATATCGTAGACACTCCCGTGGCAGGGACACTTGAACTTTTGCTCGCCGCCCTCCCAGCGATACCCGCAGCCGAGATGAGGACACGCCGGAGAAAAGACGGTGACCTGCCCGTCCGCCTGCTTCACCGCCCAGACCGCCTTAAGGATCTTTGATTCCAGATACCCGTCACGGACGGTGGCCACATAGTCCAGTTGCTTGGGCACCCCGACGGGGAGCTCGTCGGTCCCGCCGACCTCCACCCAGGGCTTTTCACGTCGCTTCAGCGCCGGCGAGATGACGTAGCCGACCAGGGGAATGGATAGACAAAGTCCGATGACTCCGACGGCTGCTCTGGTGACCCATTGGAAGAAGGTACGACGCGATCCGATGGGGGTGTAAAACCCAGGGGCATCCTTGTCTTTTGGAGGGGGAAGGGAAGTCATCGCCTGTTCCAGCTCACTTCGGAGCAGGCATCGGAGCAGGCGTCGCGCTCTTGAGAGCCGCTGAGTAATCCTCCCCCGTTACCTCCTTTACCTCCGAGGATTGCAGGGTCACGATGCTCCCGGACTTTTCATCCTTGAATTTCACCGCCCCCGCCTTCCCCGCCTCTTCGATGTCTTTCGTGTAATAGGTCTTGCCCGAAGCCGGGTCCGTGACCCTGTAATAGGTCGTACACCCGGCCGCCAGCGCGATGACAACCCATA
>Ga0187893_10013831_pt1 | contig 11144 bp, 8 predicted proteins | sample MA1701074metaG_FD_139574 | JGI IMG/M metagenome (GOLD analysis project Ga0187893, IMG submission 139574) | White microbial mat communities from a basaltic lava cave in the Kipuka Kanohina Cave System on the Island of Hawaii, USA - MA170107-4 metaG ...
CAGCACCACGTGGCAGCCGTGGCTTTTGCATTCGCGGATAAAATCGCCACCCTTAAAGTAGGTAGCGAGACAGACTACGTTCGGAGGGGCTGCTGACTCGGTCATTTATTCCACTCTCTTTTTTGGAAACTCTATCAGGGTTACATAACTATAAACCTTTGCAGATGCCCGGTCACCTGATAAGGTTAGCAGCGCCCTGGCCTATGGGTTTCGGTTTCCGGTTTCGCCATACCGATTTTTCCTGAACACTTCAATTGATTCGAGGGTTAAGACACAAACCATGATTTTCCGTTCACCGTACCCTGATTTCGAAATACCCAAAGTTCCTCTCACACCCTTTGTGCTGAAGCACGCCTCAAGACTTGCCGGCAAGGTGGCTCTGATTGAAGGATCAACCGGAAGAAAGATTACCTATCAAGAGCTCGAAGCAGGAATTAATCGGACGGCCGCCGGCCTGGCTAAGAGGGGTTTCACTAAGGGAAATGTGCTCGGCATCTTGAGCCCAAATGTTCCCGAGTTTGCCATCGCTTTTCATGCAGTCGCGCTGCTTGGTGGCGTTGTTACTCCCATAAATCCTCTCTACACGGCTCATGAGGTAGCACTGCAGTTGAACGATGCCGGCGCAAGGATGCTAATCACGATTCCGGCGTTTATGGAAAAGGCGCGAGAGGCCTTGCGGACTGCGCCTAACGTCGAGGAGTTGTTTGTATTCGGAGAAGCGGAAGGCGCAACCCCATTCTCTTCTCTGCTCCAAAGCGACGGAGTCGTCCCCGAAGTCAGCATCGACCCTTACGAGGATGTGGTGGTGCTTCCTTACTCGAGTGGCACAACGGGACTGCCGAAGGGAGTCATGCTGACGCATCACAATCTGGTGGCCAATCTCAAGCAGATGGAGGGCTTGGATTACTTTTTTGAGTCGGACACTTTGATCTGTGTGCTACCCCTCTTTCATATCTACGGACTGGTTGTGATTTTGAACATGGGTTTGCACACGGGAGCTACGATCGTCACCTTACCACGCTTTGAGCTGGAAGATTTTCTGCAAGCGGTGCGAGATTATCAGGTAACCCTGGCGCATCTTGTACCCCCAGTAATTCTGGCCCTCAGCAAGAGTCCAGTGGTGGATCAATATCAATTTCCAAAATTGAAGACCATCTTTTCCGGCGCCGCCCCACTGGGAGAAGAGTTGACTCAAGCCTGCATGCAGCGACTCAACTGCAACATCCGTCAGGGTTACGGGATGACTGAAACCAGTCCGGTAACACACTCGTCCCCAGCCTCTCCGGAACAAACTAAGTCTGGTTCCATAGGTGTTCCCGCACCCAACACTGAATGCAAGATTGTGGATCTAGAGAGTGGTGTCGCCCTGGGACCGCAACAGCAAGGCGAACTTTGCGTGCGGGGACCACAAGTGATGAAGGGTTATCTAAACCGCCCTGAAGCCACCGAGCAAACAATCGACAAAGAAGGCTGGCTGCATACGGGTGACATCGGTTACGCAGACGCGGATGGTCACTTTTTCATTGTCGACCGGGCGAAAGAGTTGATCAAATACAAGGGTTTTCAGGTGCCTCCGGCAGAACTTGAAGCCATCCTGCTTACCCATCCCGCCATCACAGACGCGGCAGTAATTCCCTGTCCAGACGACGAGGCCGGAGAAGTCCCAAAAGCGGTTGTGGTTTTGCGAGGTCAGGCCGAGGCCAGCGAAATTCTGGATTTTGTCGCGAATCAGGTGGCTCCGCACAAAAAGATTCGGCTCATCGAGTTTGTCGACCGGATTCCCAAATCCGCATCGGGAAAGATTCTGCGGCGGCTGCTGGTTGAGCAAGATCGCGCAAAAACCAGAGCGTCGTAACCAACATTTCAGCGAAGTCGTTGCCCGGTGTATTATCCTAGTTGTCAATAGTCCAGTTTTTGAGGAGGCTCTGTTTAAAATGCGTTCCCTACACCCCTCCCCCTCAACCTCTCTGTCAGTTATCGCTGTGCTGCTGAGTGCCGGCGCCCTATTTAGCTTGAAGGCCCAGCGCACACCCGGACTCGAGTGGCAATCGTTCCAGCCGGTGGGTGAGGAGTTCCGAATTCTGATCCCTAAGAATCCCAGCGAGGAGGTTGGCAAATATCCGTATCACCGGATGGAGCTAACTACTCGCCTCTATATGTCGGGTGATAAGTCTGGACCGCTCTTTGCCGTTGCCTCGTTGAGCGGGATCAAGTCGAATCCCGCAGCATACTCGGATTTTCAGCGCCTGAACTCGTATGTAGATGCGTTCAAGAATTGGTTTGCCGAGAAGGTCCGCGGCAAAGAGGTCCGCCCCAAGTTGACTCTCGTCGGCGATAAGACCCTGAATGGTCATACCGGTCGGGAGTATCGCTTAACGATCGCCGACCTGAGTGGAAGCGCACATGTGTATGCTACCAAGCGACGCTTTTACGCTGTTGTTATGCTTAACAAAAAGGAAGATTCCGAACTGCAGGATCGATTTTTGAGTTCTTTTGTATTACCGGAAAAGATCGTCGAACCACCCGTGGCAGCCGCGCCACCGCCGCAACCGGAAGCCAGCCCGGCGGCGGCGCCAACTGAGGAGAAAAAGCAGGCAGCGGAAGGACAAAAGGGAGAAGCAAACGAGGGCGAACAGGCCAAGGTGGTAAGTGCTGAAAACAAAGGAGCCGAGGCGGCAGCAGAGGAGAAAAAAGCCGAGCCTGGAAAAAAGGGTCCGGTCAATGGAGGACTGCTAAACGGCCGAGCGCTCTATTTGCCAAAACCCGAATATCCACCTGAGGCTCTCAGCGCTAAAGTCTCGGGTTCGGTCACGGTGCAGATAACCATCGATGAAGTGGGAGCGGTGATTGCTGCCAAGGCGATCTCCGGGCCGCCGGTGTTACATCAGGTCTGCGTTAATGCTGCCCTCCAGGCGCGGTTTTCACCGACTATGCTTATGGGTGAGCCGGTTAAAGTCTCTGGGGTGTTAACGTATAACTTCGTAAACTAATGTGACTTGGACAGGATAATAAAACGATTGGATTCAATTCATGGGAAGCTGCTCAGAACTGTGGGTCCGCTCGAAGATCGCAGTTTTAAGCAGCGTCCCTCGGAAAACGAGTGGAGTGTAGCCGAGATTCTGTGCCACCTGTGTCTGGTGGAAGAGCGAGTACTTAACGTCTTGGAGAAATCACTTACTCGAGAACCGCAAAAAGCCGGCTTGCTGAAAAAATTGATTCCGATGTCGCTGGTTGCTTCCAGAGCCGTGCGAGTGAAAGCACCGCAGGGAGCGACACCTCAAAATCCTCTAGATAAAGACGCAGGACTCGAAGCATTCAATACGGTTCGCGAAAAACTTAAGGCGCTTTACTTGACGCAGGGGAAATCGAGGCTCCGGCAAGTCTGTTTCAAGCATCCCTTCATGGGCGCAATTGATGGGGTAGCTGCCGTATCTTTCGTGGGCTACCACGAGCTCCGACATTACAAGCAGATATGCGAGGTTTTGCGTAAGCAAGACTTCGCAGAGAACTAAGGCACTTTTCTTGAGGTCTAAATGTCATCGCAGGTAGCTGCTTCAAATCCGGCCTGGACGATTCCCGGCTATCTCGAGGTTCGAAACAATCACCTATCAATCAGCGGCGCCGACGCGGTGCGTCTTGTAAAGGAGTTCGGCTCGCCGTTGTTCGTCTTTTCTGAGCCTCGCGTTCGCGCCAATATCGATCGCCTACAAAGGGCCGCTCAGACTGTCGATCGCCCAATTAAGTTCTGTTATGCGTCAAAAGCCAACTCAAATATGGCTATTCTACGCGCAGTGCTCGAGGCTGGGATTGATGTTGAAGTTAACAGTGGTGGCGAACTTTTTAAGGCTTTACGGGTTGGCTTTAGGCCAGATCAGATCATTTTCAATGGAACCAGTAAGACCGCCGACGAACTGGACCAGGCGGTCGAGGCAGGCATCTACGCCATCAACGTGGATTCGATTTTTGAGATCGGCCTGGTTGAAGAAGCGGTGCGTCGTTCGCGGGCGACCAACACCAATATGCGACCCGCGCGAATTGCCCTCCGCCTGGTTCCTGAAATAGGCACTCGCTCGCATCTGGGCCTGCAAACCGCTTTGCTTACTTCCAAATTCGGCATCTCGTCTTCGGAAGTGCTCGAAGCGTTTCGTCGTGGATTACAGAATCCCGATCTCATTCACGTCTGCGGAATTCATATTCACGTTGGCTCGCAAACTCCCGATGTTGAACCGTTTGCAGATGCTTTCAAGAGCATGTGGGAGCATCTGGTGACCATTCACCGGGAAACGGGTCACACCCTAGAGCACATCAATCTTGGCGGGGGCATTCCGGTAAACTATCTGCGTGATCGCACTCAGGCCGCTGAACTTCCCGAACATGAGCGCGAAATGCTTGGCGCTGAGTTGGAACCCAGCGAGGTTCTGGCCGAAGCGTTGCGCGTAGCCCGGGCCTCGGCACAGAAAGCTGCCGCCGAGCATCTTTTGGACCGAGTCACCATTCTGCTTGAACCAGGGCGGAGTGTGATTGCCGACGCGGGCCTGGTTTTGACAACCGTAAGGAACATCAAGCGACGCCCGGAAACCGGTGATGTTTGGTTGCTAACCGACGCCGGCTACAACCTGATGCTCTCGATGAATAATTACAAGTGGTACTACCACCTGATCTCAGCTTCCCGAGCCGGTGCCAGCGCCGAAGTCGATTACAAAGTGGCCGGCCCCTTGTGCGACTCCGGCGATGTCTATTTTGATATTGAACGCGGCGGGCGTCTTCCTGATTACCGCAAACTTGCCGTCAACATCGAACCGGGGGAGGTGTTGGCGCTGCTTAACAGCGGGGCCTACTCTCTAGCGCAAATGTTTCCTTACAATGGCCGACCTCTTCCAGCAGCCGTCTTGATTCGCGAAAACGGAGTGGCCAGCTTAATCCGCCGTAGAGACACTTATGAAGATCTTCTAACTAACGACATTTGGTGAGCTTTGCCTGACTTTCTTACCCGAAGGCCTGATGCAAACTAACAAGAGTCAACTGGTTCGTGGCCTCACCCTAATCGCCGCCATCTCAATCGTCGTTGGAAACGTCATCGGAACGGGCGTGTTTTTAAAGGCTCGAGTGATGATGTGCAATGTCGGTTCGCCCGGCAGAGTTCTGGCTATCTATGTTGTTGCCGGATTGCTTTCACTGGCTGGCGCCCTCAGTTATGCGGAACTGGCAGCCATGATCCCGCGAGCCGGCGGTGAATATGTCTTCATGCGCGAAGCTTACGGTAGGACCCTGGGTTTTCTGTTCGGATGGATGTCTTTCTTCATCGGCAAGGCTGGCTCACAGGCAGCTCTGGGCGTGCAATTCGCCTTTTTCCTGAACATCATGCTGGCCGGAGCACTTGGCGGCGAGTTTTTTTCTATGTCAGTGTCGGGCTATTCGATTCCCTTCGGAAAGCTCCAGGTAATTGCGCTGGCCTCAATCGTTATTGTAACGGGTATCAACTGTCTTGCAGTTAAGGTGAGCGGAAGTGTGGCTGCAATTCTTTCGGGGATCAAAATCTCGCTAGTCTTGCTAATTGCATTCGGCGCATTTTTCCTGGCGAATGGCGCCGATTGGTCCCATTTCGGAATGAGCGATGCAGGTGGCACGTGCGAGGCCGTGGCGGCAAGTGCCCGATTTGGTTTTGGCGGATTGATCGCCGCTATGCTGGGCGCGCTCTGGGCCTATGATGGCTGGAACAACGTCACGCTCGTCGCCGGGGAAGTTCAGAACCCGCAAAGGAATCTACCGCGGGCTTTGATTGGCGGCATGCTTTTGATCATGGCGCTCTATCTATTCATTAACGTGGCCTATTTTTACGTGCTTTCACCGACCGAAATCGCGAGTGTTTCAACCCAATCATCAGTCGCCACTGAAGTGGCGCAAAGGTTTCTTGGGCCCTTGGCCGTTAGCTTTATTGCCGCAGCTTTACTGCTATCGACTTTTGGGACACTCCACACCTCAATTCTCACTGGAGCTCGGGTCCCGTACGCGATGGCTCGGGATGGACTTTTCCTGCGCAGCTTATCTAGGGTCTCGTCGCGGACGCACGTTCCCACCGGAGCGCTCGTGGTGCAAGCAGTTTGGGCCTGTATACTCGTAATAGTTTTTTCTTCCTCATTTGACACACTGACCGACTACGCGATCTTTGGTCTCTGGATTTTCTACGGGCTCGTAACGGCGGCAGTTTTTATCCTGCGGCGAAAAATGCCGGACGCCGAACGACCTTATAGAGCCTGGGGGTACCCCCTTGTGCCAATACTCTTTATTTTGGCAACAGTGTTGATACTCGGCACTACGCTCCTGTCAGTACGCGAAGATTTTTCTCGGGGTGTAGGTCTGATCTACCAGGGCGAGGTTCTTTCGGGTTTGGGCGTGCTGGTACGCAATCCTCCGCTGGCCGGCAGCGCCCTAATTGCCCTGGGCCTGCCGGTTTACTGGCTCTGGAACAGACTGGGTGGAGGTACAGAGAATCTGCATGGAACTGGCGATTGAGCTCAGGCGATTTGCGAAATCAGCGGCGTAGTACTTCAATCAGTGGCGAAGATTTTCCCTCGCTGGTAGCAATCAGAGCTTTTCCATCAAGCCGATAAGTCAAAGCCTCTCCCTGTTCGCGTTTACCCAGATCGACCGTTGTGATCGGCTGCTTCCAAATGTCATCGAAATTCTTACTGGCGACGGGCAAGATCAACTCAAAACCCTGAAGGTAGTCGCACAGTGCCACGCTTCGACCGTCGGGAGAAAACTCGCCACCAGTAATGACACCACCCAAAAGACCAGGCATATCAAGATCAGCCACACGAGTGAGCGTAACTGTATTGCCAGCTGATAGCGGAGCCTTAGCTTTGTAAACAACAGGACTGGAAAAGGCCGCTTTGGTAACCACGTAGAGGTCCCCGGTACGCGGATGGACCAAAAGGGTCTCAGAGTCACTGGGACCATCAGGATATCTGATCCTGATAGTCTCAGCAGGGTACGTCAGCAAAGGCTTTTTTCTGCTGGAGCCTTTCTCGTCAATGATATTGGGCTCGGGGAGCCTGTAAACCACTAGTTCCTCTCGTCGATCATTGTTATTCCCAATGTCGCCGATGTACAGGTAACGTTTTTTTCGATCCGGTCCCGGTCCCGCCGCAATATCTTCCCAGTCGCGAGCGGTCGCGCCAGTTACCCGCCAGACGCCCCGTCCCTCACCCGAGCTATCAATCGCATAGAGGAAGGGCCCGTCGCCGGAGTCATTATGAGTCCAATAGATTCCTGGCGAACTGGCAGCCACGATACCACTGCTTTCAGTGACATATTTTTCCTTAATTAGCGCCAGGACCTTTGGCTGTTGATAGCGATCGCGAGTGGCCCTTCCGGCCGTGGCTTGCTCTTCCGCCCGGCTGTTTTGGGGCAGCGGCAACTTCTGGCAGGCTGCAAACCAGGACAGCAGGCCCAAGGCGAGCAAAATCTTTTTCAGCTCCGAACTCATCTAACTATTCTTTCTCTGTCCCAGAGCCTCGCGCGCCACTTCACGATCGTCGAAATGGAACGTTTCCCGTCCAATAATCTGATAATCCTCGTGGCCCTTTCCAGCAATCAGCACCAAATCATTCGAGCGTGCTGCGCCAATCGCCTGGTGGATGGCCTCGCGCCGGTCCACAATTTTCTGATAAGGCTTACCGGACTTTTCAATCCCCACCTGGGCGTCTGAAAGTATCTGGTCCGGATCCTCTGTGCGCGGGTTATCGGAGGTCAAAATCACAACGTCGCTCAAACTGCCGGCGGCTTCTCCCATGGGTGCCCGTTTTGAACGATCGCGATCACCTCCACACCCGAAAACAGTAATGATCTTCCCTTTGGTAACGCCTCGGGCAGTGCGCAGAACGTTCAGCAAAGCGTCGTCTGAATGAGCATAGTCTATGACGACCGAAAAATCGCCGTCATGTGCGACTCGCTCAAAGCGGCCCGGCGCCCCAGTACATTTTTCCAGAGCTCGTTTCACAATCGAAAGCTCATATCCCAGCGCCAGCCCACTGCCCACTGCGGCCAGGGTGTTGTAGATGTGTGGCGGGCCCACCAGGGGAGAATGAAAATCGAGGTCTCCGGCCGGAGTGGACAGTTGAAACCGCATTCCCGCAAGAGAAAACTCGGCGTTTCGAGCGGTTACATCCGCCTCCGCCTTCACCGCGTAACGAATAACCTTGAGACCATCATTTTCCAAACTTTGAGCCAGTTCCACTCCGCGAGGATCATCAACATTGACGACTGAAGTGCCTGGTCGAGTTCCCAGGCGCCCGTCGAACAGACGAAGTTTGGCTGTCCAGTAGTTTTCCATCGTCTTGTGATAGTCGAGATGATCGCGGGTCAGGTTGCTGAATACGGCTACAGCGTATTGCAATCCATCGCAGCGATGAAAGTCCATTGCCTGTGACGAACATTCCATCACCGCCGTTTTACATCCGACTTCAATCGCCCTGCGCAACAGCCGCTGCATATCGGGAGCCTCTGGAGTCGTGCGATCGGCTTTAAATCTTTCTTTACCGATGCGATATTCCACCGTACCGGTCATGGCAACTGGCTGGCCTACTTCCTCTGGAATTGAAGCGACTAGATAGGCAGTTGTGGTCTTGCCGTTTGTGCCGGTGATACCTACCAACTGGAGTTCACTTGAAGGATGGTGGTGAACCTCAGCCGCAGCGAGGGCCATCGCCCGGCGAACGTTTGCAACTTTCAGCCAGACATGGCGAAATTCTGGCGGTGGGTCCAGTTCAGAGATGACGCCGGTCGCTCCCTGGTCTAAGACCTGAGGAATAAACTTGTGCGCATCCTGAAGCGCGCCGCGCACTGCTGCGAAAAGCGAACCTTGGCCGGCCTGACGAGAGTTGTGGGTTACATCGGTAATTACGAGGCTATCATCCCCAGTAACTCCGGCCTCTATTATTCGGGCGATCTCGGCTACGGTAACTATTCTGTTAGCTGTCATTGCAGATTCTTTTCGACCGACTTTATGAGGTTATAACAAAAGCCGTCCTCTGTGAAAGTTAGCGTTAGCTACCCTGATACTAACCACTAAGTTTGGGGTAACAGTCCCCGCTCGCAAATTTGCAGTTGGAAGGGTGGGAAGCGCTTTAGTGCGCGCCCCCGCTTGCCTCGCAATCCCCTCAAGCTTCAATGGCAAATATCAAGTCTTGCCAATTCGATTTCTTCATCAAAGCTTAAACTTGCGAGGCTGGTGGCGCGCTGGCATTATTTGCTCTCACCTGATCTTGTTCCCTCTCGGAGAAATTATGAAATCTGCGCTCCCTCTTTGCCTGACTTGTCTGACTCTACTAGTTATCGCTCTGGAGTTTTCCAGCAGACAAAGCAATGCTGCGAATGACTACGACATTCTGATTCGCAATGGCACTGTAATCGACGGCACTGGTCGCCGTCGCGTTCGCGCCGATGTGGCTATCAAAGGGGATCGCATTGCCCGCGTCGGAACGCTGCGAAACGTTAAGGCGAATCGTGTTATCGATGCTCGGGGACTGGTGGTTGCGCCAGGCTTCATCGATATGCTCGGACAATCCGAAACTTTCCTTCTTATCGATCCCCGGGCAATGAGCAAAGTTATGCAAGGAGTGACCACCGAAATTACTGGCGAGGGCGAATCCATTGCGCCGGTTAACGCCCGCTTAATCAAAGAGCAAGAGGACTTCAATCGTCGCTATAACCTGGTGGTCGATTGGTACAGCCTTGAAGAGTACTTCAAACGACTTGAACGTCAGGGCACCGGAGTCAATCTGGGGACCTTTGTCGGAGCCACACAGGTGCGTGAATACGTAATCGGGTTTGACAACAGGACCCCCACCAGCACTGAGCTCGAGGAGATGAAGAAACTGGTGGCCACTGCCATGAAAGAAGGGGCGCTGGGCCTCTCCAGTTCCTTGCAATACGTCCCGGCCCGCTTTGCAAAGACTGATGAACTGGTCGAACTCGCCAGAGTCGCGCAAAGCTTTGGCGGCATTTACGCTACCCATCAGCGCAGCGAGGCAAATGCCTTGGATGAGTCTTTAACAGAAGTGTTCGAGATCGCTCAAAGGGCAAACATTCCGGTAGAAATCTGGCACTTAAAGACTGCCTATAAAAAGAACTGGGGACGAATGCCGGAGGTGCTTGCCCGGATCGCTGCGGCGCGAGCAAAAGGCTTAAAAATCTCCGCCGATGTCTACCCCTATATCGCCGGCAGCACTTCGTTGAACGCCTGTTTACCGCCCTGGGCCCTGGAAGGTGGCATTGAAAAGATGCTGGAGCGTTTGCGGGATCCGGAGACGCGTGGCCGCATTAAGAAGGACGTCTTAGTCGACTCACTGGAGTGGGAAAATATCTACCTTGGTAGTGGCGGACCGACGGGAATACTGATCAGTTCGGTGGTTGATCGAAAGCTCGAGTCGCTGCAAGGCAAGCGACTCTCGGAAATAGCAGATGCCAAACAGAAGGACCCCGTCGAAACCCTCTTTGACCTGATCCTGGCGGATAATGGTCAGACAGGAGCAATCTATTTCATGATGAATGAGGCGGATTTGCGCGCTGCCATCCGAGCTCCATTCGTCAGTTTCTGTACCGACACTGGTGCCCGAGCCCTCGATGGTCCGCTGGGAGGCGCAAAGTCCCATCCCAGGGGCTGGGGTAGCTATCCAAGAATCCTTGGCCGCTACGTTCGCGACGAGCAACTACTAACACTGGAACAAGCCATTAACAAAATGACCGGGATGCCCGCCTCGAGGGTTGGGTTAAAAGATCGCGGCCTAATTCGCGAAGGCCTGTTTGCCGACATCACGATCTTTGATCCACAGAAAGTAATCGATCGGGCCACCTTTGAGGCTCCTAACCAATACCCGGAAGGCATTCCGTATGTAATCATCAATGGACAGATCAGTGTAGACAACGGCCGGCACACTTCCTCGCTGTCGGGCCGAGTGCTTCGAGGTCCGGGATATGCCGATAAATGAGACTTTGGCAGTTGGCCGGGTTTAAAGTTTCAACGAGCCGGTAATCTTGCGATAGGTGGCTTCGTCAAAGGCTTTCAGAGTTTCGGTCTGCACGTTTCCCTGGCCTCCCAGAGAAATCAATGCTGCAGCCACTGTCTCATCATCCGGGCCCTC
>Ga0187893_10013833_pt1 | contig 11143 bp, 9 predicted proteins | sample MA1701074metaG_FD_139574 | JGI IMG/M metagenome (GOLD analysis project Ga0187893, IMG submission 139574) | White microbial mat communities from a basaltic lava cave in the Kipuka Kanohina Cave System on the Island of Hawaii, USA - MA170107-4 metaG ...
CGCAGGATGTCCAGGCAGCGCGCCTCCTCCAGCGGTCCCTGGCGGACCATCTGCTCCGTGGAGCGCCCCTCGACGAATTCCATCACGTAGTAGTAGGCGCCGCCGGTGTAGCCGGCGTCGAGCGCCGACACGAGATTGGGATGCTTGACGCGTCCGAGCGCCTCGATTTCGCGGACGAACCGCTCGATCGTTCGGCTGACGCGCGAATCGGTCCGGAGCAGCTTCACCGCGACGAGCCGGCGCGACTTGAGCTCGCGGGCCTGGTAGACGGTTCCCATGCCGCCGGACCCGATGAGGGCCAGGACCTCGTAGCCGGGAAGTTCGAGCTTCGACGGCGGCGGAGGTCCGGCGGTCGGTTTTTCGTTCACGGCGGGATTGCGATCCACAGTCTAATCGAAACTCGATGCCGGCGAAATTACTACCGCGAAAAAGGGGCCCCTTGCGGCCGCGGCGGCGCGGTCCATACTGAAAGTGGGAGCCGGGCTCCCGGAGGGAGGGGTCATGAGCACGTATCTGAACGGCGGGACCGGGGTCGAATCCAAGAACGTTCCCGCGGGGTGGCAGGTCAGCCTGGGGAATCTCGGGGAATCCGTACAGCTGCGCAAGGCGAAGCTGAGTTTCGTCAAGGACGAGGCGCCCGCCCCCGCCCCCGCCCCCGCCCCCGCCCCCGAGCTTGCGCCGGAACCCGAGGCTCCCGCGCCTGCGCGGCTCCCTGAAAAGCGCGGTTTCTCCCTGCTTCGGGCGGCGGGATTCGCGAACGGCGGACTGGGTTTCGTGGCCCTGGGCGTCGCGCTTTTCGGCGCCGCCTCGTCGGCGCTCGTCGTTGCCGGCGCGCTCTCGATGCTGATCAACGCGGGATTCTTCTTCGTCCTCGGCCGGAACAAGCCCTCCCTGCTATAATGGCCCGTTCCGCACCCCGAGAGGCCGGTGCAGGGTCTGGACGAGGGCTCCTTCGATGGAAAAGCACGACGCCGTCTTCGGCGAAACCGCCCTGAAAAAGGGCTACATCACCTTCGGCCAGCTCAAGGAGTGCCGCGACATCCAGCAAAAGCTGCGCGACATGGGGCTGGAGCCCAAGCCCCTCAAGGAGATCCTGACCGAAAAGAATTATCTCAGCGACGCGCAGGCGACGGCGGTCTTCACCGAGGTGAGCGCCCAGGCTTCCCTCGGCCCGACGGCCCCCGTGGCGCCGCCCTCCTCCAAATTCGCCACGGACGCCAAGCCCGCGTCGGACTATCCGCTCGCCGAGCTCGCCCTCAAGGAGGGGCTCATCACCTTCGAACAGATGCGCGAGTGCCTCGACACCCAGCAGCAGATCCGAAACCTCGGCTACGACCCCAAGTCGCTCGACCAGATCATGCTCCAGAAGGGCATCCTGAACGAGACGCAGATCGACGCCCTCAAGGCCGGCGGCACGCGCCTGCTCAAGATCCCCCCGAAAATCGATTCCCGCATCGGCGACGTGGCCGTCCAGAAGAAGTTCATCTCCAAGGCGCAGCTGGACGAGTGCCTGCAGCTCCAGGCCCGCGACCGCGACCGCGGCCAGCAGCCGAAGAAGGTCGGCGAATTGCTGGTGGCGAAAGGCTACCTCACGATCCAGCAGCTCGACGAGCTCGTCCTGATTTCGTCGAAAACGGCCGCGCCGTTCGAAATCCCGGGATATGAAATCCTCGGCAAGCTGGGGGTCGGCGGCATGGGCGCCGTTTACAAGGCCAAGCAGGTCAGCATCGATCGCGTGGTCGCGATAAAGGTCCTGTACCCCAAGTTCGTCAAGGACCGGGAGTACCTGGAGCGCTTTTTGCGCGAAGCCCGGCTCCTGGCGAGGCTCCAGCATCCGAACATCGTCGCCGCCATCGACGCCGGGGAGGTCCACGGCACCCCCTATTTCGTCATGGAATTCGTCGACGGGCTGTCGCTGAGCACGCTGCTCGATCACAAGGGGCGGATCCCCGAAACCGACTGCATCAAGCTCGGGATTCACATCGCCAACGCCCTGCAGCACGCGCACCGCCACAAGCTCGTCCACCGCGACATCAAGCCGCAGAACGTCATCATCACGCGGGACGGCCTCGTCAAGGTCTGCGATCTGGGGATCGCCAAGAGCAGCGACGGCCCGGGCGACGCCGGGCTGACCACGCACGGCATGGCCGTCGGGACGCCCTTCTACATGTCGCCCGAAGCCTGCATGGGGCGGGACGTCGACATTCGCGCCGACATTTATTCGCTCGGCGCGACGCTCTATCACCTGTCGACCGGCACACCGCCGTTCGACGCCCCCGCGCCGGCTTCGATCCTCGCGATGCACGTCAACCAACCGCTGGAATCGCCGCAGGCCCGATACGGATCGCTTTCGGCCGAGTTTGCCGCGTGCATCGTCAAGATGATGCAGAAGCACCCGACGAATCGGTTCCAGACCCCTGCCGACGTGGCGCGCCATTTCGAGTCGCTGCTCAAGGCCAAGCAGAGGATCGTCGACGGCGTCCCCGTGCGCGACACCGGTCAGCTGCGCGTCCGGCGACCCGCCCGCACCTCGCGCAGCCTCGGCGACACGAATCTCCCGCCGACCGCCACGATCCTCATGATCCTCGTGTTCGTGATCGCGGGAATCTTCGTCGCGGTCTACTTCCTTCGAGAGCCGTCGGGGTCCCGTCCCGCGACCGCCGGCCGGGGCGGCGGGTCCGATCGATCCTCCCCGCCCGACACGTCCGCGCCCGATCCGGGGCCGGAGCCGGTTCGGCCCGATCCGCCGACGCCCAAGGCCGATCTGTACAAGCCGTTGCACGAGTCGCGAATGGCCGAGCTCAGGCGGTTGCGGTCGGCCGCCAAGCCGAACCCGACCGTGGACGAGTTTCTCGAGCCTTACGATTTCATGATCGCGTGCCTGGCCGTGTTCAAGTCGACGCCCCATCACAAGGCGTGGCTGGACGAGCTCGCGGCGTTTGAGCGCGAGGCCAACGAGCGCGCGGCCGACCTGTGGGACCAGGTTCGGCTCAAGGTGGAAGGACGCGTCGAGCTGGGGGAGACGCACAAGGCGCTGGAGCTGCTGGAGGGTTTTCCCCCATTCCGCCGATACGCGGGGCGGAACCTCCTGACCGAGGCGGAGCGCGAGCGCACGAAGCTTCTGGCCAAGCTCCAGTCCCTGGCCGGCATGACCTTCGAAAAGTACTCGGCAAAGATCGAACAGGCCGCCGCCCAGGGGGATTTCGCGTCCGCGTGGCGCGACGCCCTGGAGGTCAGCCTCTCCGCGGGCCGAGACAAGTCGCTCGACCTGCGGCGGACCCTGTTGCGCCGGCACGCCGACGCGCTCGCGCGCCCGCCCCTCACCGCCGCGAAGGTATCGAGTGCCGTAGCGACGCTCGGGGGGATCCGTCAGGATTATCCCGGGGACGAGGCGATTTCGCGGGCCATCGACGAAATTTCGACGGAGCTCGAGGCGGCGCATGCCCGCGCCTTGCAGGCAGCCCGCAAGCGGCTTTCCGGCGGCGAGGCGGAGGCGATCGCGCGTGAGCTGGATGCGCTGCTGGCGGCGCGCGACTATCCTGCCGTCGCGAGGCGCCTCGTCGAGGTTTTCGAATCCCCGGACTTGGGACCGGCCCTGGTCCTTCCCGGCCTGGATCCCGCGCGGACCCTCGCGACCCTGGCGCTTCCGCGGCCCGATCTGAATCAGCTCTGGGAGGCCGCGGTCGAATGCGCGCAGGGGCTGGCCGCCGATCCGGCCGATCCCTCGGCCCCGATTTTCGTCCGCGCCTGGGCGGTCGCGCAGCTGCGGTCGCTCTGGCAGCAGGCGTATCAAGTTCTGCTCAGCCACGCCAACGAGCGCACGATTCCGCTGATCGCCACGACGGATCACCCGCTGCTCAAGGGGGTGACGCGGCTGACGGCGAAAGCGTCGTCCCAGCCCGGCCTCGCGCTGGAAGTGCTCGCGGCGCACGGCCGCAGCGAGATCGCGGGCCTGGTGACGCTTTACCCAAAGGCCGCCAAGGCGCTCCACGAGGAGGACGCCATCAAGCTCGCCAAGGTGGTTCCGGAAGGACCCGGACCCGAGCATGAACTCCGAGCCGCGCTCGCGCTGCACTTCGCCGGCGACGCCAGGCGCGCCGCGTCGTGGGCGGCGAAGGTGCCCTCGCTCGCCGTGCCGTCGGCTCCGGCGCTTCGCGCGCTGGTCGATTCGATCCGCAAGCCGGCAGGAGCGGAGGAGAAATAACAGTGCCAATTCGTCTCGCGATCAATGGCGCCTGCGGGCGTATGGGGACGACCGTCGGCCGGCTGGCGTGCGCGGCCGACGGCGATTTCCGCATCGCGGCGCCGCTCGAGCGCAAGGCACACGCGAGCCTCGGCCAGGACTACGGGGCGATCCTCGGCCGGGAGCCTCTGGGCGTGCGCGTCGCGGACCGGCTGACCGTCGACGCCGACGCGCTGATCGACTTTTCGGCCCCCGAAGCGGCGCTGGAGCGCCTCGCGGAGTGCTCGGAGCGCAAGGCGGCGCTCGTGGTGGGCACGACCGGCCTCGACAAGAAGGCGCTCGCGCAATTCGAAAAGGCCTCGAAGAAGATCCCGATCCTCATCGCCTCGAACATGAGCCTGGGGATGAACTTGGTGTTCCAGCTAGTGGAGGAGGTCGCGCGCAAGCTCGGCACGTCATACGACATCGAGATCGTCGAGACGCACCACCGCAACAAGGTGGACGCTCCGAGCGGCTCGGCGCTGACGCTGGGGCAGGCGGCGGCGCGGGGGCGCGGGCTCGATCCGGATCGGGCGACGGTGTACGGCCGGCGCGGCGCGGTCGGCAAGCGGCCGGAGGGGGAGATCGCGATTCACGCCGTGCGCGGGGGCGACATCGTCGGCGAGCACGTGGTGTCGTTCATCTCCGAGGGGGAGACCGTGGAGATTTCGCATCGCGCGCGGTCGCGCGAAATTTTCGCCCGCGGCGCGCTGCATGCGGCCCGCGCGCTTTCCGGCCGCAAACCAGGCCTGTACACCTTTAAAGACCTTCTCTAGGGTGGAACAGAACTCTTAAAGAGTTCTGTTCCGCTGAATTTTTCAAAAACCCTGTCACGTTTTCGTTTCTCGTGGAATGGATAAGGTATGGGAGACGAAACCATCCGTCCGACCCTCGTCGGCCGTTCGCGGGCGATCCGGGAGGTCCTTCGGGACATCTCCCGGTTCGCCCCCCTCCCATATCCCGTGGTGATCGCGGGCGAAACCGGCGTCGGCAAGGAACTCGCGGCGCGAGAGCTGCATGTCCAGAGCGGGCGCGCGGGCCCCTTTGTGCCCGTCAACTGCGCCTGCCTTCCCGACTCGCTGATCGAATCCGAGCTCTTCGGCCACGCGCGGGGCGCCTTTACGGGGGCCGATCGCGAGCGCCCGGGGCTTTTTGAAGCCGCCCACGGCGGGACGCTGCTGCTGGATGAGGCTGAAACCCTGAGCCTCCCCGCCCAGGAGCGGCTGCTCCGGGCGATCGAAACCGGCGAGTCGCGCCGCGTCGGAGAGACGCGACCGCGTGCGTTCAACGTGCGGATCGTCGCCGCCACCAATGTGGACCCGGCGGAACTCGTCGCCGAGCACGGATTCCGCGCCGACCTTTACTTCCGCCTGGCGGTCCTGATGCTCCGCATCCCGCCGCTTCGGGAACGCCTCGAAGATATCGCCCCCCTCGCGGAGCACCTCCTGAACAAATTCTCGGTCGAAACCGGCCGCCCCGCCCCCCTTCTGGTCCCGGCCGCCCTGCACATTCTGGAAAACCTCCCGTGGCCCGGAAACGTGCGGGAGCTGGAAAACATGCTTCGCCGGGCGGCCGTCGCCGCGGGGCCGGCCGAGCCTCTCAAACCCTGCCACCTCGCCGAACTCATCGCCTCCCCCCCGCCGCCGCCCGGCTCGGATCGCCGCGCGCGGAGCATCGCCCAGCTGCGCGAGTGCGGCCTGCCGCTGAACGCGATCGCGCGCCGGCTCGGCGTGACCCGGAAAACGCTGTGGGCGTGGCGCAAGCGCTGGCCGACTCCCTCCTCCCCCCGCCTGGCACCCGCCGCTCCGCTGTCGTGACCTACTTCGTCTTTTCCTTCTTGGGCGCGACCTTGGCCTTGATCTTGGCGTCCACGACCCCTTCCATCTCCTCCATCCCGTCGACTTTGATCTTCATCTCGGCCTTGGCCTTCCCCTCGAACTCGCCCGTCTGGATCCGGCCCGTCCCGATCAGGAACCGCGTCTCTCCCTTGCCCGAAACCGTCATCGACTTGATCGAGATCTTCGCGCCGGCGGGCAGGCCCTCCAGGTTCCCCTCCAGCTCGAGATCCTTCAGGTTCGTCTCCTGCCTCACGGTGATCACGGCCACGCGCGCGCCGTCCCCCGCCGTTTCGACATGCTCGAGACGGTACTTGATCGGCACGTCCATCCCCTCGCCGGAGAGCTTTAGCTTTCCGAGCTCCTTCATCTTGGCGACGTAGGTCCACTCTTCGCCGATCTTGACCGGTTTGTCGGGAAGGACGACCGGATACAGATTCTCGCCGGCCATGCCGCCGAGGAACTCCCGGAGTTTTTTGTTTTCGCTGAGCCCCTTGACGAGGCCCCTATCGTCCATCGTGATGTCGAACTTCTGGCCGAAAAGGGCGAACTCCTTGAGAATTTCATCCGCCGCTTCGGCGTTGACCCCCTTTTCGGTGTCGATGAGCGCCTCACCGTCTGCGTTTTCGATCCGGACGTTCTTGCCCTTGACCGTCATCTTCATTTTAGTTCCGTTGACGACCATGTCCTGGGTCATTTCGAGCCCGCCCATTTCACCCTCGAACCCGAACCTGCCCTCGCCGGACGTCTTGCACGCGACGCCGAGCGAAAAGCCCATCGGCCCCTCCATCTTCTGCTCGAACGTTTCCGCTCCCGCGTACACGCCCACGTCCATGCGCAGGTCCAGGCTCATCTCCATGATTTCGCGCTCCCCGGGGGCGTATTTGAACTTGAGGGTCAGGGTTTCGTCGTCCTGGGCGAAAACGGGGGCGAACAGGGCCAGGACCAGCGCAAATCTCATGCGGAATCCTCGAAAAAGGAGATTATAGCAGCCTGGGATTGATCGCGCGCGCGCAACCCTGTAGAATCCACCCGGCTGAAAGGGTACCAACCGACAGGCGGGGTGGTGGACATGGCATTTGGGAGTCGGGCCAATGGCACGGAAACTGTCCTCCCGTGCCGTCCTGGCGGTTGCGCTGATCGGGCTCTTCGGGTTTGTCCCCGAACTTTCGATTGGTCAGGATAACAAACCCCCGGAGGACCCCCCCAGCCCGCTGGGCGGCGAACACAACAGCCGCGATCCCCGCAAGTGTAAAAAGTGCTCGCCCGCCCTCAGCAAGGCGCTCTCGTTTCTGAGCTCGAAGGGGAGCAGCGCCGGGTTCGCACAGGGGTACATGCTGGGCTGGCTCGGCCTCGTCGACTCGGCCAACGGGACCTACGCCTCGAAATGTCTCTCGCAGGCCGGCTCGGCGCGCGCGGTCGGGTTCAACGGCAACTGGTTCACCTCGATCCCGGGCATCTTTTTGGCGGGCGCGTACTACCGCTACGGCGACGGCCGCGCCGCGAGCGGGATGCAGTCCATCCTCACCGACGCGCAGAAAAACCAGCACCATACCGGCGGCTGGCATCACAACAAGAACTTCAAGATGCAGGGCTACTCGGAGGACCTCGGCATCGTCACGGCGATGCTGTTCGGCATGTTCATGACGCTCAAGGGCGCGGGGTCGGGGCTGCCCAAGGACATGATCGATCGCTGCGAGAAGAACATCGAGAGCATCATGGGCTCGACCGGCATCGGTTACGGCACCGGCAAGGGCGACTATGACACGGCCGGCAGCCGCGGCGCGTACGCCTTCATGGGGCTTCACTTCGGCGGCCAGACCGACCACCCCTTCTACGAAAAACTCAAATCGGCGATCGCGCGGCAGATCAAGACGATGGACAAGGGCCACGCGGTCGGATGCCTGCACTTTTTGTCGATGTCGATCGCGAACTATCTCGCCGGCAACTATGACGCGCTGGCGACCGAGTGGATCGACAAGCTGATCGCCAAGCAGGGGGCCGACGGCTCGATCCTGCTGGGCGACGACGGCGTGGGCGGCGGCGAGGAGAAGAACATCGGCGGCAAGGTCGGCTCGACCGCGGTCTTTGCCATCATGCTGCTCCTGCAAAAGCCGGGCGCGTTCGACCCGCCGAAGAAGAAAGAGCCCGCCGCCAAGGGCAAGCCCGCCGGCGGCAGCCCCTTCGGCAAGCCGAAGGAAAAGGACGACTCGAAGGTCGAAACGCCCGGGACGAAAAAGTAGCCGTAGGCCGTAGATCGATCAGGGCTGGAGCAGCGCCAGCAGGCGCGCGCGAATCTCGGGGTCCGTGCAGGCTTTCAAGGCGGTTCGCAACATTCCGCGAGCCTCCGATATCCGCGATTGCAGGCTCTCGCTCGCCCGCTCGCGCACCACGGCCGAGTCGTCACCGAGCTCCTCGATCGACCGGCGGATCGCGTCCCTCGCCTCGGCGGGAAGTTCCCATTCGTGCACGATGGCGTGCCGGCCCAGGAATTCGGCGATCCGAAGGGGCTCGAGCGCCGGGCCCCCATCGCAGGAGGAGAGCGAGACGCGGTCATCGCCCACGGTCCAGGTCAGCTGGCCTTCATCCTGCAGCTCGTTCAGGATCTGCTCGATGGTCAAGCCCTGGGCGCGGAGGGTAATCCTCGCGTCGTCGGCAAGCGACAGGTCGCTCACGAAGGGAGACATTTCACCCGCCACGTATTCGTTGAGCAAAGAAACGAAATTCCCTGCGCCGTCGCCGTCGTAGTTCAGGCTGATCTTCTGCGAGAGGCATGGGGCCAGGTACCCGGGACAGAGAGTTGGCGAACGCGATCCATCGAGAATGGCATACCGCTCAAGTTGCGAAGGGGGCGCTGGAATAACTGCGACGAATCCGTTTCGGAATCGGATCGTGGCGCCCGCTGCCTTCAGAACTTCCGCCAGCACGGTCAAAATGGACACGTCTTCTGCCGAGTAGGATAGGACTTGTCGAGCGATGCGGGGGTCGAGGCTGAAGTTGCACCCGCTCGCGTCGCGTAGGAACTCGACGATTCCGCCAACGGTTCTGTTCGTCCATTCGAAGCGAAATTGCCCTGCGTCGAGCTTGCCGCGATTGCGTTGGTCTGCTTCCGAAAGTGGCTGTTCAACGCGCGGCCGACCCGACGGGTCGAGGATCAGGATGGCAGGAGCTCGATGGGCGCTCAGGCGCACAGCCTCGAGGGAGCCAAGCTCAAGCCTGCAGAGTGCATACTTGGAGAGGAACTTGGCGAGCGCGGCGTCCTCGAACGCTTTGGCCGTGGCGACCGACGCTTCGTTCTTCGCGAGCACCAGCGCGCAGACCAGCCGATCCTGCTTTCGAGCGGCCGCTGCGGCGCTTTCCAGATCCTTGTGCCAGACCGGCGCGCTCGGTTCCTGAAAGAGGACCGCGCCAATGACAAGGGCCGCCGTCGGAATCACTCCAAATGAAACGACGAATCCGGGAGGCCGGTTCAGGGCATGGGCGCGTGGTTGCCTACGGCTTTTTACACTTGTTAGCGTCAGCAAGCTGCTTAATCACCTCGTCGCGCAGCCTTTTGCCCTCGGCGGCGCGCTCTTTCGGGTCCATCTCCTTGGCGTCAAAGAGCTTGCGCGCGCGCCGGAAGCGGTCGAGGCAGCCGTCCAGATACGCCGCGAACTTTTTCGCGTCGTAGTTGATCGACGTGTTCCACTCCCACGTGTGGCCGCAGCCGGAGGTGCCCAGCGCGCCGTTGCCGTCCGGCATGATGACGACGCTCGTCGCGAACCCGAACTGGTGGCGCCACTCCTTTTCATAGGACTTGCGCCAGGGCTCGAGCGCCGGCACGCCCGCCGGGAACCCGGCGTCGGTGATGTTGATTTCGACCGCCACGAATCTGTCGTTGACCTTCTCGATCACCTTTTCGTCCGAGAGCGAACTGCCCCGGGCCAGGCGACCGCCCAGTCAGCACTCGGCGGCGTCCTTCTGGCCGAGGTGGCCCACGATGAAAAAGACAAAGACCGGCTTGTCGCCCTCTTTCGCCTTTTTGAGCGCGGTCTCGATGTCCTTCTGCCACTTGATCTTCTTCCACTCCCCCTTGTCCTCGTTTTCGAGCTGCTTGGCCTTGAACTTTTCGAAATCGGCGTCGGGATTCTGCAACGCCAGCAGCGCGAACAAAAGACTCGTCATGGCTCCGCGACCTCCTCTATCCCACTATACCGCGGCAGGCCTTGGCGGGTTTCATTTACGGTATGCGGTTTGGAGTCTACAGTTGTCTTCCGTGCGTGCTCTCGTGACCGGCGGGACCGGCTTTGTGGGCAGCCATCTTGTGGATGCGCTGCTGGCACGCGGCGACGACGTCGTCTGCACCGTGCGCAAGACCAGCAACCTGCGATGGCTCCGAGGCAAGCCTGTGCGAACGGTCGAGGGCGACCTGGCTCGGGCGCTGGACGGCGTGACCCATGTCTTTCATGTCGCCGGCGTAATCCAAGCCCCGACCCTCGCCACGTTCATGCGCGGCAACCGAGATTTCACGCGCGAGCTCGTCCAGGCCTGCCGGGGTCGGAAGCTGGAGCGCTTTGTGCAGGTCAGCTCGCTCGCGGCGGCCGGACCGAGTCCCGACGGCCGCCCGCGGTCCGAGGAGGACGCGCCCGCGCCGGTCTCGAATTACGGCAAGAGCAAGCTGGCTGGCGAACTCGAGACGCGCGCCGCGGAATGCGCGGTGACGATCGCGCGGCCGCCGGTCGTCTACGGCCCGCGGGACGAGGGGCTCTTCGAGCTCTTCAAGGTGGCGGCGGCCGGGATCGAGCCCATCATCGGCGCGCGAAAGCGGTACAGCATCGTCCATGTGCGCGACGTGGTCGAGGGCCTCCTGGCCGCGGCCGACGCCGATCCGGGGGTGTGGTTTCTTACGAACGAGGAGCCGGTGGAATCGGATCGGCTGGCGACCCTGGTCGGTCGCGCGGTCGGCGGCCGACGCCGGCGCGTCCACATTCCCGACGGGGCGCTGGTCGCGGCGGCGGACCTGCTCTCCCTTGCCGGACTGAAGCTTGTGTTCACGCCGGACAAGGCCAGAGAGATCGTCCAGCGCGCGTGGATCTGCTCGGGGGCC
>Ga0187893_10013834_pt1 | contig 11142 bp, 12 predicted proteins | sample MA1701074metaG_FD_139574 | JGI IMG/M metagenome (GOLD analysis project Ga0187893, IMG submission 139574) | White microbial mat communities from a basaltic lava cave in the Kipuka Kanohina Cave System on the Island of Hawaii, USA - MA170107-4 metaG ...
CGCATGTGCTTGGTGACCGCATCGGTCAAGCCTCGGCCTTCAAGATGGCTTTCTCTGGCCTCAACAAGGGACTTGTTGCCTTGCTGTACGAACTGACAGTCGCGGCCCAGGAGTTCGGTTGTCTCGACGAGTTGTTGCGCCGCTACACGGCTTTGCTACCTGGGGTCATGCAGTCCCTCGAATGGCTCGTGCCTACGTATCCAGTCCATGCGACCCGGCGAGCAGAGGAGATGAGAGAATTGGCCGAAACCTTGGAGCACTTTGGCTTCTCATCTGTCATGGCCCGCGGCACGCAGCAGACTCTTGCCGCGGTTGGCCAACTCGGGCTGGCCGAACGTTTCCCTGAACGGGGGGAGGATGGTTGGACCATGCGGGAGGTGATCGAAGTGCTGGCGCAGGGGGGAGCGCTGAAGAAGGGACAGTAGGGCGTATTGCCATACGCCCCTACACATGTGCCTGGCATTGGCAACAAGCAATATCAACGATGCCCTTCAGCGATAGCCCGCGCCGCAGCCTGTTCCACCACCGTCCCTTTGAAGAAATCCGGATTCATGCCGGTCCATAACGTTACCGGGTTGGTGAACACGAAGTCACGAAAATCTTCTTCTGTGATCACCTCCTGTTCCACCAGCTCGTACGCCTCTTCGAGCACTTCGGTCATATCCGGCACGTCCCAGTGCCCAATGTCCGAACTGAAAATCGCCCGTAGTCGCGCGCCAAACGGGTTCATTTTGCTATTGAACGCCGTGGCATTGAGAGGATCGTCAGCCTCACAGCCAAAATAAAAGTTTGGCACGAAGAGATCGCGAATGTCTTCTGCCCGTTCGATGTTGCAGCGTGCCCAATCGTCCAGCGTTGTGAGATCCTCGCCCGTGCCTCCCAGGAGGCCGAGACTCTTGCTGGCGTCGTTAAGTTTTTCCTGTACAATCTGTCCCCCGTAGCGTCGATAGAGATCGAATAACAGCTCTCGATTCAAGTTGGCCGGATTGTAGTTCTCCAGACCTTTGGGATTGCGCTTCTCCCAGCGGGCGATAATTCCGGCATACAAATCGGCCCCCCAGCCGACTCCACTCTCCAAAAAGCCGAACTTCAGCGTGGGAAAGCGTCGTGTGACACCGCCCATGAATAGGGCTTTGCAGACCGCCTCACCGGCCGCGGCAAAATGACCGGTATGGTTGTACATGTAGTTAGAAGTCGTACGACCACCCCAACCCATGCCAGGCGAGTGAAAGGTTGGTGGCACCTTGAGTTCCACACATTTCGCCCACACCGGGTCATAGTCATATGCGCTATCGATACAAAATGTGTCCAGCCAAAAGGCGTGGAGTCCCACATCAGGATCCTTGCGTGCCGCCGCCGGAATGGGGCGCTGTACATGGCCGGCCATCATGATCGCTTTGAGACCTAAGTCTTTCACGACGTACTCTAATTCCTCGATCGCTTCCTCAGGCGTGTGCATTGGGATACACGCCGCAGGCGTCATGCGGTCGGCGTACTCGCGAAAGTAGTCGGCATGGAACATATTCAAGGCCCGACAGGTAGCCCGCCGTAATTCCTCGATCTCGATGTGCGGAAACGATAAGCCGAGAGTCGGATAGAGTACGGTAAAATCGAGGCCGATGTCGTCCATCCGTTCATGCAACAATTTAGGCAAGACGGCGGTGGCACGATCCAACGTATTTTTTGTGGGCAGTGCCCACCAGGGGGAACGGGTAGCGCGCTGGTCGCGCCGCTCTTCGGGGAAAAGGCGGTACCAGCGAGACAATTTGCCCCAACTGCCGGTGTTGCGTTCGTCAGACCAAAAGCGCTCCACCATTGAGTGCCCGCCGACTTGTTTCAGGTAATCGAGAAATCCAGGTTCGAACTCGAGCATATGCCCGTCGGAGTCGATAACCGGATGCTTGAGACGGGCATGGACCGCCGCGGATTTGGACGTATGTGTCGTTGCCATAATGTTTGCCCTCCTTGTGGCCATTTGTTGTGTATGATGGTCGGCTATCGTTGCCATTCTCGGGTATTCCAGTGGACGCTCCGTGCGGCTGAGATCCGTTTGGCAGACTTGAAAACGAAAGGCTCACACCGTGAGGACAAAAAGCTGGTCGCTGTCTACCAGAATGTGGGCTCCCACCTCAGCCATCCGCGCGGAAATCTCTATCCATTTTTCTTCAGTGCTAGGGGAAGGAACCTTCACCAGGTAACTACCCTCGCCGTATTCTGGCCAAGGGACAATCTGACACTTTTTCGTACCCCCAGGATAGAGTTTTTCGAGTTCGGCAAGGTAATCGGCGAGGGCACTACGAGCTTCTTGGGATAATTGGTCAGGATGGCTCGCTCTTCGGGCCATGATGTTCTCCTAGGTGCTTCTTTACTGCGGCGAGAAAAGCCTGAGCCAGGACAACACTCGTCCTGGCAGTCTTACTTCCTGTACTTGTGGGAGCGTAATCCGCCCGATGCCGCCACTCAATAAGGGTCAATAAAGTTTTGCCAATTTGCCCAGAGAAAATCTTGCGACGCATAACCACGCGACGGTTAAACTCGGCTTGGGTGACTTTATGACTCCACTCTCCTGCCTGCGGCCGGAAATCAGTCAGTTGCATCAGAGCGGCAATGGCGACCTGAAAGACGGCATAGTAGCAACGGCTGACGCAAGAGTCGAAAGCTCCCCTCTCCAGGGGTGCATATCAATTTTCTGGTAATTCAGTCAGAGCTCGCTGAGAACCTGCCGTTCCCCCTTCGACGAGCTCAGGACGAACGGGGCTGGGGTTGAATTTGCTCAGGATTGTCCGTTCGTGCTGAGCCTGTCGAAGCACGAACACAGCCTGGTGCGGACCGCGCCAGAATTCTGATATGCACCCCCTCTCCAGGCAAACGTACGCACCGTCATAACTGCTCTGCGCTTTGTTCAGGTAATCAGCCGAGTTGCTCGTCGCCTGAGCCATCGGAAGATGCTCTACTTTTCTTCAGGTGACGATGCTGTACCTTAGAGTTTGTAGGGTGCGCTTGCGCACCGTTTCTTTGCCCCGGATATGTGGTGCGCGAAACGCCTCCTACTTACCGCTTACCGTTTCTGTCCCCACGTGTTCCAATACGTCACGTCTTTGGCCGGGAGTCGCTTGGCAGGCTTAAAGTCTGTTCCCGTGTAGTACGCCACGGGCATCATGACTGCAAGGGTGATGTTTTCCGGAATCCCGAGAACTTTTGCCACTTCTTTCTCATACTTCAGGGCGAGAGTGGTCCACGCAGATCCGACCCCGCGGGCACGCAGGGCCAACATGAAAGACCAAGCCGCCGGCAAGATTGACCCATATCTGGAGGCTTGCACGAACTGCGGGTCTTTCTCGAACCGCCCGTCTATGGCGGCGAACACAAATGCAGGAACTTCGTGTAAATGTTGGTACAGATACGCGCCGGATTCGCCAATCCGTTTCTGTTGTTCTGCGCGCGGATCTTCGGCGCCATAACTCGGACGCGGCCTATTTCTGTATTCATCGGCGCTCTTGCGATAGAGATCGGCGATGGCCTTCTTCTTTTCTGGGTCGGTGACCACGATGAAATGCCAGTCCTGTGCGTTCGAGCCGGTCGGTGACTGGAGAGCGAGGTTGATTGCTTCCTCAATGACTTTCGGTTCGACGGGGCGGGTGAGATCAAGACGTTTACGCACGGAGCGGGTAGTAGTCAGGATGTGGTCTATGGCGGCGAGACCTTTGGCTTCGTCACCTTCCTTCACTGTGGCGGAGCCCTGCGCTTGGGCATGTCCCTGCGGCCCTACGCCGAGCATACTCATCCCCACGACAAAAGCGAGAACTATCTTTCTCCGGCCCATAGTTTCTCCTCCTTTCCAGGAGGTGAGAGTACAGGGGCACAGCACATCGTGCTAGCCCTCACGTGAGCTATTCGTTCGCCGATGGCGTGTGAACGCAAAGAAAGAACGCCCCGAGGGTGCCCGTAGGAGTGACTCAAGAATCGCTCACAAGCGAGATGGGAAACGGCCGCTATTGGACAAACGTCACCTGTAGTAGGGTGGTCGGAGAGCCAGACGCGATATCGGCCGCAAGGACACTGACCTCTTCCATTTTGGTTAGCTCTTGATGAAATGCTGGCAACTCATGGGTCGGAAGAGAAATCAGCAGCAGGTGCTCTTCTTCCTTGACAATGACCGCTCCAGCCATCTGCCTGACTAATGCCTTGACCTGCTCGTGGAGAGCCGCTGGCTCACTCCCAACCACACGCCACCTGAGTGCAGCAACTCTCCTGGATGTCTCTGTGGAGGAAGCCAAAGGAGGGGTGGAGAGGGGAAGTTGCTCCGTTGTAGTCATGACTGTCCCTACAGGCTGCACGGCCTCACCGGCAACGCTCGGGGCTTGCTGCGATAATGGCGCAGGCGGGAGTGGAGCTAAGGCTGCAGGCGGTATAGGGGGGATAGTCGGTTGCTCTGGGGATACATGCCAGAGCAGCAAGGAGACGAGTCCTAGCATTGCCGCTCCAGCGGCGAGCGGGATCTTACTGGATGAGGGAACGTGGAGGGAGCGTCGCCAGCTTTGTACTCTCTGCGCCAGAAGGGCACGGGTCGGCTTACTCGGCCTAGAAGGCGGCAGTAGTAATTCTTCTGGTACTGAGTGTAATTCTCCCGTAGGAGAAGACGAGAGCTGCTGTCGTTCTTCTGAACCGTGCAGCTCAGCCTCGTGATCGATGCGCTTGTTGAGTTGCTCTACAAAATCAGCCGAGGTCTCTTCGAGCGGTGGCGCTTGCAACATAGCTATCGTTTGGCGCAACAGGCTCAGTTCTCGCCGACAAACAGCACAGATAGTGAGGTGATTCGCTACTGTCCGTTGGTCACTTGGTGACAGCTCACCTGCAAGATACCAAGAGAACTGGTGAATTTTGTGCAAGGGCGCGGCCATTTACTGCTCCTCCCGTAGATACGGACGCAGGAGCTCCTTCAACTCCTCCCGCCCCCGGTGCAAACGAGACCGTACCGTCCCAATCGGAAGCCCCTGCAGTGTTGCGATCTCCTCGTAAGACAACTGTCCTGTGTGATATAGCACGATCACCTCACGGAACTCCTGGGGTAGACAAGAGAGAGCGCGCTGCACCAATTCCTGTTGCTCTTTAGCGATCAACTGCTCGGGCAATCTTGCGACCGGATCTGCTAACATCTCGGGCAAGGGGTGGTCTCCTGGATTGCGTTTCTTTCTTTCTAGGTGGTTCAGACAGAGATTGTAACAGATCCGGTAGAGCCAGCTGGAGAACTTCGCGTCCCCGCGAAACGCCGCGATTCCTTCATACGCCCGGAAAAAAGTGTCCTGCGCGATATCTTCAGCTTCACTGCGATCCCCAAGGAGACGTATAGTGATGGTAGACACACGATCCTTATGACGATGGACTAACTCATTAAACGCTTGCCTGCTGCCCACACGACATGCTGCCACCAATTCATAGTCAGGGTCTGCGCCCAGAAACGCCGTTCCTGCCCCATTACTCTTACTGTTCTTAGACCGCGCGCTCAAGATTTGAGTTCCCTTGTCGTTCGCCGGACTCGCATGAGAGACGAAGGGTTGGACAGAATCGGGCAACCCATGCGAAGGCACGGAGCGCCGCTCCAGGTCCTGGTCCGGTAAGCGATAGGCACGTCCCATAGAGTCTCCTCTTTGTCAGCGGCACCAAAAAGGCTCTCCCTAGGTTAGGGAGCTTTTTCTTCTCGTTGTTTCTGCCTACTTGATTGGTGCCGCAAGAAATTTGGGCAATAGAATGCAGCAACACGAAGGCCGGAAGGAGGAAAAAGGAACATGGCAATTTATAAAGAGATTTTTTGCCGCCGGTAATTCGGTGTGGGCATTGCTCTACAACTTGTGGACTTTTGGTTACAGGGAGTGGGAGAAATGACGACTTTTACGGCCTGCGCAGGAAGAGGGAGTTTAAAGAGAAAGAGACAAACTCTAGCGGTTGTCTCTCTCCCCGCCATAAAGGATTTTTCTATTCCTCACCTTGTCCCGATGAATATCGGTTGATCAAATGAAAGAATCGTGTCCTTTTGCTCAGGATGCTCTTTCTTTGTTGACCAGATCGAGGACTTTCTTGCTGAGTTGACTGTCGCTATTCACAGCGACAAGGATTTGCGTATAGGTCTCAGGAGTAAGTCCCTGTTTCTGAACGGCTTTGCTCATTTCTACAGAGGCTTCCTGTTGCAGTTTCTCTACCTGTGTAGGGTCCTGAGTATTTTTGAGAGAGGCCTGATGCGACTGCTGTATTTTTTGCACCTCTACGTACGCTTTGGCAAAGGATTGCAGATCCTCGTCGCTCACGTTTTTTTGTGGTTGAGACTGTTGCGGTGACTGCCCTGCTGAAGGTAACTGACTCTGCGCTTGAGCATGTGCCGTAGAGGTGAGCAAGAGGCTTACCAGCCCGGTCGTCGCGATGAACACGAGGGAACCAGTGATAAATTTTTGCATAATCCAGTCTCCTTTCTCTTGCGCTGTAGACAGCATGGAGGGCGTGGGGCGAGAAATAGCCAATACCGTCCGGTTCGATTGAGGTGCTAAGACTGTTCCTTATTGGTGGAGAACGCGGCCGGTGTAGCATGATTCTCAGGCCGGTACAGCAGAACTCTCTGCTTTAGACAGTATGTTGAAAGAAAAGTTCCCCGCCCCAACTACTTTCCCTAACAGCGTTGTAGGTTTGCTGACCCTAAGTGTCTCATCCTAATGCAAAATAGCCTATGCAAGAGAAACACGAACAATTTTGCACCCTTAAGGCGGTTTCCGGACTGAGAATTTTTTCTCAGAATCTCACGGTAAGTCAGACAGTTGGCGAGATAGGCACAATCGTCATGAAAGGCGGCGCATCCATCTTTTTATCTTCGCGCAATCACGCCCTGCTCACGCAGGCGTACATCGGTCCAGCCCAGGTCGTGGTTGCTTCCAGGACTCGGATGCTTGCCAGTGGGCCTGGGATGTCTTGTCGCGCTTCGCGGAAAAAGCTGGCTTTGTCCATGACTGAGGAGACCCTCCTTTACCGGCAAAAAATGGCTCCTCACCCTAGCCCTCTCCTCCTCGCAGCAGAGACAGAGAGTTGAGACAGAGAAGGATGGAGGGGCGGTCTCTGTCTTTTTTCTGGTCTCTATCTCTGTCTCTGTCTGAGCCCGGGATGAGGGTTTTGAAATGAGTTCTACACCTTCAGCCGCCAGGTATTGCCAGCCGGAACGATGTACCCCACTGTTGGCGTAGCAAAGTGTGCAGCGAGAATCAGCTTCCCAGTCTCACAGTTACGGTCCAAAAAGGCACGACGCGTTGCAGCGGATTGCTTCGGGTCAGTACAAAAGCCGCTGCTCCATTGCGGCTCAGCGAATTGCACGGGATGGTGCATCATGTCGCCAGTCAAGATAGCTTCTTGCCCGCCGTCTTTCACATGCACGCAGATATGACCAGGGGTGTGTCCAGGCGTAGGTTCAAGCCAGATTTGGTCATCAATAGCGTGATCGCCTTCGACGAGTACCGCTTTCTTCGCTTCTACAATAGGGATTACGCTATCTGCGATAGACCCATCCCCTGCGTCGCGACCAGCATCATGCTCGCCTTTCCAGAACTCCCATTCTTTTCTGGCGAAGAGGTATTTCGCATTCGGGAAGGTTGGCTCCCATTTCCCATTTACGAGACGGGTATTCCAGCCTACGTGATCGACATGGAGATGAGTACACAGCACGTAATCGACCTGCTGGGGTTTCACCCCCATCGCCTCAAGATTCTGCAGATATGGTCCTTGCATGCGGCTCCAGTCTGGGAACAAACTCCGTTCCTTATCGTTCCCCACACAAGTATCAACGAGGATAGTGTGATGCTTTGTCCGCACCACGTAAGTGTGGATACTCATGATAAACATGCCGTCTGACGCAAGAAAATGCGGTGCAAGCCAGTGCTTGTGCGACTCGATCACTTCTGCTTTGGCATCGGGCAGCAGTTGTTGCGGTTGCAGAAACGGGCCTTCCATCTCGACCACCCGTGAGATTGAGATGTTGCCAACGGCGAGGTTCTTCATACAGTCCTCCTGTTTTTGAGTATTTGTGATGACCAAAAGCGACCGCATTCTATCCGATAGGGAAAAACTCTCCAACCGTTGTTGACTCAAGATTGTAAACCGGAACAATCTGCTCGTAACGTTTGTCATGAAACAAGGAGGGATTATATGGCAAAGTCTGCCGCAGGGGGATCAGCGAGAACGCACATGCGGTCCGCCCTGTTCCTGGGTGTTTTCCTGTGGAGTTCTATAGCAGGCTCACTGGCCGTAGCCGATGAAGCTACTATCCGTGCTTGGTTACTTCCCTATAATCAAGGGGCACCACGTGTTCCTGGACTCGAACCTGGAGTGACACTCACGTCGTCCAACGCCCAACTCGCAAGAGAAGTCCTCCCCGAAGAAGTGTTGCGCCTTGTGTCGGGTGGAGATCTCTCTATCACTATCCAAGAAACCACGAACCTGCCGCCGCGTTCCGCATATCTCGACGCAACCATTCAGTACTCTCAGGGGGTCGTGCTCGACGGCGGCAAGTTAGAGAACTATCGAGCGGGAGTGCCTTTCCCTCTGCTGGATCCGGCTGACTCCCGAGCCGGAGAGAAGCTCGCTCGGAATCTCCGTTATCGTGACTTGGGCGAAACGTTTGAGCTGCGCATGAATCCTCGCGCGGTCAACGCCTCAGGTAGCGTCGAACATAGCAACCGTGGCCTTATGCGCACCCGTTTCGGCATGTACCGTACCAACCCTGCGGATAATGACCCGCAGTGGCAAGAGCAGGGTATTCTGATGAAGAACTCGTTCGAACTGTTGGCACCCTCGGATCAGGAGGGAGCCATGAACATGCGCATTTTTTACGATGATGATAATCGAGCGGCTGAGCAGTGGCGGTATTCCCCGCAAAATCGTCGCTCTCGTAAAGATCACGTCAACTTCATCTCACCAATCGGCGGCTATTACGAAATGTTACAAGAAGAACAGCCCCCGTTCTTTTTTCAAGGATATATCCATGACTATGAGTGGACCTTCCGTGGCGCGCGAATCATGCTGGTCCCTGGATTTCTCAAAACCACGGAACTCCACTACGGTGGGAAGAGCGAATGGTATCCGCAGGTGCCGTGGGAATTACGGCACGTGTTAATGTTGGAATGTACTCCTCGCAGTACTCATCCCTTCGGCAAACGGGTGTTTTTCCTTGATCAACAGACCCACACTCCCCTGTTGATCCTCACCTACAACCATGATGGCGGATTTTTCCGCCTCGGGGTGTTTGCCTATACTCATCCGGCTGCTCATCCCGGCAGCAATGGTGTCCATCTTCCCCTGCTGGTTGGCGGAGCCTGGATCAACTACGCCAGAGATCGCGCGACGCTCTTCACTACTGGCGATTCGATGACCTACAACCTCCCGTTGCCTTCGCAGCGGTTTGAGTTGATGGAGATTCTGCGGAGAGGGAAGTAAGGGGAGTAACTAACGAGAGGTGCCCAATTTCTCACAACCCGGTTCGATTTGAATACGGCCAGCCACTTTTTTCTTCTTTTGCCTTTCCTGTTGGTCATTTTGGGGTGATAGGCTGAAGACCCTCAGGTCTACGAGGCGCTCTATTGCGATTGATTGAGACCCGTGCTGAACTGCTCGTATGGGGAAGTCGAGCAAAGATGCTGTTACGCGCGGTAAGCGCCCGTTCGATATCGACCTAGTAATCCCTCGCATCCGCGATGCGGTTCGTCCATTCCCTAAGGCGGCGCTTTTCGAGTTGGCTGACGAAGGTTTTCGTTCGCCCTTTGAACAGCTTGTTGCCTGCATTATTTCCATCCGTACGCTTGATGAAGTGACGTTACCAACCGCACGTCGTCTGTTTGCCCTTGCCCGTACCCCGCTTGAAGTGAGTCGTTTGCCAATCGCTGTTATTGATGAACGTATTAACACTTGCACCTTCCATGAAGCGAAGGCGCCGCAAATCCACCAGATCGCTCGCCGTATCGTAGAGGAACATGGTGGCATTCTGCCCTGCGAACCGACCGTCCTTCTCTCATTTCGCGGTGTCGGACCGAAGTGCGCCAACCTCGTGCTCGGTATCGCGTGTAATCAACCACGCATCGCGGTTGATATCCACGTTCACCGTGTCGCTAATCGTTGGGGATATGTAAACACCCCGACGCCGGAAAAGACGACAGTGGCGCTCGAAGGAATTCTTCCGCGGCCGTATTGGATAGAAATTAATCGCTTGCTTGTCCCATTCGGGAAACATATCTGTACAGGTCGGCTGCCACGCTGTTCGATCTGCCCGGTACTCGAGATGTGCCACCAGGTAGGCGCCACTACGCATCGCTGAGCAACTTTGGTAGGGCTTTCCCCAGAAATCGAGTTATGAGACTTGCAACAAGCGGCTGGCGTTGCCCCCCAAAAGCGCCGCCTCTTCCTTTGTGGATAACCCCAAGGCTTTCACTTCGGCAACGGGGTGGGCCAAACCGGCGGGGAGCGGGTAATCGCTGCCAATTACGAGCCGCTCGGCTCCGTAAGTGCTGACCAGATAGCGCAACATGTTGCGGTTGTGCGCGATAATGTCAAAGAAAAACTGCGTGAGGTACGCGGACGGAAGGCGCGGAATGGCCGAGCGGCATTCCGGGATCAGGCTATGCCCCATGTCGAGGCGGCCAAGCAAACTGGGAAATGCGCCGCCGGCATGGTAAAGAACCACGCGCAGGTTTGGGTGCCGTTCTAATACCCCGCCGTAGATAAGCAATGTTGCTGCAAGGCCGGTGTCATACAGGTTACCGACCAGAAGCCCCAGGCCATAGCGGGCCAGCACTCCGTGAGGCACGGCTTCAAACGGATGAATGCAAACCACCATGCCCAGCGCCTCGGCCGCCTCCCAGAACACTGCGAACTGCGGCTCGTCGAGCCCGTGCCCCTGGACGTGTGCAGGGATCTCGACCCCACGCAAGCCCAATTTTGCCACACGCTCCAATTCGACGGCCGCAGCCGGAGGATCTTGCAACGGCACGGAGGCAAGGGGGACGAAGCGGTCGGGCTGTCGGGCGCACGCGGCGGCCAGTGAATCGTTGTTGATCTGTGCCATGGCCAATCCCAGTTCCGGTGCCACCTCCGGATACATCAAAAACGGCACGCAGGAGA
>Ga0187893_10013837_pt1 | contig 11137 bp, 7 predicted proteins | sample MA1701074metaG_FD_139574 | JGI IMG/M metagenome (GOLD analysis project Ga0187893, IMG submission 139574) | White microbial mat communities from a basaltic lava cave in the Kipuka Kanohina Cave System on the Island of Hawaii, USA - MA170107-4 metaG ...
CGACGGCCGCGACGGCGGGCACATGATGGCGCCCGGCCGCTTCGGCCAAGGCCAGGCGATCCGCGACGCGTACGAGCGCGCGGGCATCGCGCCGAGCGACGTGCACTTCGTCGAGGCGCACGGCACCGGCACCGTAGTCGGCGATCCGGTCGAGGTCCGCGCGCTCGCCGACGTGATGGGCCCCGGGCGCGACCCCAATCGCCCGCTGCTGATCTCGTCGGTGAAGGCGAACATCGGCCACGCCGAGCCGGCTTCCGGCGTCGCGGGCCTGATCAAAGCGACGCTTGCGGTGGAGCACCGCGAGATCCCGCCGCAGATCCACTTCGAGACACCGAGCACGAAGATTCCGTGGGACGAAGTGCCGGTGCGCGTGCAGGCCGAGCGCATCGCGTGGCCGTATCCCGAGCGTGCGCTCGCGGGCGTCAACTCGTTCGGCATCAGCGGAACGAATGCGCACGTCGTGCTCGAGGAAGCGCCCGCGCGGCCCGCGCCCCCGCCCGACGACGGACGCGCGCGGCTCGTCACGCTGACCGCACACACGGATCGCGCGCTCGCCGAGCTCGCGGACGCGGTGCGCGCCGACGCCGCACTTGGCCAAACGGGGTCAGACCCCGTTTGGCCAACGCTGCGCGACGTCGCCTACACGCTCGCGCGCCGGCGCACGCTGCGCGGGCAACGCCTCGCGGTGGTGGCGCGCTCGCGAGAGGAGCTGGCGAGCGAGCTCGCGGGCTTCCTCTCCGGCGCCCCGTCCCCGACGACTACGTCCGGCGCCGCAGGCGGAAAGCCGCCCGGCGTGGTGTTCGCGTTCTCGGGCCACGGCACGCACTGGGCCGGTATGGGCAAGGCGCTGCTCGCGCGCGAGTCGGTGTTCGGCGCTGCGATCGACGCGTGGGATCGCGAGCAGCGCGCGCACGTGCGCTGGCGGCTGCGCGACTTGCTCGAGCGCGCGATCGGTGGCGAAGAGCTGGATCGCATCGACGTGCTGCAGCCCGCGCTCACCGGCATCGCGATCGCGCTCGCGCGCCAGTGGGAGAGCTGGGGCGTGAAGCCCGCCGCGGTGCTCGGGCACTCGAGCGGCGAGATCGCCGCGGCGCACATCGCGGGCGCGATCTCGCTCGCCGACGCCGCGCGCATCGCGTGCGCGCGCGGCGCGGTCGTGCGCGAGCTCGCGCCGCCGGGCGCGATGGCCCTCGTCGCGCTGCCCGCGAGCGAAGTCGCGAGCGCGCTCGCGAGCTACGCCGGCCGCGCGGCGGTCGCCGGCGCAAACAGCCCGACGATGACGGTGCTCTCGGGCGACCTCGACGCGATCGAAGCGCTGGTCGCAGCGTTCGACGCGCGCGGCGTCTTCGCGCGCAAGCTGCGCGTCGAGTTCGCGTCGCACGGGCCGCACATGGACGCGCTCGCGCCCGAGCTGGCGCGCCGCGTCGCGGGCGTTGCGCCCGTAGCGAGCAGCGTGCCGTTCTACTCGACCGTGACGCCGGGCGTCGTCGAAGGCGCCTCGCTCTCCGCGACGTATTGGGGAGAGAACCTGCGCCAGCCGGTGCGCTTCGCCGACGCTGCGGCGCGCGTCGTCGCGGACGGCTTCACGACGTTCGTCGAGATCGGACCGAATCCGGTGCTGAAGCTCGCGCTCGAGGAGATCGCGCGCGCGGCGAAGGCCCGCGCGCTCGTCGCGACCTCGCTGCGGCGCGACGGCGACGACGCAGCAGAGATGCTCGCTTCGCTCGGCGCGCTGTTCTGCGCCGGCGCGAGCGTCGACCTCGCAGCGCTCCATCCCGAGGGCCGCGTCGTCGCGGCGCCGCTCTATCCGTTCCAGCGCGAGGAGTATTGGTTCGGCGCCAAGCGGGGCGTCGACGGAAGGCGCTCGGCGCATCCGTTCGCCGGCTTGATCGGCGCGAACGCGAGCGTGCTCGAGGCGGCGAACGGCCGGGAGCGCTTCTGGCAGATCGACCTGTTCCGCGAGGCGCTCGGCTGCGACGTGAAGCATGACGGCGAGCTCGTCGTGCCGGCGGCGGAGCTGATCGCGACCGCGCTCGGCATCGGAGCGCGGCTCTGGCCGGGCGAAGGCACGGCGCTGGCGGAGCTCGAGCTTTGCTCGCCGTTCGTGCTTCCGAAGAGCGGCGCGCGCACGCTGCAGGTTGCTGCAGAGTGCGGCGCGCACGCGGCGAGCTTGCGTTTCGCCACCCGCGCCGCCGGGAGCACCGCACCGTTCGAGTCGATTGCGAGCTGCCGCATCGAGCGCAGCGCTCGGCCCGTGGAACGGGCACTCGAGCTCGACGCGCTTCGCTCGCGCTGCAGCGAGCCCGAGTCCCGTAACGATTTCTACGGCGCGCTCGAGACGAGCGGGCTCGCGGTGCCGAAGGAGCGGCGCGCGCTGCGCGAGGCGAGCTTCGGTGCCAGCGAGGCGCTCGCGAAGCTCTCGCACGTGGCGCCGCCCGCGCCGAACGAGACGGTGCCTCCGCTGCTGCTGGACGCTGCGCTCCAGCTCATCGTGCGCCTCGCGGAGCGCGCGGGCGACGCTGCGCTCGCGCGCTTCGAGCTCGCCGCGGCGGAAGAAGTGGCGCTGGGAGCGGCGCCCGTAACAAGCGAGCTGTACGCGCATGCGCGCCTGGCGCCGAGGCAGGGTTCGGCGCACGAGGAGCTGATCGGCGATGTCGCGTTGCTCGACTCGCGCGGCGAGCTGATCGCATCGGTCGCGGGCGTGCGGCTCGAGCGCGGCGCGAAGCCGATCGCGCCCGGCGGCGGCCCGTTCCTCTACGAGCTCGCGTGGCGCCCGCTCGGCGCGGCGAGCGTGGCGGACGAGCCGCAGCGCGCGCTGCAGGGCGGCGTGCTGTGCGCACCGCGGCTCGTGCCGCTCTCGCTGCCCGAGAGCGCGGCGCGTCGCGCAGCCGCCGGCGAGCGCGAATTCGCGGCCGAGCCGGGGGAACCGACGCGCCTCGCCGGTGCACTACTGCGCGAGACGCTCCCGCGCGCCACACGCGGGCGAAGTCGCGCTCGAAGTGAAGGCCGCGGGTCTCTCGTTCCTCGACGTGCTGCGCAGCTTCGGGCTCGAGGGCGAAGGCACAGCGAGCCTCGGCTGCGAAGTCGCAGGCATCGTGCGCGAGGTCGGGCGCGGCGTCGGCGCGCTGCGCGCCGGCGACGAGGTGTTCGGCTTCGCGCCCGCCGGCCTGGCGTCGCGAGTGATTACGGACGCGGCGCTGCTGCTGCGCAAGCCCGCGCAGCTCTCGTTCGAGCAGGCCGCGGCGCTCCCGCTCGCGTGCGCCGTCGCGCAGCACGCGCTGCGCCAGCTCGCACACGTGCGCGCGGGCGAACGCGTGCTGGTGCATTCCGCGAGCGGCGCGCTCGGACAGGCAGCCGTGGCACTCGCGCGCCGGCTCGGCGCCGAGGTCGCGGCGACCGCGAGTAGCGAAGCGAAGCGGGCCAGCCTGCGGGCGCGCGGCGCCGCGCACGTCGCCGACTCGCGCGCGCCGGGCGTCGCGGACGATCTGCTCGCGCAGAGCGGCGGTCGTCTCTTCGACGTCGCGCTCGATCTCGCCGGCGACGGCGTTCCGCTCGCGCTGCTCGCGCCCGGCGGCCGCCACGTCGCGATGCAGCGCACGGGCCGAGCGCACGGCATCGAGCGCGCGTCGTCTCGCCGCAACCTGTCGTTGCACTTCCTCGATCCACACGAGCTGCTCCGGTCGCGGCCCGAACCGCTCGTCGCCGCGCTGCGCGATTCGCTCGCCGAAGCGAGCGGCAGCGAGCTCACGTCGCTGCCGCTCGAAGTCTTCCCGATCTCGCAGCTCGGCCGCGCGATTCGCTTCATGGCGCAGGCGCGCCACGCAGGGAAGGTCGTGGTTTCGCTCGCGCAGCGCGCGGAAGCGAAGATCGCGCCGCTCGGTGCCGGCGAGCGCATCGCGGACGGCGCGGTGCTCGCGTTCGGCGAGCTCGGGCGCTTCCCCGCGGTCGCGCACTGGCTCGCGGCGCAGCCCCCGCGCGAGCTGCTCTGCGTGAGCGAGGGCGAGAGCCTCGAGGCCGCGAGCGCGAAGCTGAGCGCGCCGCTGCGCGCGGTCGTGTTTGCGCCGAGTAGCCACAGCGCGCGCGGAGCGATCGCGCGCGCGAGAGAGATCCTCTCGCTCGCGAGCGAGCAGGGCGCCGCGTTCACGTGGCTGCTCGCCGAGGCGAATGCGGTGCTCGAGCCGCACGCGAATCCCGAGGCCGCGAAGCTCGGCGCCGCGCTCGCGGATCTCGCCCGCGCGCGGCGCGCGAGCGGCGAGCCCGTCACCGCGCTCGCGCTCGGCGCGCTCGCGGTGACGCCCGGCGCCGCCGCGCTGCTCGCGCGCATCGCGCAATCCGACGTCTCGGCCTGCATTCTCCACGCGACCGCGCCCGGCGCGTGGGACCCGGCCAGCGCGCCGCTGCTCCGCGAGCTCGGCGCCGCGAACGCGCCGGCCGCTTCGAGGCTCGCCAGCGCAGCGCCCGAAGAGCGCCGCGCAAAGCTGCGCGAGCTCGTCGGCGGCGCGCTCGCGATCGTGCTGCGCCTCAGCACGGCCGAGCGAGCACGCATCGACTGGCACCGCCCGCTCGCCGAGCTCGGGCTCGATTCGCTGATGGGCGTCGAGCTGCACGCGCGCATCGAAGAGGCGGCAGGCATCGAGATTCCGCCGGCACTGCTGTTCGCCGAGCCGAACCTCGAAGCGGTGGTCGAGCGCCTCTCCGCATCGCTCGGCGCGAGCGCTTAGGGGACCGCATGGACGCGCGCATCACGACGGCCGATGGCGTCGCGCTCGCAGTCAGCGACCCGCGCGGCGAAGGCGCGCCCGTCGTCTTCGTGCACGGCTTCTCGAACGACCGCTTCGTCTGGGACGATCTCGCGCCGGCGTTGCCCGAGCGCTTCCGGCCGATCGGCTACGACCTGCGCGGCCACGGCGATTCCGGTTGGTCGCTCGATTGTCGCTACCACCTGCTCGACCACGCGCGCGATCTGCGCCTCGTGCTCGACTCGCTCGGCATCGAGCGCGCCGCGCTCGTCGGCCACTCGCTGGGCGGGAACGTCGCGACGCTGTTCGCGGCGCAGAGCCCGGAGCGCGTGCGCGCGCTCGCGCTCGTCGACACCGGCCCCGCGCTCGGCGCCGACGCGTGGCGCCGCGCGTCCGGCGACGTGAGCGAGCAGGCGCGCGCTTACGGCGACGTCACCGAGTACCGAAAGCTGCTAGGGCTCGCGTACCCGCTCGCGGCGCCCGCCGCGCTCGACCGCCTCGCGCGCACGAGCCTCGTCCAGCGCTGCGACGGCCGCTTCGAGCCAAAGCTCGATCCGGTGCTGCTCGAGCTGCTCGGCACCGAGGACCAGCTGAGCGAGACCGAGGCGCTGCTCTGGGACGCGCTCGCGAAGCTGCGCTGCCCCGTGCTGCTCGCGCGCGGCGAGCGCAGCGCGATGTTGCCCGAGGCGGTCGCGCTCGAGATGATCGACCTCATCGCGAACGCGCGCCTCGTGCAGATCCCGAACGCCGGCCACGCGCTGATGTTCGACAACGCACCGGCGCTGGGGGCGGCGCTCGGAGAGTTTCTCGCGGCGGAGCGACAGTAGTCCGTGGGCGATGCTCATCCCGAGAAGCTCGGCGTCGCAGCGCACGTCGCCTGCGGGTGGCCGCTCGCGTTGGTGGCGGTGGGCGGCGCAGTCGGTGGCGCGCTCGGCGGGGGCGCCTACGCGATCAACCTCGCCATCTACAGGTCGCGGCTCGCGATACCCATGAAGGTGATCGCGAACGTCGCCACGGGTGCCGCAGCAATCGGGATCTGGCTGGCGATCGCGGTTTGGCTGCAGGGCTGAGCGCGCGCTCACCCCGCCTCCGTCTGCACCGCCTCCGGCATTGCGCGTTGGAACGCCGCGAGCGTGAGGCACTCGTCGCGGACGCGCACGAGCTGCGGTAGCGCGCTCAGGTCGCAGCCCCAGCGCGCGGCGTTGTAGAGCTGTGGGACGACGCAGAGGTCCGCGAGAGTCGGCGCGTCGCCGTGGCAGAAACGTCCCGTGGCGGGCTCGTGCGCGAGGCGCTGCTCGACGGCGCCGAGGCCCAGCTCGATGAAGTGGCGATTCCACGCGGCCTTTGCCTCGTCGTTCGCGCCGAAGCGCTCGCCGAGCTGCGCGATGACGCGCGTGTTCTGCAGCGGATGCGTCTCGCACGCGATCGCCAGCGCGAGCGAGCGCACGCGCGCGCGGCCCGCGGCGTCGCGCGGCAACAGCGGCGGCTCGGGGTGCGTCTCCTCCAAGTACTCGAGAATCGCGAGCGACTGCGGAATCACGAGCTCGCCGTCGACGAGCGTCGGCACGATCGCCTGTGCGTTCAGCGTGCGATAAGCCGGCGCGTACTGTTGCCCGCCGTCCCGTAACAAATGCACCGGCACCCGCTCGAACGGCAGCCGCTTCCACTCGAGCGCAATCCGCACGCGATAGCTCGCCGACGAACGCCAGTAGTCATGCAGCTCGAGCATCGCCGCAACTTAACGCGAACGATTCCGAGCGAAGCCAGAGCGCCTCGATGGCGCTCTGGCTTCGCTTCTTCTCTTTTCCTCTGGTCGCGGCACAAGCAGCGCGGGGGCCGGAGCGGCGGCGGGACCGGCGCAGCGGGGTCGCGGAGCGAGCGCCCAGGCGCGGCCGAGCGCAGCCGAGCCCCGCGGAGCCGGCCCCGCCGCCGCTCCGGCCCGCCCTCGACTCCGCTCTCCACGGCACTGCACTCACTCTCGAGCAAGCACTCCGCGCCGCACCTGATCCTCTTCCATCGCGACGAACAACGCCTTGAAGTTCCCCTCACCGAATCCCTGATCGCCTCGCCTCTCGATCACCTCGAAGAAGATCGGCCCGATCACGTTCTCCGTGAAGATCTGCAGCAGGATGCGCGGCGAGCCGCCGGTCGTGCCGTCGACCAAGATCCCCCGCTTTTCGAGCCGCGCGACGTCGAGCCCGTGGCCGGGCAGCCGCGCGCCGATCGCCTCGTAATAAGTCGACGGCGTCGACAGGAAGCGGATGCCGCGCTTCGCGATCGCGTCGATCGACGCTTCGATGTCGTGCGTGCGCATCGCGACGTGCTGGATGCCCTCGCCGCGATATGCGTTCAGGTACTCGACGATCTGCGAGCGGTCGTCCGCGCTCTCGTTGATCGGGATGCGGATCTTCCCGCACGGGCTCACCATCGCGCGGCTGCGCAGACCGGTCTGCCTGCCCTCGATCTCGAAGTAGTGCTGCTCGCGGAAGCCGAACAGCCGCTCGTAGAACGTCGCCCAGTGGTCCATGCGGCCCTGATGCACGTTGTGCGTCAGGTGGTCGATCTCGAGCAGTCCGCAGTCGTTGCCGTGCTCGGCGGAGTCGTCGACCTCGTCGAAGTCGACGTCGTAGATCGTCTTCGGGCCGTAGCGGTCGACCAAATAGATCAGGCTGCCGCCGATGCCGCGAAGCGCCGGGATGTGCAGCTCCATCGGACCGACCGGGTTCTCGACCTCTTCGGCGCCGAGCGATTTCGCGCGCTCGAGCGCGTTCGCCGCGTCGCGCACGCGCAGCGCCATCGCGCAAATCGACGGCCCATGCACGCGCGCGAAGGCCTGCGAGAAGGAATTGGGCTCGGCGTTCAGGATGAAATGCACGCCGCCTTGGCGGTAGAGCGTGACGTTCTTCGAGCGGTGGCGCGCGACCGCGCGAAAGCCGAGCTGGCGGAACAGCACTGCGAGCTGCGCAGGATCGGGCGCGGTGTACTCGACGAACTCGAAGCCGTCGGTCCCCATCGGGTTATTGGGGTCGAATGCGGTGCGGCTCATCGCGAGCCTCCTTCACGGCCGCGCAGCGGCGCGGCGTCCACGGCGCGGCTCGAAGCCCAAGTAGCGGAGGCCGCGCTCGATCGGCGCCTTCGTCGCGGCGTCGCCGGGCGTCGCGGCCTCCACCTCGAGCAGGTCGTCGCGCAGCATCGTCGCGAGCACGACGCCGGCGTCGAGCTTGCGCAGCGATTCGAGCAGGTTCCAGCGCAACAGCCAATCGCCCGGCGCGTGCAGGCGCAGCTTCTGCGCGATGCGCGTGAAGCCCGGCACGAGGTCGGGCGATTCCGGATGCTCCCAGAGCCGCAGCGCGTCTTGGTAGAGCGCGACGACGCGCGCCTCGGCCGCAGCTCGCACGCGCGGCGCCGGCGTTCGCGCAGCAGGGAACGAGCTCGGCGGCCAGAACGAGGGATCGGCCGCGCCGGCGCTCACCGATCGGATCGCGTCGGCGAACGCGAGCGTCACCGACCCGAGCGCGAGCTTGCGGTCAGAGGCTCCGGCCTCGGCGCCGGCGAGCGAGAGCGCGAGCACGCGGCCGGCGCGGCACAGCACTCGGCGCACTTCGCCCTCGATGCGCAGGCCGCTCGCGAAGCGCAGGTCGTACCGCGAACGCTGGTCACGCGCGACGAAGCGCGCGAGCGCGTCCTCCGTGAGCCGCGCCGAGCTCGCGCCGCCTTCGAGCGGCCCGAGCGCGACGACGAGATCGTCTGCGCTCGCGGTCGGCTCGCCGAGCAGGTGCTCGCCTTCGAAGTCGAGCGCCTTGCGGCCTTCGAGCACCGCGAGCGCGGGCCCGCCCGCGAGCTCCTCGTGCGCGGTCACACGGCCCGTCGCACGCGCGCCCGAATCGAGCTCGAGCGTCGCGATCTCGCCGCTCGCGCGCGCGGTCTCGAGCGCCCGCAGATCGCCGCGGCGCTGCGAGAAGCGCGACGCGACCCCCTCGAGCACGTCGGAGAGCTGCGCGAAATCGCGCGCGACGAACAGCTGTGGCTGCGGGCGCGTGATGTCGTAGTCGACGTCGATGCACGCGGCGTCGAGCGGCAGCTTGCGCACGCTCGGCGAGTGCAGCGCCTCCTCCTCGCCGAGCGACGAGAGCAGCCCCGCGCCGTAGATCCGATAATCACTCGGCGTTCCGACCAGCCCGTACTCGACCGTCCACCAGTGCAGGCGCGAGAGCAGCGCCGCCTCGCTCGGCGGCGGCGCCGCCGCGAGCAGCTGCTCGAGCGCGCGCTGCGCAGCGTCTCGCTGCGCCGGCGTCGCGAGCGGGTCTTCCTTCACGACCGAGAGCTGGAAGATGCAGTCGTGCACCGCGCGATCGTGCGGCGACGAAAACGCGCGCTGTCCGACCTCGCCGAACTTCTGCAGGAACGCGCGGTACTCGGGGTCCGGCAGGATCGGCGCGTGGCCGGCCGCCTCGTGCACGATGTCGGGCGCCGGCGTGTACGCGAGATGCTCATGCGTGCGGATCGCGCCGGCGATCGTCAGGATGCGCAGCGCCTGGAACTCTTGGAACGCGCGCGGCGGGATGAAGCCGTCGACGCCGACCGCGCCCCAGCCGAAGCGCGCGAGGTGCTCGTCGATCGCCTCGATGCGCGGGATGCGCTCGATCGAAATCCCACAATCCGGAACGCCGCGCAGGTAGGCGGGATGCGCGGTCAGCGCGAGCCGCGCGTGGGTCTGCAGCAGGATGAATCGCCAGACCGCCTGATCGATCTCGTCGTAAGCGCCGTAGTCCTGAAACGCCACGTACTGGCGCAGGTGGGCGGGAATGCGGTCGAGCGTCTCGGTCATCGCCCGAAAAATCTACCCGCCACACCGAGCGGTGTCGGACAAAAGTCAGGGCCGCCGGTGCGGCCCTGGGGTGTAGACTGCGCGCGGTCCGCGCGAGGGATTCGTGAGCGCACCCTTTTCGCTCCTCAACGAAGACGGCTCCTGTGCGCCAGAGTTCAGAAGCCTGATCTCCGACGAAGACATCGCGGCCGTGCTCGACCTGCTCGTGCTGAATCGCATCCTCGACCGGCGGCTGCAGATGCTCCAGCGCCAGGGCCGGCTCGGCTTCTGGATGACCAGCCGCGGCGAGGAGGCGACCATCTACGGCGCCGCGATGGCGCTCGAGCTCGCCGACCCGATCTTCCTCTCCTACCGCGAGCTCGGTTGCTTGTTATGGCGGCGCGTGCCGCTCGCGCTGATCTTCAATCAGCTGATCGGCAACAGTCAGGACTCGAGCCTCGGGCGCCAGATGCCGGTGCACTACTGCTTCCGCGAGTGGGGCATCCCCTCGGTGAGCGCGCCGGTAGGCACCCAGCTTCCGCACGCGACCGGCTTCGGCTACGCGGCGAAGCTGCGCGCCACCGGCCAAGTGGCGGTCGCGTTCTGCGGCGAGGGCACCGCTTCGCAGGGTGACTTCCACACCGCGCTGAACTTCGCGGGTGTGTTCCAGACGCCCTCGATCTTCGTGATCCGCAACAACGGCTACGCGATCTCCACGCCCGAGTCGGTGCAGACCGCCGCGAAGAGCCTCGCGGCCCGCGGCGAGGGCTACGGCATGCCGGGCCTGCGCATCGACGGGAACGACCTGCTCGCCGTGGTGCACACGCTGCGCGAGGCGGTGGCGCGCGCGCGCAGCGGCGGCGGCCCGACGCTCGTCGAGGCGATGACGTATCGCCTCGGCGCGCACTCGACGGCGGACGACCCGAGCGCGTACCGCACCGAGGAGGAGACCAAGGAGTGGGAGCGCGTCGATCCGTTCGAGCGGCTGAAGCGCCACGCGAAGTGGCGTGGGTTGTGGGACGACGCGCGCGAGGAGGCTTCGCGCGCTGCCTGGGAGACGCGCGTCACCGAGACGCTCGCGCAATGTGAGAAGCATCCGCCGCCGCCCGTCGAGAGCCTGTTCGAGGACGTGCTCGCGACGCCGGGCGCGCAGCTCGCCGAGCAGCGCGACGAGTACCTCGCCTGGCACCGCCGCCGCCCGCGCGAGAAGCTCGACGTTCCCTGAACGTCCCCGCAGAGAGAACGATGGCCGAAACCGCGACGATGAATCTTCTGCAAGCGCTCAATCAAGCGCTCGATCTCTACATGGAGCGGGACGAGCACGCGGTGATCCTCGGCGAGGACGTCGGGCGCTTCGGCGGCGTGTTCCGAGTCACTCAGGGGCTGCAGGAGAAGTACGGCGAGGAGCGCGTGTTCGACACGCCGCTCGCCGAGGCGGGCATCGTCGGCATGGCGATCGGGATGGGGCTGAACGGCCTGCGCCCGATCGTCGAGATCCAGTTCGCGGACTTCGTGTTCCCGGCGTTCGACCAGATCGTCAACGAGCTCGCGAAGTACCGCTATCGCTGCGGCGCGCAGTACGCGCCGAACG
>Ga0187893_10013838_pt1 | contig 11137 bp, 14 predicted proteins | sample MA1701074metaG_FD_139574 | JGI IMG/M metagenome (GOLD analysis project Ga0187893, IMG submission 139574) | White microbial mat communities from a basaltic lava cave in the Kipuka Kanohina Cave System on the Island of Hawaii, USA - MA170107-4 metaG ...
CAGCACCATCGGCTCTGCCAGATGCTGAAGGGGCACTTCACCTACTTTGGCGTCGTGGGTAACTACCAGCGGCTCGCGGAGTTGAGCTACCAAGCGCAACGCTGCTGGCGCAAGTGGTTATCGAGAAGGTCGCGTCAGAGCCGCGTGTCGTGGGCTGCATTTGGGCGGATATTGGAGTCTTTGCCTTTACCCGCGCCCAAAATCATCCATCCCCGCCTGTTCGTGAGTGAATCTGTGCAGTGAGGAACCGAATGCGCGAATTGCGCTCGTTCGGATCTGTGAGGGGTGAGGGCGGTAACGTCCTCACCTACTCGGAACCCAACAACAAATTTAATAAATAACTCATGGGAGTAAACATACAAGGGCGCGTAACGCCGGCCCTTCGGATCAGTAGTGCGCTGGCGATACTCGCTCCTCTATCAGGCATGGTGTTGGGTTGGCCGGTGTATCCGAGGCGTTCAGGCAAAACTGCCTGCCACAACCTCTATCCGTGTCGGCATGGACCGATCACCTCATGCTGCATAGGGGGATCATGAGCACAGCCACACGGCGTCGAATCCTGGAGCAAGAAGGGCTGCTACATCCACGCCCCGAGGCGGTGACCGCCCCGCTGTTCGACGGTCGCGAATCTTTCTTTCTCGCCTTGGACAAGGTCCAGGTGAAGTACGAGATGCTGCGCGCCCATATCATCGATGGGCTGAGCGCCACGGTGGCTGCCGAGCAGCAGCACGGCTACTCGCGTGCAGCGTTCTATCTGGTAACGGCGGCGTTCGAGGAGGTGGGGATGCGGGGACTGCTCGACGAACGCCGCGGCCGGCGTGGTCCACTGAAGCTTACCCCAGAGGTTCTCGAGTTTCTTGCCTCCGCCGATCGGAGACTCTCGGGCGCGCAGCTCGCGCCGGAAGTCGAACGTCGCTTCGGCGTGAGCCTGCATCGGCGCACCATCGAGAGGGCGCGCCGTCGAGCCGACGGTTCTGGCCGATCGGCGAGGGGGCTCAGGCGGACTACGAAGCATTGCGCGAGGCGGTGTTGTGGGGCGAGCCTGTGGAGAGTTTAGCGGTCGCGCGCTTCGCGCGCCGTGGGTTGGTAGGCCTGATCGCCTGGCCAGCCGCTGAACCCGTCTACACAGCCGTAGTGTCTGGCGCAAAGCGTCCCCCCTGGACACCATACGCCGATCCGCGCTTTGACGTCTTGGCCGCCGGCTACGAACTGATCTTAGACATGCCTACCGAGGTCAGAGTTGGAGAGAGGACACAGCGATGAGAGTAGCGATCTACGCAAGGGTTTCCACCGAGTCTCAAGAAGCGCGAGGAACCATCGGCTCGCAGCTCGAGGTGCTGCGCAAACGGGTGGCCGCGGAAGGACACCAGCTCGTTACGGAGTACTGCGACGACGGTTACTCGGGCGCTCGGTTGGATCGACCGGGACTCGATGCCTTGCGCGATGCCGCCGAAGCTGGACAGCTCGACGCCGTCTGGTGTCTCTCTCCCGATCGCCTTGCTCGAATGTATGCTTATCAAGTCATCGTGCTCGACGAGCTGGCACGCTACGGCGTCTTAGTGCTCTTCCACGACACCCCCTTGCTTGACGATGATCCGCAGACCCATTTGCTCACCCAGGTGCAGGGCGTGATTGCCGAATATGAGCGCGCCAAGATCGCCGAACGCTATCGCCGCGGCAAGCTCTGGCGTGCGCGCGGCGGGGAGGTGATCGCTTGGAAGCCCTCGTATGGCTACCGGCGCATTCCTCGGCTTGCCGAGCAAGCGGCTCACCTGGAGGTCTATGAGCCCGAGGCAGCCATCGTGCGGCGTATTTTTCGAGACTATGTACAGAGCAATCTGTCGATCCGGCATATCACGGGGTGCCTCAATCAAGACGGCGTCCTCTCTCCAAACGGGAAGGCGATCTGGGGTGCCTCCACGATCGGACGCCTGCTGCGCAACGAAGCTTACGTGGGTCGGGTGTACTACAATCGAACCGTATCCGTTTTGGATCGTTACCCAGGCAAGGGAACGCGCTAAGTGCGCCGTCCCCGTGACCAGTGGATCGCCATCCCGGTCCCTGCGATCGTGAGTGAGGAGATCTTCGAGGCCGCCCAGCAGGTCAGCTACGACAATTCACAATGGAGTCCGCGTCGCGCAGAGCCCTGCCATTGGCTTCTACGCGGGTTCGTCAAATGCGGCCACTGTAGTGTGGGCGTCTCGTGTCATAAGATGCGCGGCCGCAACGGGACCTTTCACCGCTACTACTACTGCCGGTACCACGATCCCCTCAGGGCGGGCGGGGAGCACCGGCGCTGCCCGGAGCGCAACATTCGAGCCGAGGAGCTCGACGCCTTCGTCTTTGAGCAGGTGCACACCACGGTGCTGCGCCCAGAGGTGCTGCTCACGGGTGAGGCAGCCGTATCAATGCGCCGCGGGACAGCAGACGACGAGTTGCTCGCTGCCCAAGTAGCCCGTTTCGATCGCAAGATCGATTCGGCCGCCGCCGAGCGCCGGCGAGTGGCTGATCTCTATCAAGCAGGTTTTATCGAGCGCGAGGAGCTTCTGCGCCGCGGCAAGGAATTGGAAGCCCGCCGACGCACACTCGAAGCGCAACGAGAGGCGCTGATCGCCCAGCGGGAGGGAATTAGCTCAGCAGAACAGACTGCGTGAGCGTATCGACGGCTTCGCCGACATGGTCAGGGCAACCATCGACAAGCTCGATTTCGACCAGCGGCAGAAGCTCCTACGCCTTGTCGTCGAGGAAGTTCGCGTCAAGGGGTGGCAGGTCGAAATCAAGCTTCGCATACCGTTGGACACCCCCCTGAGCCGCCGCCCGGGGAGAAGTTGTCCATGAAAGACCGTTTGCGTTCCCTTCATGGTCATAGAAGGCTCAAGCTATCGAATGAAAGACTGGATTGAGTCTTAAGTCGGCCCCCTCTTTCTAATGCCATTTCCTCTCACCGTTCTTGACCTATTACCGCCACTTTCTCCCCCTATTTTTATCCCGGCGATTTCACCATAATTTCACGCCGCCGCTGACAGGAGAACATATTTACCGTGCCCAGCCCCCAGGATTCCGTTGACAACCGCCCTCAAGGGGAGGCAAACTCCCTTTACCCGATCTGCGGGTTCCCACAGATCGGACTCGTCCCGGGAGCGACAGGCCACCCGCAGCGACCCCTAAAGGCGACCACCAGCTATCAGCCGGGGAGGGAGAGCTATGTTGATGCATCGACAGATCTCAAGAAGGGACGTTCTGCGGGCTGCTCTGGTCTCAGGGGCTGCACTCGCCGTCCCGGGCTGTGCAAAACTGTGCCGGGAGACGCCCCACCTGGACGAGGGGCCATTTTATTTGAATGGATACGATCGCACACGGCCAGTGCCTCACAACAACGACCTGACCACGGTACCGGGCGCGAGCGGCCTGCCCGAGGGCAAAATCATCTACGTGACGGGTCGGGTCACCGACGAGAGGTGCCGACCTCTCAAGGGCGCGATGGTGGAGATCTGGCAGGCGAACGCGAAAGGTCGGTATGTCCACGTTGCGGATCCGAATCCGGCACCTAAGGACCCGAACTTCCTAGGATTTGGTGAGGCCATCACAGACGAAAACGGGATGTACTCGTTCAAGACCGTCAAGCCCGGTGGCTACCCGGTGCCGGGAGGCTGGATCCGGGCGCCCCATATTCATTTCAAGGCGCACCGTGGATTCTTTCACATGATAGTCACGCAGATGCACTTCGCAGGAGAAGAGCACAATCGGGACGACTTCCTCTTGAATTCGATTTCGAAAACCGAGCAGAAGCGGCTGGTCATAGAACCGTCGCGTCGCCCAGGAAGCAGTACGCAGAACCAGTACGTGTTCCACATCACGTTGAAGCTTGAGCAACCCCCTGCCCGCTATAAGCTCGATCAGCGGGTGAGCCGGTAGGTGCTATCCCACTCCAAACCTTCCTGCCGGTCCAGGCCTCTTATTCCACTTCCATTTCATTCGTTTAACTTTGTCGCCTTCCTCGCTCGCTCCTGGCCTATCTATCACGGTATGTCTCGTCGCTCGCTCGTCGGCTTCGCGTTCTACTTTTGAAATGGAACCGGAATTAACCGGCGAAGGCAGCACTCGCGCCCGAGCACCGGATACCAACCGCAGAGCCCCCACAAACCCACCGGGTCACCCCCACCGAGCGCTTCCACCCCGGCGCGCTTTCACACCGCCCAGTCCATCCGACGAAACATTGCCGACACTTTCTCCGTTGACAACTCGCGGTGAAATTCCTACCCTTTCCCGCGTTGGCCCTTGTCGCGAGGTGCGTGCGCCTCCTCCCGGCCCAACTCAAGGAGACGAAGATGACGAACTCACTACGCTCACGCAGGAGCAGCAAGTACTGGAGCTGCTCAGATCCATCGAGACCGACGACCACGGTCGGGTGGCGTACATCAATTCGGAGAAGTACATCCTGCACAACCTCGCCATGGCCGACAGGCTTGCCGGTTTCGGAGAGGTGATGTCGCACCTTCCGAAGGGCTCGCGGGGCGGGCGAATCCTGTTCGCGTGTTCCAGGACGGTGACTCGGTCTTCACCCCACACCGACTACAACTTCTTCGGCCAGAAGATCGGCTTCGACATCTTCCGCTTCGAGAACGGCAAGATCGCAGAGCACGCCGAACCCGAGCGGCCACACGATGAGCGACGGCCCCACCGAGGCCACAGACCTGGAGAAGACCCAGGCGCACAAGGCGCTGGTGCGCGCGTTTCTCGAAGACGTCCTCGTCAACGGCCGGATGGAAAAGCTTCGCCGGCTACTTCGACGGAGACCGCTATGTGACGGCCTGTCAGCGCTCAGCACGCGCTCCAGGCCATGGCCAAGCAGGGAGTCACCATGAAGTACAACCGCGTACACAAGGTACTCGGCGAGGGCAACTTCGTACTGGCGGTGAGCGAGGGCAACTTCGGCGGGCGCCATACGTCGTTTTAAGACCTGTTCCCCATGGAGCACGGCAAGATCGTAGAGCACTGGGACGTCATCGAGGCCATCGCGTACCGAGACCAATGGAAGAATGACAACGGCAAGTTCTTACCGGACGGGGGAAGAGGCCGGCTTCCGGCGGCCGCCGCTTGATGGAGGATCCGACATAACACACGCCTTCCCCAACCTGTTCTCGCCGATCCGGATCGGATCGTGCACGGTCCCTAACCGGATCTGCCTCTCGGCTCACGCCGACAGCCTAGCCGAGAACGGCCTGCCGACCGAGCGCACCGTTCGCTACTACGAGACCAGGGCTCGCGGCGGGGTGGGCCTGCTCATGTGCTTCGGCTCGGCGAGCGTCCATCCCACCAGCTCGGCGCGCGTCTGGAGTGGCGTCGAGCTGTACGACGACCGCGTCATCCCCCACCTGCGGGTGTTCGCCGAGGCCATGCACGCCCACGGCGTGCCCTGTATCGCCCAGATCACGCACAAAGGGCGACGGGGACGCAGCGATGGCAACGACTTCCGGCCCCTCTACGCTCCTTCGGCGGTTCGCGAGCCCAATCACCGCGAGATGCCGCATCCGCTCGATGCAGGCACGATCCACGAGATCGTCGGCGCCTTTGCCACCGCCGCCGCCAGGCTGAAGCAGGGAGGCTTCGACGGCTGCGAGGTGATGGCGAGCGCGTGCCACCTCGTCGACCAGTTCTGGACCCCACGGGCCAACCGCCGGACGGACGAGTACGGCGGCGAGCTGGCGGGCCGGCTGCGCTTCGCGGTCGAGGTCCTGCGCGCCATCCGCGAGCGCGTGGGCGCCGACTTCATCGTGGGGATCCGCATGACGGGCGATGAAATGCTTCCGGACGGCCTCGGCAGAACAGCCTGCCAGGAGATCGCCGGCCGACTCGACGCGCTCGGTCTGCTCGACTACTTCAACGTTGTGGGCGCGACCTGCGAAACCTACGCGACGGAAGCGGCCACCGTGCCCGACATGAGCTTCCCACTCGCCCCCTATGCCCCGCTCGCGGCTGCCATCAAGGCCGTGGTACGCGTGCCCGTGATCGCCACGGGCCGCATCAACGATCCGGCCCTCGCCGAGCGCGTGCTGCGCGAGGGACAGGCAGACCTGTGCGTGATGACGCGGGCGCTGATCGCCGATCCCGAGCTGCCCACCAAGGCCCGCTCCGGCCGCCTCGACGACATCCGGCCCTGCGTCGGCTACAACTCGGGCTGCATCGACCGCATCTACACCGGCAAGGCGGTCAGCTGCGTGCAGAACGCCGTGGCCGGGCGCGAGCTGGAGTGGTCCGAGCTACCCATGGCCGCCCGGCGGCTCGCCGTTGTGATCGTGGGAGGCGGACCGGCGGGCCTGGAATGCGCCCGCGTGGCGCGGCTGCGCGGGCACCGGGTGGTGCTCTTCGAGCAGAGCCGGGACCTCGGCGGCCAGACGCTGCTCGCACGGCAGGCGCCCGGCCGCCAAGACTTCGACGGGGCCTGCCGGTACACCGCCGCGCAGTGCCGCAAGCTCGGCGTCGACATCCGGCCGGGAGTCCGCGCAGACGCCGAGACCGTGCTGCGCGGATCGCCGGACGTGGCTGTGCTGGCCACGGGGGCGCGTGCGCTCGCGCCTGACCTGCCCGGCCTCGCCCGCCACGCGGTCAGCGCTTGGGACGTGCTAGCCCGCCGGGAAGTGGCAGGCCCGAGGGTGCTGGTGATCGACGAGGAATACGGTCACCAGGCGCTGTCGGCCGCCGAATATCTGCTCGACCGCGGGCGCGAGGTGGCGATCGTCACCTCCGAGCGGACCATCGGCGGTTTCCTCGGCGCGACCACGGCCCCGCCGATCTTCGAGCGCCTGTTCACGAAGGGCGTCAGGCTGCACTGTCACCTGCAGGTCGTCGGGCTGGAGCCGGCGCGAGCTGTCGCCATGAACGTGTGGAGCCGGCGCGAGGAGGCACTGGGGCCGTTCGACGCCTTCGTCTACGCCTACGGCGGCGAGTCCGTTTGCGACCTGGAGCGCGAGCTGGCCGGCCGCGTGGGGCGGCTCGAGCTGATCGGCGATTGCTTCGCCCCGCGCAGCCTCCAGCATGCGGTCCTGGACGGGCACCGCCTCGCACGGATGCTGTAGGCTTGACGTCGAACAGGAGACGGAGAGCGCCCATGCCACCATCCATTCTCGAGAAGCTGAAGCAGGGGATCGTGCTCGGCGACGGCGGGTACCTGCTGGCGCTGGAGAGCCGCGGTTACGTCCAGGCCGGCCCGTTCACGCCGGAGGTCACGATCGAACACCCGGGCACGCTGCGAGCGCTGCACGAGGAGTTTGTCCACGCCGGCGCCGAGGTCCTGCAGGTGCTGGCGTTCTACGCCAGCGAGAACAAGCTGGCCCAGATCGGCTACGCTAACCGCCTGGGCGAGATCAACCGGGCGGCGGTTAGGATCGCGCGCGAGGCGGCCGAGGGCCTGCTGCCTGTCGCCGGCGACCTGTGCCTGACTTGGAAGTACCAGGAAGACAGCGCCTCCTCACGCGACGCGTGCGCCCGGCTCTTCGACGACCAGATCCGCTTCCAGATGGAGGAGGGCGTCGACTTCTTCATCGGCGAGACCTTCCTGCACGTGGGCGAGGCGCTGATCGCCCTGGAGCGCGTCAAACGCACGGGCCTGCCGGCGATGATCACGCTGGCGTTCGAGGGGCCGCGCACGCGGGACGGCAGGACGCCTGCCGAGGCCGCGCGGACGCTCGAGGGCGCCGGCGCCGACATCGTGGGCGCCAACTGCTTCATGGACCCGGCCCACATGCTGCCGATCGTCGAGGAGATACGCAAGGCCGTGAACTGCTACGTGGCGGCCCAGCCGGTGGCCTACCGCTGCACCGACGAAGTGCCCTTCTTCCCCGGCCAGCCCGGCTTCCCCGATCGGCTCGACCCGTATCAGCTCACTCGCTACGAGCTCGGGGACTTCGCCGCCCGCGCCCGGGACCTCGGCGTGAACTTCATCGGCGGTTGCTGCGGCTGTCAGGGGGCGCACATCCGGCAGATGGCGCGGGCGCTCGGCAAGCAGCCGACGGAGGAGCGCGAGTGGAAGATCGATGATGGGCACCCCCAGTCGGCGACCGAGGCCTACCGGAAGCTGCGGGAGACGGATCACTAGCGGCATGCGATCGGCGGCCTGTCTCGGGCCACGCGCCGCCGCGTGCTTGGGGGCGGCTGACAGCGCGACGCGTAGCTTGCGGCACAGTTTGTTCCGACCCAGGTGATCCAGGTGACACCTTTCACAGAATCCTTGTGACGAATTCTCTGGTATCATGCCGCTGGTTTGGGAGAATTCACAGGTGTTTCAGCCGGTAAAAGCCAACGCTAGGGCGCCTGGCTGAGCGTCGTGGCCCGCGATCGCCCATGCGCGCAGGCCTGGATCAGGTAAACAAGAGGATTGCTATGAACACAAGCATGCGGGTGTTGATTTCTCTGACGGCCTTGGCCGGTATGTCGCTCTCCACCTCCGTGTTGGCAACGCGGCCGAGTCGTTGCGGAGATTTGCCAAATAACACAGAGTTAAGAAATGTTCTTCTGGAGGTTAAGAATGATCCCGTCGGCAACGGTGGGGTGCCTATATTGGGAGTATGGGCGGCGTTGGTTGATACGACCGGCGCTGTCTGTGCCGTGGTCAGCTCCGAAGAAGGCGATCTTTCGGTGAACAGCGAATTGGCCCATCGTATATTCGCTATTCAAAAAGCGAACACTTCCAACGCCTTCAGCAATTCCCGAAGCGCAACGGCATCCGGGCAGTTATATACGCAATCGTTACCTGGCGGAACGCTTTATGGGGCCATGCTCAATACTGCAATTAATTTTAACGCAGGCAATGTGGCCAAGTTTGGAACCGCGAAAGACCCGCTAATCGGAAAGCGCATCGGTGGTTAGGAGACGCGTGAAAATAACTTGACCAATTATTTCCGATGTGTTGTAAAGCGGTTATGCATATTGCATCCGCAATACGGCAGATCAAATCACGATACCGTGCTCTTGCACCCTTAATGGATGAACGGATGCGGCGGCAATGGGCGGCGACGGAAGCACAGACCTACGGCTGGGGCGGATTGAGCGCGGTGAGCAGTGCGACCGGTATGTCGCGCAACACGATTCGCAAGGGATTGGCCGAGTTAGCGGTGCGCAAGAAGGATCCTAAGGCTGGCGTGGATGCTTGCTTGCGTAGGAAAGGCGGTGGTCGCAAATGCCTGACCGAATCTGACCCGGGGTTATTGGAGGCGTTGGAACGATTGGTGGAGCCGATGAGTCGTGGCGATCCGCAGTCGCCGTTGCGTTGGACCTGCAAGAGCACGACCCGTCTGGCAGAAGAATTAACGCGACAGGCACACCCTATTGGCCCGTGGACGGTAGGCACTTTGCTGAAGGCGGCTGGCTATAGCTTGCAGAGCAACCGCAAGACGAAGGAAGGAGGTTCGCATCCGGATCGTAATGCTCAGTTCGAGCATATCAACACGACGGTTAAGCGGTTTCAGCAACGCGCTCAGCCGGTGATATCGGTGGATACGAAGAAGAAGGAACTCGTAGGCCAGTTCAAGAACGGTGGGCGCGAGTGGCAGCCCAAAGGCGAGCCGGAAGAGGTGGACGTCCATGATTTCCCGGACCCGAAATTGGGCAAAGTCATTCCCTACGGCGTGTTCGATCTGAGCCAGAATGAGGGCTGGGTGAGCGTGGGCATCGATCACGACACGGCGCAGTTCGCGGTGCAAGCCATCGGCCGGTGGTGGCAGAATATGGGCACCAAGCGCTATCCCCATACCAAAGAACTGTTGATCACGGCCGACGGAGGCGGCAGTAACAGCAGCCGGTGCCGCTTGTGGAAGGTGGCGCTGCAAGAGTTGGCCGTCCGCCTGGGGATACCAATCCAGGTGTGCCATTTCCCGCCGGGAACCAGTAAATGGAACAAGATCGAGCATCGCATGTTCTGCCACATTACCCAGAATTGGCGGGGCCGACCTTTGGTGAGTCACGAAGTCATTATCAATTTGATCGCGAACACAACAACACAAGCCGGTTTGAAAATCCGCGCCGAGCTGGATCGAGGGAACTATCCCATCGGTATTAAGATCACCGACTCAGAACTGAGCGGACTAAATCTCAAGCTGGCTAAATTTCATGGCGACTGGAATTACACACTGCTTCCGCAACGAAAGAAAACTTGATCAACTTATTTTCACGTGAGGCCTTATAATCCATTGGCGGGTGGTTTGGGGTTATATAACTCCGCCAGGATAAAAGTGGGCGCCATTGGCGTATCCGGCCAATCCCGCTGCACCGACCATCTGATCGCATGGAAAGTCCGCAACAAGCTGGCGAACGGTGCTTTTGTCAATACCAACATACCCTTCGGCTTTTCGCCTACGGGGACTGATGCGCTGGTTTTGGACGTTATTCCCAACCCAACGGGTTCTGGCGGTCCAGGCTTTAGTCCAAGCGGTGTCGGCCATCCATCCTCATTCTGTCCGAATCTGCCTACTCCAGAGCAAGCAGGCGACGCGATCTTATTTTTCCCATGACTCGGCGTCCGTAAAGGGCGACCCGCCGGCGACGGATGCGCGGGATCGTGGGATCAAGCCGTGAGCGTGAAATCTACGAAAGGTCTGTCGGACTCGTCCCGGGAACGACGGGCTACCCGCGCGAGCCGCTTCGTGAGATGCTGATTCTAATAAAGAGATGAGATGACCCGAGAGACAGCAGACATGAGCGGCAAGACCGCGCTCATCACCGGCGGTACCGCTGGTCTGGGTCAAGCCATCGCGGTGGGGCTCGCGCGCCTCGGCGCAACGGTGGTCGTGGCCGGGCGTGACCGAGGCCGAGGCGAGCACGCCGTGACCGACATCCAAAGGGCGAGCTACGGAGGGCGCGCCGAATTCGTAAACGCGGACCTCCTTAAGCTGGCCGGCGTTCGCCAGTTGGCTGCCGACTTTCGCGCGCGGCACGGCGAGCTGCACGTGCTCGTCAACAATGCCGGGCTGCTCACGTCTCGCCGCGAGCTGACTGCAGACGGAATCGAGAGCCTATTCGCGATGGGCGTAATCGGTCGAGCGCGCTGGTAACAGGCTGAACATGCTTGAATTATTTTTTGAAAATGGGAAGATGGGCTCCGTCCATTAGCGCTGCGATTGACGAGATCGCAGATGTAGCCAAC
>Ga0187893_10013839_pt1 | contig 11137 bp, 8 predicted proteins | sample MA1701074metaG_FD_139574 | JGI IMG/M metagenome (GOLD analysis project Ga0187893, IMG submission 139574) | White microbial mat communities from a basaltic lava cave in the Kipuka Kanohina Cave System on the Island of Hawaii, USA - MA170107-4 metaG ...
CAAGACCGTGCTCGGCCAGCGCGGCGCCTTCGACGGCGTCAAGGTGATCGACGTGATCCTGGCGCAACCGGTCACCGCCGAGTTCATCGCCGGCAGGATCTACCGCTTCTTCGTGCGCGAGGAGCTCGGCCCGGATCTGCGCCGCCGCCTGGGGGCGGTGCTGCGCGACAACCGCTACGAAATCGCCCCGCTGCTCACCGCCATTTTCCTGTCGCGCGACTTCTACAGCGCCCCCAGCGTCGGCAGCCGCATCAAGGGACCGGTGGAGCTGGTGCTGTCGACTTACAGGAAGCTCGGCGTGACCGAGCTGCCGGGTGTGCCCGACTTCAACGACACCACCGCCGCGCTCGGCCAGCAGCTGTTCCGCCCGCCCACCGTGGCCGGCTGGGCGCAGGGCCGCAGCTGGGTCACGCCCGGGCTGCTGATCGAGCGCGGCAACTTCGCGCGCGACGTGCTGTTCCCGGACATCACCTACCTGCCCACCGACCGCTATCCGTCGCTCATCACCGGGGACGAGATCCGCGCGGTGCACGAGAAGATCTCCATGGGCTACGACATCACCGCCGCCACCAAGCCGGCCGGCATGACCGAGCAGACCGAGGGCATGTCCATGTCCAACGCCATGGCCGACCGGGACGAGGACTTCAACACGCGCTACGCGAGCTACCGCGGCTGGCAGATGGCGGTAGAGAGGGTCAAGCCGATCCCGCGCACCTACGCCCGCCTCGACCTCGCCGGCATGGTGGAAGCGCGGCGCCTGACCGACACCACGCAGGTGGTGGACTACTTCCTCGCGCGCTTCCTGCGGGTGCCGCTCGACGCCGAGCGGCGAGCGCGCCTGATCGCTTTCCTCGACCAGGAGCTGGGCACCCGCGACGTGGCGCGCGCCGACACCTACATGGAGGATGCTTTGCGCATGCTCGTGCACTTGATCATGAGCATGCCGGAGTATCAGCTCGGCTGACGCAGCCGGGATACCGAAGCCGCGAAAGGATGAACGAGCATGACGCGTTTTGAGATGGAAAGACTGCTCGCCCGGCGCAAGCTGCTGAAGGCGGGCCTGGCCGGAGTGTGCGCGCACGGCGCGGGTGCATTGGGACTGCCGCTCCTCTTCGGACGCGCCGCGGACGCCATGGCGGCCGCCGCGACCGGCGACAACCGCATCCTGGTGGTGATGGAACTCTCCGGCGGCAACGACGGCCTCAACACCCTGGTGCCCTACGCCGACGACGCCTATTACCGGCACCGCCCCGGCATCGGCATCAGGCCGAGCAAGCTGCGCAAGATCGACCAGCACTACGGCTTCAGCGGCGGGATGGCCGGGTTCGAGCGCCTGTACAAGGACGGCAAGCTGGCGGTGGTGCACGGCTGCGGCTACGACCAGCCCTCGTTCTCGCACTTCACTTCGATGGCCTACTGGCACACCGCCGCGCCCAACAGCGGCGGCGAGTACGGCTGGGTCGGGCGCCTGGCGGACGGCATGAAGCCGCGCGGCGCGCCCAACTTCCTGGTCAACATCGACGAGGCGCAGTCGCTCGCGGTGCGCAGCCGCGAGCACGTGCCGGTGGTGTTCGACGACCCGGAGAAGTTCGTGCGCAAGGGCTTCTACCAGGAACGGCCGCTGTTCGAGCAGATGGCGCACGCGGGCGACTTCGCCAACCCGGCGCAGCGCTACCTGGCGGACGTGGCACGCAGCGCGCAGGAGGCCTCCGCTCTGGTGCGCCAGGCCTGGTCGCGCTACCAGACGCCGGTGGACTACGGCATCTTCCCGGTGGACCTGAAGAAGGTGGCGGCGCTGATCGACGCCGGTCTGCCCACGCGGCTGTACTACGTGGCCTATCGGCACAACGCCTTCGACACGCACGTGCACCAGAGCGATCTGCACGCGCGCCAGCTGACCTACGTGTCCGATGCCGTGCTCGGCTTCATGCGCGACCTGGAGCGCATCGGCCGCGCCGGCGACGTGACGCTGTTGATCTTCTCCGAGTTCGGCCGCCGCGTGCCGGAGAACACCAGCCTGGGCACCGATCACGGCACGGCAAACTGCATGTTCCTGGTGGGCCAGCGGGTCAAGGGCGGCCACTACGGCAAGCCGGTGAGCCTGACCGAGCTCGACGAGGGCGACAATCTGATCCACACCTGCGATTTCCGGCGCGTGTATGCGACCGCCATCGAAGGCTGGATGGGCTACGCCAACAGCGCTGCGCTGCTCGGAGGCAGGTTCGAACCGTTTCCGGTTCTCGGGTAAACCCCGACGCGACTCAGATCAAGCCGCGCGCGGCGAGGTTGCGCATCAGGTCACTGAGGCCGAAGGTCCAGGGCGCGATGCGAGCGCAATAGCCGATGCGGTTGGACAGCGTGCCGAGCGAGGGTGAACGGATCGTCACCACGTCGCCCGGCTTGTGGGTGAAACCGCGCCCCGCCTCGCCGCGGTCCTGGGTGGGCGCGAACGCCGTGCCCAGGAACAGCACCAGGCCGTCCGGATACTGGTGATTGCGGTTCACCGCCTGCGCCGCCAGGTCGAGCGGGTCGCGACTGATCTGCGCCAAGCTGTAGCCACCCCTCACGTCGAAGCCGTCGTTGCCGGTAACCTGCACTTCGATCCGCAGCCGGCGCAACGCGTCCACGCCGAACCCGGCGTCCAGCAGGCGGATGAAAGGACCGATGGCGCAACTGCCGTTGTTGTCCTTCGCGCGCCCGAGCAGCAGCGCGCTGCGCCCTTCCCAGTCGCGCAGGTTGACGTCGTTGCCCAGCGTCGCGCCGATCACCTTGCCGGCGCGGTTGACGGCCAGCACCGCCTCGGGCTCCGGGTTGTTCCAGGAGGAACGCTCGAGGATGCCGATGTCGGCGCCGGTGCCCACCGCCGACATCGGCTGCGCCTTGTTGAACACCTCGGCGTCGGGGCCGATGCCCACTTCCAGGTATTGCGACCACACGCCGCGTTTGATCAGCGAATCCTTCAGCCGCATCGCTTCCGCCGATCCGGGCTTTATGCTGCGCAGCTCGCCGCCGATTTCCGCGCCGATCGATTCGCGCAGCGCCTCGGCTTGCGCCGGGTCGCCGTGCGCCTGCTCTTCGATCACGCGCTCCAGCATGCTGGCGATGAAGGTGACGCCGCAGGCGCGCACCGCCTGCAGGTCGACCGGCGCGAGAAAGAAAGCCCTGGCGGGGTCGCGGCGGTCGGCGTGGGTGTTCTCGAGCAGCTCGGCGGCCGAACCCAGCGGGCGCGACGGCACGGCGAGACGCTTGCGCACCAGAGCCGGCGGATCGGCGGCGTTGAGCAGCTCGGCGCAGGTGGCGGCCACCGGGCCGAGGTCGTACACCAGGCCGCCGGCGATCGCCACCGGCGACGGTCCGGCGTCGCGGCCCGGGACCCACGCTCGCCCCACCAGGGTCGCCTGCGCTGCGTCTTCGGGCAGCACGCGCTGCGCATCGAGAACCACTTGTGCGGGCATGGTCAGTTGCTCCGCGACGAAGCCAGGAAGCTGTGCTCGGACCGGCAGTCGGGCGCGCACACGATGCCCCACACGTCCTGCGGCGAGCGGTACACGAAATGCATGCGCAGCTCCTGATCGAGATCGTTCCGGGCGATCAGCGTATGCACCGCGCTCGGCGCCGGGCGCTCGGCGGTCATGGCGCGGTATATCTCCAGCTCCTGCGCGAAGCGCCTGTGGAGCGTGAGCGCTTCTTCGCCGCGCGCCACAGCAACCTCGGCCGCCGTGAAGTAGCGCGCGCCGACCGCCACGGCCGAGGGGTCGGCGGTCCAGGCCGGCACCAGCACCCGCGTGGTGAAGCTGGCGGGGTAACGCCAGATCCAGTCGCGCGGCTGCACCAGCAGCTGACCGGCAGGCAGGCAGTCGAGCGTTGCCCAGGCGTCGAAAGGAGCGGGCAAGCTGGCGAGCGCCTTCTCGGGCAAGTGCTCGCAGTCCAGGGCCTGCGGACCGGGCGCCTCGTCGCCTTCGGAGTGCGCCCAGGCAGGCGGGATGATGGCGCAGGCGACGGCGGTCAGCACCGCCGCGATCGACTTCCCGGGCATCTGCGATCTCCTCCATGCGCCGCACATGCCCTCGGCCGAGCCGGGCGCCCGGGGCGCAAGAGGGAGGGCGGCGATCGCCAAGTGAACGGCGGCCGATTATACAGGTCGCGCCGGTCCGCGCCCGGGCAGCGGCGTGGGGGATGCGGGCAAGTTCGCCCTTCTCTTGAAGTTCCCGGGCGTGGGCACCGTGGGCAAATTGTCAAATCTTTCGAGGTGCAGCGGGCGCGGGCTACAATGCAGCGCCCGACCGGGCGCCGAAGAGATCCGTCTGCCCGATCGCAAGCACAGAGATGACCGGAAACGATCCCGACCCGATACCACGCCCGGCATTCTGGTTGGGCACCAGCGGACTGGTGCCGTTCGTGGTGCTCACCAGCGCGCTGTACGCGCTACCCGGCGCGCACGCGCCGGTGGTGGTGGTATGGCTGTCGGGCTACAGCGCGGTCATCCTCAGCTTCGTCGGCGCGATCCACTGGGGGGTGGCGCTGGTGCATCAGCACATGCGCGATCCGGACCGCACCCTGTTCATGGCCTGGAGCACGGTGCCCGCGCTGGCCGCCTGGGCATCGCTGCTGCTGCCCGCCAAGACCGGCCTGCTGCTGATGGCCGGCACGTTCGTCGTGCACTACGCCGCGGACCGCCAGCTCGCGCAACGTTTCGCGCTCCCGCCCTGGTACCTGAGGCTGCGCGCGGGACTGACGGCCGTGGTCGTGGTGTGTCTCATCATGGCCATCCTGCGTCTGGCTCGCGATTGAAGCGCGCACGCCCTGACGGCCTCCTGCGCGGGCGGCGAAAGCATCGGCCCGCTGCCACCCGGACGGTGCTTCCCCTTACCGCCGTCGCTTTCGCCGTCGCGCTGGCGCTGCCGCGCGGCGCGATCGCGCACGACGCCTGTCCCACGCCCGGCGTCTGGATCGCCGTCTCCGACAGCGGTCGCTCCGTGCGCCCCGACGACATCGTGAGCGCCGGGCTGGCGCAGCGGCGCGTGGTGCTGCTGGGCGAAAGCCACGGCGACGCCGAGCATCATCGCTGGCAGCTGCACACGATCGCCGCCCTGCACGCCCGCCAGCCGCGCCTGGCGCTGGGGTTCGAGATGTTCCCGCGCCGCGCGCAGCCGGTGCTGGACCGGTGGTCGGCGGGAGAGCTGTCCGAGGAACAGTTCCTGACGCGCGGCGATTGGGCCAACGTGTGGGGCCACGATCCGCAGCTCTACATGCCGATCTTCCACTTCGCTCGCATGCACCGTATCCCGATGATCGCGCTGAACGTGGAGCGCAGCCTGGTACGGCGCGTCGGAGCCGAAGGCTGGGACGCCGTGCCGCCGGCCGAGCGCGAAGGCGTGGGCGAGCCTGCGGTCGCACCGGCGCCTTATGTCTCGTTCCTGTACGAGTCGTACCTCGCGCATCTGCCCGAGTCGCAGCGCCCGCGCCGCGCGCCCTCCGACGAGGACTTGCGCAGCCCGCAGTTCCGGCGTTTCGTGCAGAGCATGCAGGTCTGGGACCGAGCCATGGCGGAGGCGATCGTGGAGCGGCTGCGCGCGGACCGCACACCGCTGGTGGTGGCGATCATGGGCGCCGGTCACCTGCGCAACGGGCACGGCGTGCCCCATCAGCTGCGCGATCTCGGCATCCCGGAGCCGGCGGTGCTCCTGCCTTGGTACGTAGGCCAGGATTGCGCGCTGCTCACCGCCGGGGTCGCGGATCTGGTGTTCGGTGTCGAGGACCGGCGCCCAGAGGCGCCCGAGCGGCCGCGCCTGGGTGTCACGCTGGACCAGAGCGAGCACGGCGTCACGATCCGCGATGTGCTGAAGGGCAGCATCGCCGAGAGCGCGGGCGCACGCGCGGGCGACGTGATCAAGACGGTGGCCGGCGTGCCGGTGAAGGATGCCGGCACGGTGATCGCAGCCGTCCAGCGTCAGGCCCCGGGCACCTGGCTGCCGATCACTGTTCAGCGCGGGACGCAATCCCTGGAGCTGGTGGCGCGCTTCCCCGGCAAGCCATGACCGCGCGGCCATGGCTCGTCGCAGGCGCCACGCTGCTGGCGCTCGCCGCGGCACCCGCCGCGGCGCAGGGCCGCCGCGTCGAACACGTGGAGCACGCGCTGCAGGTGGCGCTCGACCCTGCCGGCCGCCGGCTGCGCGCCGTCGACGAGATCACGCTGCGCGGCGGCGGACAGGTGGCGATGACGCTGGGCGCGCAATTCGAAGTTCTCGAGGTGACGCTCGACGGACGACCATTGGGCCCGCCCGTGCGCATCCAGGAGCACCTGCGTTGGTCGCTGGAACTGGGCGCCGTCGGCGAACACCGCGTGCTGTTGCGCTACGGCGGAGAGCTGGCGCCGCTGGTCGAAACCGATCACCGCGGCACGCTTCAGGGGCTGCCGCCGATGGCTTCGGCCCGCGGCAGCTGGTTGCCCGCCGGCACCGGCTGGTACGCGCAGATCGACGATCATCTATTCACCTATCGGGTGCTGCTCGAGCTGCCCCCCGGTCAGCGTGGGCTGGTGCCCGGCCGGCTCAGCGACGAGCGCGACGATGCACTGGCCTACCGCGCTGCGTTCCACTTCCCCCACCCCGTGGAGGGCATCGATCTCGTCGCTGCGCCGTACGTAGTGCGCGAACGCGTGCTGGAGCGCGCCGGAGCTGCTCCGATTCGGCTGCGCACCTGGTTCCATCCCGAGGTGGAGGCCTTGTCCGACGGCTATCTGGATGCGCTGGCGGACTACCTCGAAATGTACGGCGACTGGCTCGGCGCGTATCCGTTCACCGAGTTCAGCGTGGTGTCGAGCCCGCTGCCCACCGGCTTCGGTATGCCGACGCTGACTTATCTGGGCGTCGATGTCCTGCGCCTGCCGTTCATCAAGTCGACCTCGCTGGGTCACGAGGTACTGCACAACTGGTGGGGCAACGGCGTTTACGTGGACCATGCCGGCGGCAACTGGGCCGAGGGCCTCACCACGTTCATGGCGGACTACGCCTACAAGGAGCGCGACGGCCCCGAGGCGGCCCGCGCCATGCGCCTGGAATGGCTGCGCGACTTCGCCGCCATTCCGGCCGGGCAGGACGAGCCGCTGCGCCGGTTCACCGCACGCACCCACACCGCCTCGCAGATCGTCGGCTATCACAAGGCGGCGTTCCTGTTCCTGATGCTGCGCGAGCAGCTGGGCGCGCAGCGCTTCGACGCCGGGCTGCGCCGATTCTGGCGCGAACACGCCTTCGAGCGGGCGGGCTGGAGCGATCTGCAGCGTGCCTTCGAAGGCGTGGCGGAGCGCAGCCTCGATCGCTTCTTCGAGCAATGGCTGGCACGCAGCGGCGCGCCTGCGATCCGCATCGAGCAGGCGCAGCTGCTGCCGGAAGCGGGCGGCTTCACCGTGCGAGGCGTGCTGTCGCAAGCCGAGCCCGCCTATCTCCTGCGCGTGCCGGTGGTGCTGGAAACGATCGACGGCAGCGAGGTCCACTGGCTGGAGATCAGCGAAGCACGGCAGGCGTTCGAGCTGCGCAGCGGCGCGCGGCCTTCCGCATTGCTGCTCGACCCGCAGTTGCGCGTATTCCGCCGTCTCGATCCGGCCGAGCTGCCGCCCATTCTGCGGCAGGTGATGCTCGACCCCGATACGCTGACGGTGGTCCCGAGTCTGGATCCGGCCGTGCGCACGGCGGCGCAGGCGCTCGCCGCCAGGCTGCTGGAGCGCGAACCGCGTACGCAGCCGTCCATCCCTCGAGGACAAGTGCCGCTGCTGCTGATCGCCACTGTGCAGGAGATCGACGCGTTCCTCGAGCGCAACCGCTTGCCTGCGCGGCCGTCTGAAGTGGCCACCCCGGAAGCGGCAGCCCGGGCCAGCGCGCAAGTGTGGGTGACGCGCCAGGGCAACGGCAAGGCGCTCGCCGTGATCTGCGCGGACGATGCCGCCGCGCTGGCCGCCTTGCAGCGCCCCCTGCCGCACTACGGGCGCCAGAGCTGGCTGGTGTTCCAGGGCGCACGGGCCCTCGAACGCGGCGTATGGCCGTCGCAGCCGCTCGCCTGGCGCTTCCCGCCCTAGCCTTTCCGGATATCGCAGGGTGCGCGGTCAGTGCCGCGCGAGGAAGTCCAGCAGGGCGCGGTTGAACGCCTCCGGTTGCTCCAGGTTGGACAGATGCGACGCGCTGGGAATGATCACCAGCTCGGAGCCCGGCGCCGCCTGATGGATTTCGCGCGCCATCGCCACCGGTGTGCCCACATCCTGCTCGCCCACGATCACCTGCACCGGGCAATCGAGCGTACGCAGGCGCGCGGTGAGATCGATCTTCGGGATCGCGTGGCAGCAGCCGACGTAGCCCTGCGGCGGCGTGCTGCGGATCATGCGCGCGACATTCTCCACGACCGGCGGGCGCTGTGCCAGAAACGGCGCCGTGAACCAGCGCTGCAGGGTGGGCTCGACCAGCGGTTCCATGCCCTTGGCGGTGGCGGTCTTGATGCGGTCGTCCCACACCGGGCGCAGCTCGGGCGGATAGCGGCTGGTGGTGTCGCACAGAACCAGGCTGCGAAGCACGCCGGGATGCGCGAGTGCGAAGGTCATGCCGATCATGCCGCCCATCGACAGCCCGACGAAGTGCGGCCGCTGCACCCCCAGCGCCGACAGCAGGGCGTGCACGTCGTCGGCCATCTGCTCCAGCGTGTAGGCGCCGGCGGGAGCATCGCTGCCGCCGTGGCCGCGGGTGTCGCAGCAGAGCACCCGGTACTTCGCCTTCAGCGCCTCGACCTGCGGTGTCCACATGCCGAGCGCGCAGGCAAGCGAATGGCTCATCACCACCCACGGGCCCTCGCCCTGCACTTCGTAGTTGATCGCGATGCCGTTGCCCTGCGCTTTCATCTGTGCGTCCTCTTCGCCGCGAGGCACAGTATAGGACCGTTGCGGTATGCTTGGCGCGACGGTCCGGGGCAGCGACGAACGCGAGGCCGCTGGAGCGACGCAGATGCAGCCACAGGAGGAACTCGATGAGATTGGCGCAGTTCCTGGACAAGGGCGGCGGACGCAGCGTGGGCATCGTGTCGGACCACGGCGCTGGCCTCGGCGTCGTCGGCGGGGCGCGCTCCGTGTACGACCTCGCCATGGAAGCGATCCGGCGCCGCTCCACCGTGGAGGCGGTGGCGCACGACTGGCGCACCAAGGAGACCGTGAGCTATGCCGCCGTGGTGGGCGAGCGCCGCCTGCTGCCGCCACTCGATCACACCGATGCTGCGCGCTGGCTGGTCACGGGCACCGGCCTGTCGCATCTGGGCAGCGCGGCGGCGCGCGACGCGATGCACGCCAAGCTGCAGGCCGACGAGACGCAGCTCACCGATTCCATGAAGATGTTCAAGTGGGGCCTGGAGGGCGGCAAGCCGCCCGCCGGCAAGATCGGCGTGCAGCCGGAGTGGTTCTACAAAGGCGACGGGCGCTGCGTGGTCGCGCCCGAGCAGCCGCTCGAGCTGCCGGCCTACGCGCTCGACGGGGGCGACGAGGTCGAAGTGGTGGGTCTGTACGTGATCGGCGACGACGGCTCGGTGTACCGGATCGGCTTCGCGCTCGGCAACGAGTACGCGGACCATGTGATGGAGCGGCAGAACTATCTCTATCTGGCGCACTCGAAGCTGCGCCAGTGCGCCTACGGCCCCGAGGTGCTGCTGGGCGAGCTGCCGGCCAGCGTGTCCGGCAGCGCCCGCCTCACCCGCGACGGCCAGGCGCTGTGGAGCGACACCTGGCTGTCCGGCGACGACAACATGGCGCACTTCATCGCCAACCTCGAGCATCATCACTTCAAGTACCGCGACTTTCGCCGCCCCGGCGACGTGCACGTGCACTTCTTCGGCGCGGCCACCGGCAGCTTCACCAAGAACGTGAAGGCCGAGATCGGCGACCTGTTCGAGATCGAATGCCCGGCGTTCGGGCGGCCGCTGCGCAACCCGCTGGGACGGGCGCGCGAGGAGTACACGCCGGTCGACGTGCGCCCGCTGTGAGCGCCGCGACTGGGTTCAGCGCAGCGCGATCAGGTCAGCTCAGCTTGAGCTTCTGCCCCGGCTGCTCGACGTTGCCGATCGCCTGAGCCTGCTCGCCGAAGCCCGGCGTTCGCAGCGCGTCCTGCGCGGTGCCGAGTCCCATGCCCGCGAAGCTGCCGTTCATGCCGTAGAAGTACGCCAGCTCGCCGCCCAGCGCCTCGCTGTCGTAGCCCTTAAGCTGCGCGTCGAGCAGTTCGTGCATCGGCTTCCAGCGGTCGATCGTCGGATTGCGCGCCAGTTCAGCGTCGAACGCCGCCACCAGACACTTGAAGTCGAAGGTTTCGATGCGCTGATCGAGCAGTGGATCGGCGCCGCCCAGATCGAAATCCGCGATCGCCTGCGCGAGCATCTGCAGCGTGAATTTGCTCGGCTGGGTCTGCGACTCGTCGTACCATCCGTCCAGGGTCACGGCGTCGCCGCTGCCCAGCTCCAGCACCAGCTTGTCGCCGGATTTCCTGAGCTCAAGGTCGTCGTAGCCGATTCCCCCGCCCAGCGATAGCGTCACGCGCTCGGCATTCAGCTCGAGCGTGTCCTTGCCGTCGCCGCGGTTTTGCGCAACCACGGTCCCGGCCGCGTTCACCGCGATCCGGTCATCGCCTCTGCCTCCGGCCGCGAAGCTCGCCGCGCCGTCGGCGCGGATGTCGTCTGCGCCCCGGCCGCCGTCGAGCAGGCCGCCGCCATCGCCGTCGCGCAGCGTGTCATCGCCGTCGCCGCCTTGGAGCACATCCACGCCAGCGCCGCCATCCAGGCTGTCCGCGCCGTCGCCGCCATCCAGGAGGTCGTCGCCGCCATCGCCCTGGATGGTGTCCTGACCGGCGCCGCCGGTGAGCGCGTTGCCCGCGCTGTTGCCAACCATGCTGTTGGCGAGCTCGTTGCCGGTGGCGTTCACCGCGTCCGTGCCGGTGAGCCGCAGGTTCTCGACGTAAGCGCCGAGGGTCACGCTCACCGAGCTCTCGACCGTGTCGATGCCTTCGTTCGCATTTTCGACGATCACGTCGCCGGCGCCGTCCACCACGTAGGTGTCGTTGCCTGCGCCGCCGGCCATCGTGTCGGCGCCGGCGCCGCCGTCCAGCAGGTCGTTGCCGCCGCC
>Ga0187893_10013840_pt1 | contig 11136 bp, 8 predicted proteins | sample MA1701074metaG_FD_139574 | JGI IMG/M metagenome (GOLD analysis project Ga0187893, IMG submission 139574) | White microbial mat communities from a basaltic lava cave in the Kipuka Kanohina Cave System on the Island of Hawaii, USA - MA170107-4 metaG ...
GCGTAAACGCGCAGGTCCATCGAGTCGGCGCGCCAGCGTGGGCTCGGCCGAGCGTCGAGCACCTGCACGCGCAGGCGGCCGGCAGAGCGGCCCGTCGCGAGCAGCGCGGCGACGGCGAGCCCGACGACGCCCGCGCCGGCGACGACGACGGTCGTCGGTGCGCCGCTCATGGCTCGCCGAGCAGCGGCAACCCGCGCGCGAGCCGCGGCAGGCGCCCGGCCTTGCCCATCGTCTGCCGCGCGAGCAGCGCCTTGGCGCCGGGAATCAGATCGAACGCCATGAGCCCGAGGCCGCGCGTGAGCCCGACGCCCGGCGCGGCTTCGCCGAACAGCTCGATGAGGCCGTGCGTGAAAGCCGATACGCGGCCGCGATCGGCCGCGCGCCACGCCGCGTAGCGCTCTAGCAAATCCGCGGCGCCGACGTCGACGGTCGTGCTCACCTCGCGTGACGCGAGCAGCGCGTCCGCGATGACCTCGGCGAGCGTGGCGACGTCGCGTAGCAGGATCGGGGTGCCGCCGTCGCCGGTGCCGACCACCACGGCGCCGAGGTCGTCGAGCCCGCGCAGATAGCCGCGACTGCGCACCATGTACTCGTGCTCGGCCAGCTCGATCGTGGCGCCACCCACGTCCTCGTTGGAGCGGCGAATCGCGTCGACGATGCCCGCCAGCGGCAGGCGATGGGCCTGGAGCGCCTCGGGACGGAGCACGACCTGGTACTGCCGTACGAAGCCGCCGATCGCGGCGACCTCGGCGACGCCGGGCACCGCCGTCAACGGATAGCGGAGATACCAGTCCTGCAGGCTGCGGAGCTGCGAAAGATCCTGCGCGGCGGCGACGAGCGGCGCCGCGCCGAGCGGACACGCTCCCGGCTGCTCGAAGGCGCGCACGCGTGCGAGCGCTTCCCGCCGGTTCGAAGGCGCATCATCGGGGCGCGGATACCATCGGTCGTCCCGCTCGTCGTGCCAGAGCCCGCGCGGATGGTCGGGGCAATACCACCCGGGGTAGAGCACGTACTGATACACCCACCCCACTCCGGTGGCGTCGGGCCCGAGCTTGGGCTCCACGCCCTGGGGCAGCCGGTCGCGTGCGAAGTTCAGGTACTCGAGCACGCGGCTGCGCGCCCAGTAGATGTCGGTGCGATCCTCGAAGAGCACGTAGACGAAGGACAGCTCGAACATGCTGTAGCCCCGCACGTCGGTTGCCCCCGGCACGGCCAGCATGGCGCTGGCGAGCGGATAGGTGACCTGGTCGTCGACCACCTGCGGGTTCTGGCCCGGGTATTCGGTGACCACGATCACCTGGACGTCGGACAGGTCCGGGATGGCGTCCAACCGCAGCCTGCGCAACGTCATCAGGCCCACGACGAGCAGCGCCGCGGTCAGCAGCAGGACCAGCGTGCGGTTGCGTACCGAGAGCGCGATGACCCGATCGATCATCGTGCGAGTCCCTCGTGTCCCGCCGGTGGGGGGGCGAGGCCGTCCGCGAGATGCTTCTGGATCGCCTCACGCAGCCGACTCTCGGCGTCGAGCAGGAATTGGCCGCTCGTCACCACCTGGTCCCCCTCGGCGAGGCCGCCGAGCACCTGGACGACGCCGTCGGATTCCGTGCCGATCCTGAGGTCGTGCGGGACGAAATGTCCGTTGGCCTCGGCCACGAACGCGATCTGTCGCCGACCCGTGTCGATCACGGCCTCGCGCGGCGCCAGCAGCGTCGAGTCGGGAGCTTCGGTCGCGATCTCGACGGTGCCGTACATGCCCGGGCGCAGCACGAGCGTCGGGTTGGCCACCTCGATGCGGACCATGGCCGTGCGCGTCGCCTCGTCGAGATGGGGATGGATGAAGACCACCGTGCCTTCGACGTGCCCGCCCGGGAGCGCCGCGATGGTCGCGGTGGCCGGCTCTCCGAGCCGGACGAGCGGCAGATCTTGCTCGAAGACGCGCGCCTCGAGCCAGAGGCGCGAGTGGTCCACGATGCGCATGACGGTGGTGCCGCGCTCGACGGCGGCACCCTGCACCACGTTTTTCGTCACGAGATGCCCGCGGATGGGGCTGCGGAAGGTGATCGTGCGAGGGGCGCGCTCCAGACGGGCCAGCCGTGCGACGTCGCTCGCGGGCAGGCCGTAGAGCTCGAGCTTCCGGCTCGCGGCGTCGTAGACGCGCGACGCGGCGCCGCCGGTAGCTTCCGTGGCGCGCGCCCGCCGGGCGGCGATCAGCTCGCCGACCGCGGCTTGTAGCTCGGGGCTGTAGAGATCGAAGAGCGGATCGCCCGCGTCGAGATGCATCCCCTCGGTGTCGGCATACAGGCGCTCGATCCACCCCGAGACGCGGAGGTCCACGTCGTGGCGGGTGGGCTCGGCCTCGGCGAGGACACCCACGGCGCGGATCACGACCGCGAGACGTCCGCGCGTGACGGGAGCTGTCCGCACACCCATGTTCTGGACGACGACCGGATCGATGTGGACGGCGGTGCCGTCGGCCGCGTCCGTCGCGACCGGCGTCAGCTGCATGCCGCAGATCGGGCATTGCCCCGGGTGGTCCTGCAGGACCTGCGGATGCATGCTGCACGTCCAGAGCTGGCGCGGTGCCTGGGTGCTGCGGGGCATCGGCGGCGCGGGATGCGAGCGTCTGCCCATCGCCCAGCCGACGGCGAGCGCGACCAGGATGAGCACGAGCGTGGAGAGTCCGCGGCGTGCAGTCATGACGGCTCCTCCGTGGTGCGCGGTTCTAGCGTCTCCGCGTCGAATCCGCCGACCGCCTCCAGGATCGCGAGCTGCCGCTCGCGTTCCATCCGGGCGTCCGCGAGCATGGTCCGCGTCTCGATCGACAGCCGCTCGGCTTCGACGAGTGCGGTGAGGTCGGCATCGCCGCCCTCGTAGGCCGCCCGCGTGCTGGCGACGAGCTGGGCGGTCTGCGGCACGATGACGTCCCGATAGAGTCCGGCACGCCGCTCGGCATCGCGCAGCGCCGCGAGCGTGATCGCGAACTCCGCGGCGCGGTCGTGGTGGCCCTGCGCCTCGAGCGCGGCAGCGCGCGCCTCCATGATGCGCGCTTGCGCGATCTGGCCTCGGATCATCGAGATCCTCGCCGGAAGCGAGACCGCGACGCCGACCAGCTGGGCCATGCCGCCCTCGATGCCGACGAATGGATTGACGTCGGGGATGAACTCCTGGCGGGCGGCGGCGATGGCGCGCGTCCGCGCCTCGTGGTCGTGGCCGAGCCCCGCCAGCTCGGGGTTGTTCCGAACGCCGGCCGCGAGCACGGCGCTGTCGTCGGGAAGAGGCCGCGGCTCGGGGAGTGCTACGGGGACGGCGATGGGCGCGTCCGGAGCGCGGCCCGCCAGCGCGTTCAGGCGGACACGGGTCGTGCGGACCTCGGTTTCGAGCGTCCGGACGCGGTCATCCGTCCGTGCCTGCTCCACGGTCGCGTCGATGGCGACGGTCTGGGACGCCCCGGTCGTGCTCCGGACGAGCGCCAGGTCGTGGTCGAGCGCCGCCAGCGTGCCGCGCTCGCGCTCCAGCCGCAGGCGTTCGGCGGCGAGGGCGAGGTCGTACCAGGCCGTGAGAACGTCGCGCTGGAGCGCGAGCTTGGCCGCGAGGAACCGGTCGCCGGCGGCCCGCGCGTCGGCCAGCGCCGTCCGTCCGGCCGCGAGTGCCTTGGTCGGGAACGACAGGTTCTGCATCGGGTCGAAGCCGAGCGTGAAGGAGTTGCGGTCCCAGGACTTGAGCTTCTCGTCGGAGAACAAGTACTCGTATTCGAGCGAGAGGTTCGTGTTGGGATAGGCGGCGGCCACGTCGATGCCGGCGAGGGCGGTACGCCAGTCGTGGTACGCGGCTTCGAGGTCGCCGTTGGCGAGCAGCGCGTGCCGCAGGAGCTCGCGCCAGCCCGGGGCGGGCGACAGCGCGGGCAGGGTGCGCTCGGCACGCGGTCGAGCCCAGGGCTTCCCCGCGCGCTCCGCGCGCAAGCGTTCGTCCCGCGTGGCGCGCGGAGCGAGAACGCATCCCGTGACGGTGAGTCCGAACACGGCCGCGACGGCGGCCGCGCGTATGTGGTGCTGCATGCAACCTCCCTTGGCAGGCACACCCCTGCCGTAGTGCCCCGAGGAGCGAGGCCGAGACCCGGGTCGGGAGGTCGCTCAGCGCCGGATGTTCAACAGGCCGATGTAGAGCGGAGGACCGTCGCGCGGCGCGCTGTCCGGCGTGGTGTCCCACCACGTCGGTGCACGGACGACGCTCGTCATGGGGGCGGCGACCGGTAGGGCGAATGTCGCGTGGGGTGGTGTCACCCGGGGCGTTGCGGACAGCATGGCCTGCGTCCCCGCGATCGACGCGACCTGGCAGCAATGGCGGGCGGCCGGGACCGAGCTCGGCTGCCCGGTGTGCTGCGTGCAGCAGCTCACGGCGCGAAGCTCGGCGGTGACCTCGGCGGGTGCCGCGTACACCACGCGCATGCCGACGAGGAGCGCCAGCACGACGAGGATGCGCAGCCGCCGCGAACGAGTCACCGCTCACATGCTAGGGTCGTCTCGGACGGGAGGCAAGCGGTCGCTATTGCACCCGCGGGGGGCAAGGCACGTGGTCGAGCTCACGCCCCGCGACGGTCACCCGCAGCTTCTTCGCGAAGGCCGCGTCGACCCGCCGCGTATATGGCGTCGCTCGCCGTCCCGTGCGGTAGCGCGTGTAGGCGCCGGGGCCGCCGTTGTAGGCCGCATAGGTCGCACGGGCCACGTCACCGCCGGTGACGCGCGCCTCGCGCTGCCCGTAGCGCACCAGGTACTGCGCCAGGATCTGCGTGCCCGCGTCGGCGTTGTACACGGCGTCGCGTTCGAGCAACCGCGCGTCGAACACACCCTGCCAGACGCGACGGTTCACCTGCATGATCCCCACGTCGCCGGTGCGCGACGACAGCGGGATCACGGCGCCGCCGCGGCGCTGGAACTGGTGCCAGCAGCTCTCCTGCCAGGCGGTCGTGCGTACCAGGCGGCGGAAGAGCATGGTGAACGTGCCGGCGACCCGGTTGTCCTTCCGCTCGGCGGCCGCGACGATGTCGAGGAGGCGCGAGACGCGGCCGCGGTACTCCGGCATCTCCTGTGGCTCCGGTACCCAACGATCGAGGCGGAGGCCGATGGCGCGGAGCTCCGCCGCCGGATCGGCTTCGGCGGCGTACGCGACGCCCACGAACGGCGCCCACCAGGTGTGTGGCGAACCGGGCGGCGTATCGGTGCCCCGTGGCGCCGTGCCGTCGGGCGTGCCCCGCGGCGGTGGATCGGCGGGCAGCGGCGTCACCGGAGGCTCGTGGAATCCGAACAGCTCGCGCAGCTGGGGATCCGGAGCGGCGCCGTGCAGGCTCGGGTCGAAGACGGTGTCCGGATCGAGCGTGCGGGCGAGCCGCCGCAGCCCATCGGCGGAGATCTCGACGCCCACGTCGGGCCCGGCGCGTTCGAGAGCGGCCAGCGCGTCACCCGCGGCGAGGAAGCGGAGATACAGGAACGCCTCCGAGCGGCCGGCGGCGCGGCGCCGCGCCACGTCCTTCACGATGCGACGCAGATCGGTCCACGTCTGGACGAAGAGCGGTCCGACCGGATCGTCGCCGCCGGGCACCGGGCCCGCCGTCAGCACCTGGAGCAGCGCGTGCCGGCCGTCCACGAAGAGCCGGAAGAGCCGGTCGACGATCTCGGGATCGCGATCGGTGAGGCCGAGCTCCTTCACGGCAAAGGTGAGGAACGCATCCCAATCGCCGAGCGCCTGCTCCCAGCGCTGCTGCTCCTCCGAAGAGAGGGGCGGCTCGGGCCCGATGATCTCGGGTGGCGCGGGCGGCACGGTCATGGCGATCTCGGCCTTCACGCCGTCCGGGCCGGCCCTGGTTCGCACGGGGCGCAGGCTCTCCAGGGCGGCGAGCGCGCGTGCGGCATGGCGACCCCGCAGCGAGCTGCGGATCACGCTCTGCATGTCCTCGGCGGGCGGCGTGAGATCGACCTTCACCCGCGCCACCGCGTCTTCGATGGGCTCGCCCATGACGCCGGAGAAGCGGCGCATGATGAAAGTCGAGCGCCCTTGGCGATCGAGCACGCTCGCCTTGACGTCGGTCAGCCGGAGCTGCCAGTCGGGACCCAGGGTCGGCCGAGCCCGGATGCGCAGATCCGCGTCCCGTTGGACCGGGAAGAGGCACCAGGAGAGTACGCCGAGGCCGGCGCGCCCGCGCCCGTCGGCCTGGATCTCGAGCCGGCCGTCGGCCGGGCCGATGCGGATGTCAGCGATCTCGAACACGCTGCAGCCATCGTCGGAGCGCCAGAGGATCGTCGCCTCGTCGCCCGGCCCCCGCAGCTCGTTCGCTGCGAGCTGTGTCAGCAGCTCGTAGTCGACGGTGAGGGGAACGCGCACCTCGCGGGGCTCGCCGGTGGAGCCGACCAGGCTCGGGAGCACGAGGAGTGCCAGGGACACGAGCAGCCGCGCGCGCACGGCTGGCCTATCTAGCAGGGGACGCGGTCCCTGTCGCGCGAGCCCCGGTGCGCCCGGCCCTCAGGGTCGGACGTCGATCCCGCAGGTGCCCACGTCTGGAGGAATCTGGCCGCACTGCTCGACGCATGCGCCGTCGCGGCAGCTCCAGTAGCTGCCGCAGTTGGGACACATGAGCGGACAGGAGTCCTCGAAAACGAGTCCGGGCACGCGATAGCAGTCGCACGCCGTCTCGCAGCGCGGCTTGCGGCAGGCGCCGTCGTGATCCTTTTGCGCACCGGCGCGCTGGCGCTCGCAATCGTTGCCGTAGGTGACACCGTCGCAGCCGCACACGGGGTCGTAGAAGAGCGGGCAGAAGCCGCCCGTCTCGACGCAGGTCCCCTGCAGGTCGGCGGAGCTGCATTCGCCTGCCGGCAGCTCGCAGAACTGACCCTTCGGACACGGCACGCCGGCGATGCCGCCGCAGACGACGTCGCACGTGCCCGCGTGCGCGATGCTCGTGCCCGCCGCCGCGGCGTCGCAGCGGTTCGAATACGTGCGGCCGTCGCACCCGCAGACGGGATCGACGTTGTCGGGACAGCCGAGCGGTCGCGGCTCGCACTGGCCACGGGCATCGCAATCACCGGCCGGCCGCGAACAGAACGCGTCCTCGTCGCAATCGTCGTTCGAGCGGCACCCACAGCGGCCGTCGTGGTCGATCTGCGCGCCCGCCTGCAAAGCGAAACACGGGTTCGCGTAGGTGACGCCGTCGCAGCCGCATACGGGCGCCGCGAACTCCGGGCATGCGTCTGGTAGGGGAACGCACGTGCCCTGGAGGTCCTGGACTTCGCACTGCCCGCGGGGGAGCTCGCATGCGAGGCCGGTCGGGCAGGGCACTCCGGCGATCCCGCCGCAGACGTCGTCGTTCGCCTGCACGGCGAAGAAGCGCACGGCCGAGCCGGGCCGGGGGGTGCTGAGCGCACCACGCATGCGCACGCAGCCGGGTCCGACGAGCGCGCGCAGCCGCAGCTGCGGAATCGCGTCGCACGAGAACAGCGCACGGATCTTCGTGCCACGGAAGTAGCGCTGCACCGACCAGCGAAGCAGATCGCAGTCTTCGTGGACGGTGGGGATGCCCTCGTCGAGCGCCACCGCGTCGAACGTCATCGATTCGAGCGTGACGGGGCCGTCCACGATGTTCCACGTGCCGCTCGTGCATACCGCGGCGAACGCCGCGGGTGTGACGCCGAGACCCCACGCCATCAGGAAGGCGACTGCCGTGTTGCGAGCGCCGTGTGTCCGCATGCTGCGATTCTACTCTTCTTCTGCGCGATGCACAGGAAAAACGTCGGCCGCAGCCGTGCGCGATCCTCCGACGAAAGGCTCTCCGACCAAAGGGAAGGGGGGCTCGCCCGTGATGAGGCGCGCGCCGCGGTTCCAGGTCAGATAGTTCCATGCCCATTGCAGGAGCACGCCAAGGCGGTTGTCAAACTCGACGAGGTAGAGGATGTGGATGAACAGCCACGCGAGCCAGGCGGGATAGCCGTCGAACTCGAGGCCGGCGATCCGCGCCACCGCGGCGCCGCGGCCGATGGTCGCCATCGAGCCCCGGTCGCGATAGCGGAACGGCGGCGCCGCCTCGCCGCGCAGCCGCTGCTCGATGGCGTCGGCGACGTAGCGTCCCTGCTGCATGGCGACCGGCGCCACGCCCGGCAACGGCGCTCCGTCCGCGCCAATGGCGTGGGCAAGATCGCCGATGACGAAGATCTCCGGATGCCCGGGGACGGTGAGATCGGGCGCCGTGATGACGCGCCCGATGCGATCGAGCGGTGCGCCGGCACGCTCGTGGAGCACGCGGCCCAGGGGCGATGCCGCGACCCCCGCGGCCCACAGCACGGTGCGCGCGTCGAGCCGCTCCGTGTGTTGGCTGCGCTCCACCGAGACGCCGTCCGCGTCCACGCCGGTCACCTTGGCCTCGGTCCACACCTCGACGCCGAGCCGGCCGAGTGCGGCAGCGGCGCGCGCGGACAGCTGCGGCGAGTACGGTGGAAGCACCCGCGCCACGCCTTCGAGCAGCACGATGCGCGCGCTGCCGGGCACGATGGCGCGGAAGTCGTGCCGGAGCGTCTCGCGCGCGATCTCGGCCAACGCGCCCGCGAGCTCGACGCCCGTCGGGCCGGCGCCGACGACGACGAAGGTGAGCCACCGCCGGCGGCGCTCATGGTCCTGCTCGCGCTCGGCCGCTTCGAAGGCGAGGAAGATGCGGCGCCGGATCTCGGTGGCGTCTTCGATCGTCTTCAACCCCGGCGCCAGGGATTCCCATTCGGGGTGGCCGAAGTAGTGGTGCGCCGCGCCGGTCGCGACGACCAGCGTATCGTACGGCACCTCGGCGTCCGTGCAGACGACCGTCCGTGTCGCGACGTCGAGGTCGCGCACCGAGGCCAGCAGCACGCGCGTGTTCTTCTGGCGCTTCACCACGCCCCGCAGCGGCGAGGCGATTTCGCCCGGCGAGAGCGCGCCCGTCGCCACCTGGTAGAGCAGCGGCTGGAAGAGATGGAAGTTGCGCCGGTCGAGCAGCGTGACGGCTGCCGGAGCGTGGCGCAGCGAGCGCGTGGCTTCGAGGCCCCCGAAACCGCCCCCGACGACGACGACCCGGTGCGGTGCCATGCCGAGACCTTACTGCTTCCGCAAAGGAAAGTTGAGCCGTGCCAACCGGCTCTTTCGCCGTATCAACCACGCGACCTCACCCGGTCGATCGAACAACGGTCCGTTGGTGAGGTCGTCGAAGGTGGCGAGCGGCCGGCCATCGAGCACGAGTCGGTTCGGCCCCTTGACCGTCTCCATGGCTTCCCACGCCACCCGCGTTCCCGAGGGATCGAAGCGCGGGCGCCAGATCGCGTAGTAGCGAGGGGAAAGCAGCGTCCCATCCGCGTAGACCCCCCAGCTCCGGTCGAGGGAGCCGTCCGACGCGCCATACGCCAGGCGCCGTCCGTCGTCGGAGAGCGCCAGCGCCCAGACTTCGGGATACGGGCCGTATCGCTGCTCGCCGTGGACGACCATGATGGCCTCCCCGTGGTCGTCGAAGCGCGTGACGCACGGGAACGCGACCGTGCGGCCGTCGGCGCCGAGCTGTGGCGGCTGGTGCGGCCACGGCCGCAGACACGCCACGTTCGCTGCCGGCTTGCCGTCCACGACGACGCGCCATGTGCCGCCGGCACCGGCCGTGCGCTCCCACCAGGCGACGACCGGCGCCTTCTCCGCTGTCGTCACGGTGGTTGCCGCAATGACGCTGCCGACAGCACAGGCGTCGTCGCCGGCGATGGCGTACGGCCCCACGGATCCGGGCGTGGTGGGCACGCTCGCGTCGAACGTGCCGAGGATCTCCGCATCCCGCGTGAGGGCCCACTGCCCTTCCTTCGGCATCAGCGCGACCAGACGGCCATCGGTGAGGTACTGCAGCGCCGTGTGGAGCGGCAGCGCAGGTCCGCGTGTGGGCTCGCCGATGACCGGACGGCAGAGCGGGGCGCCTGCCTTGCTCTCACGAACGACGGCCTCGCCGACCACCAGTGCGATTCGTCTGTCGGGACCCTCGTTCCCTTCGGCTTTGAGGTAGGCGAGCGTACCCGTGGGGGACCATGCGGGTATGCTGGCGTCGGAAAACGGTCCGAGCTCCTTGCCGTCGGCCAGGATCACGGCGCCCTCCTCAGCGGGCGCCGACGCCAGCACGGCCCAGTGCGCGCCCGTGGGATCGAAGGCGACGTAGTCGTGCCGCGAATATCCGACGGGGTAGGCGACGTCGTCGACCACGAGCAGCGTCTGCCCCTCGGGACGGCGTGCCCAGTAGACGTGACGCGCCGACTTCGGAAGGAAGCTGCGGTTGGTGGCGCTGCCGTACTTCTCGCTGGGGACGCCGTCGCGCACGACGCGCGTGCCCCGTCGCTCCTCGACCAGGTACAGGTGATGCGCGAAGTCGTCCGAGATCGTGGCGGAGCCGGGGAGGAACTTCTCGGGGAGGCGCGCCAGCGACTCCTTGCGCGGGCTGACCGGGGTGCTGCGGCACGCGGCGAGCAGCACGACGGCGGCAACGAGGGCGGCACGCACGCTCACGACGGTGCTCCATCGAGGGCGCGCAGGTTGGCCGCCGCCGCTTGGTGGCCGGGCGAGAGCCGCAGCGCCTCGCGAAGCGCCGCGGCAGCGCCGGCGCGGTCGCCGGCGTTGGCCAGGGCGACGCCGAGATCGTTGTGCAGGTCTGCATCGGCCGGAGCGAGCTGCACGGCTTGGCGAAGCTGCGTCACCGCATCGGCCAGCAGTCCGAGCGCCTGCAGGACGCCGCCGAGGTCGTGGTGGATGGTGGCGTCGTCGCTACGCATCGTGAGTGCCCGCTCCAGCAAGTCACGCGCTTCGGCGAACCGGTGCTGGCCGGCTTGCAGCCGTGCCAGCGCTTGCAGGACGTCGGCCGACGCCGGACCGAGTGCGATCGCGGCGCGAAACTCGCGCTCGGCGTCGGCCGGGCGGCCCGCCGCCAGATGGAGCTTGCCCAGGTTCTCGTGCGCCTGCGCGAAGCCGGGATCGGCCCGCAGCGCCGCCTGGTAGCGCGCGAGCGCATCCGCGTGGCGTCCCTGCATGGTGAGCACGTTGCCGAGGTTGTTCAGCACGTCGGCGTGCGTCGGATCGAGGCGCAACGCCGTCTCGTACTCGGCGATCGCC
>Ga0187893_10013841_pt1 | contig 11135 bp, 11 predicted proteins | sample MA1701074metaG_FD_139574 | JGI IMG/M metagenome (GOLD analysis project Ga0187893, IMG submission 139574) | White microbial mat communities from a basaltic lava cave in the Kipuka Kanohina Cave System on the Island of Hawaii, USA - MA170107-4 metaG ...
ATCACGTCGAATTCCCGATCAGGAAGATCTCGTAGATCGTTCAGATTTTCGAACACCGGCACGTTCTGGGAGAGGAGCGCGACATGCGTCTCAAATTTGGTGGATTGACCATAATCGATCGAGGCAGTGTCGATGCCCACGGCCTTGACTTGCCGTTCGTGCACGAGCCAGGACGCCGCATCGGGGTGCAAGCCAGGGAAATGAAGCGCTTGTACCGCCTCCTGCCCCCTCAGCTCCGTTCCCAAATACTGTTGCCGCGACAGCCAGTGTCCGGCAAAACCCGTGTCGAGCAACACGATTGCGCGATTCGGGATTCGTCCGTGCGCTGCTTCCCATCGCTCGAAATCTTGGATGGTGACGCGGTAATCTCGATCGCGCGCGCATTGGGCTGTGACGTCGATTCGAACACCGGTTCCAACCAAGCGTTCGATTGGAATCTGATCCAGCGTCTGGCCATTCTTGGAAAAATGAATGGGCGCATCGATGTGGGTGCCGCCATGTTCAGCCATCTCCAGCCGATTCGAAGCATAGTAGTACCCGCCCGGCGTCTCCCCCGCCTGCTGGAGGACGAGCCTGAAGTCTTGTTCCGTCGGCCATACAATCGTATCCGCCCCGAAAGAATGCGTGAGATCGATGAGTCGCGACTGCTCCAGAGCAAGAGAATCGAGGCGACCATGACCGGCAGCGCATCCCAGACCAGCCAGTATGCACAGGACCACTAGCCAGCCGGCTGACTGATAACCCACACTCACCCATGAGCAGTTCGTCGGCTCCTTCAGCATGGCATGTTCCTTCGATCCATAAACCTCCGGCAAATATTGTCAGTCCGCTGGGGGAAAATGCAAACCAGACATTCGGATTTTCCAATCCATGAACCGATCGTGATTGACTCGAGGTGTGGTAAAGTGGGAACGGGCGTTGAGGTTGTGTGTACTAGAGGCTCCTATGAGATCAACGAACTTCGCTCCCCTTGACCTCTCCGATTACGAGATCTCCCCTGAACAGGGGTTTCTCCCGAAGGACCCTCTTGAGCATCTTGCAGACTTGCCGGCTCTCACCCATCTTGGGCATGAGATGCCAAAATTGCTGAGTGCTCGAATGGTCCGGCGGTTCATCGACGAGCAACGCCGGCTACTTCCATCTATCCCCCCAACATGGCGCACGGAGGAATATCGGGCTGCGATGCGGATTCTTTCGTTCGCCGGTCATGCCTACGTGTGGGAAGTGCCGGACCAACCAGTTACGACCTTGCCACCGCAACTTGCACAACCCTGGCACGAGGTGGCCCATCGACTTGGCCGTCCGCCGGTGCTCTCTTATGCCTCCTATGCGCTTGACAACTGGCGAAGGCTCGATCCCTCTAAACCCGTTCAGCTCGACAACATTGTGCTGCTCCAAAATTTTCTCGGCGGTTTGGATGAAGAGTGGTTTGTCGTGGTTCATATCCAGATCGAGCGGGAAGCGGGGTCTGGACTGGCTGGACTCCTACAAGCGATGAAGGGTGCGGCTGAAGGCAAGGAGCACGAGGTCTTGCTCGGTCTCACAACTCTGGCGTCAGCTCAAACCGCGATGCGGGCCTCGTTGCTCAGGATGAAAGAGCGCTGCGATCCCTATGTGTATTACAACCGCGTGCGACCCTACATCCACGGCTGGAAGAACAGCCCCACCTTACCGAACGGGCTCGCCTATGAGGGCGTGGAACCCTATGCCGGCCAGCCGCAGCAATTCCGAGGCGAGACCGGCGCGCAAAGCTCGATTGTGCCCTGCATCGACGCCGGACTCGGAATCGCCCATGCCCCTGATCCCTTGACCCTGTATTTACAGGAAATGCGCGACTACATGCCTCCGCGCCACCGGTCGTTTATAGAGGTCCTGGGAAAGACCACAGATGATCTCGGCCGCCCGTTGCTCGCCGGCTATGTCCGCGATCGGAAACTCCGCAACCCCGATCTCTGGACTGCCTATGTTGCCTGCGTCGATCTCCTCGCACAGTTTCGCGAGATCCACATCGGCTACGCCGACAGCTACATTCACCGCCAACATCAAGCCCACGCAAGCAACCCCACCGCCGTGGGGACAGGCGGCACACCCTTCATGCAGTACCTCCAAAAGCACTTGGATGAAACGAAGCAGGCGCTCGTTCAGTAGGTCCGAAACCGGCTCGTTTCATAGGCAACTAGTGAACTATTGGCTGGACGAGCACCATGTGAACAACAGAAGGTCCGCCGGTCAGCATTGACTATGCATTTTCAGCGGCGTATCGTTTTGCCATTATGATTACTATCTGCACCATAGGAGGCTGCCATGGCGATTATGTGCTCCCTGGCGTTTTGCAAGGCTCAGGCAGGGTTGTGCGGGCATGAGAAGGTGATGTTCAGCGTTGTCGCACTTGCGGCTATCGGCCTTGGGGCTTACTTCCTGATCGGCTGACCGGAGGATTGCAGTTTAACAGGAGAGCCGCCTGCAGGACGCTCAAAAAGTTCGTCCAGCAAGGCCGCAGGCGGAGCAAGAACCGGAAGCGTACCCTCAGGGGCGCACGGTGCGACGAATAAGGAGCACCACGTCTGTGCGCGCCGCCGAGTTAGTGAGGCGGCCGGGTCCCCGTTGAGAATTCTTGCGAGCTGAGAACGATGCTGGCGGACTTTTTCAGCGTCCTGCGCTAGCGGGTGTGGACCATCGGTAACTCGCGCGAACTTTCTGCTTCCTGCTGAATGCGAAACCGTTCCAGCCGCGACTCCTCCATCACGCTGTGGAGCATTTCATCTGTCATTTGTGTCAACTGCGCCGCCGCATCTTTCATCTCGCCATGCTCGACGGCGCGGGACAGCACTTCAGCCTTCGTGGCGCCTTTCTTTTGACCCAGAAACGGCTTGATGATAATGTAGGCCACATCCCGCGCCGGCATGAATCGGAGAAACCGCTTCAGCAACCTGAACGTTTGGATGGGATAGTGCAGAAGCTTGTAGACGAACAGCCGCTTGAGCCCTTGACGGCGGACCTCATTGATCACTTCTCCTGGCAAGCAGGTCGGATCGATCGTGGAACATTTGAAATACTTGTACCAATCGGTGGTTTCGCTGACTAGCCCTCGCTTTACATATTCCTGCCAGAGCGGGGTCCCTCGATACACACAGAGTCGATTGAAGCCGAAGGTGTCGAGCGGCAGCTTTGAGGCCAGGTCGAAGGTGGCGTTCATATCTTCGACCGTTTCATCGGGGTTGCCTACGGTGAAGAAGCCGTGCACGATCTCAATACCGGCCTTCTTGGCGTTCTTGACCGCGGTTGCCACTTCTTCCAACGTCTGTTCCTTCTTGAGGCGATCGAGAATCTTCTGACTCCCGCTTTCAATCCCGAACATAACCGTCCGGCAGTGGGCCTTGGCCATAGCAGGAAACAAATGCTGGGCAACCGAGTCCACACGCCCTTCGATGCCCCACTGGATCGAGAGCTTCGCGTCCATGACGCCTTGGCAAATCGCCTCAATCCGCTTGGGTTGCAGCAGAAAGTGGTCGTCGACAAAATAGACGGACCCGTAGCCGCATTCTTCGAGATACTTGAGTTCGCTCACCACATGCTGGGCGCTCCGCGCACGCCACTTGCCTTCGTTGAAGATCGGAATGTCACAAAATATGCATGGCCACGGGCAGCCTCGGGAAGTTTGCATCGTCGTGAACCGCTCCATCGAGAGCACCGCTGGCACGTCGAGCGGCATTGACTCTATAAAATCGAGCGGAAGGCCTTCGCGATCCGGGAACGGCCACTGATCGAGATGGCGCTCCATCGGCCGACCGGAGTTCTGCACGACCTTTCCATCCTTGGCCCAAGTCAGCCCAGCAACACAGGCTGGGTCATCGAACCGTTCGAGAAGATCGAGAAGTAGCTGTTCGCCATCTCCCTTGCAGATGAAATCCACTTCGGGACACTGCAGTTTGACCAATGCGGCATTCAAACTTGCAAAGACGCCTCCGAACGCCAGTTTGACCTTCGAGTTGGCTGCACGAATCTGGCGGGCTAGGATCTTGGCGTAGGGGTAGCTGGTGGTACTGAGGAAGCTGAGGCCGACCAGGACCGGTTGTTGCCGATTGATTTCCTTGAGAATCACTTCGTTCGGCGTGTCGGGGTTCGCCTGATCGAACATTACACACTCGTGGCCGGCCTGTTTGAGCACCGACGAGAGGGACATGATGCCGATCGGAGGAAAGCCCATGACCCGGATACGACCGTTTTTCGCGCGGGTTTTAGAGGGGAGGGCGTAGAACTGTGGGTCACGAACATGGATCAAGAATACGAGCATGCTGATCTCCAAGCGTGGAATGTTTCATGCGCTGTACTCACTGCAAACCGGCCTCGATGTTTCCGGAAAGTCAAAACTGATCCAAATGTTATGTGGCTTGGATCTTGGTGCTTTCAGGGAAACCAAACCGACGAGGAGAGAGCGCTTCCTGCTTCCGAATCTGCGGGGCGCTCCGGCGCAGATTCGGTGGAAGATCCGATCCTAGCTGGTGATATCAGAGTAACACGGTTAGGCGCGCAGTGGAAGGGAATACCATTGCGGAGGCGAGTCATCCGCCCTTCGGCTCTAAAGTCGAATTACCATAGCTCGCTCACGTTGTCCACTGCTTGGTCATCATGCACCGCAAGCAAGCGGTGTCTCATCATCGAACCTTCTCCTTATCGAATTCCCATTCCCCGCAACCAGGGGAAACGATTCCCCAGTGTACGACGAAATTCACCGTAAGGAGGTGCCGGAGAATCTTGACGGACATCGTGTAATCTGAGTGAAATTATGCCCGAGAGACACATGCCGGACTGGTCAAAATTGCTCACTTTTGAGAAATGGATCCGGCAGGCTGGGGCTCTGGCCCGTGAACTAAGACCGTACGCAACGAGGGAGTTAGTCGAGTAGGACGATATTGAGGAGGGAACTGCGAATGCGCAACCCGCCGTTGTAATCGATGAAGCCCAGCTTCCTGAACTTATTCAGAAAGAAACTGACTCGTGATCGCGTGGTGCTGGCCATATCGGCCAGAGTCTCCTGGCTGATTTTTGGCACGATGAGTTCCTCCACCTTATCTTCTTTCCCAAAATGGGCGAGCAGCAACAGAATCCGAGCGAGTCGTTTTTCACTGGAATTAAAGAGTTGATCCACCAGGTCCTCTTCAATTCGTATGTTACGAGACAGGAGATGGGATATAAACAGTTCTGCGAATGTGAGCTCTTCACGAAGTATGCGGATCATGGCGGCTTTGTCGATGCGCATGATGGTCGATTCTTCCAGGGCCATTGCAGAGACAGTGCTCACCAGTTGCCCGGTGAGGCAGGCTTCGCCGAAAAATTCTCCTTGCCCTAGAATCGTAATGACGGCTTCTTTGCCTTTGGAGGAGAGGACGGTCAGTTTGACCTTGCCGGCTAGGAGGTAGAATACGGCATCCGCTGGTTCCCCTTGCGAAAACAACGCCTGCTTCTTTCGGCACTTCTGAATCTATTTCCCGCCGTCGATTATCGCAAGGAAGATCTTGGGATCGAACGGCGCGGCGCGTTTGCGTCCCATACACACTACCTACGAGTTTGATTAAAAGTCAGCGGCCAAGCGCAACCTTGACCGCATTGCCGATCTCCGCAGGATTCTTGACCACTCGGACACCCGCTGCCTCCAAGCTCTTCATCTTCTCAGCTGCCGTGCCCTTGCCTCCTGAAATGATGGCGCCGGCATGGCCCATGCGGCGACCTGGAGGGGCGGTGATCCCGGCGATGAAGCTCACGACCGGTTTCTTCACCTGCTTCTTGATGAACTCAGCGGCTTTTTCTTCCGCATCGCCGCCGATCTCGCCGATCATCACGATCGCCTGAGTCTCGGGGTCTTTCTCAAACAACGCCAGCACATCGACGAAGCCTGTGCCATTGACCGGATCGCCGCCGATGCCGACGCAAGTCGTTTCACCCAACCCGAGCGTCGAGAGCTGATGCACGGCCTCGTAAGTGAGGGTCCCGCTACGTGACACGACGCCCACAACACCCTTCCTATGGATGAAACCAGGCATAATGCCGACCTTTGCTTCATCGACGGTAATGACACCGGGACAGTTGGGTCCAATCAATCGGACATCCCTGCCACGCAGTGCCCGCTTGACCTTGACCATGTCGTTTACCGGAATGCCTTCGGTAATACAGATCACGAGCTTGATGCCGGCATCGGCGGCTTCTAGGATCGCATCGGCGCAGAACGGTGGGGGCACAAAGATCAGCGAAGTGTCGCACTGGGCCTTCTTCACGGCACCGCGCACCGTATTGAATACCGGAATGCCCTCGACCTCTTGACCGGCTTTACCCGGCGTCACGCCCGCGACGACCTGTGCCCCATAGGCTTTGCACTGCGTCGCATGAAACGAGCCTTCCTTGCCTGTGATCCCCTGCACCACTACCCGCGTGTTCTTGTTAACGAGAATTGACATGAAATAATCCCTTTACCGGCCATGCTTCTAAAAGAAGCCCTTACTGTGACCTTCCTCGATGGTGATTCGATGCATGTCGTATTGCGTTTCGCTCGTGATCGTACTGGGGCCATCCACAAACGGCATGGCAAAAAGGAGGAAGAACTGAATCCAGAATCCGAGTCTCGCGTTCTTTTCAATGATGCCAATGACTTTCTGTTGGCGATCTCTGTAAGCCGTATTCGTGATCAAATCTTGCGACACGACGCCAGGAATCATGGTCAGCGTGAGAGCAGAAAGAGCCCCAGACCATGACAGCCCATCACTCCCGCTCTCGAGGCTGGTTATGTCAGCCTTCAGATCCGTCGGCTCACCCGTAGTAACAACCGAGGAGAAGAGCCCCGACTCAGAATACGCTTTGACAGCTTGCGCGCGAAAATCTTCTGCAGCATCCGGACTTAAGGCTTGACTCCCCGCCTCAATCACGTGAAGCGCGATCGATTTCTTCACTTGCTGGTTCGCGTGTGGCGGCCATCGGAGGGGCGGTTTCACATTCCCATCCCGGACCATTACACATCCGGGAGAACCGACCAGCAACAGAACCAGTGCGAGAATAGTTGAACGCATATCGCTTTAGAGGGCCTTTCTCATAATCCACTGCACCACCACCCGCATGTTCTTATTAACGAGAATGCTCACAACTCCTTCTTCTTTCTTCCACTCACCCTCATGGCTGGAAAACTTCCCCAGGGGAGCGGCAGGGTTGAGGCCCTGACTGCGGCCGTCGAGCGAGCACATTCTGATCGTGCGCGCTCCGGGAGCAAAAGGGACTTAACCCTGTAGCTCCCCATTCTTCACGCCGCTTTTCCAGTCAACTTCACAATTTTTTGCGCCGCTTCCCACAGATCGTTGGCCACCTCCAGCTTGAGGCCGGACTCGGCCAGTAACTCGCGGCCTTCGTCTGCATTCGTCCCCTGTAGCCGAACAACCAGGGGCACGTTGATCTTCACTTCTTTCGCCGCTTCGATCACGCCATGGGCGATCCGCTCGCAACGAACAATCCCGCCGAAGATGTTGATAAAAATGCCTTTGACGTTCGGATCCTTGAGGAGTATCCGAAATCCCGCAGCCACAGTCTCCTTGGTAGCGCCGCCGCCGACATCCAGAAAGTTCGCCGGCTCGCTGCCCGCCAGCTTGATGACGTCCATCGTCGCCATGGCAAGGCCCGCGCCGTTCACCATGCAACCGATGTTGCCGTCGAGCTTAATGTAGTTCAGATTATTCTCTCCCGCTTCGATCTCGAGCGGGTCTTCTTCGTGGAGATCGCGCATCTGTTGCACATCGGCATGCCTGAACAGCGCGTTATCGTCGAACGAGACCTTGCCGTCCAGTGCGATGAGTTTCTTGTCGCCGGTGATGACCAGAGGATTGATCTCCACCATAGCCGCGTTCTTCTCCATGAATAGGCGATAGAGGTTCCCCAGCATCTGAATGAAAGGATTCACGACGGCCGGTTCCATAGCAGGAAGCCCCAACGCGAAGGCGATGTTTCGCCCGTTGTACGACTGAAACCCAACAGCCGGGTCGATCGCCTCCCGGATGATCTTCTCCGGCCTGTGGGCAGCGACTTCTTCAATCTCCATCCCACCTTCGGTACTCGCGATAAACACGGGCCACCCGCTATCCCGATCGACGAGGAGGCTCACATACAATTCCTTGACAATCGAGGCCCCTTCTTCGATCAGCAAACGCCGCACTTCCCGCCCCTTAGGGCCGGTCTGGTGCGTGATGAGGGTCTTGCCGATCAGTTCCTCGACTAGGCCGGGAACGGCCGCCTTGTCCTTCGTAATCTTGACGCCGCCGGCCTTGCCTCGACCTCCTGCATGGATCTGCGCCTTGACGACAAACACAGGGGTATTGAGTTCTGCCGCCCAGGCCGCTCCTGCCTCAGGCGAGGTAATCTCTTTCCCGCGCGGAGCTGGAACCCCGAACTGCCCGAACAGCTGCTTCGCCTGAAACTCATGAACGTTCATCGTCGCTCCTTCTGTCGCGTCAGTGCTGACTATCGGTATAGTGCTGAGTGCTGAGACGTGTTTGCTGAGTCAGCAAACAAAGAAGCTCTGTTCTGTTCTGTTCTCAGCACTCGCTACTTCATTATTCTTTTCGTGTATACGACGGCAGTATCATGGGCGACACGATCCCGCTCACACTGCCGTGCTTTTTGGCCTGGGCACGGAATCCCTTCAGATGTCCTACCGTCAACTTCCCTTGCGGCATGGCAGCGGCACGAGCCGCAGCCGTCAGCCCGGATCGCTTGCCAAAGACCATCAGGTCGAGAAGCGAATTGCCCATCAATCGGTTTCGCCCGTGCAATCCGCCGGACGCTTCGCCCGCGACGAACAGATTGTGCACGTTGGTTTCTGAATTGGTATCGATCTTCACGCCGCCGTTCTGATAGTGCAGCGTCGGATAGATCAACACTGGATCTTTGCTGATATCGATGCCGAATCGTTCGAACTGCATCATCATCGCGGGGAAATGCTTCTCCAGGGTGCCGGGGCCATGTTCGGCATCGAGCAGCGGCGTATCGAGCCAGACGCCGATGCGCCCGGACATCGTGCGGATGCCACGCCCCTCTTCACACTCCCGAATAATCGAAGAGGACACGACGTCGCGGGTGTCCAGTTCGTTGACGAACCGTTCACCCTTCGCATTGACCAAATGCCCGCCTTCGGATCGAATACCTTCCGTCACCAGCGCGCCGATGAGCTGTTCGGGATAGACTGCGCCGGAGGGGTGATACTGGAACGTGTCGATGTGCATGAGTTTGGCGCCCAACCGATAGGCCAAACACAGCCCGTCACCGGTCGCACCGTAGTGATTGCTGGTCGGGAATCCCTGAATGTGGAGCCGGCCGATCCCGCCTGTCGCCAGAATGACGGACTTGGCGGCCACGACAACGAGGCGTTGGTTGTCGAGGTCTTTCAAAATGGCGCCGGTGCAGTTTCCCTTCTCCTCACTCGTCAGCTCAACCGCGGCGCAGAACTCAAGTAACTGGATGTTCTGATTCAGCACCTCATCCTTGAGCACCCGCATGATTTCTAGGCCGGTATAGTCCGAACAGGTCAGGAGCCGAGGCTTCGAACTCCCGCCGCCTTTCTTGACATGGAGATTCCCGTCGCCATCGCGATCGAACAGCACGCCCAAGCTCAACAACCATTTCGCAATCGCGGGGCCTTCCTCGACCATCACCTTGAGCAGCTGATGGTCATTTTGCATGTGGCCGCCCTTCAGCGTATCCACGAAATGTGTCACGGGCGAGTCCTCGGGCGCCACCGAAATCTGCATGCCCCCTTGAGCCATCACGCTGTTGGAGTCACCGAGACGGAGTTTCGTCGCCAGGATGACCTTGGCGCCAGCCCCATGCGCATGAAGCGCCGCTGCACAGCCGGCCCCACCGCCGCCGACAACCAGGACGTCGGTCGTGTAATCGGCCTTCGGGTCGAACTCGTCGGCGATCGAACTATCGCCCTCCAGCAATGTTGCCAGCTCGACGACCGTCTTATCCCCTTCATTGGGACCGAAACGGATCGGCCGATAAGCTCGCTCACGAAAATCCGGATGAAATTTGTGGATCAGTTGGTCGCGATCCGCCGGAGAGAACTTGGGAAGGGTTTGCTTGCGTCGAGCATCCCGCGTTCGGTGCACGATTTGTTGAAGGGCGTGGACATCCATGAATGTGCTTTCAGCTATCAGCGTTCAGTATTCACCTTCTGCCTCAATTTCAGAAGTTGAGGGCTGACGGCTGACCGCTCATCATGCTATTTCACCGTTGCGCAGTGATCGGCCAGTTCCTTGTCAGTCATCTTGAGGATCTTGGCCCACTCGTCGTCGAAAAGGCCGTCTTGAATCTCCTTGATGCGCGCATCGAGACCCAATGGTTTCTCGGTGAAATGAGCCCCCTGCGTCCGGCTCACATAGAGGGCCACGAGATTCGGGGCGATGTCCGCTATGCAAACCGGCGTACACATCCCGCACATCACGCAATCCATGAACATCTCGGACACGCTCTTGAAGTCTCCGAACACGGCCTTCCAGACGCCTTCGCGGACATCGATCTGCTGCGGGCAGGCTTCCGTGCAAGCGTTGCAGTTTCTGCAGAGCGGCGCTTCAGGATAGAGATTGAAGAGGTCCTGTTTCGGATCTTTGAGCGTCTGCATGTCATAGATGGCCTTCCGGGCCGGGAACGGCGGCATCATCGTGATCGACATGCCGTCTTGCACCGCCATCTGGCAGGCCAGGCAGGTTCTCACTTTAGGGTCGTCCTTGGTACGATAATAGGCCGCGCAGGCGCCACAGAACCCGCCAAGACAGCCAGCCCCGCGAACGACCTCCTGACCTGAATACCACAAGGCCTTAATGACCGTGATCCCTTCCGGCACTTCATACTTCTTACCGGCAATTTCGACAGAGACCAGCTTGTGCCGGATGACTTCCGGCTGATCGATCACGTTCTCTTTGTCTTCCTGTGCCATTATCTTCAACTCAGTGAGGCGTGAAGGGTAAGGGGTTAGGCGAGAACCCACCCCTCACTTTTCACCCCTTACTCCTTACCGTTATCAGGCGATCGCATCCACGATTGCATTCAAGGTCTGGCTGGGACGCATCGCTTTTGACGCCTTCGCATCGTCCGGGTGATAGTAC
>Ga0187893_10013842_pt1 | contig 11135 bp, 12 predicted proteins | sample MA1701074metaG_FD_139574 | JGI IMG/M metagenome (GOLD analysis project Ga0187893, IMG submission 139574) | White microbial mat communities from a basaltic lava cave in the Kipuka Kanohina Cave System on the Island of Hawaii, USA - MA170107-4 metaG ...
ACAACGCCTGGCGGATCAGTCGCGCCGACCTCCGCGACGAGCAGTTCCTGACCGCGCGGCGGATGCAGGCGGAAGTGCTCCAGACGATGGACAGCGCGATCCAGCTGCTCGACCTGTGGTCGACGTACATGGAGATCATCCTCGCCGCGAGACAGCTCTACGACGCCCAGAGGGACGTGGCCAAGCGCGCCGAAATGCGCCGGCGCTGCGGAACCTGCCGCACAGGGAGTATCTGCCCGGTGCACCGATGAACCGAATTTCGAAAGCGCGGTGTGACCAGATTCATTAACGGGGAGAACAAGATGCTGAATCAGAGCCGGATCTTCTGCCTGGCCGCGATGGCGGCGCTCGTGGCGCTCGTCGGACGCCCGGCGTCGACGCAGGACACGCCCAAGCAGCCCTCGCCGCAGGAGGACCGCCTGCTGCGAGACCAGGAGCGGGTCCACCAGCTGGTGAAGAAGCTGGAAGACAAGATCTATCAGATGCGGGACCAGCTGGAGAAGAAAGGGGACCACGAGGCCGTGAACCGGCTCGACAAGGCGCTGTTCACCCTTCGCGAGAAGAACCTGAACGACATGGTGGGCGCGCTCACCGACGAGCTGAAGAAGGCCAACTACGACAACGTCCGCTCTCGGGCGGACGACGTGCTCAAGATCATCGAGGAGATCCTCGCGATCCTGGAAAAAAACCTCGACGACAAGAAGCGCGAGGAGGAGATCAAGAAGCTGGAGGAGCACCTGCGCAACCTCGACGACATCATCAACAAGGAAAAGGAGATCAAGAAGGCCCTGGATCAGGTCAACCGCGACTCGAAGGAATACAAGCAGATGGCCGAGATGCTCGATCGCTTCATCGAGGCGCAGAAGGCCATCATGGAGATGAGCAACTTGGACTCGCTCCGGCAGATGGAGAAGGACCTTGACGACCGGCTCAAGGAGCTGGACAAGGTGATGGAGGCCCAGAAGCAGTCGATGAAGGAGGCCCGCGACGCCAAGTCGCCCGAACTGCAGAGCCTGGGGGACATGCTCAAGGACCTCGGGGATCTGATGCGCGACCAGGACAACCTGAACCGCGCGACCGAAGCGACCGGCACGAAACTCTCAAGCCTCGATCGGATCCTCAAGGACATGGAGGACTCGATTCAGCAGCAAAAGCGGCTGAAAGAGCAGACCGACCAGGCGGACAAGGACCGCGAAGGGGATCTGCCCAAGCTGGAGCGCGAGCAGAAGGCCCTTTCCGACAAGCTGTGGAATCTTGGCAATGAGCTCTACAAGCTCCCCGGACTGGAGTGGGAGAAGAAGCAAAAGGCCCTGAATGAGCTCGAAAAGGGCCACAACGAGCTCGACAACGCCGCCAAGAATCTCGCGGCCCGGGATCCCGGGACCTCGTCGCGCCACCAGCAGCAGGCGCTCGACAACTTTGAGAAAGCGCTCAAGGAAATGAAGGAAATGCGCGACGGCGTGATGAAGGACAAGGCCTCCGAACTGGGGCGGCTCGCCGACACACAGAAAAAGGCGTCCGAAAAGGCCGACCAGCTGCGCGACTCGATGGGCAAGGCCTCTGAGCAGTCTACGCCCCAGGGCAAGAACAACCTGGACAACGCGAAAAAGGCGATGGGCAAGGCCTCCGGCGCGATGAGCCAAGCGAAGGACAAGATTTCCAAGGGCCAGACCGAAGGCGCGGGGAAGAGCCAGCAGGAGTCCATGGACAACATGAAGGCCGCCCGCGACGAACTCGAGTCTCTCTCCAATGCGCTCGGCCAGAAGCAGAAGGACTCCCTCGGCAAGGCCGCCGAAGGCCAGAAGGGAGTCGAGCCTCAGGCCCGAGACCTGGCGAAGAAGGTCGGCGAGTCCGCTTCGAAAGAGGACTTGCAGAAGCAGTCTCCCGACGCCAACCAGGCCATGCGCGAGGCCCAGCAGGCGATGCGCTCCGCCGCGGACAGCATGAGCCGCGCCGCTCAGGGCATGCAGAGCGGCTCGCCCTCCGAAGGCGACAAGGGGCAGCAGCAGGCAATGCAGAACCTGCAGCGCGCCCGCGAAAAGCTCCAGGAGGCCAAGAAGGGCATGGAGGGTCAGCGCCGCGAGACCGAGGACAACCTCGGGAAGCTCGGCGACACGCAGAAGGGCCTGGAGGAGGCGCTCAAGGAGAAGGTGACCAAGTGGCTCGAGAAGAAGGCCGAGGAAAAAGCGAAGGAGAATCCGGACGAGGCCAACAAACTCAAGGAGGCCTCGAAAGACACCGGCAGCGCCGGCCAGAACATGGATCAGGCGTCCAAGTCCATGAAGGAACAGGCCCCCACCGACGCGATGAAGAACGAGAAGAAGGCGCTCGAAGACCTTGAAAAAGCCCGCGAAAAGCTCGGCGATCTGGCCAAGCAGCCGCCGCGCGACAAAGACAAGGACAAGGCCCGCGACCAGGCCCCGAAGCAGGAGGGCGTGAAGGAGCTGACCAAGGAGCTTCAGAAGAAGCTGGAACAGGACAACAAGAAGGGGGCGTCCGAGAGCGCCGGCTCCGCTCAGCAGAACATGGAGCAGGCGCAGAAGCACATGATGAAGGGTGGCCCTCCGCAGGCGGAAGAGGACGTCGACAAGGCGCTTCGCGACCTGGACGACGCCCGCCAGCAGCTCCAGCGTGAGCTCGAGGATCTCAAGCGCCAGCAGCGAGAGGAGACGCTCGCGCACCTGGCCGAAGAGCTCGGTCGAATCAAGGAGGCGGAGATTCAGATCCGCACCGAGACCGGAGGGCTGGATGAGCGCAAGAAGGCCAACGGCGCGCTCAGCCGCGGTGAGATCGGCAAGGCCGACCGCCTCGGCGTCGATCAGATCGCGCTGATGAAGCGCATGGAGGAGATCAAGAAGAAGCTCGGGATGGAAAACGTGGACGTCTATGTCTACGTGGTCGAGAGCATCATGGAGGACATGGACGAGGTCTCCAAGGCCCTGCGCGAGGCGGAGGTCGGGCAGAGCGTGCAGAACGCCGAGTCCGACATCATCGCCAAGCTTACGGACCTGATCGAAGCCTGGAAGACGCCGAAGGGCGAGCCGAAGCCTCCTCCGCCTCCCGGCGGCGGCGGCGGCGGCGGCGGCGGAAAGCCTCCGCTGGTTCCCGACGTCGTTCAGCTGAACCTGATGAGGCGGATCCAGCAGCGAATCCTGGACCGGACCCAGGGGTTCAACAAGCAGCTCGACAAGGGCGCGCAAGATCTGAGCCCCTTCGAGAAGCGCATGGGAGGCCGTCTGGCCGAGGAAGAGCGCAAGCTGGGCGACATCCTCAAGCAGTTCATCGAAAAGTTCCAGAAGGAAGCCGAGGAATACGAAAAGGAGGGGCGGTAGAAGCCGTGTCCATCCTGTTGATTTCGCTCCTGGCCCAAGACCCGATGGAGGAGCTGGAACAGATCCACCGCCTGATGCGGGAGGCCGAGCAGACGCTTCTCGGGGTGGAATTGGGCCGGAGCGAAACGAGGCAAAGGGACGTCATCGAGCGGCTCGCCCGCCTGATCGGTTCGATTCCGCCGGAGGCACGCGGCCGCTCGACGCCAAAGGACCGCGATTTGAACGGGCCGAAAGCGGGCTCCGGACGCAGCGAACCTCCCCGCGCTGCGGAGTCGCCGGTTTCGAGGTTTCGCTCGCTTCCGGACCGCTATGGCGAATGGTCCACCCTCCCGCCGAAGGAGCGGGATCGGATGCTCTTTCAATCGAGTGCGGCGGATCTGTTTCCGCCTGAATTTCGGTCCATGCTCCGGCTATACTGGAAGCGGATCATGGACGGCATGTCTCCACGATAGGAGGTGATGGCATGATCACGGCGTTGCTGCTCAGTGCGGCGCTCGCGCAGGATCAGCCCGATCAGCACGAGCACGATAGGCCGCAGAACGCCTTGGAGGAGCTGAAGGAGATCCGGAAGCTCATGCAGTCGGCCGAAGGGGCGCTTCAGGGCGCCAGCCTGGGCAAGGCCGCGGCGGAGCAGGAGGAGATCCTGAAGATGCTCGGCGCGCTCGAAAAGGATCCGGCCGAGCTCCAGAAAAAGGCTCTGGAGATGATCGACAAGCTCCTGCGCAAGAGCGAACAGAATCAGAAGGACACGATTGAGCGGCTGACGGAGCTGATCAAAAAGTCCAAGCAGGGTGGCTGACCGAGCAGTGGCGGCTGACCCAGTCAGGGTGAGCCGAGCCCCGGTCAGGGGCAGCAAGGTCAACCCCAGCAGGTTCCTCAGCCCGGCAGTCCCGCGCAGAGTCCCTACAACCCCAACCGCACCGACCCGCCCTCGAAGTTCCGTTCGATCGCGGACCGGCACGGCGAGTGGGGCAACCTCCCCGCGAAAGAGCGCGAGGAGATGATCCATCAGCGCAGCGCGATCGAGCAGTTCCCGCCCGAGTTCCGGCCGATGCTGGAGCAGTACTGGAAGGAACTGATGAATCGCGGCGGCGAGCGTTAATTTCGATAGTGCCAGGGAGGCGAGGCTTCCCTGGCACTATCGGGGCGTCCCAATCGCCTCAAAGTAGCAATCGTCGCAGCGGGCGACCCCGGCGGGCAGGGGATCGGACACGTAGAGTCGTCCCTCGAAATGCCGACTCTCCGCCTCTGTCAGCTGCTTCAGAACGAACCGCCACCCCGACGATTCGTGGTCGATCAGAAGGACCGCGTGCCCCTCGGGCTGAACGACTTCGGCCCTCGGAGAGGTCCCTTCCGCGATCGTGCGGGTGCCGATCCGCAGGGAGTAGGTGATGGTGTTCAACCGGATCGGATGGGGATTCGGGTTATAGATCGGAAGCGTCAGCCGCAGTGCCTCGCGGCCGTCCGGGAGCCGGACCGTGCGGAATTCGAACACCATTGAAGTCTCCAGCGGCTGTATCGGGCCTTCGGGCGCACGGACCGGGGGCGTCGGAAGCAGGTCGGGAGTCGCCTCTTTAGACGCGGGCACGGGGGGTTTGGCGGGCTTCGGGGCCGGCTTCCGTCCGCAACCGGAAACGACCGCGATACCGATTGTCAGCGCCACCGCGGCCCAGCGTCCCAACGGAGCCCCCTACTGCCGGGCGGGACGGCTCAACTCGTCGGCTTGCTGCTCCAGAAGCATCTTCTGGTAGAGCATCCTCTGAAGCTCGGTCCTTTCGCGGACGAGCAGCTCTTTGCGCGCATACATCTCCTTGATCCAGAAGGAGATGAGCCCGGGTGATTCCTGGCCCGGGACCTCCTCGTGCGCCTTGATCTGCCTGGCCAACCGGTCGAGTTCATGCTCCAGGTCCGCGATCACACGCTCCTGGAACTTGATCTTTTCCGGCAGGGCGGAGCGGGAGCGCATCACGTCGACGTTGTAATAGGTATTGAGCGTCTGCTCGATCGCGTCCCCTCGAGCCGACCGGTCGGCCTGGACCTGGGCGAGGGCCCGCGTGTACTCTCGATAATTCGCCAGACGATGTCCCTTGCCGTGCGGCGTCGTGACGACGGCGACTTCGGTATCCCCGCCCGTGTGGTGCTCGACGTAGAGCCGCACGTCGTATCGGACGCCGCTCTCGGGGTCGGTCACCGAGTAGTTCGGCTTTTGCTTGAGAATGTCCCCCTCCAGCAGGTCCAGATTGGGCCGCTCGTGCTCCTGCGCGACGGACGGCTTTGCGGCCGCCGATTTCGGTTCGCCGCCGCCGCCGCATCCCGCGAACAGCAGTGCCGCGAGAGGGACCCAAGCTGGTGTGATCGCGCGCATGCCTTATGCCCCGAAAAACCTGGCGTGAAGCGCCTGGACGGCCGGCGTCACGTCCGCAGCATTAATGACGAAAGCCAGGTTGATTTTCGATGCACCCTGGCTGATCATGTCGACGTTCACCCCGGCGTCCTTCATCGCCCCGAATACGTCGCCGGCGATGCCCGGGAGGGTCTTGATGCCGTCGCCGACCACGCAGATGATGGCCTTGTCCTTTTCGACCGAAACCTCGAATAGACTCGACAGCTCCTTGATCGCCTTGTCGAGGTTTCGAGGGCTGTCGGTCGTCACCGAGACGCTGATTTCGGAGGTCGAGACCACGTTGATGACGATTTCGTGGCGGGCGAAAATTTCGAAAATCTTGCTGAGGACCCCGTGGGCCATGAGCATGCGCGGAGACGCCACGTTGACGATGAACTGACGGCGCTTGTAGGCGATGGACTTGACCCCTTTTCGGGAGTGCTCGGCTTTCGCCAGGACCATCGTTCCCCGGCTTTCCGGGCGGAAGGTGTTCAAGACCCGGATCGGGATGTTCTTGCGGATGGCGGGCAACAGGGTGTAGGGGTGCAAGGACCGCCCTCCATAGTAGGCCAGCTCGCTGCACTCTTCGAAACTAAGGACATCCAAAGACTTGGCGCCGGCCACGATGTTGGGGTCGGCGGTCATGACGCCGTCGACGTCGGTCCAGAGCTGGATCTCCTCGACGCCCAGCGCCGCCCCGATGATGGTGGCGGTGTAGTCGCTGCCGTTTCTTCCCAGCGTGGTGATGTCGCCGGCGTGCGTCTTCCCGATGTATCCGGTCACGATGGGGAGATCCCGGACCTTACCGAGGTGGCGCTTGAGTTCCATCTCGGCCTCGGGGAGCGGGTTGGCCTGTCCAAAGTCGTCGTTGGTGATCATTCCGACGTCAAAGGCGTCGTGCGCGCTGGCGGGGACGCCTGCCTTGTTGAAGGCGGCGGCGATGATCCGGGACGACGCGCGTTCGCCGAAGGAGACCACATAGTCGAGCGAGCGGGGGGTCAGCTCCTTGACGAGGGAGATTCCGCGGATAAGGACGGACAACTCGGAGAAGTTCTCTCGGACGAGGGAGCGTTCGACGCCGAGTTTGTCGATCGCCTCAAAGTGCCGCTCCTGGATCCGTTCCAGGCCCGCCAGGTCTCCGGCGACCGCGTCGTGCGCGAGCTTGATGAGGTCGTCGGTGACGCCTCGAAACGCGCTGACGATGATGACCGGTTTTCGATCGAGAGATTTCCGGACAATCTCGATGACCTGCTTGATGCGGTCCGCCCCGTTGACGGACGACCCGCCGAACTTCATGACGATCATGATCGAGGCAACAGTTATCAGAGATCGGCCCGCTGGATTCAATGAAAGAGGCGCTTGACCACCAGGGTGGCGTAGGATCCGCGCGGAAGTTCAAAGCGGAGCGCGGCCTTGGAGGCGCCCGCGTTGAGCTCGTCGGGGGCCACCTCCGGCTCGGCGAGCTTCATGGGAAATACCCAGGCCTCCCGATCCCCGCCGGAGAAAAACGTCCCCGGGACCCCCTTGATCTTCAGCTCTTCCATCTTCAGCCCCTCCGCGGCCAGGACCTGTTCCATGGCGGGAGTCGGCACAACCCCGCGCCGAGGGAATGGAATCATCGCATCCTTCAGCTCCGGGGGGAGGATGCGGGGAAAGAGCAGGGTCCCGGCCTCGTAGGCCCGCTCGATCGCGGGGGCTTCCGACGCCTTGATCATCGCGCTAAGCGTCTCGTTCCAGAGATAGCTCTGATAGGCGCTCGCGTAAAGTCGTCGCAGCGATTCGTCGATCAGACCGAACGCCCCCGCGAAATCGCCCCCTTTTCGGGCCAGCCGATCGGCGATCCGATGCTCGATCGTCCGGCGGGGGAGCTCGGCGGCGAGCTTCTCCCAGCCGCCCCAACCCTCCGACATCTGGCGCCGAAGCTTTCGCAGCTTGGGGGGATCGTGGAGGGTCGGCGTGGCGACCGCCAGCTTGAGCGCGGCTTCGAGCTCCCCACGGACCAACCGGCGGGCAATGAAATCGTCCGAGCCCCGGGCCGAGCCGAAACGCTGGCTGTCGAAGTAGTTGGGCAGGCCGTGGGAGCGGATCTCCTCGATCCCACGGCACAGATGGGTGACCTCCCCCTCCGTCATCCCCCGAAGGGTGATCCGAAACGCGTTCCGGTCGAACCCCCCCTTTCTCAGCGGCTCGGAGACCCTTCCTCGGTAGACGAGCTCCAGCCCATCGGCCCGAATTGAACGCGGAGGGCCGTCGCGGACCGTCACCGCCTGCTCGGTCACGGCCCACTTGTCCTTGAGTCCGCCGATGCCGATGTCGGTGCGCGGACAATCGAGCTCCCGCGCGATCGCCGCCACCGCCTCGAAGGTTCCCATCCCGCGCTTGCGAAGCGTGTACAGGGCGAACCCGCCGACCGCGCCGGGCTGGAGCGAGTCGATTTCAATGACGACGAAATCTTCGGGGATCGACTTGACCTTCATGCGAGCCCCATTTCGTCCAGGTCCTCTTCGTCCAGCCCGAGAAAATGCCCTACTTCGTGGAGGACGGTTTCCTGGATGACCTTGAGGATCCCCTCGCGCGTCCCGCCCTCATCCTCGATGGCGTTCTGATACAGCGTGATCCGGTCCGGGAAGACGGGCTCCGACCCCTCGCGGTCGGGATAGGGCGTCCCTTCGTAGAGACCCAGGAGGTCTTCCCCCTCGCCATCGCGGCCCCGGTCCTTGACGACGAACAGGGTGTTGTCGAGCTTGGATCGGATCGGCTCCGGGAGCCCCCGAACGGCCTCGCGGACGAGGGCCTCGAACTCCGCCTTTTTCATTCCCCGGGCCCGAGGGCGCGGATCGTCCGCAGCTTGAGGGTCTTTCCGGTGAGCTCGCCCGACACCCTGAATTCGTCCGACCCGCCGTCGATCATCTTTTCGGCGATGGCGACGCCGAGCTTCGGGAGGGGGGCGTCGGCGGTCAGGGTAAAGTCCTCCCCGGCGGAGGATTTCAGGATGAGCCCGTCGCGGCCCCGGCGCGCGCGACCGGCCAGGCCGTCGATCATGACCCTGGCGACGCGCGCCTGCTTTTCACAGGCCTTGGAAACGGCGTCGAGGTCCAGCTTCTGATCGGCCGCGAGAACGACGTTGAGGATCGCCGCCTCGGCGTCCCATGCCGCCGATGTCACGCCCTTGACCCGGGCGAGGGCCTTTTCGCATTCCGCGCCGGACGTCTCGGCGTCCTTGACATCGTCCAGGAACAGGCGAAGGACGACCGGCTCGGCCGATTTCGTTTCGGGGAGCTTGCAGCTTTCGACGCGGGTGACAGAGACGGTCATCACGGTTTTGGCGAGAAGCCCTTTGCCGACGCGCGTCTCCTCGACCTCGCCCCACACCTTGTAGGCGGCCGACTTGGCGAGGTACTTGTCGAGATCGCGGAACCACGAGGCGGTGAAGTTGGTCTCTTTCAGGATCAAGGGCTGGCGCGTTCGGGGGGCGCTGAGGATGATCTCGCCCTTGGCGCGGCCGACGGTCCCGGGAAGGCCCTGGATCTCGACTTTGTCGACGCTGTATACCTTCGGAAGCGCCTCCTCGATCTGCGCGCGGGTGATAACGGACCCGAGGGCGAGCGTGAGGGTCACCGTTTCGCTGTTGGAATCCCAGGCCATCTTCTGGATGCCGTCCAGGTCGGCCAGGTTGCGCTTCAGGATCGTGCCCATGTTGTGCTTGTTTTCGGCCTTGAAGTGGAGACGGATCTGGTAGGTGTCGGGGGGGTCCTGCGCGACGGAAAGCGCCGCGGTCAGCGCCAACGAGAGCATGCCAGCATTATAACGCGGAAGGGCGGCTTTCTTGCGGAGAACATATCCGACCCCTATAATCCCGCCGAAATAAAATAAAAAGGAGAGCGGCATGAGGGGCGGATCGGCATCGGGAATCCTCGCGGCGTTCGCGGCCGCGGCGCTTGCCGGGTGCGAAACTCTGGACGCGAACCGGAGGACGGTTTCGTTCGGCTTCGTCCTGGTCGGGACGACCAAGGGTCCCGAGCGCGTCAATTTCACGAATACCGATACCCCGGCGCTTAACGTGACCGACGTCCCCATCGCCGGTGCCGGAGCCGTCCGGTTCAGCCGGACGATCACTCCCACCACGCCGGTCAATCTGGCGAAGGACCAGGTAGTCGGCGTCGGGTACTCGTTCTCGCCGACGGCGGCCGGTAAGGTGAGGGCGACCAGCACGCCGACCCTCAACAACCCTCCGGCCGGGACCACGACCAGCACCGTCGATCTCGACGGCGAGGGGATGAACCAGATATCGGAGGGCGAACTGACGGTGGGAGACGGCGCCCTCGTCAACCCGGCGACGAACAACGCTCCGCTCGACTTTGGTTCGGTCCGGGTTCCCGGAGGCGCGCCGGTGACGAGGACCTTCAAGGTGCGAAACCGTCATCGGACCTCCAGGCTGAACGTCACCGTCAGCATCACTCCGAACACTCAGGGGTTCACGATGACGGTTCCGGCGCAGATGACCTTTACACTCAATCCGCGGCAGCGGCTCGACGTTACGATTCAGTTCGTCCCGCCCGCGATCGGGAATTTCAACGCGACCGTCACCTTCACCGGCGTCGACCCGAACAATGCCGCGGTCACGGGATATGCGGGGACGGCGATGACTGGGCGGGGCGTGGAGTAGTCGGAGCTTGGACACCCCGCCGGGCGGCGGAGATAATCCCTCGTTGCTTTGAGGGGCATCGAGAGATGATTCTGCTTGCCATCGCCGTCGGAGGCGCCTTGGGGGCGCTTGCCCGGTACGGCTGTGCGCTCTTGATCCATCGGTGGTTGGGGACACAGTTCCCCTACGGAACACTGACCATCAATGTGCTGGGGTGTGCGGTGATTGGCGCCGTCATGTTCCTGACGGAGGAGCGGCAGATGATGAACGAATCGCTGCGCGTGTTCCTGACAGTCGGCATTTTGGGCGCCTTTACCACCTTCTCCACCTTTGGGTACGAGACCTACCTGCTGGTCCGCGATGGTCACGGAGTATTGGCGGCGCTCAGCGTCGCGGGCAACCTGGTGGTGGGTTTGGGGGCGGTTTGGGCAGGTCGAGCCGCTGCCCAAGCCATGGTTTAACGGGCCTCGGCGGGTTAACAACCTGGCTGAGCCTGGTTGTCAACTAGTTGGCGGTGATTTCGTAGGCTTGGCCGCCCAGAACCACGATCATCGCGATCCCGATCGACTGCTGCTTGCCTAGGGTCGGATGCTTCGTGACGAGGTCCCAGTACTCGGCCGAGTCGAACACGATCTTCTTCAGCTCCATCTTGTCGGTGTAACCGGCGTCGACCCACTTCCCGGCCTGGCCGGCGAAGAAGGTCTTTCCCGCCACGGTGCGGACGGCGCCGCGGACAGAGGCGTCCTGCATATCCTCCATCTCCTTGGCGTCCTTC
>Ga0187893_10013843_pt1 | contig 11134 bp, 8 predicted proteins | sample MA1701074metaG_FD_139574 | JGI IMG/M metagenome (GOLD analysis project Ga0187893, IMG submission 139574) | White microbial mat communities from a basaltic lava cave in the Kipuka Kanohina Cave System on the Island of Hawaii, USA - MA170107-4 metaG ...
CGGACTCGGCTGGCCATCGTCGGTCACCGTCCCGTCGAGGGCCGTACCGGCGGGCAGCGTAATCGTCCGGTCCGTGCCCGCGTTCACCACCGGCGCTTGATTCGCCGCACCCTGCGACGCGAGGACTTCGCTTGAGGGCATGCTGACATTACCCGCCGAGTCTTCGGCGGTGACGACGTAGTAGTAGTTACCTGGCCAGGTGACCGAATCCGTATAGCCAGGCGAAACTGTCTGCCCGATCCGGTTTCCACTCGTTGGTGCTACACCCGGCGACGTACTACGGTGCACGTTGTAGCGCGCCACGCCGGTGTTGTCGGTTGAAGCCGTCCAGGTCAGAGACACCGTATTGGCCACAACCGAGGCACCGAGGTTCGCAGGAACACTGGGAGGAGCCACGTCCTCGTGCGGCGCAGGCAGCCTGACGAATCTGGCAACAGACGGCACCCCGGCTGCATTAAGGACAAACACCATGTAGTACCCGGGAGGCGCCAGGTTCACGTTGGGGGGAGCTTGAATCGTCAGACCGCCCGGCGCGAGTTGAAACGTGAGGGCCATGAACCGCTGACCCTGATCGAACGAGTGAGTGACCGCTCCGGGGCGAACCAGCGAAACAGCGGCGACGTTCGCCCCGTCCGGTGTCTCGACGAAAAACGAAGATCCCGGCGTGATGGTAGCCGGCGCAGACGTGATCGTCGGGCGCGGCCCCTTGAAGAGATAAGGTGGGGAATAGATCTCTGCGCTGAACTGATTGGCACCCCACCGTCCTCCGCCACTCGACAGTACCCTTCCGTCGGGGAGCAACAGCGCCGTCGAGTGATACAGCCGAGGAGTCTGCATCGCGGCCATGACGGTCCAGGTCTTGGTTACGGGCGACCAGAGTTCGGCCTGATACACGGCTTGAGCGATCGTCAGTCCATCCGTCGAGCGTTCTCCACCCGTGACGAGCACTGTCCCATCGGGCAGGACGGTCAAATTGTGGTGGGCGCGGGCCTGACTCATTGGCGCAGTCGCTTGCCACAGCGGGGCTTGAGACGTCAGGTCGATCACGAGCGTATCGGCGACGGCAGGGTTGCCCGGAGCCGCCGCAAGGTCGCCGACGCTTCCGGACTTCATGACCTTTCCAGGCTCGTACATGACTGCGCTGCCGCCCTGCAGCACGCGGGCATCCACGACCGACCAGGTCTGCGTGGCCACATCCAGCGTCTTGGTGTTGGTCTGTGTGTCGTCGGCGCCCGCTTGCAGGACTCGACCGTCGGGCAGCACGAACATGTACGGATACAAAGGAATGAACAGCGTTGCGTTGGTGAGGCTGGTCCACGTGTTCGTCCTCGGATCGTAGACCTCCGGAGTCTCGGCGAAATCGGTCATCTGGGTTTCCGTGCCGCTGACCACCAGCACACGGCCGTCGGCGAGGGTCGTCGCCGTGGGATACCAGCGCCGAAACGCCATCGGTTGACCTGAGGTCCAGCTCTTCGTCTCGGGATCGAACAGTGCGGCGTCCCTGATACCCGCCCCGGCAACGAGTTCTCCACCGACTACCAGGACCCTTCCATCCGCGAGCATGGCGTGACCGCCACAGAAGAGGAACCCACCCGTATAGGGTACGTTCGTGAATGTCCCGGTGTTCGGGTTCCACAGTTTGTAGGCCTCGGCCGGATTGCCCCCCATCAGGGCGTCGTCGATGACCAGGACTTCCCCGGTGAACAACTGGATCGCGTGGATCGATACCAGAGGCCAGGCCGAGGGGCCTTCCCAACGTCCGACCAAGGCTGGATCAGATGAGGGGGCGTTGGCGACAACGACATTGATCGCGTTTGAGGTCGTCGCGTTTCCAGCCGCGTCTCTCGCTCGAGCCGTCAGCGAGTATGACCCGTTCGCAACGCCGCTCGTGTCCCAGGACTTCGAGTACGGATCCGTGGTGTCTTCGGATCCGAGAGCGGCGCCATTGACCAGGAACTGGACGCCGACGACGCCGACGTTGTCGGCTGCCGTCGCCGCAATCGTGACCGTCCCCGCAATCGTGCCGCTGGCAGGCGCGGTGAGGGATACGCTTGGCGGAGTGACGTCGGACGCCGAGGACGTTGAGAATGAAACCGAAGTCTCAGAGCCGGCTATCTCTGAGTGGTCTACCCGGGCCAGTACGCCGACGAGCGTGTGAGCGCCGACCAGGACGTTCGTAAACTGATAGCTGCCGTCAAACGTGAGGTCCATGACCGTGGCGCCACCGTCCAGGCGAAAATGGACGTGATTTGGCTGCGACAGATCGCCCGTTGCCGTGTAGGAGACATTGACGACGGTACCGACAATATCGGCGCCGGCGCCTGGTGTCGTGATGTTCAAGCGCGGGGGTGGATTGGCAACGACCACGCCGACAGCGCTGGACGTTGTGAGGAGTCCGGCCAGGTCGCGCGCCCGCGCCGTCAGCGTGTGCGGCCCCGCGCTCGTCATCCGGGTATCCCAGTCCACCGAATACGGCGCCTGCAGGTCCTCCACTCCGAGCGGCTGACCGTCGAGCAGGAACTGCACGCCCGCTACGCCCACGTTGTCGCTGGCGCTCGCCTGCACGGCGACGGTCGCGGCAACTTGTGCTCCCTGGGTGGGCGCGGTCACCGCGACCGTAGGCGGTACGGTATCGCTCACGAGCGGCGCGACAGGCGTGTTCATCGCCGTCTGGATTTCAGCCTGGGTCAGCACACGGGTGTACACCCGAACGTCATCGATTCTTCCCCCAAAGAAATCGACGTTCGATCCCCCGAAAATCCAGGCTCCAAGTTGAAGCACGCCGGTCGTTGCAGCTAGCGACACTGACTGGGGATTGCCGCGCGGCACACCATCGAGGTACGCACGAAGGGACGTCCCGTCGTACGAGAGCGCCACGTGGTGCCACGCATTGGTAGTCATCGCGGGGGGGAAAGTGCGCTCTACACTGCCGTTGTAGAAGCCGATCACGCCCGCGCCAAGGTACAAATTCCGCGATGGTCCGACCGTGAGAATCGTTTCATACGCCACGTTGGAAGGATTGAACGTCCACGCCATGAACGTGAACGCCGACGGAAGGGCGATATTCGGCGACGTCGCTCGATCGTTCACGCCGTCAAATGACAACGCGCTGTTTGTTCGACCGGCCGCCGACCACGTCGCCCCTGAGATCGTGGCGTCATAGCCGTTGCCCGACTCATCCCGGACCGTGGGCCCGCTGCCTTGGTCGAAGGAGTAGGCCACGAGGGGACCCATAGGAGCTTGAGCAGCGGGAGGAGAAAGGGCGAGCCGCTCCGCCAGGCCCGCGAGCGCGATCCCGCCTTGGAAGTCAGAAACGAATGTGTGAAGCAGCAGCTGTACGCAACTCAGGAGCAGGAATCCGGGCAGGACCCTTCTGGATGCGGTGCGCAGCCGGAGAGCCCCGAGGGCAGCTCGACGCCGCATAGAAACTTGTGTCCCTTGAAAGCCGGGACGACGAAGCGAAGGGGAGGAATCTATGGACCCCTGCTCAGTTTGTCAACACAAATTCTCTGTTTTGGATTACTTAAGACACCGTGAAAAGAGAGAACCCGCCGAGAACGCTCCGGGAGTTGACTTAATAGCTTCATTTGACTGACTTTGGCCGAAATGAGCCTCCTGGGCAGCCTCACCGTTTTTTGCCGAAGGATTACAACTCGGAACTGAGGTAACGCGTTAAGGGCCCGTATCGGCGGCCAGAACGGGACCTTCACGCGAAGTCTTGGTACGTCGTTACACCTGACCCATCCAACTCTCGCCTTGGCAGATGCTGATGCGCTCGCTCACCTGCGTCGCGCCGACGTTCAAGATCACTCCCGTCCCCAGGGACACGGCGTGAATCGATTCGTCTAAGGCAGGGATGAACCGCCTGATCTCGATTGTTGAGGTGCGCCTCGGTCTGCGCCTGATCGCGAAACAGCCCATTCTGTCCCCGACCATCATCATGCGCTCGCCACGGGCATCTGTCTGGCGATGATCGGTTTCACGTTCTGGGACGTTGTCGTCAACAGCACGCTGCCCTACGAGGCCGGCGACCGTTTTGCGCGGTTGCTCGCGTTCGATCGCGATGGTGACCGCATCGATCCCGACCTCGAGCGCTACCACGCGTTCCGCGATCGCGCCACCAGCCTCGAGCACGTGGGCGCCGCCATCCGGCGCTCGTTCACGGTCGCGTGCGGTCCCGGCGACGTAGACTCGATCGACGGCGCGTTGATTACGCCGCGATCGATGCGTTGGCTCGAGGCGTCTCCGATCGCCGGCCGGGCGCTTATCCCGCCGATGGCGAACGCGGCGCCGAGCCCGTTGCTCTGGTGCGCGAAAGCCTCTGGCGGCGCTACAGCGCCGATCTGAGCCTGGTCGGTCGCCTCGTCACGGTGAACGGCCAGCCGCGGACGGTCGTCGGCATCATGCCTGACTCGTTCGAGTTCCCGGGCCCGGTCGTTCACCACGAAGTACTGGCCTGGTGAAAACCCGATCGGCCGACGCTTTACAGGATCGGGTGCGGTGGGCGAACGCACTATCGTCGGAGTGGTCGGTGATGTTCGCTGGCGCCTGGAGCCCAAGAGCGAGCCACAGATCTACCTTTCGTCGCGTCAGGTCGAGGACGGGCGACTCACTACTCACATTCCGAAAGAGCTCGTTGTGAAGAGCTCGGCAGCGCCGGAGGGGCTCGTCCCATCGATTCGCGCCATTGTGGGGCGAGCGGATCCCCAGCAGCCCGTCTCCGACGTTCAGCTGCTCGAGGATATCGTCAGCGCGGAGACCGCCCCGCGGAAGGTGCAGGTTCGAGTGCTTGGCGCGTTCGCCGTTATCGCTTTTCTGTTGGCGGGAGTCGGCCTCCACGGCCTGCTCGCTTACAACGTGTCGCAACGCGCACGGGAAATCGGTGTCCGGGTAGCGCTGGCGCCGAACGCCGCAGCATTCTCACCATGGTGTTGCGGCGCGGTCTGCGGTTCTATCGCTGTGAAGAGAGAAGAACGAAAAACGAAAGACGGTGCGACCCGTCGTCACATCAACCGGCCGCTGGTGAGTCGCAGCCTCGGCCACATGGCGGACCGGCAAGAATAATGCTGCGCGACCTTCAACTGGCCTCGATGGGTCGTGACGGTGAAGTCGTCAGTGTTTGCAGACGTCGTTGGATCCGGAGTCGCGGCGAAATCGCTGGTGAACAGCTCCGTCGTTCCGTTCAGGATTGCCCCTTCCTGATGACGCCTGCCAGCCCAGTGCTGCCATTCCAGGCTTCTGCGAGGGTTCCCTTTACTTCCCTGCAGCGAATGGATGCCGAAACCGGTGTGTCCTGCGGCGACAGACACACGATCGACACGACGCCTACCGCAAGCGCGAGTTTGGAATGCATGATCGTTCCTCCTCACTGAAAGAGGCGAGAACGCTAGGCAAAAAAGGTGAATACAATTCATCGTGGGCTAATCAGCCTGCCGCCATGTTGCTGCTGAGGTCCCAATGAGCGGCCGACCACGGACGCACCACGCCACGGCGCTCCTGCTCGCGTGGACCGCCGGCGACGAAGGAGCCCTCGACCGGCTCACGCGACTGGTCTATGAAAAACTCCGGGACCAGGCGCGGCGGCATATGCGGCGCGAGCGCGCGGGGCACACGTTGCAGGCAACCGCGCTGGTCAACGCCGGGCCGCATGCTCGCCAACGGCACTGCACTGACGTGGATCGAGACCGGCGGCGGCCCCCTTCAGGTCTTGTTCACGGAATGGACGGACCGGCCTCCTCGTATGGCGCTCTTGACGTCGTCGGAGCGTCGCGCCGGTCAGCGAAGAATTACCTCCCCGAGGACGTCTACGGGATGGTGCACCGCGCATATCTTTCGCCGAATCGAAACTGGGTGCTGCTGATTGAAATGGATGCGAGCGGCTGGGTGCGTGCCGCCTCATTCCCCTTGACGGCAGGTCACAGGGGAGGCGGGTAGGTCCTTCGCCGGCGCAATGCACGGATGCTGCGTGGTCGCCAGACGGGAGATGGATGTATTTCTCCGCAAGTATCGGGAAAGGCTTCCACATCTGGCGCCAGCGATTCCCCGATGGAGTGCCGGACCAGATCACGACCGGTCCAACGGAAGAAGGGGGGATCGCGTTCGCGCCGGACGGACGGTCGTTTGTGACTTCGGTCGGCAGCAGCCAGAGCACTCTTTGGATTCATGACAGACGCGGCGAGCGACAAGTCACTGCACAAGGCCACCCCGCATTGCCGTCGTTCTCTGCCGACGGCAACACGCTCTATTACCTGAGTTCGTTCTCGAGCCACAACATGGTGAGCGGCAACGGCGAGCTGTGGGCCGCGAATCTGACCAACGGGCAGGTCGGACGGTTGTTGCCGGGTTTTCGCATGTCAGCCGATGGCAGCCGCGTCGTCTTCGTCCGGCGCGACGATACGGGGAGCTCGTCGATCTGGCTGGCCGGACTCGACGGCGCCCGCGCCCCGCGCCAGCTCACGGCGCTCGATTCCATCACGAGCTTCTTCAGTGCGAACGGCGATGTGTTTTTCGTAGGCGGCGAGGGCTTCACCAAATTCCTGTATCGCATCAAGGAAGACGGCAGTGGTCTGGAGAAGGTCACGGAAGACCCCGTGACGCTGCTGTACGACGTTTCACCCGACGGAAAGTGGCTGGCGGCCTGGGTGGGACGGGCCGTGGTTGTGTACCCGGCAGAAGGCGGCGCGCCCGTGTTGATCTGCTCCGCCTGCGCAAACCGGGCACCGCCGGATCAACCCGGAGTCGTGACCTGGTCGGGGGACGGAAAGTTTCTCTATCTCCATGACACTCAGCTTCGCAGGACGCATGGTGTGCCACTCCGGTCCGGCGAGGCCTTCCGGCGATCCCTGCTTCGGGACTGTCATCACCAATGGTCGCGGCCGGTTGGCCGGGAGCGCAGCTGATTCCGCAGGAACGGGCCATCGGAGGGCCGAACCCGTCGATCTACGCGTTTGCACGCGTCACGACGCACCGCAACGTGTACCGGATCCCCGTGACCCAATGAACGCGGCTCTGGCCGCGCAGGATTCGCGCTGAAATCTGATTCGGCGGGCTCATTACATTGCTGTTCGGCGTGTCCAGACTCGATCCAGTCACGCATCCTGGCGTTGCTGGCGCGCCCGCCGGTGTGTACCCGGCGATCGCCTGCTGGATCCCCGCATGGTGCGCAGCGTCGGTCGATCCCGCGATTACATTAAGAGCCGAATAGCCCGTAGTTTGGCCGACCAATTACAACTCTGAACGAGGACGACCGGAGTGCGGCCGGTGGCATCGATTGTGATGCCGTCGAGCGATCGAATGCAGACTCCGACCCTCGCCGCCGCGGCGTTCCTGGCGTTGTCGGTCCTCGTACCCGTGCAGGCGGCGCAGCGCGCCGACGATGAACCCCGCTTCCATATCCGCATCCAGACCTCGAATGCAGCCGCGCTGAAAGCGGTGCTGGAAGGTGACGGATACGACGTCCTTGGCGTCGACGCCGGGGCGTCGACGGTCGACCTGGCGGCTTCCCAGTCGGAATGGAACGCGCTCGCGGCAGCCGGCCACCAGGTGACCCTGGTGGCCCGCGCACGGCCGCTGCTCGAGGCTTTTCCGTCAGGGTCGGACGCGCGCCTCGTGCCCACGACCTACCGGGATCTCGCCGGCGTTCTCGCGAGGATGCAGGAGATCGCCGCCGCGTACCCCGCAATCGCGCGTGTCGTCGACGTCACCGTCGTGTACAACGCGCCGCCGACGTTCGAGGGCCGCCGCATGTTCGCGTTGAAGATCTCCGACAACGTCGCGGTCGACGAGGACGAGCCGGCGATGCTGATCGTCAGCACTCACCACGCCCGTGAGATCGTGACGCCGGTCATTACCCTCGGGGCAGCCGAGCGTCTGACCGCCGGCTACCAGACCGACGCGCGGATTACATCGGCGGTCGACGGACACGAAATCTGGATCGCTCCCGTGTGGAATCCTGACGGCTACAACTACGTGTTCACGACCGACAATCTGTGGAGGAAGAATCGCCGAGTCTTTGCGAGCGGCGTCGGCGTGGACCAGAACCGCAACTATTCGCAGGGGTGGGGAGCGTCCTGCGCCGGGAGCACGAGCGTCAGCTCAGAAACTTACAAGGGGCCCTCGCCCGCGTCGGAAGCCGAAACCCAGACCATGATGATCTGGTCCCAGCGCGAGCGATTCGCCAAGGTCATCGACTATCACTCTTCCGGGCGGGAAGTCCTTTACGCCTACAGATGTCTCAGCCATCCGTTCACGGCCTGGTGGCAGCAGCAGGCGACGGTCCTCTCCCAGGTTTCCGGCTATGGCGGGGCGGTGCGCGTACCGTCCGCCGAAGGTGAACACCAGGAATGGCAGTTCTCCCAGATGGGCGCGTACGCCTTTCTGATTGAGACGCATACGGAGTTTCAGCCCTCGTACGACAGCGCTGTCAGTGAGGCGACGCTCGTCTGGCCCGGAATCCTCTCGGTGCTCGAGCGGCCGATCTCGATCTCTGGACACGTCACCGACGCCGTCACCGGATCGCCCCTGGCCGCCAAGATCGAGCTCCTGAACCTCGCGTTCTCGCAGGGAGAGTCAAACGCCAGCGGTGGTCCGCATGGCCGATACCATGTGTTCCTGCCGGCGGGCACGTATGACGTTCGTTTCTCGTTGAGCGGCTATGCGCCTCAAGTCAGGCAGGTTACCGTCACGGCGACCTCTGCCCAGAACATCGACGTTCAGCTGTCGACGCTCGTACCGACGCCGCCCTCAGGGCTGAGGATCGTCCGCTGAGCGTCTATGGACCCCTTCGTGGACCGTGCCGATACTTTGGAAATAGTCCTGTGACGAACGTGACCAACCCAGAAACTCCCGACACGTCCCGGCGAGCGGCTCGACGCTCGCCCGTGATGAAGCTGATCCGCGTTGGGTTGCTAATAGCAGCGATCGCCTATAGTGCGTCGTTCATTCGCGTGTTCACGCTGAACTCCGAACGCGAATGGTTCAAGACCACATACGGCCCTTCGCGCAACTCCGAGCACGCGGAAGAGTGGCTGATACGTGATTTCTTCCGGGATCAGCGCGACGGGTTCTTCGTGGACGTCGGCTCGTCGGACTACAAGCGCTTCAGCAATACGTACTATCTCGAGGTGTCCCTGGGATGGTCGGGCCTGGCGATCGACGCGCAAGAGGAATTTGCCGCCGACTACAAGAGGTTCCGCCCGCGCACGCGATTCTTTTCTTACTTCGTCAGCGATCGCTCGGATGCCACCGAGTCACTCTTCGTTCCGGATCGCAACCGTCTCGTGGCGTCCTCGAGTAAGGAATTCTCGGATCGGTACGATGCCTCGGGCAAGGCGCGCGAGGTTCGCACCATCACGCTCAACGATCTCCTGGATCGCGAGCGCGTCACGCGCATCGACTTCCTGACGATGGATATCGAGCTGGCGGAGCCAAAGGCGCTTGCCGGACTTGACATCGCGCGCTTCCGGCCGCGGCTGGTATGCGTCGAGGCGCACCCCGAGATCCGCCAGCAGCTCATCGACTACTTCACGGATCGAAAGTACCGCCTGGTTGCCCGCTACCTGAGAGCCGACCTTCACAATCTCTGGTTCGCGCCCGTGGACTCGACATTGCCGGACGGTGTTCCGGCGGCCGACCCGCACTAGAGGCCCCCGCGCGGGTGTCTCCTTACCGGCTGCGGCCGAGAGATGCCATCGGTCCAAGATCCGCCGCGCGAGCCTGCACGCTGCGGAATGCGCGTGAGTCACGCCGCCCGCTGGACATTTGTCGCGCCGAGCTGTCGAGCCGTGCGAGGCGATCCGCTGGCGACGGGTGCGACGCGAAGAAGAGCTCAACCGAGCCGGGATCGCGGCGTTGCTGAGCCTGAAGCAGTCGCATCAGTTCAGGCATGCCCCTTGGATCGAAGCCGGCGCGTCGCAAGTACAGCATCCCTTTCTCGTCCGCTTCGCGCTCGTCATCGCGGCTGAACTTCGCCATCGTCGCGTTGGCCGCAACGGCGGCGCCTATCTCCGCGATTTGCGCGCGCCGGCTGTTGCCCAGCAGCGCATCGAGGAGGGTGAGACCAACGCCCGTCGCGAGCCCCTTGCTGAGTCGATCGGCGGCGTGCCGATTCGCGATGTGGGCGATCTCGTGCGCCATGATGGCCGCGAGCTGGGATTCATTCTGCGCCGCAAGGATCGCGCCGCGATGGACCCAGACCGGTCCGCCCGGCAGTGCGAATGCGTTGATCTCGCGCGCGTTGGCCACGGAAAAACTATACGGATAGCGCGGCCCGTCGGCGTGGGCTGCAATCGTTCGGCCCAGGCCCTCGACGTAGGCCGTCACCGTTCGATCCCGAACTTCCGGGATCTGCCGACGGACCTCAGCCTGGGCCTGGCGTCCGATCTGAACTTCTTGATCAACCGAGATCAGGCTGAAGGCGCCGACGCCTGTCACGCCGCCCGCGCAAAGCGCAAGCGCCACCAGCGAGGCCGGCAGCCGTCGAAGAACGGGAGAGCAATGAGCGTGTCCCATGCCACACCATCGGGCAAGGGGCGTGCCACACGTGAAGGCCTTGGTTGAACCGCTTTTCGCGGGTGTGAGCCGCTGAGGTGACCCCTGGGCGTTACGAAACGGCCGGGCTGATCATGCGCTCAGACAAAAACCGAGGAATCCCGTCAGTCCGGAGATACCGATGTCCGGCCGCAATCGTCGCATCGGAGGTAAATCACCGGAAGAGACTCAGATCGCCCGATAACGCGCGCGCTGTGCATTCCGCACCGCGGACAGACGACGCCGGAAGTCGGTCGCTTGGCCACAGTTCCCCCCTTTTCTCATTGGACTCCCGACAGGCGCCGGAGGATCCGCGGATGGGCTTGTACCCGGAGCCCCACCCAGACTCAGTCCCGCAGTCCGACGATCTTAAGCAGGGCCAGGGCGTTGCCGCGCGCGGCAGCCCCCGGTCGCAATCGATAGTCGAAAATCAGCTCGCCACGCTCGAACCGATCCTCGAAGTGCACGTTCGCCGCGCGACCGTCAAGTTCGTCGACGAGGCGGGTGAGCGCCAGGTCATGGGTGGTGACGAGCCCGATCGCGTGTCGCTCTACAAACGTCCGCAGCACGTCGGCCGCCGCCGCCGCCCGATCGCTCGAATTGGTGC